>Ga0079305_1001911_pt1 | contig 22137 bp, 21 predicted proteins | sample LMS_cellobiose_e_FD_79183 | JGI IMG/M metagenome (GOLD analysis project Ga0079305, IMG submission 79183) | Rumen-fistulated moose microbial communities from Alaska, USA - LMS_cellobiose_enrichment | ecosystem: Host-associated > Mammals > Digestive system > Stomach > Rumen fluid ... | reverse complement strand
TTAGAAGAGCCAAGCTTTCGTACAGGCCGGCGTTTCTGAATGTGCAGTATATTGCAAAGGTGCGAAAATGAATATAAGAACAGCCGAAGACAGAGATTTAAATGCGGTCCTGTCACTTTGGAAAGAAACATTTCACGAGGACGAAAGGTTTGACGAATGGTTTTTTTTCAAGGAATACAAAGCGGAAAACACGCTTGTCCTCTGCGACGGCGGGGAGATACGTTCGATGCTTCAGATGATCCCGGTGACGGTTTTGTCAAACGGCAAAGAATTAAAGGCGTCATATATCTACGGCGCGGCGACCGACGTAAGATACAGGTCGAGGGGCTATATGGGGAAGCTTTTGAGCGCATCCTTTGAAGAGGGGAGAAGGCGCGGGGACAGGCTGTCCGTTCTGATCCCGCAGGAGAAAAGCCTTTTCGACTATTACGGGCGTTTTTCTTATTATCCCGCGTTTTCCATTTCAAAGAGGTCGGTGTCGATATCGGAAATCTCCTTCGCGGAGGAAGGCGGCAAAAACGTCGCGGCCGACGCGTCAAAATGGGTATACATGAATGAAATATATGAAAAAAACCTTGTTGGGACGGCGCATATAAAGAGATCGCCAGAGATCTTTGCCTCCCAGATCGACCTGTTTTCCAAAACGGGTGGGCGGGTTTCGGTCTTACAAAACGGGGGAGAGGTCGTTGCATACGCCTTTGCATATAAAAACGGCGAGTCGCTTGTGGTGCAAGAGGCGATGGGCAAAACCGAAGGATATCGGAATGAATGTATTCTCAACATTATGAAAGAAACCGGCATTTGCACCGCGGAAGTCTGGGAGGCAGGATGCGGTGCGCCGTTCGGGTGCGCAAGAGTTGTCGGGGAAGATGCTGATCCTGAAATGCACACGATCCGGGGCGGATATATGAATTTATTGTTTAATTAGGGAGTTGTCATGGAAAATCTTGAAATGCCCGAATTGAAAAAGTCTTTGAGAAAAAAGCTTATAGAACAAAGAAAGGCGGAAGACGCGGAGTATTCAAAAAAGGCGGATGATGGGATATTTCGGAATATAACCGCCATGCCCGAGTTTATAAGCGCTGAAACGATATTTGTCTTTGTCAGTGTCGACGGAGAAGTGGACACGAGAAGGCTTATATCGCATGCGATCAAAAACGGCAAACGCGTCGTGGTGCCGAAATGCCTCAAATTCGGTATAATGGAGACGAGGGAGATAAAAGGCGAAGAGGATCTTGTGCCGGGGAAATACGATATACCGGAACCGAGACCCGAATGCAGAAATGTGCCGAAAAACGAAATAGATTTTGCCGTTGTGCCGTGTCTGGCTTGCGATATGAGCGGCATGAGGATCGGATATGGCGGCGGGTTTTACGATAGATTTTTAGGGGACAGGGACATGATATGCGCGGCTGTTTGCAAAAGCAGATATATCATCGAAAACATCCCGTCAGAGGATCACGACGAGCCAGTCGATTTTATAATCAGCGAAAAGGGAGTTTATAAAGTTGCGAAATAGAGAGATGCTCATCTCGGGGTTTGCGCTGTCTGCGGCATTTATGCTTCTTGTCGGAATGGGAAGTTTTTTGTCGGGATCGGGGACTCTCGGGTATTATGAAAAGGCAATATTGGTAGAGGCGGTCGCATTTTTAGGGCCGATGATTATTGTGATGGCTTTGAAAAGGCCGATGAGTCTCTCGATAACCATGCGGATGAAAAGATTTCCTTTTTCCGCATTGGGATTTACCTTATGTTTTGCATTCGCCGTATCGCTGATATCGTTTTTGATAAATTACGGAATGGATGCGCTTTGGACGAACGTGACCGGCGGAAAGATCGGAGAAGCGGCGGCGTCCGCAGCGGCGGCCCCCGGGGCAAACACATGGTTAGTATTTATCGCGATGGCGCTTGTCCCGGCGATAGTGGAAGAGCTTTTTATGCGCGGGATAATTTTTTCATCTTATGAAAAATGCGGGACTGTCGGCGCGATCATTCTGTCGTCGCTCATATTTGCAATGATCCACGTATCAGGGTATAATTTTTTGGGGCCGATGATAGCGGGATTAGCGTATGCGTATCTGACATATACCCTGGATTCGGTGTGGCCGGCCGTTATAGCGCATCTTTTCAACAATTCTTATATACTTCTTATGAGCTGGCTAATGACGACGTATTCGGCTTTCGGGCTGTGGCCGTACTTCCTGGCGGTCAATATATTGCTGTTCCTTTTGTTTTTATATATCAGTCTGGCAATGCTACAGAAACTTGTCAGAAAAGGCAAGATAAAAAAACTGCAAAGGGCAGACAAGATGTTTCTCAACATACAGCAGGGGACGATGTTTTCACCGGGATTCGTGTTGTTTGTGATGCTGTTTATTGCGAAAATAGCTTTCGGGATGTTTGGAGAATAAAAGCCTGAAAAACGGCGTATGGAAAGCGTAAGGTGGATAAATGAGCGAAAAAAAATACAACAGAGAAAGTTCAACAAGTTCAACAGGCGCGAAAAAACGGCCGAAAAAAAGACGCGGTTTTAATATTTTGATAAGCGCCGTACTTTATTTGATGCTTGTTTTAGGGATATCGATGCTTTTGGCCGGCGGCATAATCGTGTCGGCGAACGAGGCGTTCGCCCTTGTCAAGCCCGATAAGGCCATAGTTGTGGACATACCGGAGAACGCCGATATAAGCGAGATCGGGAATATACTTGATGATGCGGGCGTTATAAATTATAAATTCGTATTCAAGACATTTTCAAAACTTGTGATCGATGAGGGCGATGAATTCAAGCCCGGCAAGTACGAACTTAACAGCAATATGGATTACAGATCGATCTTGAATACGCTTCGCCGCGCGTCTACATATAAGGAGACGGTGGTCGTAACGATCCCTGAGGGGTATACCGTATCTCAGATCGCGGATCTTCTTGATGAAAAGATGGTCTGCGCAAAATCCGATTTCCTGAAAGCGTGCACGGATGCGAACTTTGACGATTACAGCGATATCAAAGACCTTGAAAAGGGCGAGCACCGCATGGAAGGGTATTTGTTCCCGGATACGTATGAATTTTATAAAAACGACAGTCCGGAAAACGTGATAAAGAAATTCCTTTCAAACTTCACGAAAAAAGTGGATGAGGATATAAGAAATCTTGCGAAGAAAAAAGATATGCCGATAGAAGACGTTCTGACAGTCGCCTCTCTTATCGAGCGCGAAGCCATGCTTGCAAGCGAGCAGGAGACGATCTCAGGAGTAATTTGGAACAGGGTTAACAACCCTTCAAAATTCCCGTATCTTCAGATAGACGCGACCGTACAGTACGCTGTCGGGCATAAAGAAAAGCTGACGCAGGACGATCTCGAAGTGGACGATCCGTATAATACGTATAAGTATAAAGGTTTACCCCCGGGACCGATATGCAACCCCGGCAAAAATGCGATAATCGCGGCGCTCAATCCGGAAGACCACAATTACTACTATTATGTCGCAAAGCCCGATGGAAGCCATATATTCTCCAAGACGCTTGACGAGCACAACGCGGCCAGGGCGAAAGTCGCGGAAATGAAGAACGACGAAGATGAAGATGAATAATCCGGAATTGCTGTCGCCGGCAGGCGATCTGGAAAAATTGAAATTTGCTGTGCATTACGGCGCGGATGCGGTCTATATCGGCGGCGGAGAGTTCGGGATGAGGGAAGCGGCAAAAAACTTTGATGCGGCCGAAATGGAAAAGGGCGTGAACTTCGCTCACGAGCGCGGGAAAAAGGTGTATGTCACGGTCAACACCATGCCGAGAGAAGATGAGATAAGCCGTTTGCCGGAATATCTGTCAGAGCTGCGCGATATTGGCGTCGACGCGTTCATAGTCGCGGATATAGGCGTCCTGGGGCTGTGCAAAAAATGCGCTCCGGATGTTCCAATCCATATAAGCACGCAGGCGAATATCGTGAATCATCTCGCGGCGAATATGTGGCATGATCTCGGGGCCGACAGAGTCGTTCTCGCGAGAGAGTTGAGCCTTGCGGAAATAAAAGAGATACGAAAGAAAACACCGTCTGATCTTGAGATAGAGACGTTTGTTCACGGCGCGATGTGTATGTCATACTCAGGAAGGTGTTATATATCCGATTACATGACAGGGCGGGATGCGAACCGCGGGAAATGCGCCCAGCCTTGCAGGTGGAAGTACCGGCTTGTCGAAGAGTTGCGCCCGAACGAATATTTTCCGGTATTTGAAGATGACGACGGCGCATACATTATGAATTCTAAGGATCTGTGCATGATAGATCACATCCCGGAGCTTATAGAAGCGGGGATAGGAAGCTTTAAAATAGAAGGGCGCGTAAAAACGGCGTATTACACAGCGGTCGTGACGAACGCATACAGACGGGCGATAGACCTGTATTTAAAGGACCCCTTGTCATATAAGCTGCCGCCGCAGATAAAAGATGAGGTCATGAAGGTCAGCCACAGGGAATATTACACGGGCTTTTTCTTCGGAGAGGGCGGCGGACAATACTGCAAAGACTCAAGATATATAAGGGATTTTGACGTGTGCGCGGTCGTCGAATCATGCGATGAAGACGGGAATGCCGTCATGGCGCAGAAAAACAAAATGAAGGTCGGGGACAAAGTCGAACTTCTGGAACCTTTCTCAGATGCGATAAGTTTTGAGATCACAGAGATGAAAGACAGTGATGGGATAAGCATAGACGAGGCGCCGCACCCGCACATGACAGTTAAAATGCGTCTGCCTAAAAGTGCCGGGGATATGGCGATAATCCGCAAAGAAAATTGATTGACAACGGATTTGCGTAAAGGTAAAATAAAATAGATATGGAATAGCGATGAGGAAAAGAGTAATACGGGGACCGCATTAAAGAGAGAGGAAACAAAGGCTGAGATTTCCTTATGGGTGCGCCGTATGAACGCCAATTCTGAGCTTTGCGGAAAACCGCAACGGGCTGCCGCCGTTATACGGCAATAAAGGTTGCGCGATCAGCGCAAAATAGGGTGGTACCGCGGACAAGCTTTCGCCCCTAAGGAATTAGGGGCGGAAGCGTTTTTTGTTTTACAAAATTTTTTGATATAAAAAAGGGGAGAAACACATGAAACCAATGGGCCTTAACGAAATACGGGAAAAGTATCTCGCATTTTTCGAAGGGAAGGGGCATATGCGCCTTAAAAGCGCGCCGCTTCTGCCTAAAAACGATCCGTCTCTGCTTTTGATAAATTCCGGGATGGCGCCGCTTAAACCGTATTTCACGGGTGAGGTTACACCGCCGTCAAAAAGGGTCACCACATGTCAAAAATGCATAAGGACTCCGGATATAGAAAGGGTCGGAAAAACATCGAGACACGGGACGTTTTTTGAGATGCTCGGCAATTTTTCGTTTGGAGATTATTTCAAACACGAGGCGACGGCGTGGGCATGGGAGTTCGTGACAAAGGTCATGGAAATACCTGAGGACAGACTCTATGTCTCTGTATACCTTGACGACGATGAGGCGTGGGATATATGGACGAAGGAGGTCGGAGTAAAAGAGTCGCACATGGTGCGCCTTGGGAAAGAGGACAATTTCTGGGAGATCGGCGCCGGCCCCTGCGGCCCGTGCTCGGAGATATATTTTGACCGCGGAGAACAGTATTCTTGCGGGAAAGCCGACTGCGCCGTCGGATGCGACTGCGACAGATATGTCGAGTTTTGGAACCTTGTTTTCTCGCAGTTTAAAAACGACGGGCACGGCAATTACGAAAATCTTGAACACAAAAACATAGATACGGGAATGGGTCTTGAAAGGCTCGCCTGCATTATGCAGGGGGTGACGTCGCTTTTTGAGGTCGACACCATAAAAAACATAATGCAGCACATATCGAAGATCGCCGGAGCGACATACGGAAATGACAATAAAACGGATGTTTCCCTTCGCGTTATAACAGACCACATAAGAAGCACAGTCATGATGGTCTGCGATGGGGTCATACCGTCGAACGAGGGGCGCGGGTACGTCCTCAGAAGGCTGCTTAGAAGGGCGGCAAGGCACGGCAAACTTCTTGGGATAGACAAGCCGTTCCTTTATGAAGTGTGCGATACGGTCATATCTGAAAGCGCCGGTGCATATCCGGAACTTATAGAAAAGAAAGAGTATATCAAAAAGGTAATCAAAACCGAGGAAGACAGGTTTGATGCGACGATAAACGCAGGGCTTAACATACTTGATGAAATGATGCAGAAATACAGATCCGGGGATAAAACGGTCATGTCCGGGGACGATGCGTTTAAACTTTACGACACGTTCGGATTCCCGATCGATCTGACGGTGGAGATCCTTCAGGAAAACGGCATGACCGTCGATGAAAAACGTTTTTCCGCATTGATGCAGGAGCAGAAGGACAGGGCGCGCGCCGCCCGCGAGAAGATGGGCGATCTCGGCTGGACAGAGGGGAAAGTGAACCTCGAAGATATATGCGGCACAGAATTTGTCGGCTATACAGACGATAAAACGGAAGCTGAAGTAAAGGCGATAATATGTGAAGGCGAAATGCTTGACACCGCGCCTGAGGGGAACGATGTGATCATTATTGTGGATAAAACGCCGTTTTATGCGGAGAGCGGCGGGCAGACGGCGGATCATGGCAAGATGACAGGCAAAAACTGCGCTCTCAGCGTCGGGAATGTCATCAAGACCGCCGGAGGAAAATTCCTTCACGCAGCAAAAGTCGAAGAGGGAACGGTCAACGTCGGGGACAGGCTGACGCTTGAAATAGACAAGGACCGCCGCCGCGCATTGATGCGCGCGCACTCGGCGACGCACCTTCTGCAGTATGCGCTGAGAAGCGTTCTCGGCAAACATGTCGAGCAGGCGGGCTCTCTTGTGGATGCGGATACGGTGAGATTCGATTTCAACCATTTTTCCGCGATGACATCGGAAGAGATCATAAAAGTTGAGCAGACGGTGAATGAAATGATCCTCGAGGGGCTCGGCATCACGATCGAAAGCATGAGCATGGAGGACGCAAAAAAACGCGGAGCGATGGCGCTGTTCTCCGAAAAGTACGGAGACGTCGTGCGTGTTGTCGATATGGGGAACAGATCCATAGAGCTTTGCGGCGGCACGCATCTCGACAATACGGCAAAGTGCGGCCTGTTCAAGATCGTTTCAGAGGCGTCGGTCGCGGCGGGCGTACGCAGGATAGAGGCTGTTACAGGTGAAAAGGTATTAGATGCAATATATGAGAACGCAAATATTATCAGTAAAGCCGCAGACGCCATGAAAACGGCTCCCAAAGACCTTTTGCGCCGCGCGGTACAGATATCGGAAGAGATCCGCGAGCTTGAAAAGAAAAATGACAAGCTTGAAAACAAGCTTTCAAAGCTCGAGATAATAAATCTGTTCAATTTCAAAAAAGAGGTAGGCGGGGTCGACGTCATCGCCGCTAAGATGGACGACGCGTCGGTCGATTCGCTCAGAAAAATGGGCGACGCAGCGAGAGACAGGGCATCAAAAGCGGTGGTCGTTCTGGCGACGGTCACGGATGAAGGCAAGATAACCTTTGTTTGCGCCTGCGGGAAAGAGGCTGTCGAAAAAGGCGCGCACGCCGGCAATATCCTTCGCGAGGTCGCGAAGATCGCCGGCGGCAGCGGCGGCGGCAAGCCGGACAGCGCGATGGCAGGCGGGAAAGACGCGTCAAAGCTTGAAGAAGCGCTTGAAAGCGTCAGCAGTATCGTTTCAGGCATGCTGAAAGATAGATAGAAAGAGGTGTAAGAATGTCAGATTGTATTTTTTGCAAGATCGCGAACAAGGAGATACCGTCTAAGCCCGTTTACGAAGACGAATATGTTTACGCGTTTTACGACATTGATCCGAAGGCGCCGGTCCATTTTTTGGTGATACCGAAAAAGCATATCGTCTCTATCGCGGAAGTTACAGAAGAAAATTCCGAGATAGTTGCAAAAATGGCAGAGGCGATCTCTAAAATAACGAAACAGCTCGGGATATCAGACGGATTTCGAGTGGTCGCGAATACCGGGGAAAGTGCCGGACAGACGGTGTTCCACCTGCATTTCCATGTCCTTGCGGGAAGGGCGCTTGCGTGGCCTCCGGGATAAAATAGATATTTTGAAATTTTAAAAGATGTGGGGGATAAGACATGACGAAAAGGCCGCTTGCGTTGTTTTGCTGTGTTTTTTCCCTCACTCTTTTGTTATTGTGCTTTGTTGCAAAAATGGCGTTCTTTATTGCGGCTGGTATCGTATCGGCAGGGATTGTGATCTTTGCCGTCCTTCAGAAAAACAGGGCAAAGGGCGCGGCGCTGGCACTTGCAGCCTTGATATTTGCGAGCGCATATTTCGCACTTTACGACAATTTTGCGATGGGCGGCCTTTCAAAGATCAACGGATACAGCGGGGAAATAACGGTGATGGCGACAGGCTATTCCGAGAATATGGGTGAATACAGCTCATTTTACGGCAAGCTCCTGAGTGCAGGAGAAATGGGAAAATTCGTTGTTCCTTGCGACGTTGAGATCAGCTTGAATGATGCGTCGTCTCATATAGAACCTGGCGACGTCATAATAATCGACGGAGATATGTTTCGCCCGCATTCCGTGTATGATGCGTCAAGTGCGGTGAGATATTACTATTCCAAAGGGATATTCATGAAAGTAAACGAAAAGGGCGGATATGAAATCAGCAGGCCGCAAAGACGCCCTGTTTCGGTATATCCGGCCGTGTTTGCGCATGAGATAAAGGAAGCTTTGTATCTAAACCTGAATGAGAGAGAAGCGGGGTTTATGAATGCGCTTCTTCTCGGCGACAAAGACGGCATCAGCGGAAAAACTTATGACGATTTAAGCAGGACCGGAACAGCGCACGTCGCCGCGGTCTCCGGGATGCACGTGTCTTTTCTGGTCGGGTTTTTATGCGCGCTTTTTGGGCGCCTTGCGGGGAGCATCATATCTATACCGGCGATTTTGATATTTATTCTTATCGCCGGCGCGACGCCGTCCGTAATGAGGGCCGGGATCATGCTTATAATCGCGCTTATAGCGCCTTATTTTAAACGCGCGCCGGATCAGCTGACGTCGCTTTCGCTTGCGCTTTTTATAATCACCGTTTTAAATCCGTATTCCGCAGCGGACGCAGGACTTATACTTTCATTTTCTGCGGCGCTTGGGATGATCCTTTTCTCAGGAAGGATCCTGTCGGCTGTCGGAACGCGATTGAAAAGCGAAAACAAAATCGTCGGCGCTGTCTGCAGGTTTATTTCGGCATCGGTTTCAAGCACGCTTTCAGCGATGATATTCACGGTGCCTTTGACGGCGATATTCTTCGAGAGGATATCTCTCATTTCTCCGATCGCGAATGTTTTGGGGATATGGGCGATATCGACCGCGTTCTCGATCGGCATCGTTTTAGCGCCGTTATCGGCGGCATTTCCGAATATGGGATTTCTGCTTTGTATCGTAAGGCCGTTCGTGATATATTTTCTGGATCTGACGGGAAAGCTTGCTTTACTGCCTTTCGCCAGCTTTGAAACGAACAGCGCATATCTTGTGATCTTTGTCATATATCTCTACGTTTTATTTATCCTGTATTTAGCAAAAAAGATAAAGGATGTAAAACCTTATAAATTGGCCCTAAGCGTGTTTTTGATATTTATTATTTCAGTTACATTCACGGTAAGATCGGGAAAGAGTTTCACGAATATAAGCATCCCTTCCGGAAGCGGCGGATGCATAATAGCTGGAAACAGGAATGCTGTCGCGGTGATAAACTGCGGATATGACAGCAGAAAACGGGGGATCTCGGACATACTGTCAGAGATCGACAATGTGAGAGGCTTGAGGAAGGTTGAACTGTTGATCCTGACAGACCTCGATCAGCGCAAAAGCGGCGGCGCCGAAGAACTTATAAGATCGGCGAATGTGGAAGAGCTTGTCATAACCGGGGTCGAAAGATCAAAGGCAGAGGGCGCATCCGAGATCCTCAGTGCGGCTTTTGAAAACGGGACGCGCGTTCGGTACTGCAGCTCGGAGATATCGTTTGATATAGGGGATGTAGGTATAGTATCAGTGCCTGGGGAAGACAGGGGAAATGTCGCTGTAAAATCAGGGGATATTGTCGCCGTCGAGGTCGAAGACGGCCCCGGTTTTGATGCCATGTCGAAATATATAAACTGTTGTGATATACTGATAATAGACAGCGATACGGCAAAGAAGACGGAAACAAAAAAGTATATAGACAAGAATCCGAATATTCGCGCGGTCGTCATCAAGAACAGCATGTTCGACAAAGGCGACATTCCTAAAATAGACAGAGTCATAAACATAGGCACATATAAAGCGGGCGATATAAGATTGGCTGCGCACAAGCAAAGCAATAGGAGAGCTTTACAATGAAAAAAGATAAGGCAAAAAGCGGGACAGACGACTTTAAAAAATTAAAGACTGACATTGCAAAAGGCTCATTAGAGCGATGTTATGTGTTCTATGGGGAAGAGACGTATTTAAGGGACTACTGCTTGCACAGCGAGCTTAAAAAAGCCGTCCTGAACAACGGAATGGAAGATTTCAACCTTATCGTGATTGAAGGAAAAAGTCTGACGATCCAGGCGCTTTCCGACGCGATAGAGAGCTATCCCGTAATGGCGGATAAAAAGATGATAATAGTCAGGGATTTTGATATTTTAAAGCCGCCTGCCGATATGAGAGATGAGCTTTGCGATATATTATCCGACCTTCCGGAATATGTATGCATGGTGTTTGTTTATGACACTTTGGATTTTGAGCCGGATAAGAGACTTAAAATATACACCATTTTGACGGAAAACGCGGCCATCGTGCATTTTGCGCCAGCCTCTCATGAGGAGCTTATACCATGGATAAAAAAGCGCTTTGCGTTTTTAAAAAAGGAGATAGACGCGAGCGAGTGCGAATATCTCATATTTTACTGCGGGGCGCTTATGTCTGAACTGGCGCTTGAGATCGAAAAAATAGCCGCGTATGCAAAAGGGGAAAAAATCAAAAAAAGCGATATAGAAGAAGTTGCAATAAAGGTGCTTGACGCGGCGATATACAATCTTACAGATGCGATCGCCGCGGATAACGCGCAGAGAGCGATGCACATGCTTGACGAGCTTATTCAAATGGGAACGGACTCGACGGTGCTTCTCGCTGCGATCAACAGGCAGGTATTAAGGCTGTACGCGGCAAAAGCGGCGCTTATGTCAGGAAAGCGCGAAGAATATATCATGAAGATGCTGGGGATGAGATCGCGATATCCCGCGGAAAAACTGATATCAGCGGCAAATAAAATGGATATAGCACAGCTTGAAAAGGCGGTAAAGTTATGCGGGGAAGCGGATATGGAGTTTAAACGCATGGCGACGGACAAGGTGAGGACCGTCCAGCTTTTGCTTGTTCAAATTTTAAGTAAAAAGGTATAGATATGATAAAAACAGACAAAGTGCTTGTCGTTGAAGGCAGGTATGACAAAAATAAGTTAAAACAGATATTTGACGCCGTGATATTGAAAACGGACGGATTCGCGATCTTTAAAGACAAGGAAAAACAGAAATTGATATCGCGGCTTGCAAACGAGCGCGGGATAGTGATCGTCACGGACTCAGACAGCGCGGGGTTTCAGATACGAAACTTTTTGAAAGGCATGATACCTAACGATAAGATACAGCATGTTTATATCCCCGATATATACGGTAAGGAGCGGCGCAAGTCCGCGCCCGGGAAAGAGGGGAAACTGGGCGTGGAAGGAATGGATGAAGACGTTCTTCTGCAGGCTTTTGAAAAAGCCGGCATAACTGCAAATAAAAGCGGTTCTGCGCCTAAAAGGCCAATAACGAAAGCGGACCTGTTCGAACTGGGCCTTTCGGGAAGAAAGGGAAGCAAAGAAAAACGGGCGGCACTTTTAAAACGATTAGACCTTCCGGAAAAGATGAGCCCGAGTGCGATGCTTGATATTTTGAATATTTTTACGAATATAGATAAACTTGCGGCAGAGGTCGCGCAGCTTGATAAGGAGAACACCTGAAAACGTGTCTTTTAAAAAGCAGAACTGTTTTTTAAAAATGATGGCGCGGTATAATACAGGAGATGCAAAAAGCGATACGGCAAAAAATAAAGCGGGCAATGCATTTGCATTGCCCGCCGATTTGTATTTTAAATCACATTATCAATCAAGACCCGGTACGCGGCCTGACGCTTTGTAGTATTTAGTGTAGTACGAGTCGGAAAGATTCGTTATGCTGACGACATCCCCCGGGGAGGTCGAATGGATAAACTGACCGTTACCGATATAGATACCAACATGCCCGATCCTCGATTTGGATGCCCTGGGATTTGCGAAGAAAACCAGATCGCCCGGGATCAGCTCGGATTTTTTGATCGGGGTGCAGTTTGTATACTGGCTTGCCGATGAGCGGTTAAGCGTTATTCCGGCGGAATTTTTGAATACGTAATAGGTAAAACCAGAACAATCGAACCCGCTGGGAGACGCCCCGCCGGCCTTGTATTTCACGCCGAGATACTGCTTTGCAAAACTGATAAGCGCCGCGCGTTTATCAGATACGCTTCCGTCGGATGCAGGTGCAGACGAGGAATCCGCCGAAGGGGAAGCGCCCCGCGATACGGTCGACGTATCCTTTGTTATCTTTATATAATCCGGATGAACATAACCGACGGAGGACCCGTATTTAGCGACGAACCAGCCGTCTTTTATACCGACGATGGACACGACCGTTCCGTTCGGGAGAGAAGATATGCGCGAGGACGACGTGCTCGGAGCGGACCTGAAGTTGAGAGAAGAGGAAGATGTCGACACAACGCCGTCTCCGATATCAAATTGCTCATCTGTCGTGATCTTTTTGATGTAATCAGAGCTTGCATACCCGGTTTTACCCATGTATGCGATTTTATACCAGCCTTCGCCGTTGTCATCGAGGACCGCCACTTTAGTTTTGTTTGAAAGCTTGCCGATGATATCCGAGGATGTAGACGGCGCGCTTCTGAAATTAAGAACGCTTGATGTCGAGACCTCTCCCGCTGAGATCTCAGCGGCAAATATCGACAGACCCAAGACAACAGCAAAGATCAACATGCAAACAAAAAGCTTTGAAAATTTACTTTTTATCAGCACACAAAAACCTCCTTCTCTAAAACGGACGACATAACGAATTATTTGGATGCCAGCGCCCTGTCAAGCCACACGCTCGCGATATCCATCGCGTTGTATAGGCCATCCTTCACGCTTGTTTTTATTATGCGGTCTTTGGATTTTACGTTCGGGCTTGTCGCTTGAAGCTGCACCGCGACTTTTGTAGCGACATCCATATCCTTGACCTTGGAACTTTCGAGGATCTGCAGCATGATTATATATTTATCACTCATACTGCCGTAGTAAATTATATTCCCGCAACGCATAAGGGGTTTACCTTTATATGTAAGCGAAGTTCCGCTTTCCTGTTTAGAAGAAGCTGCCATTACATGCCCTCCAGAATAATTATTATAATCATTATAACAGCAATGGTTACAAAAGTCAAAAGAAATGGTTACAAAATTTAAACAATTTTAATGGCAAAATCTGGACATGCGGCGGAACAATACCCGCACAACACGCATTTTTCAGGCGTCAGATTTGCCCGTCCGTTTTCAATGTATAACGCATTCTGACCGCATTTTTCAACGCATCTGCCGCATCCGACACAGTATTCCTCTATATGAAGAGACCGCTTTTTCTCGTTTAAACGTTTAATGTCGGAGTCGTTGAACGCACCCGATGAGAGAAATCTCAAATTGGCGTCGATCTCATCTTTGCTCTGCATTCCTATTGCGACGCTGTCGACATAGGGAAGAGAAAATATGTATTTAAGGCAGTCGTATGCTTTTTTGTACAGGTTGCCCCCGCCCAAAGCCTTCATGCTGTATACGCCCAAACCTGCGTCATGCGCTTTTTGAACGGCGGTCTCCATCTGCGGCCTTGTCCCGTCTGCGATCCCGAGCCCGGATATATTAAGCATAGGGTGAACAAAATCAAGGCCGAGCTTCACTGCGCCGTCTACCGCCGCGATGTGATGCATAGACGCGCCGACCGCCCGTATAACGCCTTTGGCCTTGAGGTCGTAAAGCGCCTCAAGCGCCGGCATATGCCCGCGGAGAGTATGCACGCTTTCCTGCTCGTGAAGCATAAAAAGATCGATGACATCTCTGTCCAGCGCCGATCGCGCCTCATCCACAGCCTTAAGCGCGGCTTCCCTCTCATAAGCATAGGTTTTTGACGCGACCACGATGTCTTTCGTTGTTCTTCGAAGCGCCTCTTTTATATGAGGATAACATTTGTAATATTGCGCCGTGTCGACAAAATTTATGCCCATGTCAAAAGCATATGCCATTATCTCTCCTGCGGCTTCTGGGGTGAAATCAGCCTGAAGCGGGCCCATCGTCAAAGCGCCGAAGCATATTTTTGATACGGATATCCCGGTATTGCCAAGTTTGACGTATTCCATATAGTTTTCCTCTCAGAAAATCCCTGCCGTTTCCGGCAGGGATTTAACATTATGCCTTTATAATCTGATCACTCGTCGAGATATTGGCGGACAAGCTCTTGAAGAAGCTCGTCTCTGTCAATGCGCCTTATAAGGCTTCTCGCGTTTTTGTGGTTGGTTATATATGTCGGATCCTCTGATAAAATGTACCCGACTATCTGATTTATAGGGTTGTACCCTTTTTCCTTAAGCGCATCGTATACAGCGATAAGAGTGCGCTTCATCTCTTTCTCTCCATCGTCGGCGAGACTGAATTTGCGTGTACCTTCATCCAACACAGGGAAGACCCCTTTCACACTTATATATATGAATAATAACCGAAAAAGTAGAATTTGTAAAGGATATTCTTAAAGAAAGTGACTAAATGTTATGACCGCAGAGAAGCACCGAAGGCAGATTCCAGGTTCAAAAGCACAGAAGATATCGCGCTGTCGGCTTCCGTGTCGGTCAGCGTTTTGTTTGCAGCGCGCATAGATATCGCATATGCGACGCTTTTTTTGCCGGGTTCGATTTGAGAACCGCGGTAAACGTCGAACAATTCGACCTTTTCAAGGATGGAGCCGACAGACGTTCTTATAATATTTTCGATATCTGCAACTGGCACATCCTCGTCGATTATGATCGCGATGTCGCGCGTGACAGCCGGGAATTTCGGAAGAGGAGTGTACACGACGGCTTTTCCGCACATTTCAAAAAGCGCGTCAAAAGATATTTCCGCCGCAAGGACCGGCATGTTTATCCCGTAATTTTTCAGAACCTTCGGGTGGATCTCGCCGAGGATGCCGACTGCGATATCTCCGCAAGAGAGGGCAGCGCATCGGCCGGGATGATATGACGCGTTGTCGGACACCGCTTTGAAAGAGATATTAAGGCCGCGGCATATCGAAGACAGCGCCGCGCATACCGCACCCTTGAAGGAGTAGAAATCCATATCGCCGTATGCCGCAAAAGTAAGGATGGATTTTTCGTCAGGCAGCACATCCGCGTTTACGCGGCCGTTTTCCACCTTCGGAAGATATATCTTACCAAGCTCAAAAAGACGGACGGAAGCATTCCTCCTGTTGTAATTGCGCGCAACGGTCTCAAGCATCGACGGAAGCGTCGTCGTGCGCATGATGCTGACCTCTTCTCCGAGAGGGTTCAGTATCTTTGTCGAAAGACGCAGGGGAGAATCCTCAGGCATCTCTATCCTGTCGTAGAACGCCGGATTTATAAAGGAATATGTTATCGCCTCGTCGAAACCGGCGGCTCTGCAAGCGTAAGAAATGTCCCTGACAAGCATCTGCCGGTCTGTAAGCGCGCCCTGCGTCGCTTCGCCCGACAGCAGGGTAGAGGGGATGTTGTTATACCCGTATATCCGCGCGACCTCCTCCGCGAGATCCGCCATACCTTCGACGTCCGCGCGCCATGAGGGGACGATCACGTTTTCACCGTCGACCTTAAATTCGAGGGAAGTAAGGATCTGGGCCATCTGATCAAAATCTATGTCAGTGCCGAGAAGGCGGTTTATTTTATCTTTTTCAAGGGGAAGAACACGCGGCACGTATTCCTCAGAGCGCACGTCTATGATCCCGTCGACGACATCGCCCGCGTTCAGCATTTCGACAAGCTCGCATGCGCGCTCGACTGCGGGAAGCGTGTTTTCCGTGTCGAGCCCCTTTTCAAAGCGTGAGGACGCCTCTGTCCTCAAAGAGAGCTTTTTGCCTGTTTTTCGTATAGAAGGGCCGTTGAACGTCGCGGATTCAAAGACGACCGTTTTTGTATTTTCCGTTATTTCACTGTTCTGTCCACCCATGACGCCTGCAATGCCGATGGGCTTTACATTATCGGTGATCAGCAACATATCCTGATCAAGTATGCGGTTTTGCCCGTCGAGCGTCGATATTTTTTCGCCGATTTTCGCGCGGCGAACGGTTATGTGCTTCCCATCGATACAGGAATAGTCAAACGCGTGCATCGGCTGGCCGTATTCGAGCATGACATAGTTTGTGATGTCAACTATATTATTTATCGGACGCACGCCGCACGCCCGAAGGGTATGCCTCAGCCACGCGGGAGAAGGACCGATGTTGACGTTTTTGACGACCCTTGCGGTATACCTTGGGCAAAGATCGATGTCGCCCGGGGCAACATCGACTGACAGGAAGTCATAAATATCCCCGCCGGAGCCTTTGACCTCAGGCTGGCGCAGTTTGAATGTCTGCCTGAAAGTCGCGGCGCTTTCTCTCGCGAGACCGATAATACTGAGACAGTCCGGACGGTTTGATGTTATTTCAAAATCGAACACATAGTCGTCGAACCCGAGCACGCTTCTTATATCGGTGCCGAGCGGCACGTCTTCATTTAGAACAAGTATCCCGTTTTCGTCGGCATAAGGAACGTCGTTCTGCGTAAGGCCGAGCTCATGAAAAGAGCAGAGCATCCCATCGGACTTTACCCCGCGCATATCAGCAGCGCTTATTGTGACGTCATTCGGAAGAATCGCCCCGTCAAGCGCGACGGGAATGAGATCCTCCGTTTTGAGATTTTTAGCGCCGGTCACTATTTGAACGGTTTTATCTCCGACATTCACGTCGCAGACGACGAGCTTATCGGCGTTCGGATGTTTTGATATGGACATTATTTTCCCGACGACAACATTCGATATATCCTGACCGAGATATTCATAGTTTTCAACTTTGGAACCCGACATGGTCATTTCGTCGGCGAATTTTTTGGGAGTAAAGTCGGTTTTTATATATTCTGAAAGCCAGCTGAGCGGCAGTTTCATAATTCTATCCTCTCTTTCTTAGAACTGCGACAGAAATCTCACGTCGTTTTCATAGAACATGCGCATATCGTCGATTTTATATCTGCGCATGACAAGCCTTTCAAGACCCATTCCGAAAGCAAAGCCGCTGTATTCTTCCGGATCTATATTGCACACCCGAAGGACATTCGGATGTATCATGCCGCAGCCGAGTATCTCGATAAATCCTTCGCCTTTGCAAAGACGGCAGCCTTTTCCATGGCACATAAAACACATAACGTCCATCTCGGCCGACGGCTCTGTAAACGGGAAGTGGTGCGGACGGAAGCGGACGACCGTATCATCCCCGTAAAGCTTTTTGGCAAACAGCTCAAGGATGCCCTTAAGATCGCCCATGGTTACGTTTTTATCGACGACGATACCCTCTATTTGGTGGAAAAGAGGGGAGTGCGTCGCATCGACAGCGTCGCTTCTGTAAACGCGCCCCGGCGCGATCACGCGTATAGGCGGTTTGGTGTTTTCCATCGTGCGTATCTGCATGGGAGACGTCTGAGTGCGAAGCACGATGTTGTCCGAAACATAAAAAGTATCCTGCGTGTCTCTTGCAGGATGATATTTAGGGATATTCAGGGCTTCAAAATTATAATAGTCGTATTCGACCTCAGGCCCCTCAGCGACGGAGAAACCGAGACCGAGGAATATTTCACGTATCTCGTCGAGCACGATATTAAGAGGATGCTTTGTGCCGATCTTGACAGGCGTGCCGGGCATGGTGACGTCGATCTTCTCGTGCTTCAGTTTTGCTTCAAGCATCAAAGCCTCTATATTTTCAAACCTCGACGCTATTGCATTTTCTATGGCCGCGCGCACCTCATTCGCGATCTGGCCTGCAACGGGTCGCTCCTCCGCTGAAAGCGCGCCCATACCGCGAAGGATGGATGTCAGCTCGCCTTTTTTCCCGAGAAATTTCAGTCTCGCAGATTCAAGAGCAGCGGAATCTTTTGCCGATTCGATAAGATGCAGCGCTTCCTTTTCCATTTGCTTTAGCTGTTCTTTCAATTTATAAACACTCCTTTGGAATACAACTGTTTTCAGTTCAGTTTAGAGACGACGAAATAGATCAGGACCGCCACGGCGACATCCGAAAAGACTTCCATGGCAAGGGCCTTCGGGGTAAGAGGCATATTGGTCAGCGAGTAAATGATGGATATGCATATTATCACCCCGCCCAGTATCGCAAGCGCAGTGTATCTGATCGTCATATCATCATAAAAAAATACGACGATAGCGGCGTAAATACCGACAAATATAAGGGTAGTAAGTCTTCTTGCTTTGTCTGACATAAACACACTTCCTAAATATAAATTTTAATTATGCGAAGCGATATAAAAAAACCCTTTCATCCGACATATGGGACGAAAGGGAAATCTTCCGCGGTACCACCCGTTTTTCTGCAAAAACGCAGACGCTCAAAAGCCTTAACGCGGCAGACGTTTTTGCCTAATAAAAACGGATCGTTCAGCAAAAAAACTCCGGAGTGAACGCTTCCCCCTTCGTGCCGCTCGCGGCTTCCAGCCGACGACCGCGATTCTCTTCCCGGCATAGATAATGGCAAAACTCTCTCCATCAACGCATGTGGACATATTAAAAAAACATTTCAAACTACTATCACAATGTATCACAGAAAAATAAAAAATTCAAGAGAGCAATATAAATTGACTATCAAATGCAGAAAATATAATATATATATAAGATATACGCTTTGATTTGTATCAGAGGTGCAGCATGGTACATGGAATAGGTATAGATATAGTCGACATCTCAAGGGTGAGGCCGCTCATTGTAAAAATGGGCAGCTCAAAAAGCCGTGTATTTACGGATAATGAGATGGATTACATAATGAAAAGGAAGGCGGCAGGGGAAATGTCGGCAGCCGGCATTTTCGCTGCGAAAGAGGCGTTTGCAAAAGCGATGGGCACAGGGGTGTCGGGCTTTTCTTTCAAGGATGTGGAAATCTCACACGATGAAAATGGCATGCCAAAGATCTTGCTTTATGGCGGCGCCAAAAAGATGGCGGAAGGGCTGAGACTGTTTTTGACGATATCTCATGAGAAAGAATATGCCGTTGCGATGGTATTGGCGGAAAAATCGTAAAAAACTTTGCGGATATTCGGATAACGATAGGAAATGGATATGGAAAGAACATGTGAATTTTGCGAGAGAGATCTCGACAATCTTATAAAACCGCGAAAGCCTGATACCCATAAGGGGGATTACGGGAAAGTGTTCCTCCTTTGCGGAAGCGAGGGGTATACCGGCGCCGCGGTCATGTCGGCGAAAGCGGCGTCGCGCGCGGGCGCCGGGGTCGTATATCTCGGGGTGCCGCGCAGCATATACCCGATAGTCGCCTCAATGCTGACGGGAGAGGTCGTCTTGCCGCTGGCCGACGACGGGAACGGAAGACTTTCTCTTGCCGCGATGCACGGGATATCAGACATGATGGCGAAAGCAGACGCCTGCCTTGTTGGGTGCGGGCTGTCACAAAGCGAGGATATAAAAAATATCGTCAGAACAATAGTTGAGGAGACGTCCGTTCCGACAGTGCTGGATGCGGACGGAATAAACGCGCTTCGCGGGAATATAGATTTACTGAAGAGTGCGAAGGCAAATATCGTCTTGACCCCTCATGCGGGTGAATTTGAAAGACTTACGGGAGTAAGGGTAAACCGCGAGAATGCCGTTTACACCGCAAAGGAAGCGTCGCGCACTTTTAGCGCGGTATTCCTTTTGAAGGGGCACAGGACGGTGACGGCAAGCCCTGACGGCAGAGTGTTTGTGAATACGACGGGTAATCCCGGGATGGCGAAAGGCGGGTCCGGGGATATACTTTCAGGGATAATCGTCGCTCTTTTGGGGCAGGGACTCAGCGCGTTTCCAGCGGCCGCGGCCGGCGCGTATATCCACGGCAAAGCCGGAGATATATGCGCAAACAAAATAGGAGAATTCGGCATGACGCCGCAGGATATAATAGACAGGATACCTGAGGTTTTAAAAAAATATAATTCAAGGGAGTGGTAAAAAATGCCCAAAAGGCTTTTTGCCGCGATCTCAGCGCTGATTATCATCACCGCGCTTTCCGGGTGCGGTAAAATGCACAGCAGCGTCGCGGAGGAAGCTGAAAAAATAAAGGAAGTTTATAAGAACGCGGCAGAGATCGCGATCGAAGCGGATATAAAGACAACAGACGAAAAAGTGAGAGAGTACAGACTGTCCTATGAAATAGGAAGTGACGGCAAAGACAAAATGGTCGTCTTGTCGCCGGAAGAGATCGCCGGAGTAAGCGCGGTAATATCCGACGGCGGCGCCGAGATAAAATATGAAGATACGATCCTTGTGACAGAGATGCCCGGGATCCCGGGGTTCACCCCGGTCGACGCGCTTTGCGCACTGATTGACGATATATCGGATCAGATAATGGAGGACAAGAGCTTCGACGCTATAGACGGACAAAGGTGTATCGCGGTATCATACGAAGGAGAATACCTTGGCAGCTCGACGCTTAAGAAAGCATATTTTGACGAGAAGACCAAAAAACTTATATACGGCGAATGGTTCATTGACGACAGAAAAATAATGGAATGCGCAGTCGAATCATGCGTAATAAAATAGACAGGAAGATAAAGAATGAAAGAAAACGCGATACATACATCCATATGGGCGGAGATATCGTTTGACAATCTAAAGCACAACTATGATATCCTGCGGAAAAAAATAGGGGATAAGGTCATGCTTATGGGCGTCGTCAAAGCGGAGGCGTACGGCCACGGAATTACATACATGGGAAGAGAACTCGAGGCACTTGGAGTGGATTATTTTGGCGTCGCGAATCTGCAAGAGGCGGTCAAGCTGCGCGACGGCGGAGTGACAAAGCCGATACTCGTCCTCGGTATGGCGTGGCCGGAAGATGCCGATATCGTCATGAAAAACGATATCAACATCACGATAGACAGCGTTGAAGCCGCCGAAAGATTTTCAAAGGCCGCCGTATCATCAGGTGGAACGATAAAGACGCACATAAAGATCGACACCGGTATGACAAGGCGCGGGATCATAGCGTCAGGCAGGGTCGACGCCGCGGCAGATGATGTCGAATACATAACGAAGCTAAAAGGGATATGCGTAAATGGCATGTACACGCACTTTGCCGTCGCGGACTCAGACGACGGGGAAGAGTTTACAGAGATACAGTTTGAGCGTTTTAAAGAATTGTGTGAAGCTGTAGAAAAACGGAGGATCGAGATACCGGTTAAACATTGCGCGAACAGCTCGACCGTGTTAAAATATCCTAAAATGCATCTTGATATGGTGAGACCCGGGATAGTGACTTACGGCGCCGCGGTGGATAAAGACGAGCTGTGCGGAGAGGATTTTCGCCCTGTTATGTCGCTTAAGGCGAGGATCGCCCAGATAAAGGAATGCGGGGAAGGCGTAACGGTGAGCTACGGCCGCACCTTTACAGCGGATAGGGATATGAGGATCGCGGTCGTCACGATCGGATATGCCGACGGGTACATGCGATCGGCGTCGAACCGGGATGTCATGCTTGTCCACGGGAAGCGCGCGAGGGTCCTGGGAAGGGTCTGTATGGATATGACGATGATCGATGTAACGGACATACCCGAAGCAAAGGCCGGGGATGTCGTCACGGTATTCGGATATGACGGAGACGTTCTTTTATCCCCGATAAGCGTCGCGGAAAATATGGGGACGATCCCGAACGAGCTTATAACCGTTACAAGCAGGCGCGCGACCAGGGTATACATCAAAAACGGC
>Ga0079305_1001910_pt1 | contig 22137 bp, 16 predicted proteins | sample LMS_cellobiose_e_FD_79183 | JGI IMG/M metagenome (GOLD analysis project Ga0079305, IMG submission 79183) | Rumen-fistulated moose microbial communities from Alaska, USA - LMS_cellobiose_enrichment | ecosystem: Host-associated > Mammals > Digestive system > Stomach > Rumen fluid ... | reverse complement strand
GACGATCGGGATCAGGATGCCGAAGGTGCCCCAGGAGGTGCCCGTTGCAAACGCGAGCAGCACGCCCACCACGAACACGATCGCGGGCAGCAGGCTCATCAGCGCCTCCTGATCGGCGATGTTGTTGACGACGCCCTCCACAAACGTGCCCGCGCCGAGGGAGTCGGTCATCGCCTTGAGCGTCCAGGCAAAGGTCAGGATCAGGATGGCGGGCACCATGCTCTTGAAGCCCTCCGGGATGGCGTTCATGCACGCGCGGAAGGTCAGCACGCGCGTCGCAAGGTAGAACACCAGCGTGAGCACCAGCGCCGCGACCGAGCCGTAGACCAGGCCGACCGAGGCATCGGAGGACGCAAAGGCGTCCACGAAGCTCGCGCCCTCGAAGAAACCGCCCGTGTAGATCATGCCGATCACGCAGCAGACGATCAGCAGGGCGATCGGCAGCACGAGGTGGATCACGCGGCCGCGCTCGCTCACCGGCGGGTTCGGCTGATCCTCGGCGCCCGTGATGCTGGCGCTGGGCGCGCGGCTGTTCAGCCGGTCGCTCATCTCGGCCATGCGCATCGGGCCGAAATCGAACTTGCCGAAGGCCAGCGTCACCATCATGACGATGGTCAGCCAGGCATAGAAGTTGTACGGGATCGCGCGGATGAACAGCGACAGGCCGTTCGCCCCGTCGATGAAGCCCGTGACCGCCGCCGCCCAGGACGAGATCGGTGCGATGATGCACACGGGCGCGGCTGTGGCGTCGATCAGGTAGGCGAGCTTCGCGCGGGAGATGCCGTGCCGGTCGGCCAGCGGCGTCATCACCGCGCCGACGGTCAGGCAGTTGAAGTAGTCGTCGATGAAGATCAGCACGCCGAGCGCGATGGTGGCGAGCTGCGCGCCGACACGGGTGCGGACGTGCGCGACCGCCCAGCGGCCGAACGCGGCGCTGCCGCCGGCGCGGTTCATCAGCATGACCATGCCGCCGAGGACGACCAGGAAGATCAGGATGCCGACGTTCCAGCCGTCCGTCAGGGAGCCGATCATGCCGTCGACAAAGGCGTGCTCGATCGTGCCGGTGAAGCTGAAGCCGGAAAAGAGCATCGCGCCGGCGATAATGCCGATGAACAGGGAGGAATAAACCTCCTTCGTGATCAGCGCCAGAACGATGGCGATGACCGGGGGCAGCAGGGACCAGATGGTGTTGACAAACATAGCGGGGGTCTCCTTTCAAAACAAAATACCGAGTCATGATCCCATCATGACCCGGCATAGAAAAAGCGACCCCATACGCCCTATATCGTCATCATGACAGCTCTCCGCATTGCTGCGACAGTCCGGCGGATGTTATCCGACGGCCCGGACAAGATCGGGTCGGGAACCCCGGTCTCTCCTCGGCGGCCTCCCCTTTCGCTTCCCGATCCCCGTCGTTTTGCGGAAGCTACTCTTGTCGGCCGCGCCTCTATCAAGACTTTATTCGGTTAAAGCAAGTATAGTCGCTTTTTGCCGCGTGTCAACCCTCTTTTTTCGCATTTTTGTGAACTTTGGCCGTTCGGTATATTTATTCTTCGCATCCGATTGAATTTTCATTTATTCGGCACAAAACGCGCAGCGCAGGATCCGCCCCAGCATCTGGCTCCAGGTGACCTTCTCCACCGTCTCCCCGGCAAGGATCGGCAGCACGGCCACGGTCTCGCCCGCCGCGTTCGTCACGCGCAGCTCCCCGATGCGCTCGTCCCTGTGCACGGGCGCCGCCACCCGCTCGGGCAGCACGACCTCCTTCTGCAGCCCGCCCACGCCTGCCTTGAGCGTCAGGAGCGTGTTTTCCTTCGTCAGCACCGGCTGCACTGCCTCGCGCGCGCCGAGCGTCACCGGCACGGGCGCAAGCGCCTCGTCCGGCGTGACGGTGACGAGCGCGTAGGTCGCAAAGCCGTAGTCCAGCAGCATCCGCGCATCGGCGAAGCGCTCGTCGCTCGAGGGACCTTTCATCACCACGGCGATCAGTTCCATGCCGTTCTTCTCCGCCGTCGCGCTGACGCAGTAGCCCGCGGTCGAGGTCGAGCCGGTCTTGAGGCCCGTCGCCCCGTCGTAGAAGCGGATCAGCTTGTTCGTGTTCACCAGCATGGAGGTCCCGTCGCGCAGCGAATCCATCCAGAGCGTCGTGAACTGCCGGATATCGGGGTGCCGCAGGATCAGCTCGCGCGACATCACCGCCACATCGTAGGCAGAGGTCAGGTGCCCCTCCGCGGGCAGACCGGTGCAGTTGACGAAGTGCGTGTCCGCCATGCCGAGCGCCCTTGCGCGCTCGTTCATCTTCTCTACGAAGGCCTCCTCGCTGCCCGCCAGGTGCTCGCCCAGCGCCACCGCCGCGTCGTTGCCCGAGACCACGCACACCGCCTTGAGCAGCTCGCGCACGGTCAGCTTTTCGCCCTCCCGCAGCCAGATCTGGCTGCCGCCCATCGAGCTTGCGTGTGCGCTGCCCGTCACCACGTCGTCGTAGCTGAGCGCGCCGGAGTCGATGGCCTCCATCGTCAGCAGCAGCGTCATCACCTTCGTCACGCTCGCGGGCTCACGCTGCGTGTGCTCGTCCACGGCGTAGAGCACCGTGCCCGTCTGCTTTTCCATCAGCAGCACCGAGGGCGAGGCCAGCTTCAGCCCCGCCGCCCGGATGGGCACGCTCAGGCACAGCGCCGCCAGACACAGGGTCGCCAAAAATCGTTTCATGGGAAGTCCCTCCGCTCCGCTTTTTGTAAGAGCCTATGCCGCTCGCCGCCGGAACATGCCGTTCGCCGCGCGGCGCATTTGGGTCTTGCAAAGTGCCGGAAGCTCTGCTATAATGAATTCCGTTCCGCAGGGTTGGTATATCGGTATTACAGCGGCTTCCCAAGCCGTTAAGGCGGGTTCGACTCCCGTACCCTGCTCCAAAAAAGCAGTGATTTGTCTACCAAATCACTGCTTTTTTCAATGAAGTTGTCTTTGCGAGGCCAATGTACAATAATTGGTACTGTCTGTGTGGTATGATAATCTTACCAAACACAAAGGAGATTATGCCGATGTCAGAAGCATTATTGAACAAAGCACTTACAGACTTTTGCCCAGAGAGCAGGTAACCATCGACTTCACCATCCTCCGCCGCCGGCGCTATGGCAAGGAGGTAAACTATGGGAAGCCGGAGGGCTTCGCCGAGTGCGTGGACAAGATCTGCTCCATTTTTCAGCGAGCCCAGGAGCAGGGGTATTTGACGGTCAAAATTGCGTATGTGGATGACCGTCCCGCCGATATTTCCGAATACTTGATTTAGCGTTTCCCAAAATAGTAGTTTTCACCACTTGCTCCACGTCGTCGCAGGCGGCATATCGCTTGCGACGACTTTTTATGCTTCGCATCAAAAGTCGTCTTGCGCTCTTCATTCCGCCGCTTTTCCTCTCAAAATCGGCCTCATTGGCCTCGCTGCGCGGGCTCCGATTTTGTTCTAAAGATGGGACTTTTAACCGATTCGCTCAAAGACTCCGCCGAACACGATAAAACGCCTGTTTTCGCCCCCGCGCGCCGCTTTTGTGCACTTTTTTGCGACGGGATTCTCACCCTTTGCGGACAGTTTTTACGGTAAACCGTCCAAAACAGGCCTTTCTTTGCGCGCTGTCCCTTCCTTTCTTTCACCGGCGCCGCGGCAAACACTATATTTTGTGGTCAAAACGGCAAACTTGCCGTTTTGACCCGATATTTTGTGTCTTTCGCCTTGACAACAAGCCCGTCGGGCCTTATGATTATCCGTAGAACGCTTCGTAGCGAGGTTTGTTATGTTCCTTTCCGGCCTGCAAAAACTGACGCTGCTCGATTTTCCCGGTCAGGTGGCGTGCACGGTCTTCACCGGCGGATGCAACTTTCGCTGCCCCTTCTGCCACAACGCCGCGCTCGTGCTGCCCGAGCTGCTCGAGGAGCTGCCCGGCGGGGAGGACGAGGTTCTTCGCTTCCTCGAAAAGCGCCGCGGCATGCTGGACGGGGTGGCCGTCACCGGCGGCGAGCCGCTGCTGCACAAGGATCTGCCGGACTTCCTGCGCCGCGTGCGCGCGATGGATTATAAGATCAAGCTCGACACGAACGGCTCCTTTCCCGACCGACTGCGCGCCCTGGTGGAAGAGGGGCTGGTGGATCGGGTGGCGATGGATCTGAAGAATTCCCCCGACCTCTATGCGCGCACCGCAGGCCTCCGCCTGATGGACATCGCCGCGATCGAGCGCAGCAAGGACTTTCTGCTCGAGGGCCGCGTGGCCTACGAGTTCCGCACGACGGTGGTGCGCGGCCTCCACACGGAGAAAAGCCTCCGCGAGGCGGGAGCATGGATCGCGGAGGCGAAGGAATACTACCTCCAGCAGTTCAAGGACTCCGGCCGGCTGCTTGCCGCCGCGGGGCTCGGCGCCTTTTCGGATGATGAGATGCGCGCCCTGACCGACGCCGTGCGCGAGGTCGTGCCCACGGTGCAGCTGCGCGGCGTGGATTGACAGGGTTCGACAACGACATTTTAAGATACAGAAACAAGAGAGGGAGAAATCATGTACCAGGTAGTGAAACGCGACGGCAAGGTCGTCGAATTCGACATCACCAAGATTGCAGCGGCGATCAAGAAGGCCTTTGATGCCACGAACACCGAGTATAACGACAGCATCATCGACTTTCTGGCGCTGAAGGTCTCGTCCGACTTCCTGCCCAAGATCAAGGATGGGCGCGTGGCGGTCGAGGATATTCAGGACAGCGTGGAGGCGGTGCTCTCGCGCGGCGGCTATGAGACCGTCGCCAAGGCGTACATCCTCTACCGCAAGCAGCGCGAGAAGATCCGCAACACCCGCTCCACCTTCCTCGACTACAAAGAGACGGTGGACAAGTACCTCAAGATCAGCGACTGGCGCGTGAAAGAGAATTCGACCGTCACCTACTCCGTGGGCGGCCTGATCCTCTCCAACTCCGGTGCGATCACCGCCAACTACTGGCTCAGCGAGGTCTACGACCAGGAGGTCGCAAACGCGCACCGCAACTGCGACATCCACCTGCACGACCTGAGCATGCTCACCGGCTACTGCGCCGGGTGGAGCCTGCGCCAGCTCATCCAGGAGGGGCTCGGCGGCGTGCCCGGCAAGATCACCTCCTCGCCCGCGAGCCACCTGTCCACGCTCTGCAACCAGATGGTCAACTTCCTCGGCATCATGCAGAACGAATGGGCCGGTGCGCAGGCCTTCTCCTCGTTCGACACGTATCTGGCCCCCTTCGTGAAGGTGGACAACCTGAGCTATAAAGAGGTCAAGCAATGCATCCAGTCCTTCGTATACGGCGTGAACACGCCGTCCCGCTGGGGCACGCAGGCGCCGTTCTCCAACATCACGCTCGACTGGGTGGTGCCGCAGGACCTCAAGAACATGGCGGCGCTCGTCGGCGGCAAGGAGATGGACTTCACCTACGGCGACTGCCAGGCCGAGATGGATCTCGTCAACAAGGCGTTCATCGAGATCATGATCGAGGGCGACGCCAACGGCCGCGGCTTCCAGTATCCGATCCCGACCTACTCCATCACGCGCGACTTTGACTGGTCTCCCACGGAGAACAACAAGCTGCTGTTCGAGATGACCGCGAAGTACGGCACGCCGTATTTCTCCAACTACATCAACTCCGATATGGAGCCAAGCGACGTGCGCTCGATGTGCTGCCGTCTGCGCCTCGACCTGCGCGAGCTGCGCAAAAAGACCGGCGGATTCTTCGGCTCCGGCGAGAGCACCGGCTCCGTCGGCGTGGTGACGATCAACATGCCGCGCATCGCCTATCTCGCAGCGGACGAGGCCGACTTCTACCGCCGCCTGGACCACATGATGGACATTGCCGCCCGCTCCCTCAAGACCAAGCGCACGGTCATCACCAAACTGCTCGATGCGGGGCTCTACCCCTACACCAAGCGCTACCTCGGCCACTTTGACAACCACTTCTCCACCATCGGCCTCGTCGGCATGAACGAGGCGGGCCTGAACGCCAAGTGGATCCGCGCCGACATGACCGATCCCAAGTGCCAGACCTTCGCCAAGCAGGTGCTGGATCACATGCGCGACCGCCTGAGCGACTATCAGGAGCTCTACGGCGACCTCTACAACCTCGAGGCTACGCCCGCCGAATCCACGGCCTACCGCTTCGCCAAGCACGACGTGGAGGACTATCCCGACATCATCACCGCGGCGGAGGCCGGCGGCACGCCGTACTACACCAACAGCTCCCACCTGCCCGTCGGCTACAGCGAGGACATCTTCGCCGCGCTCGACATCCAGGATGAGCTCCAGACCCGTTACACCTCCGGCACCGTGTTCCACGCCTTCCTGGGCGAGAAGCTGCCCGGCTGGGAAGCGGCGGCCCGTCTCGTCCGCAAGATCGCGGAGAATTACCGCCTGCCGTACTACACCCTGTCCCCGACCTACTCGGTCTGCCGCGACCACGGCTATCTGACCGGCGAGCAGTTCACCTGCCCGCACTGCGGCAAGCCCACCGAGGTCTACAGCCGCATCACCGGCTATTACCGTCCCATCCAGAACTGGAACGCCGGCAAGACGCAGGAGTATCAGGAGCGCCGCGAGTACGTGCTCGAGCACTCCACGCTGACCCACCAGGGCCCGCGCGCGGAGACGCCCGTGGCCCCCTCCGCCGCAGCGGAGGCCGTGAAGCAGGACGCGGTCAAGGCGGAACCCCGCGCCATCCTCTTCGTTTCGCCCACCTGCCCCAACTGCCGCATCGCCTGCCAGTTCCTTGACAAGGCCGGCTTTGCCTATGAGAAGCTGATGGCGACCGAAAACGCCGAGCTCGCGCGCCACTACGGCGTCCAGCAGGCGCCCACGCTGGTGCTGGTCGAGGGCGACGGTTTCCGCAAGGTCGCCGGCGCCGGCGCGATCAAGCAGTATCTCAGCGAGATCGCCTGAGCACACCGCCTCACGAGCAGGCAGCGGCCTTCGGGCCGCTGCCTGAACCTTATCACCAGACAAGGAGAGCCGTATGTACGACATCGTCATCATCGGCGGCGGCCCCGCGGGGCTCACCGCCGCCGTCTATGCCCGCCGCGCGGGCAAGCGCGTGCTCGTGATCGAGAAGGACGCCTTCGGCGGCCAGATCACCTGGTCGCCGCGCGTGGAGAATTTCCCGGGCTTCGCCTCGATCACCGGCACGGAGCTGGGCGACCGGCTGCTGTCCCAGGCGATGGATCAGGGCGCCGAGGTCGAGTTGGAGGAGGTCTGCGCCGTCGAACCGGCGGAGGGCGGCATGACGATCCGCTGCGCCTCCGGGGCGAGCTTCCGCGCACAGGCGGCGATCCTCGCCGTCGGCGCAAAGCCGCGGCCGCTCGGTCTGCCGCGCGAAGAGGCGCTCGTCGGCAGCGGTGTGAGCTACTGCGCCGTGTGCGACGGCATTTTCTACCGGGATCGGCCCGTGGCTGTCTGCGGGGGCGGCAGCAGCGCCCTGCAGGACGCGCTGCTGCTCAGCGAGACGTGCAGCAAGGTCTTCCTCATCCACCGGCGGGACAGCTTCCGCGGCGAGCAGCAGCTCGTCGACGCCCTGCGCCGCCGGCCGAATGTGGAGTTCGTGCTGGAGGCGCGGGTCACGGAGCTGCTCGGCGGGGACGCGCTGCGCGGCCTCGTCGTGGAGCAGCGCGGCGCGCGGCGGGAGCTCGCGGTGGAGGGGCTGTTCGTCGCCGTCGGGCACCAGCCGGACAACGACGCCTTCGCGCCGCTGCTCCGGCTCGACACGGCGGGCTACGCCGACGCCGGCGAGGACTGCCGCACGCCGACCCCCGGCCTTTTCGTCGCGGGCGACTGCCGCGCCAAGGCCGTGCGTCAGCTGACCACCGCCGTGGCGGACGGCGCCGTGGCGGCGCTCGCCGCCGTGCATTATGTGGACGGGCTGTGACCACGACAAAAAGACCCTGCCGGGCGCTTTGCGCCCGGCAGGGTCTTTTCTTTTCGCTCAGAACAGGCCGGTGATGCGGCCGTTTTCGTCCACGTCGATCCGCTCGGCGGCGGGAGACTTCGGCAGGCCCGGCATCGTCATGATGTCGCCGGTAAGCGCGACGAGGAAGCCCGCGCCCGCGGAGACCTTGAGGTTCCGCACCGTGACGGTGAAGCCCTTGGGCGCGCCCAGCAGCGCCGGATCGTCCGAGAAGGAGTACTGCGTCTTGGCCATGCAGATCGGCAGCTTGCCGAAGCCCAGCGTCTCCAGCTCCGTGAGCTGCTTGCGCGCGTTCGCCGTGAGGCTCACGCCGTCGGCATGGTAGATGCGCGTCGCGATGTCGTTCAGCTTTTTCTCGATCGGATCGTTCACGTCGTAGGCAAAGGAGAACTCGTTGCCCTGCTCGCACAGGCGCAGCACCTCGCGCGCGAGCGCCTCGCCGCCGGCGCCGCCCTTGGCCCAGACCTCGCTGAGCGCGACGTTCACGCCGAGGGCACGGCACTTCTCCTCGACCAGCTTCAGCTCCGCGGGCGTATCCGTCGGGAAGGCGTTGATCGCCACCACGCAGGGCAGGTGATAGACCTTCGTGACGTTCTCCACATGCTGGAGCAGGTTGGGAAGGCCCTGCTCGAGCGCCTCGAGATTCTCGCGGTTCAGCTCCGCCTTGGGCACGCCTCCGTGGTTCTTGAGCGCGCGCACCGTCGCCACCACGACGACCGCGGCGGGCTTCAGCCCGGCGAGACGGCACTTGATGTCGAGGAACTTCTCCGCGCCGAGGTCGGCGCCGAAGCCGGCCTCCGTCACGCAGTAATCGCCGAGGCGCAGCGCCATGCGCGTGGCCATCACGCTGTTGCAGCCGTGAGCGATGTTCGCGAACGGGCCGCCGTGCACGAACGCGGGGGTCCCCTCGAGCGTCTGGACAAGGTTGGGCTTGAGCGCATCCTTCAACAGCGCGGCCATTGCGCCCTCGGCCTTCAGGTCGTGCGCGGTGACGGGCTTGCCGTCATAGGTGTAGGCCACGACGATGCGCGCAAGCCGCGCCTTGAGATCCACGATGTCGGAGGCCAGGCACAGCACGGCCATGACCTCGCTCGCAACGGTGATGTCAAACCCGTCCTCGCGCGGCACGCCCTGCATGCGCCCGCCGAGACCGTCCACCACGTTGCGCAGCTGGCGGTCGTTCATGTCCACGCAGCGCTTCCAGACGATGCGCTTGCTGTCGATGCCGAGGGCGTTGCCCTGCTGGATGTGATTGTCGAGCATCGCGGCGAGCAGGTTGTTCGCCGCGCCGATGGCGTGAAAGTCGCCGGTGAAGTGGAGGTTGATGTCCTCCATCGGGACGACTTGGGCCCAGCCGCCGCCCGCGGCGCCGCCCTTGACGCCGAACACCGGGCCGAGGCTCGGCTCGCGCAGCGCGACGACGACGTTTTTGCCGAGACGGCGCAGCCCGTCCGCCAGGCCCACGGTCGTGGTGGTCTTGCCCTCGCCCGCAGGGGTCGGGTTGATGGCGGTGACGAGGATCAGCTTGCCGTCCGTCCCCGGCCGCTCGCGCAGCAGGCGGTAGTCCACCTTCGCCTTGTGATTGCCGTAAAGTTCCAGATACCGCTCGTCCACGCCGACGGCGCGGGCGATCTCCGTGATCGGGCGGAGCGTGCAGCTCTGCGCGATCTCGATGTCCGTCTGATAGGTCACGATCCGTTTCCTCCCTTACTGAAAATAGCGCACGGCTGCTTCAAACATGCGGATGTCGTAATTGCCCGGGACATTCCGATACAGATCCTTCCCGACGCGCTCGGCGTGTCCCATCTTGCCGAACACGCGCCCGTCCGGCGAGGTGATGCCCTCGATGGCATAGACCGAGCCGTTGGGGTTGAAGTGCACGTCGCCGGTCGGCGCGCCGTCCAGGTCGACGTACTGCGTCGCGATCTGGCCGTTTTCGGCCAGGCGGCGGACGGTCTCCTCGTCTGCGAGGAAGCGGCCCTCGCCGTGGGAGATCGGCACGCTGTAGACGTTCCCGACCTGCGTCAGCGCCAGCCAGGGAGACTTGTTCGACGCAACGCGCACGCGCACGATGCGCGATTGGTGGCGCGCGATGGTGTTGTAGGTCAGCGTCGGGCAGCCCGCGTCGGTGTCCACGATCTTTCCGAAGGGCACGAGGCCCAGCTTGATGAGCGCCTGGAAGCCGTTGCAGATGCCGCAGATCAGCCCGTCGCGCCGCTCCAGCAGCTCGGTCACGCCGTCCCGCACCGCGGCGGCACGGAAAAAGGCGGTGATGAACTTGCCCGAGCCGTCCGGCTCGTCGCCGCCGGAGAAGCCGCCGGGGATGAAGATCATCTGCGCGCTCTTGAGCGCCGCGGCGAAGCGTTCCACGCTATGCTCCACGTCCGCCGCCGTCAGGTTGCGGATCACGAGCACCTCCGCCTCGCCGCCCGCGGCGAGCACGGCGTTCGCGCTGTCATACTCGCAGTTGCTGCCCGGGAACGCCGGGATCAGCACGCGCGGGCGCGCGCACTTCACGCGCGGGGCGACGCGCGGCCCGCCCTGCCAGGCAAAGCGCTCCAGCCGCTCCGGCCCGGCGGCGCGGGTGGGATAGACGTCCTCCAGCACGGCCTCGCTGCGCGCGAGCAGCTCCGCGATCGGCGCGCGATCCGCACCGAGGACAAGCGTCGGCTCCGCCGTCGTCTCACCGAGGCGGCGGGCCCAGGGACTCTCGACCTCCTCCGTCAGCTCCGCAACGAGGAAGCCGTGCTGCGCGCCGCCCTTGCGGAACACCGCGCCGTCGCCGTCGGCGCGGAAGCCGATTTCGTTGCCGAAACCCATCTTCATCACGGCCTCGGTCAGGCCGTGCTCCACCGCCCAGGCGGCCGCGACCTTGCCGGCGCGGTGCAGGGCGAGGAACGCGTCCCACGCGGCGGTCGTTCCCGCCGCGCCGCCGTCCGCAGGCGCGAACAGATACACCGGATGCCCCGCGGCCTTGAACTCCGGCGAGAGCACCTCGCCCGCCGTGATCGGTGCGATGGCAAACGAGATCAGCGTGGGCGGCACGTCGCGGTCGAGGAAGGAGCCGGACATGGAGTCCTTGCCGCCGATGGCGGCGGCGGAGAGCTCCATCTGCGCGTCCAGCGCGCCGAGCAGCGCCGCGAAGGGCTTGCCCCAGCGCTGCGGCTCCGCGCGCAGCTTTTCAAAGAACTCCTGTAAGGAGAGGTAGGCTTTTTTGTAGTCCGCGCCCGCGGCGACGAGCTTGGCCACCGAGGTGTAGACCGCGCCGTGGGCCCCGCGGTAGGGGTCGGCGCTCATCTCATCGGGATCGAGGCCCCAGGCCATCACGCTGCCCTGCTCCGTGTGCTGCCCCGGCAGCACCGGCAGCAGCGCCGCCATCGCCTGGGCGGGGGTGCTCTGCGTCTTTCCGCCGAAGGGCATCAGCAGCGTACCCGCGCCGATCGTGGAGTCGAAGCGCTCCACCAGGCCGCGGCGGGAGGCGCAGGCAAGGCGCCCCGCCGTCTCACGCAGGGACGGCTCGCCGTGCTCCGCCGCGCACTCCGGCGCCCGCACCGCGACGGAGGCGTGCTTGGCGGCGCCGTTCGTGTCAAGGAATGCGCGCGCGAGATCCGCGATCACCTGCCCGCGCCAGCGCATGACCATGCGCGGATCGGCCGTGACTACGGCCACACGGTAGGCCTCCAGATTCTCGGCCGCGGCCGCGGCAAGGAAGGCCGCCTCGTTTTCGGGCGCGACGACCACGGCCATGCGCTCCTGAGACTCGCTGATGGCGAGCTCCGTGCCGTCCAGCCCGTCGTATTTTTTGCGCACGGCGTCCAGCTCGATGGCAAGGCCCGCGGCCAGCTCGCCCACGGCGACGGACACGCCGCCCGCGCCGAAATCGTTGCAGCGCTTGATGAGGCGCGTCACGTTCCCGTCGCGGAACAGGCGCTGGATCTTGCGCTCCTCGGGCGCGTTGCCCTTCTGCACCTCGCTGGCCATGGTCTGGAGCGACTTGAGGTCGTGGCTCTTGGAGGAGCCCGTCGCCCCGCCGATGCCGTCGCGTCCCGTGCGGCCGCCGAGCAGCACGACCACGTCGCCGGGGGCCGGGCGCTCGCGCACCACGTTCGCCGCCGGCGCGGCGGCGACCACGGCGCCGCACTCGAGCCGCTTGGCCAGATACCCTTCGTGATAGACCTCGGCCACATGGCCGGTGGCAAGGCCGATCTGGTTGCCGTAGGACGAATAGCCCGCCGCGGCGGTCTGCGCCAGCTTGCGCTGGGGCAGCTTGCCGGGCAGCGTTGCCGCAAGCGGCACGCGCGGGTCGCCCCCGCCCGTGACGCGCATCGCCTGATGCACGTACGCCCTGCCGGAGAGCGGGTCGCGGATGCAGCCGCCGATGCAGGTGGCCGCGCCGCCAAAGGGCTCGATCTCCGTCGGGTGGTTGTGGGTCTCGTTCTTGAACATCAGCAGCCAGTCCTGCGTCTCGCCGTCGACCGCCGCCTTCAGGCGGATGGAGCAGGCGTTGATCTCCTCGCTCTCGTCCAGCTCCGGCAGCAGGCCGCGCTTTTTGAGCGCCTTGGCGCCGATGGTCGCGATGTCCATCAGCGTCTGCGGCCGCGCGGCGGCTTTCGCCTCGCCGTAGACCTCGCGCCGCAGCGCAAGGTAACGCTCGTAAGCCGCGCGCACCGCGGGATCCGCGATCTCCACCGCGTCCAGATGGGTGGAGAACGTCGTGTGGCGGCAGTGATCCGACCAATAGGTGTCGATCACGCGGATCTCCGTGATCGTGGGGTCGCGGTGCTCGGCGCGGAAATACTCCCGGCAGCACAGCGCGTCGCCGAGATCCATCGCAAGGCCGCGCGCGGCGATGAAGTCCGCAAGCGCCGCCTCATCCATGTTGCAAAAGCCGTGCAGCGTCTCGACCATCGGGGGCTCCGCGTGCGTAAGGGAAAGAGTCTCCGGTCTTTCCTGCGAGGCCTCGCGGCTTTCCACCGGGTTGATCACGTAATGCTTCACGCTCTCAAGCTGGGCCGCGCTCAGCGCGCCGGCGAGCAGATAGACCTTCGCCGCGCGCACCAGCGGGCGCTCGCCCTGCGAGAGGATCTGGATGCACTGGGCGGCGGAGTCCGCGCGCTGATCGAACTGACCGGGCAGGGATTCCACCGCGAAGACCGTGCCGTCCGTCGCCGGCAGGGCATCGTACACGTCGTCCACCTGCGGCTCGCTGAGCACGGTGCGCACCGCGTAATCAAACAGCTCGCGGCTCACGCCCTCCACGTCGTAGCGGTTGAGGATGCGCACGTCCGTGAGCGTATCGACGCCCAGCAGCCCCCGGGCGTCCTGCAGCAGCGCCTTCGCCTCGTTGGCGAGGGCGCGTTTTTTCTCCACAAAAACTCTGTATACCATCTCATTCCTCCCGCAGCGCACGCAGCGCGCGCTGCCCGATGTCCCTCCGGCAGAAGGCGTTTTCAAAGTGTACCCGCTCCGCGAGCGCATACGCGTCCGCGATCGCCTCCGGCAGCGTGTCCGCCACCGCCGTGCAGCCGACCACGCGCCCGCCGTTTGTGACGAGCCGTCCGTCCTTCACCGCCGCCCCCGCGACGTAGACCCTGTCCTGTGCGTCCTCCGGGATCGTCAGCGGAAAGCCCTTTTCGTAGGCCGTGGGATAGCCCTGCGAGGCGAGGATCACGCAGCAGGCGTGCCGGTCGGAAAAGCGCACCTCTGTCTCGGCAAGGCGGCCCTCCGTCGTTGCGCGCATCACAGTCAGCAGATCGCTCTCGAGCAGGGGCAGCACCACCTGCGTCTCGGGATCGCCGAAGCGGCAGTTGTATTCGATGACCTTCGGGCCGTCGCGCGTGAGCATCAGGCCGAAGTAGAGGCAGCCGCGGAACGTCCGTCCCTCGGCGTTCATGGCGCGGATCGTCGGCAGGAAGATGGTCTCCATGCACTCTTTTGCGACCGCGGGGGTGTAGTACGGGTTGGGCGCGACCGTGCCCATGCCGCCGGTGTTGAGGCCCTTGTCACCGTCCAGCGCGCGCTTGTGATCCATGGACGACACCATCGGCACCACGGTCTTCCCGTCCGTGAACGAGAGCACCGAGACCTCCGGCCCTTCGAGGAACTCCTCGATGACAACCCGGTCGCCACTTTTGCCGAAACGCTTGTCCCGCATCATGGCGACGACGGCGGTCTTCGCCTCCTCGCGCGTGTTCGCGATGACGACGCCCTTGCCCAGCGCCAGCCCGTCCGCCTTGACAACGGCGGGCAGCGGCGCGGTATCGAGATACCGCAGCGCGGCGTCCGGGTCGTCAAAGACCTCGTATGCGGCGGTGGGGATACCGTAGCGCTTCATCAGCTGCTTGGAAAAGACCTTGCTCCCCTCGATGATCGCCGCGCGCGCGTTTGGGCCGAAGCAGGGCACGCCCGCGGCCTCCAGCGCGTCCACGCAGCCGAGCACCAGCGGATCGTCCGGCGCCACGACGGCATAGTCGATCCCGCGCTCCTTTGCAAACGCGACGATGCCGTCGACGTCCGTCGCGCCGACGGGCACGCAGACTGCGTCCCGCGCGATGCCGCCGTTGCCGGGCAGGGCGTAAAGCTCCGTGACCTCCGGATTCTCGCGCAGCTTTTTGATGATCGCGTGTTCACGGCCGCCGCCGCCGACCACAAGCAGTTTCATGTGCAAGCCCTCCTATCGTGCAGACAGTCGTTTCACGCAGGGAGACCCGTCGGATCTCCCTGCGTGAAAATGCTCAGTGATGGAACAGGCGCATCCCGGTGAACGCCATGACGATACCGTATTTGTTCGCCGTGGCGATCACATGATCGTCGCGGATGGAGCCGCCGGGCTCGGCGATGTACTGCACGCCGCTCTTGCGGGCGCGCTCCACGTTGTCGCCGAAGGGGAAGAACGCGTCGGAACCGACGGTCACGCCGCGCTGCGTGGCGATCCACGCCTTTTTCTCGGCCGGGGTCAGCGGCTCGGGCCGGGTCTTGAACACCTGCTGCCACGCGCCGTCGGCCAGCACGTCGTCGCACTCGTCGGAGATGTAGACGTCGATGGCGTTGTCGCGGTCGGGCCGGCGGATACCGTCCACGAACGGCAGGGCGAGTACCTTCGGATGCTGGCGCAGATACCAGTTGTCTGCCTTCTGGCCCGCGAGGCGGGTGCAGTGGATGCGGCTCTGCTGGCCGGCGCCCACGCCGATCGCCTGCCCGTCCTTGACGTAGCAGACGGAGTTGGACTGGGTATATTTGAGCGTGATGAGCGCGACGATCATGTCGATCTTCGCCTGCTCGGGCAGCTCCTTGTTGTCGGTCACGATGTTTTGCAGCAGCGTCTCGTCGATCCTGAAGTTGTTGTGGCCCTGCTCGAAGGTCACGCCGAACACGTCCTTCTGCTCCTGCAGCGCGGGCACGTAGTCCGGGTCGATGGCGACGACGTTGTAATTGCCCTTTTTCTTGGTCTTGAGGATGGCGAGCGCCTCTTCGGTGTAACCCGGGGCGATGACACCGTCGGACACCTCATCCTTGAGATAGGCGGCGGTCGCCGCGTCGCAAACCTCGCTCAGCGCAGCCCAGTCGCCGTAAGAGCAGAGGCGGTCGGCGCCGCGGGCGCGGATATAGGCGCAGGCGATGGGCGAAAGCTTCGCCTCCGGCGCCACGAAGTAAATCTTCCTGTCGGTCGCGCTCAGCGGCAGGCCGACGGCCGCGCCCGCGGGCGACACGTGCTTGAACGACGCCGCGCTCGGCAATCCGGTGGCCTCCTTCAGCTCCTTCACGAGCTGCCAGGAGTTGAGCGCATCCAGAAAATTGATGTAACCCGGGCGGCCGTTGAGCACCTTGACCGGCAGCTCGCCGCCGTCCTTCATGAAGATCTTCGCGGGCTTCTGGTTGGGGTTGCAGCCGTACTTCAGTTCAAATTCCTTCATGTTCAGTCCCCCAGATGTTTGTTGAAGAGCTTGACCTCGCCCTTCACGTTGGTGTAGAGCGCCACCTTGTTGTCCGCGTTGAGCGCGGCCCAGACGGCCTCCGGCTCCGGCATGTCGATCTCGATCGGCTCGCCGGCGAAGCTGGGCAGCGGGCTGCCGTCGCCCTGATAGGTGCTGAGGAAATAGCCTTTGCCCTCCTCGCAGCCCTCGTAGCAGAAGAACTCGCGCAGGCAGCGGCCGTCCCGCTGCTTGAGGATGGCCAGCTCGAAGCTGCCGTCCGGATAGCACATGGCGGAGATGCGCGGCGTCCAGTTCGGCTCGTCCGGCTCATACTGCCGCGTCATCAGGGCGGCGCGGAAGTCGCCGAGGTCGCGGATGGTGTCGGTCTGGTCGCCGTTCGTGACGATCAGGCCACGCTCGGTCTGCCGGACCGGATGATAGATAATGAGGCTGGGATCGGTGACCTTGCTCTCGTCGAACGCGCGGGTGCGGATGCCGTCCTCCGTGCGCTCAAAGATGCGGTTGCGGCTGTTGACGCTGCGGCCCATGATGAAATAGTACACGCGATCTTTCCCCACGGCGATGCCGCGGCCCGGGTAGGTGTTGCTGCGCAGAAGCTCCAGAAAATCCGTCATTGCTCCGTCCGTCCTTTCTCCCGTATCAGTTTTTGGCACACCAGCTCCGCCGCGCGCGGCAGGAGCTGCCATTCGGCCTGCTCCATCACGCGCCGCTGCAGCGTCTCCGGCGTGTCGTCCGGCAGGACGTCCACCGCCTTCTGGGCGATGATCCGTCCTCCGTCGGGTATCTCGTTCACATAATGCACCGTTGCGCCCGTCACCTTCACGCCGTAGGCCAGCGCCGCCTCATGCACGCGCAGGCCGTAGAAGCCCTTGCCGCAGAACGCCGGGATCAGCGCCGGGTGTACGTTGATGATGCGCTCCGGATACCGCGCGGTGAAGCGCGCGGTCAGGATGCTCAGAAAGCCGGCCAGCACGATCAGCTCGATGCCGTGCGCGTCCAGGGCGCGCAGCAGCGCGTCCTCAAACGCCTCCTGCCCGCCGCAGTCCTTCTTCGTGATGGTCAGCGCCTCGATGCCGGCGGTCTCGGCGCGTGTGAGGGCGTAGGCGCCCGCCTTGTTGGAGATCACGAGCGCGAGCTCGCCGTCCGGCAGCTTCCCGGCGCGTTCTGCGTTGATCAGCGCCTGTAAGTTCGTGCCGCCGCCGGAGACGAGCACGGCGATCTTCACGCGCGCGCTCACAGCAGACGCACCTTCTCGTCGGCGCGGACGATCTCGCCGATGACGTAGGCCTCCTCGCCGGCGGCGCGGAGCGCGGCGAGCGCGGCGTCCGCCGTGTCGCGGGAGACGGTCATGCTCATGCCGACGCCCATGTTGTAGGTGTTGAACATATCCCGCTCCGGGATCTGCCCGACCGCCTGCAGCAGCCGGAAGATCGCAGGCGTGCGGATCGCGGCGGTGTCGATCTTCGCGCCGAGCCCGTCGGGGATGGCGCGGGGGATGTTCTCGTAAAAGCCGCCGCCCGTGATGTGGCTCACGCCGCGCACGTCCGCCGCGGCGATCGCCGCGAGCACGGACTTCACGTAGATGCGCGTCGGGGTCAGCAGCGCCTCGCCGAGGCTCTGTCCCAGCTCGTCGTACACTTTGCCGAGGTCGGCGTGCTCCACGTCGAACACCTTGCGCACCAGCGAGTAGCCGTTGGAGTGGATGCCGGAGGACGCCAGCGCGAGGATGACGTCTCCGGGCTGCATCCGGTCGTTGTCGATGATCTTCTCCCGGTCCACGATGCCGACGGAGAAGCCCGCAAGGTCGTAATCGTCCGCCGCCATGGTGCCCGGATGCTCGGCGGTCTCGCCGCCGATGAGTGCGCAGCCGGCCTGCACGCAGCCCTCCGCCACGCCGGAGACCAGCGTCGCGACCTTTTCGGGCACGTTTTTGCCGATGGCGATGTAGTCGAGGAAAAAGAGCGGCTTCGCGCCGCAGCACACGATGTCGTTCACGCACATCGCCACGCAGTCGATGCCCACGGTGTCGTGCCGGTCCATCAGCTGCGCGATGCGCTGCTTCGTGCCCACGCCGTCCGTGCCGGAGACGAGTACCGGCTCGCGCATGCCGGTGAGATCGGGGGCGAACAGCCCGCCGAACCCGCCGATGTCGGACACCACGCCGGGGATAACCGTGCGCTGCACGTGACGGCGCATCAGCTTCACGCCCTCGTAGCCCGCCTCGATGTTGACGCCCGCCTCGGCATAGGAGGCGGAATGAGAGTTGTTCATGGCATATCCTCCGTGCGCTTTACTCTTCTTTGCCGGTCCAGCAATAGGTGCAGACCTTGCTGCGGTCGATGCCGATGGCCTCCAGCAGGCCCTCGAGCGACTGGTAGCCCAGCGAGTCGAAGCCCAGCTTCTCGCAGATGGCGTGCAGCAGGCACTTGCCGCGCTCGCTGCCGCTGTCGGCGTATTCGTCCACGTGGCGCTGGCCCTCGTCGCCCTCCAGCTGCTGGATGGTGCGGCGGGCCAGCAGATCCATGTCGGAATTCCCGCGGGAGAAATTGAGGTATTTGCAGGCGTACATGATCGGCGGGCAGGCGGAGCGCATGTGCACCTCCGCCGCGCCGGACTCGTAGAGGAAGTCCACCGTGCCCTGGAGCTGCGTGCCCCGGACGATGGAATCGTCCACAAACAGCAGCTTCTTGCCCTCGATCAGCTCCGGCACGGGGATCTGCTTCATCTTCGCCACCTGATCGCGCACGCCCTGGTTCGACGGCATGAACGACCGCGGCCAGGTCGGCGTGTACTTGACGAAGGGCCGGGCGAAGTGCTTGCCGCTGCGGTTGGCGTAGCCGATGGCGTGCGGCACGCCGGAGTCCGGCACGCCGGCCACGTAATCCACGTCCGGCATGGTGCCGCGCGCAAGCTCGTCGCGCGCCATGATCTCGCCGTTGCGGTAGCGCATCAGCTCGACGTTCATGCCCTCGTAGTTGGAGTTCGGATAGCCGTAGTACGTCCAGAGGAAGGCGCAGATCTTCATGTCCTCTCCGGCGGGGGCGAGCGTCTCGATCCCGTCCGTGGTGATGCGGACGATCTCGCGCGGGCCGAGCTCGTAGGCGTCCTGATAGCCGAGCTTGTGGTAGGCGAAGGACTCGAACGCCACGCAGTACCCGTCGCGGTCGCGGCCGACGTGCACCGGCAGGCGGCCGAGGCGGTCGCGCGCGGCGATGATCTCGCCGCTGCCGGTCATCAGCAGGATGGTCATGGAGCCGTCGATCTTCTCCTGCGCGTGCAGGATGCCGTCGCGCAGCGTGTCGCCCTCGTTGATGAGGGCGGCGACCAGCTCGGTGGTGTTGACCTTGCCGGAGCTCATCGCCATGAACTGGTGTCCGTGCGCGGCAAAGTAAGTCTCCACCAGCGCCTCGGCGTTGTTGATGATGCCGACGGTCGTGATGGCGTACATGCCGAGGTGGGAGCGCACCAGCAGCGGCTGGGGATCGGTGTCGCTGATGCAGCCGATGCCGCAGGTGCCGGAGAATTTGGGCAGGTCGTCCTCAAACTTGGTGCGGAACGGCGTGTTGGCGATCGAGTGGATCTGCCGCTGGCAGCCGCGCTCGGCGTTCCAGACCGCCATGCCCGCGTTGCGCGTGCCCAGGTGGCTGTGGTAGTCGGTCCCGAAGAAGACGTCCATCACGACGTCGCGGCGGGAGACCGCGCCGAAGAAGCCGCCCATTACGCAAAGAACAGCGCCGAGAGCGTCATGGGATCGATATACTTGCCTTCCTTGTAGACGCGCATGTTGCCGGAGGCGATCTCGTCGATCAGCATGACCTTCCCGTCGGCGTCATAGCCGTATTCAAACTTGATGTCGTAGAGCTCGAGACCGCGCGCCTTCATCTCGTCGGCGACGATCTGGGTGATCTTCTGCGTCATGTCCTTGATGGCCTCGTACTGCTCGTCCGTCATCACGCCGAGGTCGATCAGGCCGTCCTTCGTGACAAGGGGATCGCCCTTGGCGTCGTTCTTGAAGGTCATCTCAACGTAGGCGGGCAGGTCGGCACCCTCCTCGATATACTCGCTGTAGCGGCGATAGAAGGAGCCGACAGCCTTGTGGCGGCAGATGACCTCGAGCCCGTGACCGAAGACCTTGGCCGGCAGGACCTCCATCGTGGTGTCGTCCAGGTTGGCGGAGACGAAGTGCGTGCGGATGCCCGCGGCGTTGATCTTCTCAAAGAAGTAGATCGACATGCGCAGGTTCACGTCGCCCACGCCCTCGATGGTGAGACCCACCTCGTTCATGCCGGGATCAAACACGCCGTCCTTGCCGGTGCAGTCGTCCTTGAACTTGAGCAGGTAGTGCCCGTTGTCCAGCGCGTAAACGTTCTTGGTCTTTCCCGTGTAAACCAGTTTCTTCTCCATGTTCGTTTCTCCTTTTCTTCTCATAATTTCCCGGCAAGAGCCGCGTCTTTTCTCTTCACGTTCTCCGCGTCGGCCAGGCGCCTGTTGTCCAGCGCGCGGGCGAGCGACGCATCCTCCACCGCGAGGATCTGCGCCGCGAGCAGCGCGGCGTTCGTGCTCCCGTTGATCGCCACGGTCGCCACCGGGATGCCAGAGGGCATCTGCACGGTGGCCAGCAGCGCGTCCATGCCGCCGAGCGTCCCGCCTGCGCAGGGGATGCCGATGACGGGCAGCGTGGTGTTCGCCGCGATCGCGCCGGCGAGGTGCGCCGCCATGCCGGCCGCCGCGATCAGCACGCCGAAGCCGTTTTCCCGCGCGTGGAGCGCGAAGTCGCGCGCCTCGAGCGGCGTGCGGTGCGCGGAAAAGATGTGCGCCTCGTAGGGAACGCCCAGCGCCTCCAGCGTGTCCGCCGCCTTCTGCACGACGGGGCGGTCGCTGTCGCTGCCCATGATGATCGCCACTTTTTTCATTGCTGCAACCTCCTGAAATCTGACTTCAAAAAGAAAACGCCGCCCGCAGCCTCCGGCGGGGCCGGAGCGTATGGGCGGGCGGTCATGCGGTATGCGGATAGCTGCGGCGCTGCTGCGGGCACTGCTGCCCGCACAGGTGCGCGGAGATGCGCGCCGGGGCGCGCCGGGAGAGGCTGCGGGCGATGATCTGGGTCATAGGTATCCTCCCCTCCTTCGGCGAAAAACAAAAGGACGCACTTAATCCAGGAATATGAGGATCAAGTGTGCCCAGACGGTCGGCGGTGCAGCGGCCATGTCCTTTGCTCCACCGTGGTGCTCCACGTTCCGTCAGTCACAAAAGACATTTTGGATGAACATGTCATTATACTAACAAACCCTGTCCGTTTTTGTCAATGCACAAAGGCCACAAAAAACGCCGCCCTGCGCGCTTCTTTTGTGTTTTACTTGTTTTTCAGCCGCGCGGATGCGGCGGCGGCCCGTGCAAAATCGGCGTGCGGACGGTTGACAGGCTCCCTGCGCGGATGATAAGATAGGGCAGAAATCTTTTCAGGCGTTTTTGCGAACCCGACAGCGTTTCGTGCGGAAAGGAGTTTTGTCATGGCCAACGTGTTCCAGCCGAAAGCGTTTCCCGAGCTCAGCGCCGCGTGGGAGGCGTCTCCCTTTTCCGCCGCCTTTGCCTCCGGCGACCATACCGTTTTCCCCGGTTTTTGCGACGTGCACGTGCATTTCCGCGAGCCGGGCTTTTCTTATAAGGAAACCATCGCCTCCGGCACGCGCGCCGCGGCCCGCGGCGGCTACACCGCCGTGTGCCCCATGCCGAACCTTGACCCGGTGCCGGACAGCGCCGAGCATCTCCGCCCGGAGCTGGACGCCATCGCGCGCGACGCGGTGATCCGCGTCTACCCCTACGGCGCGATCACCGCGGGGCAGCGCGGCGAGCTCCTCGCCGATCTGGACGGCATGGCCGCCCGCGTCTGCGCCTTTTCGGACGACGGTCACGGCGTGCAGGACGACGGCATGATGCGCGCGGCGATGCAGCGCGCCAAGGCGCTCGGCAAGCTGATCGTCGCCCACTGTGAGGTCAACGACCTGCTGCGCGGCGGCTACGTCCACGACGGCGCCTATGCCCGCGCGCACGGCCACCGCGGCATCTGCAGCGAGAGCGAGTGGCGCCAGATCGAGCGCGACCTGAAGCTCTCCGCCGAGACCGGCTGCGGCTACCACGTGTGCCACATCTCCTGCCGGGAGAGCGTCGAGCTGATCCGGGACGCCAAGCGTTCCGGCGTGGACGTCACCTGCGAGACCGCGCCGCACTACCTGCTGCTGGACGAGACCTGTCT
>Ga0079305_1001906_pt1 | contig 22187 bp, 18 predicted proteins | sample LMS_cellobiose_e_FD_79183 | JGI IMG/M metagenome (GOLD analysis project Ga0079305, IMG submission 79183) | Rumen-fistulated moose microbial communities from Alaska, USA - LMS_cellobiose_enrichment | ecosystem: Host-associated > Mammals > Digestive system > Stomach > Rumen fluid ... | reverse complement strand
CGCCCGCCTAGCGGGCGACGCGCTGGGCAAAATCCATCCCACCGGGGACAGCACCGTCTATGACGCCATGGTGCGTCTCCCCCAGGCTTTCAACATGCGCTCTCTGCCGGTGGACGCCCAGGGCAATTTCGGCTCCGTGGACGGCGACGGCGCGGCGGCCATGCGTTATACCGAGGCGCGCATGAGCAAGATGTGCACCTTCATGCTCCAGGACATTGATAAGGATACGGTAGATTTTTACCCCAACTTCGATGAAACCATCATGCAGCCCACCGTGCTGCCCGCCCGGTTCCCGAACCTTTTGGTGAACGGCACCAGCGGCATCGCCGTGGGCATGGCCACCAATATCCCGCCCCACAACCTGGGCGAGGTCATCGACGGCGCCATCTGCCTCATCGACAACCCGGAGGCCACCCTGGACGACCTCATGGAGCACATCCAGGGCCCGGATTTCCCCACCGGCGGCATCATCCTGGGGCGCAGCGGCATCCGGGAGGCCTACCATACCGGCCGGGGCCGCATCATCACCCGGGCCAAAACCGAAATCGAGTCCATGCAGAACGGCCGGGACCGCATCATCGTGTCCGAAATCCCCTATGCCGTGAACAAGGCCCGGCTGGTGGAAAAAATCGCCGAGCTGGTGCATGAAAAGCGCCTGGAGGGCATCAGCGATATCCGGGACGAATCGGACCGCAACGGCATGCGCATCGTCATTGAATTAAAGCGCGACGTGCAGGCCCAGGTGGTGCTCAATTATCTGTATAAGCACACCCAGATGCAGGAGACCTTCGGGGTCATCATGCTGGCGCTGGTGAACGGGGAGCCCAAGGTGCTCTCCCTGCGGGATATGCTGTATTACTATATCCTCCACCAGGAAGACGTGGTCACCCGCCGCACCAAATATGACCTGGACAAATCCCTGGCCCGGGCGCATATCTTGGAGGGGCTGCTCAAGGCGCTGGACCATATCGACGAAATCGTGCGCATTATCCGCGCCAGCAAGGATACCCCCACCGCCAAGCAGGAATTGATGGACCGCTTCGATTTTTCCGACAAGCAGGCCCAGGCCATCCTAGACATGCGCCTGGCGCGCCTTACCGGCCTGGAACGGGACAAGCTGATGGAAGAGTATCAGGAGCTGGAAAAGACCATCGCCTACCTCCAGTCCCTGCTGGCGGACAAGCATCTTTTGCTGGGCGTCATCAAGGATGAGCTCACCGAAATCAAAAACAAGTTTTCCGATCCCCGGCGCACGGAGATTTCCGCCCTGGAGGGGGAAATCGACATTGCCGACCTCATCGCCGTGGACGATATGGTGGTAACGCTGACGCACTTTGGCTATGTGAAGCGCCTTTCCAAATCCACCTACCGCGCCCAGGGCCGGGGCGGCAAGGGCGTCAGCGCCATGACCACCCGGGAGGACGACTACGCCGAGAATATCCGCATCGTCAACTCCCACGAGCCCATTTTGTTCTTTACCAATCGGGGGCGGGTGTTCACCCTCACCTGCTATCAGATCCCCGAAGCGGGCCGCACCGCCCGGGGCACCGCCATCGTGAACCTGCTGCAATTGGCGGGAGGCGAAAAGGTGACCACCATGATCCCCATGCCGGAAATGGCGGAGGGGCGCTATCTCATTATGGCCACCCGGGACGGGCTCATCAAAAAAACCGCCCTTTCCGAATTCCAGAATCTCAGGCGCACCGGCCTCATCGCCATCGTGCTCAACGAGGGGGACGAGCTGATCGGGGTTGAAATGTGCCATGACGGGGAAGAATTGCTGCTGGGCACCCGTCAGGGCAAGGCCATCCGCTTCGCGGAGCGCCACGTGCGCGCCATGGGCCGGGTGAGCCACGGAGTGCACAGCATGAAGCTCATGGAGGACGATCAGGTCACCGACCTGTGCGTCATTGAGGAGGGCGCCCACGTGCTCTCCATCACCGAAAACGGCTACGGCAAGCGCACCGATCCGGACGCTTACCGGGAGACGGGGCGCAACGGCAAGGGCATCATTGCCATGGCCCTCACCGAAAAGACGGGCAGCTTGGTGGCCCAGCTCATGGTGCATCCCGAGGAGGATATCCTGCTCATCACCGACGACGGCACCATCATCCGCACCGCGGTGGACGAAATCCGCCTCTGCGGGCGGGCCACCCAGGGCGTGCGCCTCATGCGCGTCAGCGAGGGCAGCCGTATCGTGGCCGTGGCCCGGGCCGAAAAGGAAGAGGACGCCGCGGACGAAGCCGATGATCTCGCCGGAACCGTCCCCGAAGGCGGCGAAACACCCGAAGTGTAACCACAAAAGCCTTCCCATTCCTGATGCGGAAGGCTTTTGCCCCAACATATCCCATCATCAAGGAGGAACTGAAGATGAGCTTCAAAGCGGCGGCGCTGGTGGTCCTATTCCTGGTATACGTCTATCGCCTGTGGCAGATGGCGCTGACCTGGCGGTCCGCCAAGAACCCCGCCCCGCAGAACGTGGCGGATGTGTATGACCCGGAAACGTATCAAAAATGGCGCGCCTATCACGCGGAAAAATGCCGCCTGAACATGGTCAGCAGCACGGTGTCCTTCCTGGTGCAGTTTTTCCTTATGCTCTTTGACGTCTACGCCGCCTTTGCCGGGCTGTTTGCCCGGACGCCCTTCATGCAGATGTTTGCGGTGCTGCTGCTTTTCACCCTTTCCGACGCGGCCCTTTTGCCGGTCTCCTATTACGATACCATGGTCATTGAAGAAAAGTACGGCTTCAACCGCTCCACGAAAAAAACCTTCTGGATGGACCAGATCAAGCAGTTTATCATCAGCCTGGTGCTGATTGTGGCGATCGGCTCCGTGCTGATGGGGCTGCATCAATGGCTGGGCGACGGGCTGATCATCGCCTTCGCGGTCACGGTCACGCTGCTGATGCTCTTCATTTCTTTCCTTTATCCCTTCTTCAGCAAGATTTTCAATAAATTCACGCCCCTGGAGGATGGGGAATTGAAGGAAAAGCTGTCAGCCCTGCTGGAAAAGAACGGCTATCGCGTCCGGGCCATCCAGGTGATGGACGCCTCTAAGCGGTCCACCAAATCCAACGCCTATTTTACCGGCTTTGGCAAAATGAAAACCATCGTGCTTTACGATACCCTGGTGCAGTCCATGACGCCGGATGAAATCTGCGCCGTGTTTGCCCATGAGATGGGCCACGGCCTGCATAAGGACACCCTGAAAAACCAACTGCTCACCTTTGCGCAAATGCTGATCTTGGGCGTGCTGGCCTTTCTGACGCTGCGGACGGCGGAAGTCTTCACCGCCTTCGGCTTTGACGGCGTGAATTACGGCTTTGCCCTGGTGCTGATTATGAGCGTGGAATTCGCCCTGATTTCGCCGCTGTTCGGCCTTTTTGCCAATTGGTGCTCCCGCCGGGCGGAATACCGGGCGGACGCCCAGGCGGTCAAGGAGGGCTACGGCCAGGCGCTCATCAGCGGGCTCAAAAAACTGTGCAAAGAAAATTTTGCCAACCTGGCCCCCTCTCCCCTTCTGGTGAAGCTGGATTATTCCCACCCCACCCTGAGCCAGCGCATCGACGCCATTGAGAAAGGACAAGCCTCAATCAGCCTATGACCCAGAAGCAAAAAACGTTGGTTGGCGGCGTATCCATCCTGGGCGTCGCCGGAATCATCTGCAAAATCGTGGGCGTGCTCTACCGCATCCCTCTGGCCCATCTCATCGGGCCGGAGGGCATGGGCGTGTACCACAAGGTCTATCCCGCCTATAATTTGCTGCTCACCATCTCCTCCGCCGGCATCCCGGTGGCCATTTCCCGGATGGTGGCCCATTACGTGACCCGGGAGGATCCCCGCAATGCCCGGCGGATTTTCAGGATCGCCATGCAGATACTGCTGTTGCTGGGCTGCCTGACCACGCTTTTGATGCTGATCTTTTCCGGCCAATTGGCCGCCTGGCAGGGCACCCAGGATACGCGGCTGGGCTATATGGCCATTGCTCCCAGCCTGTTCTTCGTCTGCGTGATGAGCGCCTACCGGGGCTTTTTGCAGGGGCAGCGCAGCATGGTGCCCACCGCCGTTTCCCAGCTGATCGAGCAGATCGGCCGGGTGTTCATCGCCCTGCCCCTGGCCTACCTGGGCATGCAAAGGGGCGGCATCGCTTGGGGCGCGGCGGGGGCCCTGCTGGGCAGCACCACCGCCGAGGGCGCGGCGCTTTTGTTCATGCTGGTGCGCCATCGCCGGGCGGACCGCGATCTGGACCTGATCCCCCAGCGGCCGGACAGCGATTCCCTGTCCGATAAAACCATCGCCGGCCGCCTGATCCGGGTGGCCATCCCCATCACCCTGGGGGCCTGCATCGTGCCCCTGGCGGGGTTCATTGACAGCATCATGCTCACGCAGCTGATGGAAAGCGCGGGGATGGCCCGGGCAGACGCGCTGATCCGCTATGGCGCTTATGCCGGGCCGGTTTTGACGCTGATCAACGTGCCCACCGCCCTGGCCATGGCCATGAGCACCAATCTGGTGCCGGACATTGCCTCCGGCCTGGCCCGGGGCGAAAGGGAATATGTGGCCAGGGAAGCGGGCATCGGCCTGCGCATGGCGGCGGTGGTGGGCTTTCCCTGCTCTGTGGGCATGAGCCTGCTGGCGCAGCCTATTTTATACCTGTGCTACCGGGGCAGCTATACCGCGGCGCAGCTCAATGTGGCGGCGGAGCTTTTGCAGATTTCTTCCCTCACCATTGTGCTCTTTACCATGGTGCAGGCCACCAGCGGCATCCTCCAGGGCGCCGGGAAGCAGCGCATCCCCATGTACACGCTGGTCATCGGCGTAATGCTTAAAATCGCGCTGAATTATACCCTGGTGCGCATCCCGGGGGTGGATATCCACGGCGCGCCCTGGGCGTCGCTTTTGTGCTATACGGCCAGCATGCTGCCCAACCTGTATTTCGTCAGCAAATACACGGGCTACCGCCTGAACGTCATGGACGTGGTGGTAAAGCCCCTGGGCTGCGCGGCGGCCATGGGCGCATGCGTGTGGGCGCTGTGGCATTTCGCGTTCGGCGATCCGGGACGCCTGAACGGCCTGAAGCTGACGGCGGGCATCCTGCTGTGCGTGGCGCTGGGCGCGGCCCTTTATGTGTTCGCCGCGCTGAAAACCGGCGCGGTGAGCAGGGAGGACCTGCCCGCCCGGGTCAGGAGGTTTTTGAAGTGACGCACAAGATCACCGTGGTGTCCCTGGGCCCCGGAAGCCGGGAATACCTGACGCTGGGCGCCATGGACGCCCTGAAGGCGGCGGAAAAAATCATCCTGCGCACGCAGGTTGCCTGCGGCGCGGCGGATTGGCTGCGGGAAAACGGGTTATCCTTTGAAACGCTGGATTTTCTGCATGAGCAGTGCGAGGACTTTGACGAATTGACCGCCGCGGCGGTGGAATACCTGCTGCGGTCAGCACAGGAGCGGGACATCTGCTACGCCGTGTTTGACGCGGCAGCGGATGAAACGGTCCGGGCGCTGGCACAGCGCGCGGAGCTCACCCGGATCGCCGGCGTGCCTCTTTCCGCGCCCCTCCTGGCGGCGGCCCCCATCCAGGACAGGATCGAAATCCAGACTGCCAGCAGATTACAGGTCACATCCCTCCAGAACCCGCTTTTGATCCTGGAATGCTCCTCCCGGATGCTCGTGGGCCAGTGCAAGCTGCAATTGCTGCAATGGTACGACGCGGATCAGCCGGCGCTTTTCTTCCCACCGGGCCAGGCCGCTTCCCGGACGTATGAAGAAATTCCCCTGTGCGAAATCGACCGCCGGAAAAAGTACGATCATACCTGCGCGGTGCTGCTGCCGCCGGTGGACCTGGTGGCGCGCAGGCAATTCGATTTTTACGACCTGGTGCGGGTCATGGACATCCTGCGGGGTGAAAACGGCTGCCCCTGGGATAAGGAGCAGGACCACCACACCCTGCGCAAATACCTGGTTGAGGAGGCCTACGAAACCGGCGCCGCCATCGACGAGGAGGATTGGGACCACGTGGCGGACGAATTGGGCGACGTACTGTTGCAGGTGGTGTTCCAGGCCAAGATCGGCAGCCAGCTGGGCACCTTTGCGCTTTCCGACGTCACCACCCACATCTGCCGCAAAATGATCCGCCGGCACCGGCACATTTTCGGCACAGACCGGTGCGACACGGCGGAGGACGTGCTGAAAAATTGGGAAGAAATCAAGAACAGGGAGCGGGGCTTCACCACCCATGCCCAGGTGCTCCGGGGCGTGTCCCCCGGCCTTCCGCCCCTGATGCGGGCCGGCAAGGTGCAAAAGAAGGCCCGGGACGCGGGCTTTGACTGGAATGATCCCCGGGACGCGCTGAAAAAGGTGCATGAAGAGGCGGAAGAGGTGCTCTCCGAATTGGACGGCAAAGACGCGGACAGGCTGGAAATGGAAATGGGCGATTTGTTTTTCGCCTGCGTCAATGCGGCGCGCCTGGCCGGCGTGGACCCCGAAGCCGCGCTGCAAAAGGCCACGGAAAAGTTCATCTCCCGGTTCTGCGCCATGGAAAAGGCGATTTTACAGGACGGAAAACGCCTGGAGGGCTTGACATTATCTGAAATGGATGTATACTGGGAGAGTAGCAAACAATGCCCGCGGGCATGACCCGCAAGGCTTGTCATCACAAAAACAATGGAGGTTATTGCAATGAACAAAACGGAACTGATTGCCGCCCTGGCCGGCAAGGCCGAGCTGTCCAAGAAGGATGCTGAAAAGGCTCTGAATGCTTTTGTGGAAGTGGTTTCCGACGCCATGAAGGCCGGTGACAAGGTGCAGCTGGTTGGCTTCGGCACTTTCGAGAGCAAGCAGCGCCCCGCCCGCACCGCCCGCAACCCCCGCACCGGCGAAGCCGTGAAGATCGCCGCCAGCAAGACTGTTTCCTTCAAGGTGGGCAAGGCCCTCAAGGACAGCCTGAAATAAGAACGAAATCAGGCCGGTTTTCGGCCAAACGGACAGGGGCGGAGCATGCTTCCGCCCCTTGTTTTTTCAAAAAGGAGATATGCTGTTTGCGTTTGGATAAATATTTGAAGGTGTCCCGCATCATCAAGCGCCGCACCGTGGCCAAGGAGGCCTGCGACGGCGGGCGGGTATCCATCAACGGCCGGGTGGCCAAGGCAGGGGCCGAAGTGAAGGAAGGCGACGTTATGGAAATCCGCTTCGGCAACCGCGTGGGAAGGTATGAGATCATCGACGTAAAGGACGTGGTGCGCAAGGAAAACGCCGCAGAAATGTACCGCGTACTGGAGGAAAGCCCCGAAATCGCCGCCCAGCGGGGGTAACGTGCGCGGCCGCCCGCCGGCGCTTGATGTTTGTCCCCCGGCTGTGTTATAATAGGCCCAGCGGCGCGGCAAAAAAACAGCCTTGAAAGCCTGACGCTTCCAAGGCTTGCTTTTCACTTATTGCGCTTTCATCATTTTCACCAGCGGCTTGGCGATCAGCAGCGCCAGCAGCAGGCAGATCACGGTATCCGGCACCAGATAGGCGCCATTGTACACAATGGAGTACAAAAGCGGCGATTGAAAGTGCGTGGAGCCGATGACCAGGTCCTCCACCGGCGTATCCGCCACCCACATCATGCCCGCCAGGATGGCGCACACGGCCCTGCCCAGCGCCGCGATGGGAATGGACAGATACAGCCATTTATCCGTCTTTTTGTGGGCGATGCCCGCCAGCCCCAGCGCAGCGAAGGCCAGCAGGTAATCCAAGATAAACTGCCATACGTTCAGCCACCAGCCGCCCTGCAGGTATTGCAGCGCGCCGTACACCAGCCCCGCCAGCAGCCCCGGGCCGACGCCGAAGCCCACGGAAAACAGCATCAGGGGCAGCATGCTGCCCGGGGTGACGCTGCCGCCGGTGGGCATGCGATACAGCCGGATGCAGCTCAGCACGAAGGACAGCGCCACCGACAGCGCCCCGTAAGCCACCATCTTGGCGTTCCATTTCCTGGCCCCCCGGCCGGTGACCAGCAAAATGGCGCCCAGCGCCAGGATCGCCGCCACGGCCACCCAGGTGGTCGCCGGCGTCTTGCCGAACTTGGATACCAGGTCGTTCAACCATGCATTCATCAGGATTCTCCTCCCTATTTTGCGTTACATCCGGCATACAAAAACCCACGCGCTTTTCGCACGTGGGAAACGGTATGAACGCAGGGCAATCAGGGCCCGCGTGCCGCTTCCCTACGGTAGGATGATCTACACAGGTTCCAAGGGTTCTCTCTCAGCCGCTTTGCGCGGCGCCCCCAGCGGATGCACGGGATTATTATAGCACACAAATCCAATCTGTCAAGGAGCATTGCCATGGCCCATCATTTTTTCGCCTACATCGCCCGCATGAAATTCATTCAGCGGTGGGGACTGATGCGCAACACCCTGCCGGAGAACGACCTGGAGCACGCCGCCCAGACCGCCATGATCGCCCACGCCATTTCCCTCCTGGGCAATGTCCGATACGGCCGGGCCTATGATCCCGGCCGCGTGATGGCCCTGGGGCTGTATCACGACGCCGGGGAGGTCATCACCGGCGATATGCCCACCCCCGTCAAGCACCATAACCCCGCCATCCTGCAGGAATACAGCAAGCTGGAGCATATCGCCGCCCAGCGGCTGCTTTCCATGCTGCCTCCCGACCTGCAGGGCAGCTACGCCTCCCTCATTGCCCATGACGAAACCACGGCGGAATGGCGCGTCGTCAAGGCGGCAGACCGGGTGTGCGCTTACATCAAGTGCCTGGAGGAGCGCAAATCCGGCAATCTGGAATTTGAATCCGCCCGGAAATCCATCAAGCAGTCCATTGATGACATTGACCTGCCCGAGGTGCAGGATTTTATGCGGGAATGCGTCCCCGGCTTTGCCCTGACGCTGGACGAACTTTCTGAGGGGTGACTATGGGCTGCTGACGGCATGACAGGGATTTTGCTTTGCGATCTGAACGGCTGCGGGAAAACCACCCTGGGCCCGGGCATTGGCAAGCCGTCCGGAACACCTGCGCCTGGACGCGGAAAGGCCCCTGGAAGAAAACCTGCAGATGATCCTCCGCGCCTATGCGGAAATCAAGGAGGAAAAAATGACCATCCAAGTGCGCTACCACGCCGATATCCCGCCCCTGGAGAAGCTGCCCCAGGGAGACTGGCTCGACCTGAGAGCGGCGGAAACCGTCGATATGAAGGCGGGAGAGCACCGGCTCATTTCCCTGGGAGTCTCCATGAAGCTGCCCCAGGGGTACGAAGCCCACGTGGCGCCCCGCTCCTCCACCTTCAAAAAATGGGGCATCCTGATGACCAACAGCGTGGGGGTCATCGACGAAAGCTACTGCGGCGATAACGACGTGTGGTGCTTTTCCGCCGTGGCCCTGCGGGATACCCACATCGAAAAAGGCGATCGGATCTGCCAGTTCCGCATCGTGAAAAAAATGCCGGCGGTAGACATCGAAACGGTGGATCGTCTTGCCACGGCCGATCGGGGCGGTTTCGGCTCCACGGGGGAAAAATGATGGATGCCGCAAGCCTGCCCGTCAGCATACAAAAATGCGTTCAGGGCCAGCCCTATACCGAAAACGCCACGGGCATGTCCGGCTCCCGGGTGCTCGTGTTCCCGGAATGGGTGCTGAAAATCGGAAGGCCCGGCCCGCTCACCGACGGCATGATCCGCGTGATGCGCTGGCTGGAGGGCAAATTGCCCGTTCCCCGCGTCCTGCAGTTTGTGCGGGACCGGGAAACGGAATACCTGCTGATGACCCGCATGCCGGGAAAAATGGCCTGCGATGAAAGCTATCTGGACCGGCCCGAGCTGCTGCTTGGGCTGCTGGCCGAAGCGATCAGGATGCTCTGGCGGGTGGATATTTCGGATTGCCCCCAGAGCCGTTCCCTGGAGGACGAGCTGGCCCACGCCCGGCGCAGCCTGGAAAAAGGCATCGTGGATTTCAGCAACTGCGAAAAGGAAACCTTCGGCCCCGGGGGCTTTGAAAGCCCCGAAAAGCTGCTCCGCTGGCTGGAAGACAACAAGCCGCCCCTGGAAACAGGCTTCTCCCATGGCGACCTGTGCCTGCCCAACATCTTCTTTGACGGGGGCCATGTCAGCGGCTTTATCGACCTGGGGGACGCCGGCGTTGCCGATAAATGGCGGGACCTGGCGCTTTGCTACCGCAGCCTCAAGCACAATATGAACGGCGTTTACGGCTATACCAGCCCCGGCTTCCGCCCGGAGAGGCTGTTTGATTTTCTGGATATCCGCCCCGACTGGGATAAGCTGCGCTATTACATCCTGCTGGACGAATTCTTTTGACGGCGCCCGCGCCAACCACACACAGATTAAAGGAGGAATCACCATGCCGACCCTGCACAACACCGCCAAGAAGGGCGACTTCGCCCCCACCGTCCTCATGCCGGGGGACCCGCTCCGCGCCAAATTCATCGCCGATACCTATCTGGAAAACGCCAAGCTGGTCAACAACGTACGGGGCATCCAGGGCTACACCGGCGAATATAAGGGCAAAAAAGTGTCCGTCATGGCCAGCGGCATGGGCATGCCCTCCATCGGCATCTATTCCCACGAGCTGTTCAGCGAATACGACGTGCAGAACATCATCCGCGTGGGCTCCGCCGGGATGCTCTCCCCTAAGCTGCGCATCCGCAGCATCGTGGCGGGCATGAGCGCCTATTCCAATTCCAATTACGGCGCCCAGTTCGGCTTTAAGGGCAATCTGGCCCCCTGCTGCTCCTTTGAGCTGCTGGAAAAGGCGGTGGCCGCGGCCCGGAAAATGGGCGTCACCATGCCCGTGGGGCCCGTCTATTCCTCCGATATTTTCTACGATGAAACGGAGCCTAAGCCCGCCGCCGTGCTCAAAAATCTGGGCGTGTTGTGCGTGGAAATGGAGGCCTACGCCCTGTACCTGAACGCCGCCCGGGCGGGCAAAAACGCCCTGGCCCTTTTGACCATTTCCGATAACGTCTTTACCGGCGAAAGCCTCTCCCCCCAGGAGGTGCGGGAGACCTTCACCCAGATGATGGAAATCGCCCTGGAGATCGCATGAGGATCCTTGTCAGCGCCTGCCTGCTGGGCCTTTGCTGCCGCTATGACGGGCAGGGCCGCGCGTGTCCCGGCGCCCTGCGGCTGGCAGCGCGGCATGAACTGGTGCCCGTCTGCCCGGAGCAGCTGGGCGGCCTTCCCACGCCCCGGCCCCCGGCGGAAATCCGCGGGGAACGGGTCGTCAGCCGCGAAGGCACGGATGTGACGGCGGCCTTCCAAAGGGGCGCCCGGGAAGCCCTGCGGCTGTGCCGGGTCATGGGCTGCGATTGCGCGGTGCTCAAGGCCAACAGCCCCTCCTGCGGCCGGGATCAGGTATACGACGGGTATTTCACCGGCACACTGGTCCCCGGCCGGGGCGTCACCGCCCGCCTGCTGATAGCCCACGGCATCCGGGTGCTGACGGAGGAGGATTTGACGGACGCCGACGGCGTAACGGGCCTTTAGCGCGGCCCAAATCAAAACAGCGCCGGGAGCTGATCCCGGCGCTGTTTTGCGTGCTTTAATGTTATTCCACGGAATCCGGATCGGCCACCGCCCAGAAGGCGGGCTTGGGGTTCCGGCGCATATCAAAGAGCAGCGGATACTGAGAGGATCGCCAGCTCATCAAATCCGTAAGGCCCCACACCTGAACGGCCTCCACCTGGTCGCTGTACCGCAGCATCAGCTTCATGATCTGGGCGTACTTTTCCGCCTGCTTGCGGAAGCTGGCTTCGCTGTTGTTGTCCACCGTGACGTCCAATTCGCTGACCCGCAGCTTCAGCCCCATCCCGGCGATTTTTTCCACCGCCGCGCTGATCTGCTGCATGGACGGATAGGCGGCGCTGTGGTGCATCTGGAAGCCGTAGCCGTCGATGTTGCCTTCGGGAATGAGGGAATTGAGCAGCCTGACGATCCCGTTCAGCTTGCCGATCATGGCGGTATTATAATCGTTATAATACAGCAAGGTGCCTTCCGGGGCGTATTGCCGCGCCAGCTCAAAGGCCCGGTTCACAAAATCCTCGCCCACCACCTTGTACCAGTTGGAGCCCTTGCGCAGCCAGGCGGTGCCGTCGTCGATGGCCTCGTTCACTACGTCCCAGCTCACCACCACACCGGGATAATTGGCGTCCAGATACTCCATGATCCCCTTGATGTAGCTGCCCAGGCGGCCCAGCATCACTTCCCGGGTCAGCAGGGGCTTTTTGGTGTCATAGCCCTCGTGGAAAAATGCCTCCGGTGTCTGGCTGTGCCACACCAGCACATGGCCGTGCACCTTGAGGCCGTTCTGCTTGGCAAAATCGAGGAGCGGCTTGGCGCTGTCAAAGTGGACGGCCGCCGCCGTTTCGTCGCCCGTTTCCTCCACCAGCTTTTTGCTGGCATTGGTATCCAGTACGGCGTCTGGCTTCATTTCGTTTTCCGGGGTCAGGATGCTGAACTGGTCCAGCATCAGCTTTTTCAGCGCCATATCCCGGAACGCATGGTTGGGCGCCGCCGAGCCGAAGTCAAACTTGCCGGCATAGATTTCCTTCAGGGAGGGCATCTCGCTCACTTCCGGAATTTCCATGGGCGGTTCGGTGGGCTTCCTTTCCGGCAGCCCCTCCGGGGCGGTCACGGTAAAGTCCTTGATGTCATACACCAGGTCCGCGGCCCCGGTGGTTTCCACATACAGCACGAACCGGTCGAAAGCGCCGGCGGTATAGGTGCCCTTCAGGGTGGCCCATTCGCCCTTTTTCGCCGCGCCCCAGGCCAGGTTTTCATAGCTTTCCATGCCATCCTTGGAATGGGCCACGGAAATCATAAAATTCGCGCTGTCCATCTGGTCCTGATACACCTGCACGCTCAATTCATACTTGCCGCCTTCGATCAGGTCAAAGTCCCGCCCGGGGGAATTCCAATCGCTTTGGCGGCCTTGGGTGCGCAGCACGCCGCCCACCGCGAAGGACACGGCGCCGCGGCCATACCAGCCGTCCTCATCCTTGGAAAAATCGGACGCGTAAACGGCGCTGTCCGCCAGGGCCGAACCACAGCCCGCCAGCAGCGCCAGCACCAGCAGCATGGAGAGGATTCTTTTCATTCCGCTCACCCCTTTGATTTTTCTGCAGAAATATTGTATCCCATTTTTGCCCAAAATGCAATTCCTTTCAACAAAAGCAGGCCGCCGCGTTTTCACGCGGCGGCCCTTGCCGGGGTTCAATTGCCCGGCGCAATTTCAGGCTGTTTACTCAGCAGCGGGCGCTTCGGCAACCGTGTCGCCGTTGAAGTCCGCGCAGCGAGCTTCCATGCCGGGACGGGCAGATTCGCACACTTCGGCAGCCGTGCCTTCGCCCAGACGCCAGATGATGCCGTTGCCGTCATAGTTGCCCAGAACGGTGTTGCGGTCACCCAGGTAGTTGAACTTCAGGATGGTGCCATGCTCGCGCAGGTAGGCGTAGGTTTCATCCACAGCGCGATCATCGGTCAGCGCATAGAACGCGTCGGCCCAGCTGTCTTCGTCAGCTTCGGGGTTCATGCGATACAGGGTGTAGATCTGCTGCAGCTTCAGAGAGGTTTCTTCGTCATAGATGGCGGGAATGCCGAAGATGTTGTTGTCAACAGCGGAGGAATATTCTTCGGCGGCCGGGCCCTTGGGCATAGCCACGCAGCCCCAGCGTTCGATGCCGTTCACGGTGCTGTTGCCGTTGAAGCCTTCGTAGGACTGGCCGATGAAGAAGGCCACGTTGCCTTCGGACCAGAACCTCTGATAGTCATCCCAGTTCTCATTGGGACGATAGTACTTGTTCCATTCGGCGCGGCGGGTCAGGGCTTCCAGGGTGTTGGGATCCTTGTCGGCGGTGTATTCCAGCTTGCCTTCCTCATTGAAAGCGAAGAAGTCGCCGTTGTTGCTGACCACCAGGCCGATGGTGCCGTCGTCGCCGTTGCCGGTGAGGGCGTAGACGTCCAGCACGCCGTCGTTGTCCTTATCGACCTGTACCTTGTCCATGTATTCTTCCATCTTGTCCCAGGTCCAGGTGCCGTCGGCCTGCGCATCATAGAGCTCGTTCCAGTCGATGTTGGCATCTTCCAGAACCTGCTTGTTGAAGAACACGCACTGACGGGGCTCAAGATACTTGCCGCCGCACACGCCGTAGCACACGCCGTTCACGGTCATAAAGTCTTCAGTGGCTTGGTTGAAGTATTCCAGGCCATAGGTCCAGGGCATGAACAGGCCGTTGGCCAGCACGGGGCCGATGAAGCCGCCGGAGATGCCCACGATGCACAGCTGGCTGTCATCATGGTTGGTCACCATGTTCTGCACTTCGGAGACCATGCCGTCCCAGGTGCCCAGGGTGTTCTCATCGAACTTCACGTTGTAGGTTTCTTCCAGCCAATCCCAGTAAGCATACTGGAGTTCCTGATTGGGGTTGGGTTCAGCAGCACGTTCGCCGGTGGAGTACCAGTCGTAGATGTGGACGGTGGCGCCGCCAAAGTCCAATCCTTCGATGATCTCGGGGTAGCTTTCAGGGACGTCTTCAGCCATGGCGAAGCTGCAGCAGCCCAGCAGCATCATCGCGGCCAAAACCAGAGCCATGATTTTCTTCATAATGAGAAAACCTCCTTTTTTATTTCCATACGGCCATTCATGCAATGCCCGTATAGTTTCGATGGAACGATCAGCCGGCACAACGTTCGTATTGCGTTATTATTATACACGCCTGCCGGCAATTTTGCAAGCACATCTTCGCGCTCCCGGCTGTTTGTTATTTGTCTTTTATGGCCTTTCAGCCGCAGGGCAGTTTCTTATTCCTTGGAGCCGGTCATGGCAAGGCTTTCCACAAAGGTGCGCTGAGTGAAGCAGTAAAGGATGATGAGGGGGATGCAGCAGATCAGCACGCCGATGGAAATAAGCTGGAGCTGACGGCCCGGGTCCACCGTCTGGGACGCGCCCATGGTGGCCGCCAGCTCCGCGCCCAGCCGGTCCGTCATGGTGCTGAGCTGCGGGGCATAGAGCCTGTAGCCGGTCAGGAAGTTGCGGGAGTAGAACAGGTCCGTCCACTGCCACACGAAGCTGAACAGGAAGCAGCTTGCGATGGTGGGCAGGGCATCCGGCAGCATGATTTTCAGGAAGGTGTGCATGGTGCTGCAGCCGTCCACGTAGGCGGCCTCCTCCAGGCTTTCCGGCACGCCCTTGAAATACTGGCGCATCATGTAGATATACAATCCGTCCTTCAAGCCCATGCAGGTGAGGCACATCATCAGGTACGGCCAAATGGAGGCACGGAGGTTCAATGGGCTCCCCGTCGTCGCCTCAAAGATGCCGAAGATGTCAAACCGCGTGAAGGTCCTGTACAGGGCGGTCTGGATGGTCTGGGGCGGGATCACGATGAGGGCGATGACGCAGGCAAACCAGAATTTCTTAAGCGGGAATTCAAACCGGGCGAAGCCATACGCCACCAGGGTGGTGGAAACGATCTGGCAGATGCTCACCACGATGGAGATCCACAGGGTGTTCAGCATGGAGGTGGGCATGGAGGTGGCGTTGAACACGATCCGGAAGTTATCCGTGGTCACATTCCGGGGCAGCAGCACGATGGTGGAATCGTACAGGTCCTTTTCCTCCATCAGGCTCATGGAAAGGCGGCTGATCATGGGCGAAATGATCATAAAGCAAAGGCCGAACATCAGCAGCCCGCGAATCACGGAAATGCTGATTTCCTTGAACCTGCGCTTCATCAGATAGCCTTCGCTGCGGCGGTTGCGCTCCCAGAAATCCTTGTTTCTCCCGATGTAGACGTTCTTATTACTCATAAGACTTCACCGCCCTTGAGATGATGAACGCACTGACGCCGATGAAGGCCAGCGCCACGCCGAAATAGATCCAGCTTTCGGCCGAGGCGGCGCCCAGGTCCATCTTCACGCCGTACATCACGTCATTGATGTGCTCAATCACCTGGTTATCGTTCTTCATAAAGAAGTCGATGATCGTGTAGATACAGTTGACCAGCAGCAGGGGGCTGACCATGGGGAAGGTGATCTTCCAGAAGGATTCCCACCCGGAGCAGCCTTCCACGTTGGCCGCTTCGTACAGGGAGGGCGAAATGGACTGCAATCCGGAGAGGAACACGATGATCTGGATGCCGCTGGCCATGACGATGTCATAGATGGCGTCGATCATCTGGAAAATCACGTCAAACACGGAGGCGGCCACGCCGGATACCGACAGCAGGTTTTCCAATGTGGCGGACAGGTTGACCCCCGAGGATTCCCCCACCGATTCGGCCATGCTGTTGATCATGTTATAGTTGGCGCTGGACGTTTCAATGCCGGGCAGCACGCCGGAGGAAAGGATAACGGGCAGGAAGAAAATGATGCGGCAGAGGATCCTGCCCTTGAACTTCTGGTTCAGGATTACGGCGATCACAAAGCTCATCACCAGCGTGGCGATCACGTTGATGGCCATGCGGCCAATCTCGTCCACCAGCAGCCTGGTGAACTGCGGGTCCGTTACAAAGGCGTAGGAGTAATTGGCGTAATTGTTCCAGACCATTTCACCGGTCTTGATCGTATACTTGCTGAAGCTGATCTCCAGGGAAAGAATCAGCGGCCTCACCATGAATGCGATAAACCCGATGATGAACGGCAGGATAAACAGCGTGCCGATGCGCGCCCGGCGGGCAGGAATGGTGTGGTATATCTTGCTGCCCGGCAGGTACATCTGCACCGCCTCGGTAATACCGCTGTACCAATGCTCGCGGTATTTCTTATCCTTCTTGCTCATTGCACCGACCCCCTTTCTACCAGATAATCCCGTGCGGGCACGTTCACCGAGCCGGCCGAATAGTCCTCGGTGCTGTAATTCACATACACCCTGGTGCCGTCCGCATAGGTGGTAACCGCCACGTCGTCGGTCAATTGCTCATGGTCCGTGATGGCCTGCCGGTTCAGCCCCGCCATTTCCTTCTGGTAGCGGGTCATCATGGCGATGGCCTCCTCTTTCCAGGGCTCGTAGCCCGCCGACGCGTAGCAGCTGAACACGGAATCCTGCAGCACTTTCGTGTCGCTCTGCATGAAGGTGAAGTTCAACCCCGCGCCGTATTCCGCGCTTTCCAGCAGCAGCGTCTGATAATCCCCGGCCAGGTTGATGGCTTCACACGTATAGTTTTTCAGCCCGTGCAGGGCGATTTGATAGAAGGGGATGGCGTGATCCAGCAGCGCATAGGCGTTGCCGGACAGGTTCATGTCCGTAATCAGGTCGGCGTAGGGAATGGCATAGGCGTTGCCTTCCTTGATGGACACCTTCAGGCCCGCGTCCACGGCGTCCTTCAGGGTCTGCACGTCCATGGCCTTGACCTGCTCCCGGGTCACCAGGCTGTTGTCGTGGTAATCCGCGCTGAGCAGGTTGCCCACGTCGCGGAACGCCACGCCGGCGGTGCCCCGGTCCTTCAGGGCGTTGATCAGGTTCGCCGCGCAGTTCCGGGCATAGCCCGGCTTCACCAGATAGTACGGGTCCATCCAGGTGGATTCACGATAGGTGACGATGTCGTAGGGATACAGCTTGATGATGGCCCGGGTCGTGGTCCTGGCGGAGTCCGACAGGGCGATGAAGCCGTTGAAAAAGCCGCTGTCATAGGCAAAGCAGGAGATGCCGTCAAAGTACAAATCCACGTCCTTTTCCTTGGCGCTGGCGGCAAGCTTTTTCATGCCGCTCTCGCCGCCCAGGCCGCCTTCCACATGGACGCTGGTGAGCACGCGCTGCTGCACGCCGCCGTTGCACCAGCCGGTGATCCGCACGTTCAGGTCCTTCACGCCGCTGTCCACCAGCTCGGAGATGATATCCTCCGCCTGAGCAAACGTCGTGGTGGGAATCACCGAATTGACCGGCAGGCCGAACTTCACCTCGGTCTTATTGATGGCGCCCACCAGCTCCACGTTGATGGGCATTTCTTCTGACGCGCTTTCGCCCTTCATTTCCGGCTTGGCGCGCAGGTATTCGCCATACGCCTGCGCCATGCCCACATACCCCGTTCCATCCAGGAAGCGATACCGCTGGATCAGCGTTTCATCCGGGATGGCGTCCTCGTACATGAGCAGCAGCTGGGCCGAACGCTGGCTGTCCACCTTCACGCTGTCGAAATGGAGCACGTTGTATTTCCCGTAGACGGTGTTGTAATCGTTGAGGCGCCCGGAAATATCGGCGCTGATGCCGCCGTAGGAGTCCGCGCTCTCCATGATGCAGATGAAGGAGCCGTCCTCATGGCTCATGCCGAATACGGGGAACGCGTTTTCCGTTTCACTGATGACCTCGGTGCGCTTCGTGCCGTAATCCCAGCCATACATATTGGCATAATATGGGTTCTGGGACAGCTTGCCGTTATTGAAATTGATGATCGCGCCGCCGCCTTCCGGCACCAGGGTAAAGCCCGTCTGCTTCGTATCGGCGGCGCCGAACAGCGGCAGGGTGTTAACGTACACGATGGGGTAATCCGCGGAGCAGCAGATGCTGCTGTACGGCACCTCTACCACCAGGTCATTCCCCTCCAGGCGGTAAATGACGCTGATATTGAACACGGGCCCGCTCTGGTTCTTTTCGCCTACCATCAGCTCCTGGTCGATGGCGTAATCCTCTTCCGTATAGCCCGCCGCGGCGAACAGGGATTCTGCGTCTTCTTTCTTGGTGGTATCCAGGTCTGATTTCAGGATGTAGAGGGCCTGCTCCACCACGCTGGGATACAGCGCGATGATCTCATCCTTGTTGCTCTTGGAATCCAGCTTCTTGGGGTCCCACAGAGAATAGTAGTTGCCGAGCTTCTTGGTCTGCTTTTTCTCCAGCTTGTCCAGGAAGGCGGTGTACCTTTCCTTCGTGATGGCATTGGGGATCAGATACCGCTTGCCGGCATTCTTGCCCAGGGAATAGTCGACCCGGATGGACCCGCCCTCTTCCTGACTGATCGCAAAGCTCTGGTTCTTGATGGAGCCGGAAAAGTTGTTCATTTCCATCAGGTTCACTTTATCGTAATATGATACGTTCAGGGTGCAGGAAAGATATTCCAGCTTTTCGCCGCGAGCCTGAGAATCCTTTTCCCGGCCCTGGGGATTGGAATACCATACCTTTCCCGTCTGCTTGTTGGTCACTTTGAACAGCGTGGTCTCCCCGTCCATTTCGAAAAGCAGCTGGTCGCTCTCCATGGTCAGGGGCTTCCCGTCGCCCTCAAAATAGATGATCCTTGTGTCCCGCCCGAAGGAGCTGTCTTTGCCGGAGTAGATAGGAACGAACACGAACCAAATCAGCGCGGCCAAAGCCAGGAGCAGAATGAGCCACGGGATCAGCCGACGGATGATGGGTTTCTTTTGATTCATCTTCATCATCCCTCCTTAATGCAGCCTGTAAGAGGCTTCACGGTAAACACTGACAAAGAACCCGAACGCGTCGCTCAGCAGGCTGAAGAACACCAGCAGCAGGAAAATGATGATGCAGGCGCCCACCACCGTCACCACCAGGAAAACCAGCGTTTTCCCGGGGCTGTAATCGTGCACTTCCATCAGGGCCACAAAGACCAGGAACACGCACCAGATCACGCTGATGGCCAGCATGACGGAATGGAGGCTCGCCTCCTCAAAGGTCAGCGCGTTGCTGATGAGCACCATGGGCAGCTGGATCAGCACGTAGGGCACCAGCGCATAGCACATGGCCATGTAGATGTCCTTGAAGCGGCCTTTGCCGTCAAACAGCGTGGTCATGGCCCAGTTGGCCAGGCACAGGATCAGGAACGGCAGCAGCAGCGACCCCATTTCCTCAAACACGTTGATGTGCTGCACCGGCGCGTTGATGAATTGGAAGTTGGTGCACAGCAGCTTCAGCACCCGGGTAATCAGAAAGAGGATCAGAAAGGTATGCGCCGCAGCCAATGTGCCCCTGTGTTCATGCGTCAGGTCCCAGAAGCCGTCAAATGGATGGGTAATCACATGCAGTGCGTACCGCATAGACCGTTTGTACTCCGCCCACCAGGCTTTCCGCTTTTCGGACTTTACGGCCTTATCCGTTTGCTTTGCGGACTTTGTTTTGCTCATGCATGATCACCTCCCACTGCATTCTCTTTCTCTTTCCAAGGACCAGCGGCACAACCAGCAGCACCGCTATGCCCAGGAATATCCACCAGATGTTTTTTTCGATCCATTCTTTTCTGTATAGCTTGAAGGCCCGGCCATAGTTTTCCCGGTCATGGGCCATCTTGAAATACTCCATGGCCTCCTGGTATTTGTCCTGGCGCATGACCGCCCGGCCAATGCCCCGGAAGGCCAGGGGATAATTGGCGTTCTGCTTGAGCACATCCTGCCAGATGGCCGCGCTCTCGTCATATTTGCCGTCCTGGTATTTTTCGATGGCATCGTAGATTTTCAGGCCGTATTCGGTGGGCGTGAATACCGTGACGCTGTTTTCCATCTGGTCCAGCACGAACAGGTCGAACCCCCTGTGCTCGATGCTGATAACGCTGGTGAACGCGCCCTCGATATTGCCGCGGGTGCCAAAGGCCCACAGCATCACGCCCTGGTTGTCATACCCGAAAAGGCGGCCGCGCACCCTGTCCAGCGCAATGTAAATATCGTTGTCAAACACGGTGATGTCCGTCATCCTGGAAGGGCCGTAATAGGTGGAATCGCCTTCCAGCCAGTCCAGGTCGCCGATGGGAGGATATCGGTCGTTTTTAATCAGGATATCGTTGCCCAGGCCGTTGAGCCGGCGGATCGGCTTGGCGTTGTCCCACTTCAGGTCGTATTCGCTGAAGGTGGTGGTGGTGGCGTAAATGAAGCCTTCCTTGTCGATATAGACGTTTTCGTATTCCGTCGGCACGAAGGAAGCGGAGGCGTCCCGCTGCGCCTGGGTCTGGAAATACTTTTTCCAGATGTAATCGGTCATGGAAACGGTCACCTGGTTGGCCCCGATATAGCCGGTGAAGGTGCCGTCCGCTTCATACTTCACCAGGCCCTTGTTCACGTTCTGGACCATGGCGTACAGGCGGCCCGCCACATCCACCACGATCTTCTTGGGCAGAAAATCCAGGTTCTGGTCAAAGGTGGCGTCCGTGGGCTTGACAAATTCCTTGATCCAGTTCAGGTCTTTGTCCATCATCACCACGCGCTGGTTGCCGTAGTCCGCCACGTAGATATTGTCCTGCTCGTCCACGAACACGTCATAGGGGCTGCTGAAGGCCGTCACGTCGCAGCCGTTCACCCCGCTGATGACGCGGTACAGCGAATATTTATGCCCCTCGAAGCGCACCTGCAGAATCCGGCTGTTGCCGGTGTCCACGATGTACAGGTCGTCATTGCGCATAAACAGGCTCTGGGGCTTGGCCATGAGCTTGTTGTCCAGGCTCTCCAGGCCCAGCGTGATGCTGTCGATCACGGTGGCCACCCGGTATGCGTCCGGCGATTCCTGAACGTCGCCCCAGTAATCGTATCCATAAGTATAGGAAGTACTGAATCCGTCGCGGTTCAGGTTGAAGCTGTCGTCCGCCAGCGCCGCCGCAGGCAGCAGCAGCATCAGACAGCACAGCGCCGCCAGCGCCCTTTTCACCACTTTCACTGGGTTTTCCCTCCTGTAATCAAAATCGGTTTCGTGCCTCATGGGAAAAGTTAATCCTTGATGCCGGACGAAGCCATGGTTTCCAGGATCTGCGTCTGGCTCAGGACGAAAATGATGATGGGCACCGCCATGACGATCACGCTGGCGGCGGCCCCCTGCCCGGTACGGGCGACGCCGCCCGCCTGGATCTGGTTCAGCGCGTAGACCAGCGTTTTCTTCGCCTCGGAATAAATCACCGTGGAGGCGGGGTTGTTCCACAGGCCCTGGACGCTGAAGATGATCACCGTCAGCCACGCGGGCTTCACGTTGGGCATCACGATGTTCCAGAAGATGCGCATTTCGCCGGCGCCGTCGATATGCGCCGCCTCAATGAGGGGGGTGGGCAGGCTTTCCATAAACTGCTTCATCAGGAACAGCCCGATGGGCGCCGCGAAGGCCGGCAGGATCAGCGCCCAATAGGTGTCGATCATGCCCAGGCGGCTCATAATCAGGTAGTTGGGGATGCCCGTAACATAGCCGGAGAACATCAGGCACGTGGTGACCACGCCGAAGAACATCCGCCCGCCGGGGAACTGGTACTTGGCCAGCACGAAGG
>Ga0079305_1001905_pt1 | contig 22215 bp, 11 predicted proteins | sample LMS_cellobiose_e_FD_79183 | JGI IMG/M metagenome (GOLD analysis project Ga0079305, IMG submission 79183) | Rumen-fistulated moose microbial communities from Alaska, USA - LMS_cellobiose_enrichment | ecosystem: Host-associated > Mammals > Digestive system > Stomach > Rumen fluid ... | reverse complement strand
AGATTCAAGTTGTTTTTCTGTTCCTGATATGAACACAAAAAAATGACGGCTGCCGCGGGTAATCTGCGAAAGCCGTCTATTTTTTTGTCCTTTTTTTCTCTGATTATAAATTCTCTTTTTTGGTAAGGCAAAGCCCTTCAACAGGCGGAATGATCGTCTTCGCTGTTCATAAAAGTTGTTTATGCGCATTGAATATTGTGTCTGGAAACCTGGTGAAGGAATTGATTCCCGGCCATCTCCGTTCTGGAAGCCAGAGCCAAAATAAATTTTCAGAATCCCGGATTTTTCCGAAATTACCTATAGCGTGCAGCTCGCAGGGGGGTACATTTCAATAATACGGCCGCATCGGAAAAGGCTTATGCCTTCACTTCATCAGCCGTTGCATTTTTTTTGCAAATATGGCCAGGTGTGACGCCATAATGCTGCCGGTAAAGCTGGATAAAAGCAGATACATCAGTAAATCCGACACGATTGGCAATTTCCTGAACCGAGTCGGAAAAAGAGAGAAGATGCTGCGCTTCCTGAATACGCAGCATCAGTTGAAACTGTTTCGGAGTTTGCTGGAACTGTTCTGACCAGTAACGGTAGAACGTCCGCTGGGACAGTCCATATTTCCGCAACAATTTATCCAATTCGATTTTTTCCGAATAATGCTGTCTGAAAAAAGAAGCTATATGCTGGATTTTCAAACGGGGAGAATCATGATCGCCGCGGGGAAGCTTGCACATGACAACTATTTCATGGAGCATTGACCAGGCAAGAGCATCCAGCTGATCCACAATGCCTGGCAAATAGACTTTGCTGACCAGACTGTTCATTTTCTTCAGCAAGAACTCCGTGAATTGCAAATCTCCCAGTTCCCAGCAATAAGGTGCTCTTATGATACCGTCGTTCAGGAAAATGTCCAGGTGGCGCGAAGCGTAAATCAGTGAGACTGCTCGGCGGGGACTGAACCGATTGGTCGTAAAACTGCTTTTTGGCAGCTTAATCATAACATGCGGGAAGTGTATCTCCGTGAGTATTCCGTTCTGAATATCCACCGCAAGTTGATCATCAGACTTCATTCGAATTGCAAATTCAATATTATCCGGTCTGATTCCATCGTATGTTCCAATGGCATCTTCATAAAAGCACAACCCGGAAAGTGGGACAGGCCAGGTCAGACGTCTGGGTAAATCATCCAACTCAATATAATAATTTTTCATCTTGCCTTTGCCTCTACCCCCAAAGTCCGGTTTCTTTGATGCAGAAGGAATAAAATGAACTTCCCGCATAACGACTTCAATACATTAGCATGGTTCTTTTTCTTTTCAAGAGGAAAAAGACAGAATCGGCAAAAAACTGCCGGATACAGAAAGAACGCACATTCCTGCGCATTGGCAGAATTTATGTCCGTGCTTCCTAAGCTTGCAGTCCAGTCCGGTCAGCAGGAGATTGGACAACAGTAACGACAACAGACCTCTTGCTGTGTCCTGTCATAAATCAAAAATTTGGCAGAGAAGGCATGTTTTTTGACAGAAAATCAGGTTGACGAACCATATATATTGCGGTAAATTAGGCATAAAACATAGAAAGAGCGGTTTCTAATACAGAGAAGAGAACAACTGGAACTGCTACGAAAAAAATGCAGTAAAATTTTATCAGGAAGAATGAAATCATGATCCAGAAAACGGAGAAACGGTATCTCCTGACCAATCAGACAATGAGCTATGGCCTTGAGGTGACACAAACTCATGCGATAAATCTCTATTGGGGGGCACCTCTGAACAGCCCGGAGGAAATGACGTCCATCCGGCTCCGCCAGTGTTATCGCCACTGTCCGACCGACCGCTCCGTGCTCTTCTGTCAGGAATATCCAGCGTTCGGTGGAAAATTCTTCGATGAACCGGCTATGAAGGCATCTTACGAAGATGGTGTTCGCGCGACCTTTCCGGAATTCCAACACGATGAAATCAGTGAAAACGAGCTGATCCTGTTCTTTCGCGATTCGGCGCATCCGCTGGAAATCGAACTGCATTACCGTTTTCACGATGAGCTTCTCGAACGGTTCGCTGTCCTGACAAATGCAGGAAAAGAGCCGATCCGGCTGGAACAGTTCTTCTCGGCGGCATGGCAGATGCCGGCAAATGTCATCGACTGGCGTTTGACCGAGCTTCACGGACGCTGGGGACGCGAAAGCTCCATCAGTCGACAGCCGGTCAATCAGGGACAGATGATTCTGGAAAGCCGCACCGGATTGTCCGGCCCCTATCACGCACCGTTTTTCGCTCTGGACAACGGCCGGGCCGATGAATTGTCCGGAGAAGTGTTTTTCGGCACGATTCTCTGGAGCGGGAATTGGAGGATCGTAATAGAACGCGACGGCTATGACCATACAGCTGTGCTTGGCGGAATCAACCCGTTCGACAGCTCCATCGAACTGGCACCCGGCGAACGGTTCGAAACTCCGGCGTTCCTCGGAGGATTCACCCGCGAGGGATTCAGCGGCATGAGCCGGATCTTTCACCGATATCAGGAACAGGAGCTGCTGCCGCCCGGAATCGCCGGGAAGGAACTCCCGATGCTGACCAACACCTGGGGCAGTCTGGAAGTCAACGTTAATGAGGAAAATGTGATCGCCACGGCAAAAAAAGCGGCGGAGATCGGGTCGGAACTTTTTGTGATCGATGACGGATGGCAGCACGCGCTCGGCGACTGGTATCCCGATCCGGTCAAGTTCCCTCGCGGACTCAAACCGGTCATTGATGCAGTTGCCGAATTGGGAATGAAATTCGGATTATGGATCGAGCCGGAATCTTTTGAAACGGCCAGCGATCTTTATAAGGCTCATCCGGAATGGGCGATGCGTTATCCCGGTTGTGAACCGGACATCAAATTCCGAAGCGACATCAACCGTTATTTTGCTATACTGGATCTTGCGAACAGTGAGGTCGCAGAATATCTTTACCATTCGCTCCATGACTTGGTTGCGTCTACAGGAATAAGCTATCTGAAATTAGACATGAACCGTTATTTCAGCAGTCCCGGCAGTTCACCTCGTTTGTGGATTGATTACGCACGAAATCTGGACTGGATTTTCCAAACCCTTTCCAGAGATTTTCCCGATCTGCTGATGGAAAACTGCGCCTCCGGTGCGGCGCGTGTCTCTCTGCAGATGACCAGGGCGTTTGGCAGAATCAACCGCAGCGACAATCAAGACCCACTGGATATGGTTCGGCTTCATGAAGGCTTTACCTACCTGAATCTGCCGAGAATGGCCGGCGGAGCCTGCCATATCAGCGACTCCACGTGCGGAGTAAACAACAGACACGCTCCGATGAAGTTTCAAGCATACTGCGGCTTTCTCGGCTCGCTGGCTTGCGGCAAGTCATTGGTAAAATGTACGGATGTGGAGTTGAAAGAGATCGCCGACTATGTTGCGCTCTACAAAAAACTGCGTCCTGTCCTGCATCAAGGCGAACTGTATCGGCTGGCATCGATCCGTGAAAACAGCTTTGCAGTTTATGAATATGTCCTGCCGGACAAATCTCAGGCAGTGGTAATAGTTCTGGGCGGTTCTCAGCAGTTTGCCGACCGGATCCCGCCTTACCGTATTCCGGCTCTTGAGGAAAATACAGTCTATTCGATCGAATGTTTCGGCGGGCATCCCGGCACGGAAGGCTGCTCGGCGAATGTCACGGATTATCCGGACCGCACTGGAAGATCATTGGCGCAAGTCGGATTGCAGTTTGAACTTCTCGGAGATTTTGATTGCCGTGCGTTTCTCATACAAAAAAAGGAAAAAATAAACTCAAGCTCTCAGTCCAGACCGTTCAGCAGGAGATTGGAAAACAGCAACGACAACAGTCATCTTGCTGTATCCTGTCAAAAATCAAAACTTTGGCAGAAAAGGCATATTATTTGACAGAAATTCAGGTTGACAAACCGCATATATTGCAGTAAATTAGGCATAAAACATAGAAAGAATGGTTTCAGAGAGGAATATAATGACCAAAAAAGCGAAATTGGGCGTCATCGGAGTTGGCGGACGTTCCTGGGCATTGATAGAGTGTGCAAACAACAGTCCGGATTGCGAAGTCACAGCCATTTGCGATCTTCGCCAGGACAGACTTGACGAGAAATTGAAAATGTTTCGTGATGCCGGGATGAAAAAGCCCCGAACCTATTTGGATTATCACGAATTGCTGGCAGATCCGAATGTAAACTGCATCATATCCCCCACTTCTTGGAACGATCATTTGCCTATAGCTATCGAAGCAATGAAAGCAGGAAAAAGAGTTGCAGTTGAAGTAGCTGGCGCACCTTCACTGGATATTCTTTGGCAAACAGTCCATACTTCCGAAGAAACCGGAATTCCCTGCATGCTGCTGGAAAATTGCTGTTATGACCGAAATGTATTGCTGACCATGAATCTTGCAAGAAAGGGACTTTTGGGTGAATTGATCTACTGTGAATGCGGTTATGAGCATTACATCGGAATGATTGCAGTTATGGCTGAGCAATTAGACCGGACTTGGCATAATGCAAAACGAAACGGGGACCTCTATCCGACGCACGGGATCGGTCCGGTTGCGAAAATTCTGGACATCAACCGGGGCAATCGTTTCTTAACTATTACGTCAACGGCAAGCAAAGCTCGCGGCTTTGATGCTTATGCCGCGGAGCATAATTACAAAGGTTCCGGTTCGATCCGGAAATTCAATAAAGGAGATGTAGTGACATCCGTGATCAAGTGCGCCAACGGAGAAACCGTTACGCTGGTGCATAATATTTCATTGCCGCGTCCCTATTCTCTTCATTTTCGGGTTGAGGGAACCGGCGGAATCTGGGAAGAGTCCAATGGCATATATATCGAAAAAATGCATGGAGTTAAAAAACACGATCCCAAAGGTTTTGACTATATTGAACGCAAATGGCATAAAATCGATGAATTATATAAGAAATACGACCATCCGCTTTGGAAGGGGTGGGATGGTCAGTTCAAAGGCGGGCACGATGGAATTGACGAGATGTGCATAAAGGCATTCTTACATTCCGTTGCAACAGAAACAGAACCGCCTATCGATGTTTACGATTTGGCCACATGGATGAGTATTACATGCCTATCCGAGGAATCTGTTGCAATGGGCGGAATGCCTGTTCCGTTTCCGGATTTCACCAATGGCAAGTGGGTTCTGCGGAAACCCGAACCGGAATCCAAATGGATGCTTAGCAAAGTGTTTCAAGACAAACAGGAAAAGAGAATCGGCAAGACCAAAAATAAAAAATAAAAGAGAGGCTTGACCTTTCTGGAGGAGAAAAAATGGGAAACAACATTTTTGCACGAAGAAGTGAACAACAGGGAACTGCGAAGTCAGGAGTCTGGACAATGAAAAAGCCTGGCTATAAAGCTTTTACGCTTATCGAACTCCTCGTTGTGATAGCGATCATCGCAATACTGGCAGGAATGCTTCTTCCCGCACTGAATGCGGCAAGGGAACGGGCAAAAGCAATATCGTGCCTGGGGAATCTGCGTCAAGTTTCCCAGGCTTTTATTGCTTACGCCGGAGATTACAAAGGATTTCTCCCATATATTTTAGATAAGAATGGAATCGAACAATCATGGGCCAGCGAATATTCGTTAATCGTGGGTTCACCCGTTAGCGATGGACGATATGTATTGCGGTGTCCCAGTATGGAAAGGACATTGAGATATGATGAGGCATACGGTTTCCTCATCGGTGCAAACGGAAAATTTTTGAAATATGACACTTTTAAACGTTGTTTCCCCTACAACCAAATAACCTGGGCCCAGTTTACCGACACCAATCTTCGTCTCGGTCCTTCCAAGTTGCCGATGCTGGCCGACTCGATGAAAAATGACTTTGACACGAATGGCAAAATCCTTCAAAATGATTCCATTCGCCATGCCAATAGTGCATCTTCAGGAGGAGCACCGCATTTGCGACACAGCAACGCATGCAATAATGCCTATCTGGATGGACACTGCGAACCGGAGGGCGTTTCCGATATTGCAAGAAACAAAGTTTACACCCGCTGGCGAGTAAAGAATGGGATAGCCTTTACTCAGACTATTCAATAAGATTTCGGGTTGAAGGATAATTACGGAGGAAGCGTTCGGGTCAAAGGCCATTGGTAAGTTCTTTGCCCTCTGATGTTCGTATTCCTTGCAATAACTGTTCATCAATTATTCAACATAAAGACTCTATCAAAATCAAGTCGAGTTTGAAAGGAGAGTGTTGCCATGAAGCTATGATTCTCTTGTTTTGGGAGACAAAACAGCACAAAAACTGTTTGATGCGAGACACTAAATCATCTAACCGAAAAAAGGATTTGACATGAGAAAAAATATATTTTTGACGCTGATAATGAGCGTGTTTTCAATCTTGGCAAGTTTTGCAGCCGAGGTTAAATCAGATGTCTTCACCCTGACCCAGAACGATTCAGCGGTTGAAGTTGTATCAGGAGGAACGACATTCATTATTCCCAAAAAAAATGCAAATGGAGCACTTATCCGAATCTGCGATGGAATCAGACGGGATTGTCCTGTCAGTACCATTTTGATGCTTGGAGAGGGTGACTTCAAGGGTTATGCCCGCATAGACGGTCGCAACGCAGGTGTATCCATTCTGGAAAACAGCGACATGAAAAAACTTTTCCGCGTGGAGTTCTCACTTTCCGAAGCAATCAGGGATAAGACGGGAAAGGCGCTGGAAGCAAAATTGATTGTTTATTACGGCTTTGTCCGCAATGTTCCCGGAGTGTTCATTACGGAAAGGATTTGCGGCCCCAAAGAGCTTTCTCTTTTCAAATTTAATATCGTTACCTGTTATTCTCATGACAAGCAGAGCGTCGATTCAACAGATTTGAAAGCTTTTCCCACCACGGAGGAAAAGAAGAAGAACAAAGGGCGGACCAATGCAAAATCCTATTTGCTGGCGACCTGCAAGCGTACCGGCAGCAAATTTTATTATTCCTCGGATTTTCTGGTTTACCTGAATGATGGTTTCTTCATTCATCCGCGTCACCATCTTTCTTCTACAGGATTGAATATTCCAACCGGAGATGTTCAGGAACATTCCTACGTTATCGGCAAACCGCGAAACGATGCCGACATCAGCGCACTCAATACCATGCGCCAGATGATTGGTGCGATTCCCGCGGAGGGATCGAAGAAAAGTTCCGCAACCGCTGTTTTGATGAAAGATCAAATGTTTGCCACTGCACTTAAAAAAAAAGCAAACGGTAATTTTCAAGACTGGGATCAACTGCCGGTTATTATACGGCGTGATCAGCCTGCAGATTATCGTCCCAGAGCAGGTTTGAATTGGAACGGGCCCAAAGACTTGAGCTTTGTTTTCAAGGCGGCATACGACTCGGATTATCTTTACGTTTATATTGATGTCACCGATGATAAATTCGTCAATAATTTCACTGGAGGCAGTCTCTGGAACGGAGATTCGGTGCAATTCGGGATTGATCCTCTGTGTGCCAAGGATGCCAAAGCTGAAATCAATTTCGGGATCAGTGCTGTCGGAAAACGTCCTGCGATGTGGTGCTGGGCAAATCCGAACAAAAAATATATGGGTGACTTGAAAAATGTCATCAAAAATAATACCAAAATAAGGAAAGGGGGGATTGTCTATAATATTGCAATTCCATGGGACTTTCTTAAGCCGTTTGATTTGACCAGGGGCAAGATGGGATTCAATTTTGCGGTAATAGACCAGGATGATGGAACCAATTATGAGAATTGGATGGGAATCACCGATGGAATTTTTGCCGGGAAAGATTTCTCAAAATTTTATGATCTGAACTTCAAGTCCATCGAATCGATCATGTTGGAACGCGAGAAGACACCGGCCCCCAAAAGTGTTTTCCCTCACGCGGTCATCATCGACGGAGATGCGCTGACATTCAATTCATTTGTTGTAATTGCGAATGAAAAACTTCTGCCTGCGGATCTGGAGATCAGCTTTAGCGGGAAGCGGAAATTTTCCAAGCCGTTAAAGAGAGGGTTCAACAGTTTTACGTTCACTTTGGAAAAAGGAGACTTGGAACTCGGCCGCTGGCAAGTGGAAACCGCAGTGGTTCAAAACGGTAAAAAAGCTTTTGCTTCCAAGGAAGAGATCGCAATCTTAAACGCTGATTATCTAAATGAACTTAACCGTAAGCTGGCTGAAAAAATCAAAGGTTTGGATGTCAAAGGGAAAGCACTGCGAGATGCAGGGAAAAATCCATCCGACTATTTTGCCTTTACCGAAATGCTCCGTTTTTTCAACACTTTCATCAATGAGGATGTCAACGCAAAGAAAGTCCATGCAAGTGGCGGAAGGCTCATCCCTGTAGATGGAGAACGGAGACGCTACATTTTTAAACGCGCATTTCTCAATTTGCAGGAAGGATTTGAGTTTGCAGATTCTCTTTCCGTCAAGGCAGACCGTATTCTGGCCGGCAAAGAGAAGATCTTTACTCTGCCTCCGTTTGAAAAGGGTGTTCAGCCTGTTATCGCGGACGGAGGTTTCAAGGTCAACGGAAAAGAATTGATGCTTTTCGGGCCGCAAACCTGGACAAATGTAAGAGGCTCGCGGGATCAGGATATCCCATGGTTCTCCAAAACGGGGATGAATTTCTTCAGCAACTTCTACGTTGGAGAACCACGCCGGACGAACTTGGCAAAGATGGCGGAAAGAGAAAACCTCTATTTTTGCTACGGGGCTTCCACATCGACATTGTTCAACCAGGACACCATCAAAGATCCATTTTACCAGAGCAGGGTTAAAAACCAGGGACACTACCTTTCCCCGCTTCCGCACGTCAGTCCCAATATGGTGTATATCATTACCCAGGCAGAACAATTTCCTCGGAAATATGAGATGACGGATGCGTGGGCGAAAGAGTTCCAGACGCATCTGAAGGGAAAATTCGGCTCCATTGAGAAACTCAACAAAACACTCGGGACCCAATTCAAAGATTTTTCTGAAATCAATTTCAATCAGGCTATACGGATCCCGAATTTGAAATATGAATCCTTCCTCTATCGGCGTGATCTGGCATTTTCCCGGCAGAAAGTCGATGATGCGTTCAAGCGTCAGTATTTCAAGCGGGCGACATCCACCCACTATTCATCCGTTTACAATATCGCAGGTTTGGATCCTTTAATCACGTTGTGTGATTTTGAAGGGCTCTGGGGCATTTTCGACATTATCGGCTTTGACGGCGGGATTGAGATCAATGGTTCTGGCTATGCCCTCAATTTTTCTGTTGGTACGATTGATTGCGACCTGGCCCGCTCCTATTATCCGGACAAACCCGTCGCCAATAATGAAGACCATATCTTTGATGAGGCCATGTATGAGGAATATTCCTTTGATCAGGTTTACACCTCGCACATTCTTTCTCATCTGCATGGGCAGAACGCCAGCCTTATCTGGGTGTGGGGTTATCATCCGGATGGCGAATATGCCTTCACTCGTGTCAATACCTACAAGGCTGCGGCGACCGTGGGTATGCATCTGCAGAAATATGCAGAGGAAATAGCTTCGTTCCGCAAGGAGAACAATCCGCCATTCCGGATTCTGCGTGGAATTCCGGCGTTGATTGACCGCGATGTATATATCAAGAGTCTTTACAATGTTTATGAAGGATGCTATTTTTCCGGCTGGCAGACGAGGTTCCTCTCGGACCGCATGCTGGAAAAAGGTGATTTCCAAGGCGTGAAGGTCGTGGTTGTCCCGAATGCGGAGAGAATGTATCAGAAGACTTTTGATGCACTCGTCAAATTCGCCGACAATGGCGGCAAGGTCCTGGTGTTCGGTGAAAAGGCCATGACAAAGAATGAATACGGCAAAGTGATTCCCGGGCGGGAATCCGGATTGGCTAAATTTATCCGCAAGGATGTGAGCGGTCCGGTTCAGTATGCGGAAACATTGAATGCGCTGCTTGATTCTCTGAAAATAGAGCCTCCGCTTAAAATTACCGGTCCGGATGGCAAAATTCCATTTGGTGTTGAATACCGGACCGGCAAAGGGAAGGACGGCAAGGATTTGCTGTATATCCTGAATCTTTCCAGAAAGCCGATGGAAGTTTCCATTCCAGGAAAATGGCACGATATTATCGAGGACAAGGATTTCCCGTCCCGTCTTACCCTCCGTTCTCTGGAATTCCATCTTTTGAGACGCAAATGAGTATATTCTTCAGTTGAAAGGATTTTTGTTCTTTCAGACTGTCATCCACAGCGCCCCTCCTGCCAAGAGGGGCGCTGGATTGTCAGACCGACAATATCAACCTGTTCATATACAAAACATGATATCACCCCACCCCAAACGGAAGCTGCTGAATCGAGCTTCGGAAGGAAACTTCAATGCCAAACGCAAACACTGAAAGAAAAATCTATACGGCGGGAACCCTTCGGTACACCATGCCGCAATTGATCATCACCTGCTTCTGGGTAATCTGTTCCCTGCTTTCCCTCAACCTGCTGGCATACAAGATGGTGCCGACCATGATGCCCCTGCTGTTTGACCGGCACCATATATCGGCGACGATGATGGCGATTATCCTCAGTACAGTTCCTTCGCTCTTAAATCTTATCATCAATCCTATCCTCAGTACGATGAGCGACAAGACCCGCACAAAATGGGGTCGACGCATTCCATACCTGGCAATTTCCACGCCATTTATAGTTTTTTTCATGATTCTGATCGGATTTGAGCCGGACCTCACGAAATGGATCCAGCAGGTATTTTTCCCTGGAAAAGGTGAAGATCAAGTAGGATTCTGGGTGCTTGCCTGCTTGACCATTCTTTTTCAGATTTCCTATCTGGTTCCCGGTTCTATCGCTTGTTACATCTATGCGGATGTCGTGCCGAAACAATTCATTGGCACTTTTATGGGGATATGCACTTTCCTTGGAACCGGCATCACATTTGTATTCAATTATTTCATCCTTTCTCCAGCGGTAAACAATCCCAAATTATTCTTCCCTTTGATCGGGGGAATCTACTTCATATCGTATCTCTGTTTGACTTTGTTTGTCAAGGAAGGGAGTTATCCGCCTGTAGATGATAAGATTGAACCGAATACGAAATTTCTTGACAAAGCCCGCAATTATATCAGGCTTTATTTCAAAGAATGCTGCAGCCACCGGATTTACGTTATGCTGTTTGTCACGCTTGGACTTACTCAGGCATCCACATTTTGCAGGAATGCATTCAATCTGCTTTTTGCCACCAAAGATCTTCACATGAGCGCCGCAGAATTCGGAAAAACTATGGCAATCGGTGCAGTCGTTTCTGCGGTAGTCGTTCTTCCCATGGGAAAAGTCATGGATAAAATTCATCCCATCCGGGTATTTCTGTTCAGCGGGCTGATCGTAATTATCATGAATATCTGGGGATATTTCTGCGTAAAAGATACGAAAAGTTTCATGTTTATCGGAATCAGCATCGTGCTTATCTACGCCATCCAGAACCTTTCAATCAATCCGCTGCTGATTGATATCGTTCCCATGGATAAATTCGGACAGTTTGCCAGTGCAAATGCGCTGGTAAACTGCGGCATCATGCTGATAGCCTCCACTTTGGGCGGTTATTTCACGGATCTTTACGGTTACCGGATGATCTTCATCTGGGACTTCTTTGTCACTATTGTCGCGACATTTGCACTTCTGATTGTGTATAAAGACTGGAAACGGCTCGGCGGGCAGGAACATTATACTCCTCCGAAGTTATACTGAGTCCGATTTTCTGAGATGACTGAATAAAATAATAAATTGAGGAGCGTATTTCTTATGAATGAACTGAGACGAAATTTTCCGCTTACGGAAATTCAACAGGGTGCCATGCTGGGCAATGGACTGGCAGGTGCAACACTCTGGGGAAGCGGAAATATTTTGAACCTGACCATCGGCTGCGCTTCTCTCTGGGATCACCGCGGCGGCATGGAATGGAAACCGTCTCAGAATTATTCCGACATCAGCAGAATGCTGAAAAACGGCGAAACGGAAAGTCTCCTGAATTTGTTCAAGTGCAATTGGAACGGCAATGTTCAGCGTCCCAGCCTGATTCCCCTGGGACGTGTTGTAATCCGGCTGCCGGAAGACTGTATGCTGATCCGTTACGTCATCAAAATGAGCAGCGGCGAAGTTCGAATAATCTACAGACGGAATGATGCGGAATACACGCTTGAGTTCTGCTGCGATATGAACCGGGAAGCTGTTTTCGTATGCCGGGGTCTGACTGACGGTATGACTCTGGAACTGAAGAGTTCCTGGGAGTTGTTCCAGGGACGCGACTATAGCAAGTTCCAATTATGTGAGCACAATTCCCTGAAAGAACGGGGATTTGAACCGCCGCAATTTTTCCGCGGCAGGATGGTTCAGGCATTCTGTCAGGCAATGCCGGCCGATCCATCCTTCGCGCTGCTTCTTAAACGGAAAGGCTGCGAGTTTTCCGCAGGTTTTTTCCGGGGAGAGACCGATCCATCCAAGCTGGCAAAGCGGAAAGTTCCGTCATTTCAGGAGATTCATACGAAGAGCAGTTCCTGGTGGAAACGTTACTGGAAAAATATTCCTCACGTAAAACTGGAAGATCCCGATCTGGACGAGATTTACCGCAGCGGTTTGTATAAATATGGGATCATGAGCAATCCATCCGGAGTGACACCCGGTTTGCAGGGGCCTTGGATCGAGGATGACAGACTGCCGCCGTGGATGGGGGATTATCACTTCAACATCAATGTGCAGATGTGTGCATCGCCGGGTTATCGTGCCGGTCTTTTTCTCCACCTCCGTCCGCTTTTTGAGATGGTTCTTTCCTGGCGTGAAAAACTGCGGAAAAATGCCCGCTGTTTTGTTTCGATCCCGGATGGTTATATGCTGCCGCATGCGGTGGATAACCGCTGCACCTGCATGGGGAATTTCTGGAGCGGAACAATCGATCATGCCTGCGGCGCCTGGATCGCGATAATGATGTATGAATATTGTGATTATTCAGGGGATTTTGAATTTCTGAAAAATGATGCCTTTGATTTTATGAAAGGGATCATGAATGTGTTCAAAGCCATGTTGATGCGTGAATCGGACGGGACTCTTTCATTGCCGGTCGGCACGTCTCCTGAATATGGTGAAGATGCGCTTTGGGCCTGGGGCCGCAATTCCAGCTTTCAGCTCGCGGTTATTCATCGCCTGAACCGGTATTTGATCAAGGCGGCAGAAAAACTGAATCTCCCGCAGGACCCGTTCTGGCATGAAGTTGAAGAGAATCTCCCGGTCTGTTCCATATACGGCAATGGGAAAGAACGTGAAATCGGGCTTTGGGACGGACAGGTTCTGGAAATGTGCCACCGGCATCATTCCCACCTCGGCGGTCTTGCTCCGTTCGGGGTTATTGATCCGGATGATCCGGATTGGACGGAAATCATTTCCCGATCCGAACAGCGTTGGACCGGCATGGGAATGGGGCAATGGACAGGATGGGCATTCCCGTGGGCATCGCAAATCCGGACCCGCCTGAAACATCAGGAGGCCGCGGTCATGCTGCTGAAATTCTGGAAGGAGTATTACAACAATGCCGGAGGGGGTTCCCTTCACGATGCCAGGTGCAAAGGAATTTCCATTTATGACTTCAGGGGCGAAGTCATGCAGATGGACGGCGCCATGGGGGCAGTGACCGCCATTCAGGATATGCTGTGTTTTTCCCATGACAATGTCCATTGCTTCTTTTACGGGATTCCGAAGACCTGGAAGAAAACGGAATTCCACGGCTTGTTTCTGCCTGGAGGATTTCTGGCGGACGGGTGTTTTGAACACGGCAGAACAATTTCGCTGGCGATTAGTTCCCGGCGTGGCGAAAAACTGATGTTCAAAACAGCTGATTCGAAAGAACTTTTCCAATCACCGACATCTCCCGGTGAATTGCTGTGTTTCGGTTTGCGGAATGGAGTTTTCCAAAGACAGGAAAAAGCAAAGGAATGAATCCGGATCCTCTGCTGTCGAAATTTTTGTAAAAGAGATGAATCTTAAGGTCGTTAAGGTTGTATACGAACATGGGCAAAAGGCAAATGCAAAACATTGATTTTCCGGATATCCCTGGAATAAAAACTCTTTGGCGCATGAAAGGTATGGCTGCAGACGGACAGGAACAGATATTTTCCAGTGAGAACGGCAAATTTATTGAAACGACTCGGCATGGTGGTCAATGGAAATTTGATAATGGCCTTGAAGTGAGGCTGCAATGCGAGGATGGAGGATGGCATTTTTCTTTTGAATGCTGTCCTTCCGATCTGGAAATCTGCGAAATTCATTTTCCCGTATGGCAGTTGGAAGCACCGAACCTTCGACTGCTGCTTCCGGAATCTATGGGCTATCTGACTGGAAAGGTGGAAAAATGGAAAGACGGAGCAGAGTTTTTTCGATCATTCTATTCTTTCCAAATGATTTCATGCCTTGGTGAAAATGAAAATCTGCTGGCAATGTTTCCTGATGAGGAATACTATTGCAAAAATGTAAAAGTCTGGAAGAAAGACGGCAAGAGTGAAGCCTCTGTCATCTTTTATGTTCCGCAGCAGGAAAAGAACTGTAAAAGTTATACCATGCCATATCCAGTAATTCTGGAGAAATTTACCGGCGGCTGGTTCGAGGCGGCTGAACGTTATCGTCAATGGGCAAAAAATTCCGCAGTATTTCAAAGGGCAAAGAATAAAGTCAATCCGCTGCGTAAAACAGCCATGTGGTTCTGGAATCGCGGTGAATCGGCAGAAGTTGTTCCCCCGGTTATCAGATTCGCAGAACAATCAGGTCTGCCGATTGCGTTGGACTGGTATTGGTGGCATCATAATCCTTACGACACGGATTATCCTTTTTACTGGCCTCCGCGTGAAGGCGAGGAAAAATTCAAAACCGGTGTCACCGAATTGAAAGGGAACGGGGTTTTTACTCAGGTCTATATGAACGGATTGACCTGGGACATGGACAACGCAAGCTGGAAAAACGGCGGAGAACAATCCTCTATTGTAAAAAGAAACGGCGAGATTATGAATATAGCCTTCAATTGTTATAATCATCATCGCCTGGCATATATGTGCGGAGAAGCCGAGCCATTTCAAAAAACAATCATCTCGCAGGCAGCTAAAATTCATCAAGCCGGTTTGGACGGATTATATCTGGATCAGATCGGTTGTGTTTCCAATTTTATACCGTGCTGGAGTCCGTTTCATCGACACAGTCGCGGGGGCGGGAATTATCACCATCAAGGTTATGCCGCTTATCTGGAAAAAGTGAAAGAAAATTGTCCCGGACTTTCTCTTTCCACGGAAGACTGCACTGAAGAATATTTGGATATTTTTGATTCCATGATCGTCCTCTGCAACAGCATCGAACGGACAACCACCTACTGGACGGAATTTTTTCATGGTGATTTTGTGCCGGTTTTTCAGGCAATTTATCATGGACTTGCTGCTTTGTTTGGAACCTATGCCGTGCCAGACAGCATTCCCCCGTGGGATAATCGCTGGCCAAATGAAGATCGCTGGCCGGAAAAAGACGAAGAGGAATGGGAAAAGCTCTATCCCGATCAGTTCTATCTGGAAGTCGCCCGGAATGTGGTTTGCGGTATGCAGCCGACAGTGCATTGCCTGAAAATGAATCATTGGACAAATCCAAGATTTAAGGAGATTATGAAATATCTCCTGACTACGGCACGGTTTTATTTCGATCATTTGGAATGGCTGTTTGACGGCGAAATGATGAATCCCGGTACACTGAAGGTATCAGAGATCCCGGTTAAATTCATGACTCGGTCGATTTACACAAAAAAAGAGGATTTCAAGTCATGGGAACGAATCTTTCCTGCCATACTGCATTCCGTCTGGCGCAGTCCGGACGGGAAATCTGTCCTGATACTCGGGAATTATACGCAGGAGGAACAGTCTTTTGAATTTAAGCGGATTCACGGCTCAATGCCGCCAAGGAGCTGGAGATGCATTCCTATCGACAAGGAAAACTGCTTTTCATCTCAGAACATTGAAAAAATATAATACAGAAAAAGGGGAAGCTCAAATGAGTTATGAACTGAAAAATAATTTTATTCGGCTGCAATGGAACACTGAGGGTGAATTAACCGAATTGCTCCACCTAAAAACCGGGCGGCAACTGGTAAATGCCCATGTGCTCTGCCGTTTGATTCTCGGATGTTCCGAACTTTTGGAATTTGAAGCCATCCCTGCGGACTTGAAGGACGTGGAAAACCGGAAAGATATGATCGTCTTTCATTACGGTAAAGTCATTGGTGAAAACGGATATGAATATGCCATTGAAATAAAATTGCAAATTGCCTTATGTGAGGATGAGATTCACTGGGGAGTCACCGTGAAAAACGGAACCGATGATATTACTGTCCGGGAAATACACTATCCTGTCCTTTCCATCCGTGATCCGCTTCCTCCGCTGAAAGTACATACTTCCGAACTGGTCAGCACCACATACCACGATCTGCCCGCAATGCTCCAAGGATGTTTTTCCCATTACATGGCTCCGGATCAGAAATATATCCGGCATAGTTCATTTTATCCGGGACGGACAAGTTCTCTGAATTTCTTCCTGTTGGACTACGGACAGGAAATTCTGTATTACGGCTGCCATGACCCAGAATTCCAGTTTACGGGGCATAGTTTTGAGATTGAAAAAAATCTGCGGATCAATTGCTTTATGACGAGAATGCCATTTTTGAAACCGCATGGGGAATTTTCGGAAAATTTGATGGTATGCAGTTTGCTTCCCGAACGCTGGCCGGCAGGTGCCCGTAAATATCGGCAATGGGCAGATTCCTGGTTCCAACCGGTTTCTCAATCAAAATGGATTCGGGATTCTTTCGGGTGGCAGAGGGTTATCATGCATCACCAATATGGGGAATATTTCTTCCGCTATTCCGATCTTCCCAAAATACTGGATTCCGGTCTCCCCGCAGGGATAGACACGATTTTCCTGTTCGGCTGGACTCGGGAGGGAATGGATTCCGGGTATCCTCAGTATACTCCCGATCCATCGTGCGGGGGATTTGATGAATTGCGCAGAAACATTCTCAAGGTCCGGGAGAAAGGCGGACATGTGATCATCTATTACAATGGCCAGCTGATAGATGCCGCATCCGATTATTATCGCAAAGGTGACGGCTTCCGAGTCTCGATCAAACGCGCGGACGGAACAGAGCACCGTGAATTTTATAACTTCAGCAACACAGGAATCTTTACCGCAAATTTCGGCAATAAAACCTTTGTTGTCGCATGTCCTTCCTGCCGAGCCTGGCGAAATATTTTAAAATGCCACATCGATCTTGCATATGAACTGGGGGCGGACGGCGTATTCTTCGATCAGCTTGGATTGGCAAGCTATCCTTGCTGTGATCCGTCACATGGTCATCCGGTCCCGTTTACCGGATTGATGGAATCCAAGCGGGATTTGTGCCGCGAACTTTATGAGTATGCAAAAAGCAAAAATCCGGATTTTGCCATTGGTGTTGAATGTCCAACCGATCAGACTGCGCAATATTGCGATTTCATTCATATTTTCGGGCATACCGCACAAGTATGGAATCCGGATTTCTGCAGTAAAGGAGAACGGCCCAGACTGCAATGTGAAGCACCGCTGTTCAGTATGGCTTTTCCGGAAATTTATCTTTCCGACCGGGAGATACGGGATGACAGCAACGTGGCATTCCCGGTAAACCAGCTGGTCCTTCAAATGCGTCGCAGTGATGTGGAAGTATATCGCTGCCGTGCGGACTTGTCGCAAACCCCGCTTTACAAAGCCTATTTGGAAAAAGTCAATACGCTTCGTTCCCGTTTTAAGGATATACTGCTTCATGGGAAGATGACTGCCGGAGAAGGAGTATTCTGCAGTGCTTCTCTGGTATTGTTCAATACCTTCATCAAGAACGATGATTTAGCAGTCGCCGCAACACAAAGTTCCAAAGATACAATTACAGCAAAAATCACGGTCCCCGGATATGAATTCCTGGAATATGCTTCTGCCAGCGGCGATGCGGAAGTAAACGGAGCAGAGGTGACGCTGCCGCGAAATTCTCTGGTGGTTTTGCATTATCGGAAAAATTCTGATAAATGATCCGCAAAAATGGGAGAAGATTTTATTGAACAAACTGCATTTAAAATATTTGCCTGAGGAAAATTGCTGATGTCCAAAATAATTCTGAACAACAGATTTTTTCGAGCCGAAGTTGTCCCGGAAATTGGCGGCAATGTCATTTCTTTGCGCCATTTGGCCAGCGGAACAAAACTGCTGCGGGAGCCGTCAGACCTTCAGGAACTGGCACAACTCCCGGAGCAATTCGGTCTGCCGGTGCTGTTTCCCCCGAATCGGATCGAGGGCGGCAAATTCACGTTCGAGGGCAGAGACTGCCAGCTTCCGATCAACGAGACGGCCATGAACAATCATCTTCATGGTTTGGCAGTCGGCAAAACATGGGATGTGGTTTCATCGGATGAGAATTCAGTTGAGCTGAAATTTGTTTTCTCTCAAGCATATCCGGAATATGAAGGTTTTCCATTTGCATTCACGCTGAGACGCAGTTTGGCGCTGACTTCTAACGGACTCACCGACCGGATGACCGTAATCAATAACGGACAGAGGAATATGCCGCTGGGATTGGGTTTTCACTCAACTTTTCCGGCGAAAATGGCTCAAATCCATTTGAGCACCGGTCCCGATCAATTTGAAATTGGAGAGCACTTCCTTCCCACGGGCCGTCATTTGCCTTGGACTGAATTCGATCCGCGGAACTGGTTTGCCCCGGGCGGGATCAATGCAGGATTCCATACTCGCGCAGGAGCAATGATTTTGGAAGACGGCACTGAATTTCATGGCGCGGAAATCCGCTATGAGACCGGATTGCTCCAATATATCACCGATGAGAAATTTGGTTTCTGGTATACTTGGAACAAACGGGGACAGGGGGATTTCATTTCGCTGGAACCAGTCAGCTGGATGGCAAATGCACTGAATCAGAAAGCCCCGCAGGAAGAAACTGGAGTAAGAATACTTGAGCCGAATGCGAAAAGTGTTTATCGCTGCGAATTGAGATTTTATCCGTATTCATAAATCGTGGAGAAAAACTCAAAAAAGAGATTATGATGAAGATGCTTAGTATAACGAAAAAAATCAGTTCCAAAGGAACAATTCAACCTAAAGGAGATATTAAAATGCCTACTCAACATGACCACATTGCCGACCAGAAGAATATCACAATTCGTTTCGCGGAGCATCAGAATCGGCATGATGTCATCTATGCAGCAGCCGCATCCCCGGACGACAAAGTCTATTTTTCGCTCTGTGCGGAAATCGGCCTTGCCGGCGTATTCACAAAACTTATGCGGTATGATCCCGTTTCAGACAGGATTGACGAACTTGCGGATCTTGAAAAGATCCTGCATTACAGCGAACAGGATCTGCATCTGCGTCACCCTCATTCCAAAATCCATACCGCGATCTGTTTCGCCCCGGACGGCAAACTGCTTGCTTCCACACACATGACCGCTCCGCCTGTGGGAGAGGATGCTTATCACTTCTGGCATGTCTGCAATGACCCCGAACGGAAGTTTCCGGGTTCACACCTGATCATTTTTAATCCATCAACCGGATCCACCGAGGATTTCGGCGTGGTTGTTCCGGGCGGAGGCGCCAGGTGGATGACCTATAACCCCGAACGCGACGAGGTCTACATCACTGGATTCCTGCGTTGCCATTTCTATTCCGCGAATCTGAAAACCGGAGAAGTGAAGGATCACGGACGCATTTCCGAACATGATTTCCTCGGCCCCTGCTGGTCGCCTGCGGATGGCTGCGTCTATACTTCGGATAGTCAGGGGAATTTCCTGCGCTTCCGTCCGGACAAGGGCACATTTGAGACACTGCCTCTGGGACTGCCCGATGATTACTGGGCGAGTTTCAACGGACGGGGCATTTTCAATCTGCTCCCCTCTCGTGACGGGAAAAAACTGTATGGCACAACATGGATGACGCATCATGTGTTTGAATATGATCCGCTGAAAGGTCCGTTCGGCACGATGCGCGATCTGGGCATTCTGGGCAATGAAACGGTTACGCATGACCGTTATCCGGCCAACCGCTTCTTCCCGCGGATGCTGATTGTCGGGAATGACGGAAAACTCTATCTCGGCGCCTATAATGCACAGGGGGAAACCTTGATTCCGCCGCATATATTTTCTCTTGACCCGGAAACGCTCGAACAGGAGGATCTCGGCAGAATCGAAGTGGAAGGGTTTTCCCCCCTGAAAATTGTCCCCTCCGGGTGCTGTCTTTCGGACGGCACACTTTTCTTTGGCGGAGAAAAGGCAGGCGGAGCAGACGCTCTTGCGGTCTATCTCTACAATAGGAACGGCGTCAACAAAAAACCTGAGGCAGCTTACCGTTCCCGGTATGATCTTGCGCATCTGCCTCCGCCGCTGCAGCGTCCGGATCTGACGGATTACTACGCCATAACTCCAAGAGACAATGCGTGCTATGTTTCACGCGGCACGTTTATTGCACAGGAGGAGGGCATGTCCGGCACGACGCCGCTGATTCCGCGCGGCCGCGGCAGAATTGGTGCTTTAGCGCAGGATGCTTCGTCCAGGGTGTTGATCGGTGTAACGCATGGGGCAGAACCAGAACTGTTCGTCTATTTCCCAGACATCCGTTACTTCCTGCCGATCCGATCATTCGGTGTTTCTGGCGAACAATGCCGGAGCATTGTGCAAATTCCGTCCGGAACCATGTTCTTTGGCACGTATTCGGAACAAGGTGGACATCTTTACAGTTTCGATGCGGCTGCGAACCGTCCATTTTTTTACAACCGCTCCGCTGCGGATCTCGGAGAGTTTATCGAATATTTCCTGCCTCCAAATGCACAGCTCAGGAAACTTGCGGACCACGGTGAAATCGCCCCTGGGCAGGGCATCAGCACGCTGACGGAACTGAACGGAATTCTATATGGGTTCACCTATCCCGGCGGCGACCTGTTTTCCTTCGATCCCGGAACTGGAGAAAAGAAAATCCATCCCTGTTTTGCAGAACATATCGTCCGTGCGCGGCACATCCCGCAGATTCTGATTGCGCATGACGGGAAACTCTGGTTCGCAGGTCATCATGGCCATATCATCGCATTCGATCCTGACACAGAAACATTCCGCGAGACCACCATGAAGATTCCCTGCGGCGCGGGACGCGAATATCTGGTGTCCATGACCGCTGCCACCGCTTGTTCGAATGGCATCTTTTACGGTGGAACGGGGGCAGACGGTCTGCTGTTCCGCATGGATTTGACAAATGAAAGAATCGTATCTCTGGGGCGTCCTGTCAATGAACCGAGAATCCGGGCGCTGGCTTTTGGACACGACGGAGTGCTCTGGGGCATCAGCGGACTGGACGGGGATGTCTGCCATCTGTTCCGCTATACCCAGGAAGACGGCATATCAGACGAGGGTATCATGCGTGCCCGGATGCCGAAAACATGGGTCGTGCATCGGGCAGACGTGATGCTGACAGGCAACAATGGGGAAATCTTCATTGGGGAGAATGATGATATTTCGCACCTGATCGTATTTTATCCACCCGTCTCTCAGATGAAAGAGATTGAATGATGTAGAATTTGATGTTTGAATTTGGACGGTGGCAAATTAAGCCGCCGTTTCCGGCAGCTGGTCTGGCTGGACTCGCGCCTCCGATCAAAGCTGAACTCGGAAACAACGCTATCTCGCTTTTTGTGACAGATTGTTACGGCGACATCAACAAATAAAAACTTTAAAATTTATCTCTGGCAGGTTCAAAATGTTTTTTCAACGCCACATACTGCTGAATCATCCTACGGGATGCAAGAAGAGCCGTTTGACTCCGAACCGTTCTCTTACATTCGATTTTCAGATTCCGGCGCGTGACCGGAAAATGAATTACGCCCTGCGGATAAGCGGGGAAACCGATGAATTCTGGAAATGGAGATGCGAAAACGGGAATCCCTACTGGCTGGCGGAAACCGTCGAGGACTCCCTCGTCCGGGAAATCTTTCCGGAAGAGAATTACGCATTGCTCCTTTCCGGAGAAACCGATGAATTTGAACGCAATGCCTGGATGCTGCTGAAATCGGGGACATTCCAGCCGGGTGCCGAATACAGTTTCGAAGTGTTCGCCCGGAGCGAGGACCTGGTCTT
>Ga0079305_1001904_pt1 | contig 22236 bp, 18 predicted proteins | sample LMS_cellobiose_e_FD_79183 | JGI IMG/M metagenome (GOLD analysis project Ga0079305, IMG submission 79183) | Rumen-fistulated moose microbial communities from Alaska, USA - LMS_cellobiose_enrichment | ecosystem: Host-associated > Mammals > Digestive system > Stomach > Rumen fluid ... | reverse complement strand
TTGAGGAAATGATGAACGGCCAGAAGGTTGTCAAGATTTTCTGCCGCGAGCGGGCCTCCTGCAGCGCATTGGACGAGAAGAATGAGGTGCTTTTTTACAACGCCTCGAATGCAAACCGCTTCGCCAATACGCTGATGCCTATTATGGGCAACCTCGGCAATCTGCAGTATGTGCTGATCGCCCTCATCGGCAGCGTGCTCGCTGTGCGCGGCGTTACGAATGTCTGCCTTACAGGGCTCTCGGTGCTGACGCTCGGTGATATCGCGTCGTTTCTCATGCTGTCCAAGAGCTTTTCGATGCCGATCAACCAGGTGTCGCAGCAGCTCAATTCCGTCATCATGGCGTTGGCGGGGGCGCAGCGCATTTTCCGCCTGATGGACGAAGCGCCCGAGGATGAGGGGGGCGACGTAACGCTTGTCAACGTACGTGAGGAAAACGGCGTTTGGCGCGAGTGTACGGAAAAAACCGGCCACTGGGCCTGGAAAGACGGGGATTGCCTTACGCCGCTGCGCGGCGACGTGCGGCTGAATCACGTGACCTTCGGCTATGAGGCGGGAAAGACCGTTTTGCATGATATTTCGCTTTTCGCAAAGCCGGGGCAGAAAATTGCCTTTGTCGGTGCGACGGGCACCGGCAAAACAACGATCACAAACCTGATCAACCGTTTCTACGATGTGAATGAAGGGGAAATCCTTTACGATGGAATTGATGTGCGGCGCATTCACAAAAGCGACCTGCGTCATTCCCTGGGAATGGTACTGCAGGATGTCAATCTCTTTACCGGCACGATCATGGACAACATCCGCTACGGCCGCCTCGACGCGACCGACGAGGAATGCATCGCCGCCGCAAAGCTTGCCAATGCAGACGCTTTTATCACCCGCCTGCCCAAGGGATATCAGACGATGATTTCCAGCGACGGCGGCAGCTTGTCGCAGGGACAGCGGCAGCTCCTCTCGATTGCGCGCGCCGCAGTTGCCGATCCGCCGGTGATGATCCTGGATGAGGCAACCAGCTCGATCGATACGCGTACGGAGGCGATCGTGCAGCGCGGCATGGACAGCCTGATGGAGGGGCGCACGGTCTTTGTGATTGCGCACCGCCTTTCGACGGTACAGAACGCCAAGGCGATCCTTGTGCTCGATGCCGGCCGCATCATCGAGCGCGGCGACCATGAGGAATTGATTGCGCAGCGAGGGCAGTATTATCGCCTTTACACCGGCGCTTTTGAATTGGAGTAATAAAACGACTTCGCAACCGTTTGCCGCCGCAGGGTTGCTGACTCTGCGGCGGCAAACGGTTTTTTACGGCATTTGTTAAGATGCCCTTCCATTTTATTGAAAGCGCTGATTTTTATGCTGAATGTGTGGCATTCGGCACAAAAAGCCTCAAATTTTGTCATTATGCACAATTTTGCTTGACAAGGTGCACCCAAAGTGCTATTTTATTAGGTGTATTCGAGCGATTAGCGGAGGTGCTTATGGAGCAGGAGCTCTTGCAAAGCCAGCGGGACGGGCTGCTTTGCAGACGCGCGCAGTCGGGAGATCTCGCATGCGCGAACCGTTTGATTCAGGATTATCTTCCGCTTGTCCGGCATCTGGTCTATCGCTGCCGCTGCGATGCGCTTGAGTCTGAAGACCTTTTGCAGGAGGGCCTGATCGGCTTATTTAACGCCGTTTTGGCTTATGATGCAGCCAGGGGGGCTTCCTTTTCCACCTTTGCATACCGTTGTGTGCAAAACCGTTTGCGCAGCGCTGTAGCCGCAGCGGTGTCCGGCGCTCCGACCTATCCCGAGCGGGAGATCCCGAGCGCCGCCGGCGACCCGCAGGATATTTTGCAGGCGCGCGAAAACCTGCGCGCATGGGAGGCACGCGCGCAGGAATGTCTCTCCGAGCGCGAAAAGCGCGTTTTGCGCCTTTACCTCGGCGGCAATTCGTATCGGGAGATCGCCGGCCGTCTGGAGACGTCGGAGAAATCCGTGGATAATGCGATGCAGCGTGTGCGGCGCAAAATGCGTGCCGGGTCCATTCGGTAGTGAGCCATCCGGCTTTCTATATGATCAAATACCGCAAGGCCGTCGCGCCGGGCGGGTAAACTTCCATAAGCGAGGTAGAAAAAGTTATGTATGCTGACAAGACCCTAAAGTGCAAAGAGTGTGGCTGTGAATTTGTTTTCACCGCCGGTGAGCAGGAGTTCTACGCGGAGCGCGGCTTTGTCAATGAGCCCCAGCGCTGCAAGGCTTGCCGCGATGCGCGCAAGAATGCGAACCGACCGGAGAGGGAGATGTTCGAGGCCGTCTGCGCCGAGTGCGGCAATACGTGCAAGGTGCCGTTTAAGCCCCGTGAAGACCGCCCGGTTTACTGCAGCGACTGCTTTGCAAAAAAGAAGGGTCAATAAGCAAGAGGGAAGAAGAAAAGCCTCCGCTGCAGGCGGGGCTTTTCTTTTTGCAATTTGCGCTTTTTTATGAAAAAGGGATTCCAAACTTCCACCCGTTATGGTATACTGTAAAAGTTAAAAACTGCGGTCTGTTTTCCGCAGCCATATTCCGATTTGAGGGTGAAATTTATGTCCGGACATTCCAAATGGAGTACCATCAAGCGCAAAAAAGAAGCGACCGACTCCAAACGCGCCAACGTATTTACCAAGATCAGCCGTGAAATCGTTGTCGCTGTCAGAGAAGGCGGCGGCGATCCTTCTTCCAACAGTAAGCTGCGCGATCTGATTTCAAAAGCCAAAGCCAACAATATCCCGAACGACAACATTGACCGCCTGATCAAAAAATGTTTGGGCGACGGGGATAAAAACAACTATGAGGAAATGACCTACGAGGGGTACGGCCCTTGCGGCATCGCCGTCATGGTCGAGGCGCTGACCGACAACCGCAACCGCACGGCGGGCGACCTGCGGCATTATTTTGATAAGTGCGGCGGAAACCTTGGACAGAACGGCAGCGTATCCTTCCTGTTTGAGCAAAAAGGCATCATTGTGATCGATAATGCCGATGGAAAGATCAGCGAAGACCGCATCTTTGAGGATGCGATGCTCGACGGCGTCAATGATATCAAGTATGAAGACGGGATGATCGAAATCTCCACCGAGCCGAACGACTGCCGCAATGTGCGGATCGCGCTGGAGGAGCTCGGCTACAGCTTCGTCTCCGCCGAAGTCGAGTTTATCCCGACGACCTATACCGCGATCGACGATCCCACAATGCAGGAGAAGATGCAGAAGCTCATCGATCTCTTGGAAGACGACGATGATGTGCAGAACGTCTACCACAACTGGGATATGCCCGAAGAGCCGGATGAGGAGTAAGCAAAACTGAACCGAGCCGGTCAGCCATTCGCTTTCCGCCGGCGGGGAGCGGATGGCTTTTTGCCGCCGCACGGGGATCCTTTCAGGATAAAAGAGGCGAAGAGGCGCCCGCTTTGAAAAAAGCGGGCGCCTCTTTTTCACAGGGGAGGGCTCAGCGATTCTGCGCTGCGCGTTCCTGCTCGCGGGCCTCGCGCGCAAGCAGCTTATCCTCGCGGATCTTGGCCTTTTCCTCGGGGGTGAGCTTACTGCCAAGCATCAGGTAGAAGGCCGGCAGCAGAAGAAGCGTCAAAACGGTCGAAGCGATCATACCGCCGATGATGACCCAGGCCATACCGCTCATCAAACGGCCGTTGCCGCTTGACGAAACGGCCATCGGCACCATTGCAAGGATGGTCGTGAGACTCGTCATAAAGATCGGGCGCATACGAAGGAGACCCGCCTGCAGCAGGGCGTCCTCCCGCGGGATCTGCTGCTCGCTGCGCAGAGCGTTCGCCGTATCGATCAGCAAAATGCCGTTGTTGACAACGGTGCCGACAAGCATCAGAAAGCCCATCAGCGAAGGCATGTTGAGCGTTGTCCCCGTGAGGAACAGCGCAAGGAACGAGCCGACCACGGCAAACGGAACCGAGATCATAATCGCGACGGAAAGCCGCGGCGACTCAAACTGCATCGCCATCACGAGGAAGACGAGAAAGACGGCGATCACGATCGCCCGAAGGATGCCGGTAAACTCATCGATGATCTGTTGCTGATCATCGCTCAGCACAACCGAGACGCCGCTCGGCAGCTCAAGTTCCCGTGCCGCGGCCGTCAGCGCGGAGGAGAGGCTGGTGGGCGCGTCTGTGGTTTTCTGGCCTGTTACGGTGAGCTGGTACATGCCGTTATAACGGGTAATCGCAGAAGGGCTGTCGGAGTATTTGATCGTTGCGATATCAAGCAGCGGCACCTGCATCCCGGAGGTATTCGGGATCATCAGGCTGTCGAGATCACTGATTTTGGAAAAGCGGTCCTTCGGGTATTCGACTTTGACGGAATAGTCCTGCCCGTTGACGGAAAGCGTCGTCGCTTCCTTTCCGCCGATCATCGTGTAGACGGTGCTGAGCACCGAGGCGGGCGCAAGACCGTTGGCTGCCGCCTTGATCGGATCGACATGGATCTCCGCCTGCGGCGTTCCGGCCGAAATATTGGAGGAAGCGCGCACGATAAAGGGGTTTTCCTCCAGACAGGCGATAACCACGGGCTCCGCCGCCTTGAGCCTTTCCAAATCGGTTGATTCGAGCGTGATTGTCACGCCGGAGCCGCCCGTCATCATCGAGGTGGTAGAGTAATTGCTTACGCTGATCGTGCCGTCGAGATATTCCGCAGTGGAAGCGCGCCACTCGTCGATGATCTCATTCGTCGTCTGGATGCGGTCGCTTTTCAGATATGCTGTGATCGAGGCGCTGGCAGTACCGCCCATAAGAGAGGAGAGCCCGCTGCCGCCGGAGGTAGTGTAGTAGTGATCGACGTTCGGATTGGCGGCAATCATTTCCTCAAGGGCTCTGGCCTTGGCGTCGATTGCCTCGGCGGAGAGACCCGGACGGGTCTCGAGGTCAATCTGGATCGTGCCCTCGTCGGTCGCAGGCAGCAGCTCCACACCGACGGTGCTCAACAACGCGGCAGAGCCGACGAGCAGGACCAAGGCTACAAGCACAACGAGAAACTTATGCTTGAAGGTGCGCGGCAGGAACCTGGCGTACCGGCCATAGAGCGTATTCATAATTTTGGAAACGATGCGGTACTCGTGCGCGACAGGCGCGATGAAGTAAAAAACGAGGGGCGCGAGCGTGATGGCGGAGAGCAGCGATGCAATCAGCGCAAAGACGATTGTGAAGCACAGCTCGGAGAACAGCTCGCCGCTCATGCCGTTCAAAAAGGCGATCGGCAGAAACACGACGACGGTCGTGAGCGTAGAGGCAAAGATCGAGCCTGCGACGACGCGGGTTCCCTCGAGCGCCGCCTCTTTCATTTTCATGCCGCCCTCGCGCATGCGGAAGCAGCTCTCGATGACAACGATCGAGTTATCGACCATCATGCCGACGCCGATGACAAGGCCGCCGATCGACATCATATTGAAGGTGAAGCCCATGACCGACATGGCGCAAACGGTCACAAGCAGGGAAACGGGGATCGAGGTGCCGACGATCAGCGAAGCGCGCCAGTCGCCGAAAAAGATGAACAGCACCAGCATCGCCAGCAGAACGCCATAACCGAGCGCCTGCGCCAGCGAGGAGAGCGCGGAAAGGATGTTGTCGCTTGCATCGTAGATGACGCCGAGCTGAAAGCCGAGGTTGCGCGCGTTGAGATCATCGATCACTTTTTTTGCCGCGCGCGTGACGGAGAGCGTGGAAGCGCTCGAGCGCTTGGAGACGACGAGCGTCATGTTTTCCATGCCGTTGTAGCGGCTGAAGGAGGAAAGATCCTCGCCGCGGTAACGGACCGCTGCAATATCGGAGAGATGCACGGTATCTCCGGAGCGCAGTGTGATCGGGATCTCGCGAAGGCTTTCCATCGTCGGATAGTTGATGCCGCCGCGCACGGTGAGATCAACCGCATCCTGCGAAAGAGTGCCGACCGGCATCGAAAAATCGGCGGCGCCGATGATGGAGGCAACGGTGGAAATGTCGAGGCCGTATTGCTGCATGGCCTGCTCGTCGAGCTCAACCTGGATATAATCGCTGCTGCCGCCCGCTACGCTGACGGAGGCGACGCCTGCAAGGCGCTCAAACTCCGGCGCTGCGACCTCGTTGACAAGGTTTGCAAGATCCACGTCGCCGGTGGCGGAAGCAGAGAGGGTCAGCGTGGGCATCATGCTCATACTGATCTCGACGATCGTAGGATCCCCCGCATCGTCGGGAAGCTGGCTCTTGTAGAGCTCAATGTTGTTCTGGACGTCGGTATGCGCCTGCTCAAGGTTCGTGCCGTAGTTGAATTCGAGGCCGATCATGCAGACGTGCTCCATCGACTGAGACTGAACGTTCTTTACGCCGCTCACGGTGGAGAGCGCATCCTCGATCGGCTTTGTTATGAGAGATTCCACGTCCTCAGGCGGCGCGCCGGGATAGGGGACATAGATGATGAGGTACGGCATTTCGATGTTTGGGATCAGCTCAAGCGGCGTCGAGGTTACGGAGGTAACGCCGAAAAACAGCAGCGCCACCACAAGCAGAAAGACCGATACAGGCCGCCTGAGTGCGATTTTGGTCAGTGAAAACATGCATTAACCCTCCTTGACGGAGACGAGCATGCCGTCACGCAGATGGGAATCCCACGTTGTGATCACGAGGTCGCCCGTATCAAGGCCATCGGTGATTTCGGTAATGTCTTCGGAGAAGATGCCGGTTTCGACAAAGGTTTTGACGGCGGTGCCGCCGCGCACGACATAGACGTAAGCGCTCCCCTCATCATAGTAGATCGCGGCGGTGGGGATGAGCAGCGCATCCTCGGCGCGTTCGGTCGTGGCGGTCAGCTTTACGGTGATGCCGGTGAGCAGGTCGCCGCATTCATCCGTGATGTTGGCTTTGATCTTGAAAAGGCCGCTTGCCTGATCGATCATCGTACCGATTTCCACAATGATGGCGTTATGCGTGATCTTTCCGTTTTCCACCGTGATCCGGTCGCCGATCTCGAGCTTCCGCGAGGTTTCTGCGGGCACGCCGAAGGTGACCTGCATGGTATCCTTGTTCGAAATGACGTATGCGGGCGTCGATGGCGTGGACATCCCGTTGACCTCAACGTTTTTCAGCTCCACGATGCCGGAAATCGGCGTCGTCACCCTGCAGTGATCCACCTGTGCCTGCGCGGCTTCAAGCGCGGCCCTGGCCTGCCCGAGGGAGGCGTCGGCGGCGGCGATGGCCTGGTCGGACGCCTTGCCGGACGACAGGTCTGCGGCGTCGCTGGCGCTGTTGTAGCCGCTGGCGGCTTGCTTGCGGGCGCTCTTTGCCTTCTCAAGGCTGGATTCGAGGGTTGCGCTTTGCTCGTTAAGCTTCATGAGCAGAGCGGTCTTATAGTCGTCATCGGTTGCGTAACTATCCGGACTGATGTCGAGACGGAGAACGGCGGCTTTGGCCTGCCGGTTTGCCGCGTCGGTCTTTGTCGCAGCAAAGGCGGCTTTTAGCGTACCCGCGTCGGTTTTTTTGATGTAAGCGATCGTGGATCCAACGGCGTCGATCTGATCCTGCAGGTCTTCCACTGCATCCCGCGCGGATTTATAACCGAGATAGGCCTGTTCCTCCTGCGCCTCGGCCTGCAGCTTCTGCGCGTCGAGCGTGCTGCCGGTCTGCAGGGCCACCTGCGCGGCGGCGACGTCATAGGCGGCCTGCGCCTGATTGACGGAGAGCATGATATCGGCGGGATCGATCTCAAACAGCAGATCGCCGGCCTTCACCGTATCGCCGACCTCAAAATAGGTTTTGCTCACGGTGCCGCTCGCCTTGCCGATGATGTAGACGGATTCCGCAGGGGAGATGCGCCCGGAGTAGGAGGTCGTATGCGTGAGGGTGCCGCGTGAAGCGGCCGTCGCGGCGACGGCGATGACCTCCGCCTCGGCGCTGACCTCTGCCGCCTTCTGCGAGCAGGAGGTCGCGGCAAGCGCCGCTGCCATCAGAAGTGCGGCACATTTCAGAATCTGTTTCATACGGGTATTTCCTCCTGTAATTCTTGATTGACACAGTCTCGCAGCTCGTCGAGCAGCGTGAGAAGCTGGCCGGTCTTTTCTTCTCCGAGGCGCTGAACGACGCGGTCGCTGCGGCAAAGGATCCGCTCGATCTCCTCCTCGACGCGGCGCGCAGCCTCCGGCGTCAGTCGGACGCGGATGACGCGCCTGTCGCTTTCGTCCCGGCAGCGCTCGAGGCAGCCCTTTGAGCAGAGCCGCATCACCAGCTGGGTTGCGGCGGGTTTTGAAACGTGAAAAAGCTCGCTGATCTCCGTCATTGTCATGCTGTCGGTGTCGCTGCGTGCCAGCACCGCGAGCAGCATCAGCTCCGGCGGCGAGAAGCATTGCAGCGATTGGAATTTCTGTCCCGTTTTCGGGGCCTCGGTCATCATGTTGACGAGCCGCGTAGCCAACGGATGATGCTGCATGATCATCAAACCTCCGCTTGAGATAATTAAAAATCAACAAAATTAATATACTTAACTTTTTCGGAAATGTCAACTCTGCAGTCATAGAATTTCAGATTTATTCACAAACGAGCGGGCGCAGGCTTGTCGCTCCTGCGAAAAGAAAACAATCGGTAAACTCTGTGTGAAAACCCTTGCGGCTCTCTTGACAGCCTGTACCGCGGATGGTATACTGTAGTTGACAATATATCAATATTTGATATATCAAAAAAAGAAATAGAGAGGAGGAAATCCTGTGTCCCGTGCGAATGGGCAGCTCATCGAGAGCTATCTTCCGATGAGCGAGTCCGGATATCTGATTCTGCTGTTTTTGCAGCAGCCGCGGCACGGCTACGCGCTGATGCAGCTTGCAACGCAGGAGACAAACGGACGCGTCACGCTCGGCGCTTCGACCGTCTACACCATTCTCTATAAGATGGAGCAGGATGGACTGATCGAGGTCGTCAGCGAGGTTGACCGCCGTAAGGTCTATCGTATTACCCCGATAGGGCGGGATATTCTGGCGGCGGAGATCGACCGCCTGGATGCGATGCTGCGGCTCGCCGTGGAGCCGGCAAACGCAGGGAAGGAGGAGGCCGTATGCTGATCACATTGGCGCGTTGGGCGCCCCTTTTATGGCTGCTTCTGGCGATCCTGTTCGGCGTCGCGGAGGCGGTGACCGTTGATCTTGTTGCGATTTGGTTTGCGGTGGGCGCGTTGGTCGCGATTATCCCCGCTCTGCTGGGGAGCGGTCTTTGGCTGCAGCTGGCGGTCTTTTTCGTTGTGAGTATGCTGCTGGTGCTGATCACGCGCCCTGTCGCGGCGAGGATTTTGGCCGTGAAAAAGGTCAGCACGAATGCGGACCGTGTCGTCGGTATGATGGGCCGTGTCGTCAAAGCGATCGACAACATCACGGGTGACGGCCGCGTGCAGGTCAACGGTCTTTCATGGGCGGCGCTCAGCGACGACGGCGCGCCGATTCCGGAAGGAGAGACCGTGCTCGTTAAGCGTATCGACGGCATCAAGCTGATCGTCGAGCGCATCTGAACAACAGGTTATTAAAGGAGGTAACAGGATATGTCCGGCATTATTGGCTTTCTCATGCTCGTGATCATCGCGATCGTGTTGCTGTGGCTGGTTGCCACCAACGTGCGCATCGTTCCGCAGGCGACGGTGTATGTGCTCGAGCGCCTCGGCGCTTATTTTACAACGTGGGAAACGGGCCTTCACTTTAAAATCCCGTTTATTGATCGTGTTGTAAAGCGTGTTTCGCTCAAGGAACAGGTGGTCGATTTTGATCCGCAGGCCGTGATCACAAAGGATAATGTCACGATGCAGATCGACACGGTTGTATTCTTTCAGATCACGGATGCCAAGCTCTTCACCTACGGCGTTGAGCGCCCGCTGGCGGCGATCGAGAACCTGACGGCTACGACGCTGCGCAATATCATCGGCGAGATGGAGCTTGATCACACGCTCACCTCGCGCGACGTCATCAACTCCAAGATCACCGCGGTCCTCGATACCGCTACCGATAAGTGGGGAATCAAGGTGAATCGCGTCGAGCTGAAAAATATCATTCCCCCGCGCGAGATCCAGGACGCAATGGAAAAGCAGATGAAGGCTGAGCGCGAGCGCCGCGAGGCGATTCTGCGTGCCGAGGGCGAAAAGCGCAGCCAGATCCTTGTCGCCGAAGGCGAAAAGGAATCCGCGATCCTGCGCGCCGACGCCATCCGCGAGCAAAAAATCCGAGAGGCCGAGGGCGAGGCGCGGGCCGTTCTCATGGTGCAAAAGGCCATGGCCGATTCGATCCGTATGCTCAACGAAGCGGCCCCTTCGCAGGCCGTTCTGACGCTGAAATCCTTTGAAGCATTCCAGAAGGCCGCCGACGGCAAGGCGACGAAAATCATTATCCCCTCGGAGCTGCAGAGCCTTGCGGGGCTCGCCGCGACGCTCAGAGAGGCTGCCAAGGACGAATGAGCCGATACGCCCGCCTCCGTTTTGGAAACGGAGGCGGGCTTTTTTTTGCAAAGCGGGAGGAAATGAATTAGCAAAAGCTAACTGCTTGAAATTATACACTCTTTTCCGCGGCGTTGCAAGGGCTTTTCAAAAATCGATCGAAAAAACACGGCGCGTGCTCCCGATCAGGGAAGCACGCGCCGCTTTGTCGAAGCTCAATCCTGCCGGATGGCGGAAAGCGCGGAAATCTTGACGGCGCGGTTTGCCGGAGCAAAGCCTGCCGCAACGCCGATCAGCGTAGAGAAAACAAGCGCCAGCCCGATGAGCCACGGCGTAATCAGGAACATCTGCTGGCCCTCTTCGCCGACGAGCCAGTTTGTCATGCCGAGGCTGATCGAAATGCCGAAGTGATTGGTGGCATAGGCGATGCAGCAGCTGAGCACCGAACCGAGGATGCCGCCCATCAGCCCGATGATACCCGCCTCAAACAAGAAGCTCAGGCGGATATCCGAGACGCGGCAGCCGACGACCTTCATCACGCCGATTTCGCGCGTGCGCTCGTAGACGCTCATCAGCATCGTATTGATGATGCCCAGCGCTGCGACAAAGAGCGAAACGCCCGCAATCAGCCCAAGAAAGAGCTGTATCGACTGCGCCTGCTCCTGCATGGGCTTGCGGATGGATTCCATCGACCAGGTCTCAAAGCCCAGCGCCTTGATGGCCTCCTCAACTTCCTCGACGTTATCGATGTCGTCCACCTTTACGACCGCCTGGTTGAAGCTGCCGTAATCGGAGGGCTTTTTGATTTTATAAGCCTTCATATATTCCTCTTCGATCTTCATGATGTCCTCAACGGACATAAATCCGCCCTCCGAGGTTTGATAGCCGACGTTCCAATCCTCAATCATCACGCCGGAAACCGGAACCGGAAAGGTCTTTTCTTTTCCCCCGATCGGCGAGGAGGCGTCGTCAGACCGCAGGATCAGCTTCATTTCCTGCTCCATGATGTCAAAGTAAGGGTCCCGTATGTTGCCGTTGCGGTCGGGAATCCAATAGTTGACGACCGGGTTGTTGCGCTTGCGCGTATCCCGGAAGCTATACGCGTATTTTGCGCCTGCGACAAGCGAAAACGGCTCCTTGAAAGCGTCTTCCCATGTCCCGGCGGAAAGCTTGGTGCCGAGAAGCTCCAACGCCTCCGGATAAACGCCCAGAATGTTATAGAGATCGGCTTCGTAGCGGTCGTTTTTTCCCGTAACCAGCACGCCCTTGAGATATTGCGGGTAGTAGTAGGGCGTCGCGGTCGTCACATGCTCCCATTCCATAATCTCATGCAGTCTGCTGTTGTTGAGTACGGTCGCGCCCTTTTGTCCGGAGGTGTAATTGTAGATGTCAATGCGTGTCAGATCGCCCATCTGCGCAAGGCTTTCATTTGTTGTTTTCTGCATGCCGAGGCCGACCGCGATCATCAAAACAACCGCGCAGGTGCCGGAAATAACGCCGACAAGCGTGAGAAATGTGCGAAACTTGCGCCTTGCAAGATTACGCAGGCACATCTGCAGCAGATCAAATTTCCTCATCGTCCATCAGTTCCTTTGCTTTGCGCTTCCTGCGGATCATCAGCGCCGCGAAGCCGGCAACGGCAACGACGCCTGCAGCGATACCGATCTTCTGGTTGCGGGAGAAACGATCCAGCCAGCCTGTGCTTGCGGGAGCGGCGTCAGGACCCTCCATCATATCCTCTTCGGGAAAAGGATTCTCTTCAAAATTCATGTATTCATAGCCTGTTACCGATACGGTAAAGGGCTGGCTGACCGTGCGCTCGGTCATGTTGGCGTCCTCATACGTCACAACAATCTCGCCTGTAAAATCGCCCCCCTCGGGGAAGATGAGGGAGAAATCTGCGCCAGTCTCAGTGCCGGCATTGAGATTGCCGATGAACTGCGACTGAACCGGATTGCAGCCTTCGCAGCGAACGATCGCAGAGAGGTTGTAAACGCTGCTTCGCCCCTTGTTCACCATCGGAATATACAAGTCGTATTCCTCGCCCGCAAAGGCCGTTCCGCCGAGCTCGATCATGCCGAGCTCAAAGCGGTCAGGGTAGTTGACGGGGATCGTGATGCTCTCGCTGCTGTCGCCGTTCTTGAGCGTCTTATCCACATAATACTGATATTGGAAGGAAATATTGATCGTGTTGGAGTCTTTGTCCTCGGTCAGCTTTGTCATGCCGGCATTGATCAGGATGCGCTGATTGATCTCGCCCTCCGCAGGCAGCTTTTCGAGATAGATCGTATTGGAAGAGCTTGCGACGGAGAAAACACCCTGCGGCCGCAGGTTCATCACAATGTTCTCAAGGTCGCAATCAGCGCTGGTGTTGCGCAGTGTCAGTTCCAGGTAAAAGTCGTTGCCCGCGGTGACGCTGTTGCCGCCGTAGGAGTAGCTGGAAACGATGATATACGGGGTGAGCGGCGCCGCTTCCTCGTCGTCCTCATCCTCCTTGGAGGTATCCTTTTCCTTGTAGTTGCTAATGTTAAAGGTGTGGTAGTTATCGGTAAATGCAATGTAATTGGTGGTATCATTGCCATAGGAAAAATCCAAACGCGCGGAGGGACTTGCAGCGCCGTCGTAGGTGACGGGCACCTCGATTACAAAGGCAAGATTTTTCGGCGTGCGATCGGGGTCCGCCCCGCCGAGCGCATATCGTGCGGAATTTTCCACCGTAAAGGTGATGTCCTCGGAGAGGCGAGGCGGCATATGCTCGGAGGTGTAAGTGGCAAAAAATGTGGCGTTGGCCGCGGAGGCGTAATTGGCGTTGTAGGGATAGTTGGGATCGATAATCAGAAACTGCAGCGTTACCTTACTGCCCTTGGTGATCGTTTTGACCTCCTTGCCGTTGCTGTTGATGGCGCCGAGATAGCGATAGATCAGATCGTTGCTGTTTTGCACAGTGGGCTCTGTATTGTTTTTAAAGGCCGGCAGATCCTTGTATGTGAACTTCTGCTCCGTCACGATCGCTGTGCCGCCGTATGCCAGGCTGAGCAGAATCGTGGGGCTGTCTTTTTCACAAATGACGGGTACGCGTACGGTGAAGCGTGTGGCGCCGTCCGGATCGCTTTCCTTAATGGCAGTCATCTCAATCGTGATATCCTGATCCGCGTTTCGCGGCCAACGGGCAGAGAGATAGTCCGCTGTGGCCAGATCGGCGTCATAGTTGGTCTTCCAGGGAAGGTTTTCCGCATCGCAGATAAACTCCAGCGTATATGTTTTTCCCTCTGTCACCGTTGTGTATTTTGTGCTGTTGATATAGGCGCCCGAAAAAACGAATTCGCCCTTTTCGGCAGAGACTGTCACCGAGCGGTGAACCGTCTCGGCGTTCTCTGTTTCCCGTTCATCCGTTTCCGGCGTGACGGGCTGGAGCGGGCCTGCGGCTTCGTCCTCATCGGTCTCATCCTTGTCAGGTTCGTCTGCCGCCTCTATGGGCGCTGCCTCTACGGGCTCAGCGGGCGTTTCTTCCTCGCTTTGCTCTGCGGATGTCTGCGGCGTCACGACCTCTTCAAAATCCTCATCGGCCGCCAGCACCGTGATTGCGCAGCAGCTCATTGCGATGCAAAGCGCCGTGAAGATACTCAAGATCCGTTTCATTCTGCGATTCCTCCCGCTTGGTTCTGCGATGTTGGGGGCGTACAGGGGCTGTCGCTTGCCGCTTTTGCAGGTGTTTCTCCGCTCTGCGGTGCCGTTTTGTCCGTATCCGCAGGCGGCAGCGCGGCGGGCGTTTCATATGCGATCAGCGGTGTGTTGGGACGGTCGTCGATGATCGCGCCGTCTTTGATCGTAATGATGCGATCGGCATAGGCTGCCAGATCACGATCGTGTGTTACAAGGATAAAAGTGATTGTATACGTGCGCGCAAGGCGCACCAGAAGCTCCATCACCTCGATCGTTGTGTGGCTGTCGAGGTTGCCGGTCGGCTCGTCCGCAAAGATGATTGCCGGCTTTGCCACAAAGGCGCGTGCGATGCCGACGCGCTGCTGCTGGCCGCCGGACATCTGGCTGGCCATATGGCGCATGCGGTCTCCGAGACCGACCTCCCGCAGGATTTTTGCCGCGGCTTTTTCGCGCTTCTGGCGCGGCACGCCGCGGTAGAGGAGCGGGGCGGCGGTGTTTTCCAGCGCCGTCATGGTGCCGAAGAGGTTGTAGGACTGAAAGATAAACCCGACGTGCTTCTGCCGAAACGACGCGAGCTGATTTTCATTCATTTTGGCGATATTGTGCTTGCCGATCCATACCTCGCCGCGCGAGGGCTTTTCGAGCCCCGCGAGCTGATTGAGCAGCGTGGATTTCCCCGAGCCGGAGGTGCCGATGATGCAGCAGATCTGCCCCTTTTCGATTTCCAGATTCACATGATTCAGTGCGCGCACTTTTTCCTGACCGACGCGGTAAACCTTGCACAGATCGTTTGTGCGGATGATAGCGGGCATGCACACACCTCCTTATCGTAAGCGGATCGGCGGCTTTCGGCGTTATGCCGCGAGATAATGCAATGTTATCTATTCTTATGTGCGGAAAACGAGGCGTTTTGTTTCGATTAGAGAAAAATTTCGCCGCGGCGTCCGCATTCCGTCCTCCGGGCGGAGCAAAAACTGCGCAAATAGCTCTTGCACTTTTGGGACGGATGGGGGATAATTCATAGGGTGGATCAAAAGGGGAGGGTGTCGGCTTCAGCAGCCCTGCCGGGGGAAGGGACCGTCCCCTTCGTTTGCCGGCAGCATCGAGGCGCGCGTTGAGATCGCCTGCGCTGCCGCAAACAGCAGATTCGCGATGAGATTCTGATCGTTTGCATTGTATTGCTCGGTTATGGCAAGGCCGATCATGACGGCGGCCATCGTCATACCGGTGGCATTGTCGGGAAAGGACGGTTCCAACGGCCGGCCTCCTTGTATCGTTTTTTGAGAGAAGGCGATTGCATGCTTATATTCTGCAGAACGGATGACAACGAAGCTCTGATTGAGCGGGCAGCGGGGTTGGTCAGCGAACAGCGGCGGCGCAAAGCGCTTCGCCTGTCATCGCGCCGCGCGCGTGCCAACTCTCTTGCGGCGGAGCTGCTCGCCGTAAAAGCGCTTTCTGCGTTTGGCGTTTCGCCGCGCCTGCTGCGATTTGAAAGCGGCGGCCGCCCCTATGTCGAGGGGGACGCGGCGTTTATCAGCCTTTCCCACAGCGGTGAATATGTGGCGTGCGCCGTTTCGGATCGCGGCGTCGGGGTGGATGTGCAGCAGATCCGGCGTGTAGTGCCGGCCGTTATTCGCCGCGTCTGCTCCGAAAAAGAGGCGGCAGCCCTCGATCCGGAGGATCTCGACGGCGCATTTCTGCGTGTGTGGTCGCTGAAAGAGGCATGGAGAAAGGCCAATCCGACGGCAGATCTCCCCGCCATGCTGCGCGCCGAGTTCCTGATTGCACCGGACGGCTCCGTCAGCGGACCGGCGGGCTTTGTCTACCGGGTCTCCGACGGGCTGAAAGGCTACACGGTCGCGCTCTGTGAGGCAATTTGATCTATCTGTATGCAGCGGGCGGCAATTTTTCTTCCGCCCACGGTTGAAAGGGGAAAATTTGCGGCTTTTCCGCGAAAAACAGGGGGGACGAAGATGTCCGCACAGCTTGGATTTTTCGATTTGCTGCGTTCGTGGCTGATGGTTTACATCTGCGCGATCCTGCCGTTTATGGGGCCGCATGGCGCAGTGGTCGTCGCGGCGGCGACGCGTGTGGGATGGCGCGCGGCGTTTCTGCTCTCGACGGCGGGATCCATTACGGCGGCGGCGGAAATTCTGCGCATCGATCGCCATACGATGGAGAAGGCGAGCCGTCTGCCGGTCTTTGACAGAATTTTTGAAGCGGCGGACCGATATATCGAGCGCCGCGACGAAACAAAGGACAGCCATATTTACCGCACGCTCGCCATGATCGTCGCCGTCCCGATGACGGGCGTCGGCGTGTTGGTCGCCTGCATCGTCGCCAAAATGCTCGATCTCGACTATAAGCGTTCTCTGGCGGCGCTTGCCGTCGGCACCGCTGTCAACTGCTTTTTGATGACGGCGGCAGTTTACGGCCTTCTCACGGGTCTGCAAACGATCCTCGGCGCAATTTTCGGCTTTTGAATGAAACAGGCGACGGCATGGCTTTAAGATTTCAAAAATCCGACGCACACAGGGAATGCATCGGATTTTTGTCGTTTTGTCGGCTGTTGCGGCGCCTTACTTTTTGAGTTCAGACTCGATGGCGGCAAGCAGCATTTGCGCGGCTGCCGTCGCGGACATCGTCGAGGCGTTGATGTTTTTCCGAACCTTTTCCATGCAGGCGATTACATTCGGATTTTCCAGAATCTGGTTGCGGATCTGCTCCTCCGTCATCTGATAGACCCAAGAAAGCGTCTGCTGTTGGCGGCGGGTCTCCAGCGTGCCCTGCCGGCGCATCTGCGCCATAAAGGTTTCGACGACTTCCCAAATTTCCCACACGCCCTCCCCGGTGACGGAAGAGCTGGTATAGGCTTTGGTCGTCCAGCCCTCGGTCGCGGGGCGCAGGTAATGCAGGATCTGCTCATATTCGGCCCTGGCGACGTTGGCGCGGAACTTATTGTCGCCGTCTGCCTTATTGACAAGGATCGCATCGGCGGTCTCCATCACGCCCTTTTTAATGCCCTGCAGGTCATCTCCGGCGCCCGTCAGCACAACGTAGAGGAAGAAATCGACCATAGAGCGCACGGTCGTCTCGCTCTGGCCGACGCCGACCGTTTCGACAAGGATGATATCATAACCCGCCGCCTCACACAGCAGCATGGTCTCGCGGCTCTTGCGGGTGACGCCGCCGAGCGTGCCGCCGGAGGGGGAAGGGCGGATGAAGGCTTCAGGGCGTTTGGAGAGCGTCTCCATGCGCGTTTTATCGCCGAGGATGGAGCCGTGGCTCACATGGCTCGAGGGATCGACTGCCAAAACGGCGATTTTATGTCCGCGATCGCACAGCCTGTTGCCGAGCGCTTCAATAAAAGTGCTTTTGCCCGCGCCGGGAACGCCTGTGATTCCCACGCGCGTTGCCTTTCCGGTATAGGGGAGAATCTTCTGGATGATCTCCTGCCCGAGGGAAAAATGCTTGGGGGCGTTGGATTCCACCATTGTAATGGCGCGCGCGAGGATCATGCGGTCACACTTGAGCACGCCCTCAACATAGTCGTCAACGGAGAGCTCGCGGCGACGAAACTGCTTGGCAACAGGGGCGGCCTTTGCCGCGGCGGCGCGCTCGGCGAGCTTTTTTTCGTCGATTCCCGTCATCACCTGGCAGGCAAATTCGGAGCCGGCGTCGTCGGGTTGCCAGTCGGGGCGGTAGGTCGTATATTCAGCCATAGAGGGAAGCCTCCTTGTGGATTATCAAATTCAGTATACCCTATTCTCTCTCAAAAGTAAAGGAAGATCGTGGGATTTTACGGCATTTCGCCGCAAGGGCGGGTCCCCCCGCGCAGCTGTAAAAAGCCGCCCCGTGCTTTTCGGCACGGGGCGGCTTTCTGGTTACCGTTGTGCGGTGCGATCGGCCTTACTTGTCGTAGCCGAGGCGCTTGTTCAGCGCAGTGAGCATCTCCTTGGCGCAGACGGGGATGATGGAACCCGGGCCGAAGATGCAGGTGGCGCCGTGCTCACAGAGGTAGTCATAGTCCTGGGCGGGGATAACGCCGCCGGCGATGACCATGATATCCTCACGGCCAAGCTTCTTCAGCTCTTCAACGAGCTGCGGGAGCAGGGTCTTGTGGCCGGCAGCCAGCGAGGACATGCCGACGATATGCACGTCGTTATCGACGGCGTCGCGGGCAGCCTCCTCAGGCGTCTGGAACAGCGGGCCGACGTCAACGTCGAAGCCCATATCGGCGTAAGCGGTGCCGACAACCTTGGCGCCGCGGTCGTGGCCGTCCTGACCCATCTTCGCGATCATGATACGCGGACGGCGACCTTCGCGCTTTTCAAACTCGTCGGTCATCCTGCGCACTTCTTCAATGACCTCGTCATCGGAGAACTCGCTGGAGTACACGCCGGAGATGGAGCGAATGATCGCCTTGTGGCGGCCGCAGACCTTTTCGATAGCCATAGAAATTTCTCCCAAGCTCGCTCTCGCGCGGGCAGCCTCGACGGCCAGCTCGAGCAGGTTGCCTTCACCGGTCTCCATGGATTTGGTGATGGCGTCGAGCCACTTGTCAACCTCAGCCTGATTGCGGTTGGCGCGCAGCTTCTCGAGTCTCGCGATCTGAGCCTGGCGAACAGCGGTATTATCGACCTCGAGGATATCGATGGCGTCCTCATGGTCAAGCTGCAGGTAGTTGAGGCCGATAATCTTTTCCCTGCCGGAGTCGATATGGGCCTGGCGGCGGGCAGCGGCCTCCTCGATACGCATCTTGGGCAGGCCGGTGTCGATGGCCTTGGCCATGCCGCCGAGCTCCTCAACTTCCTGAATATGCGCCCAGCCGCGGCGGATCAGCTCATCGGTCAGAGCCTCGACATAGTAAGAGCCGCCCCACGGATCGATGACCTTGCAGACCTTGGTCTCGTCCTGGATGTAGAGCTGGGTGTTGCGGGCGATACGCGCGGAGAAGTCGGTCGGCAGAGCGATGGCTTCGTCCAGAGCGTTGGTGTGCAGCGACTGGGTGTGGCCCAGAGCGGCGCCCATGGCCTCCATGCAGGTACGCGCAACGTTGTTGAACGGATCCTGCGCGGTCAGGGACCAGCCGGAGGTCTGGCTGTGCGTACGCAGGGCCATGGACTTCACGTTTTTCGGGTCAAACTGCTTGACGATCTTCGCCCACAGCACACGGGCGGCGCGCATCTTCGCAACTTCCATGAAGTAGTTCTTGCCGATCGCCCAGAAGAAGGACAGGCGCGGCGCAAACTGATCGACCGTCAGGCCCGCCTTGATACCGGTGCGGATATAATCCAGACCGTCGGCAAGGGTATATGCCATTTCAATATCCGCGGTTGCGCCGGCTTCCTGCATATGGTAGCCGGAGATCGAGATGGAGTTGAACTTGGGCATATACTTGGAGGTGTAGGTGAAGATATCGCCGATGATGCGCATGGAGGCTGCCGGCGGGTAGATGTAGGTGTTGCGGACCATGAACTCTTTGAGGATGTCGTTCTGGATGGTGCCGGCGAGGACCTTCTTATCAACGCCCTGCTCCTCGGCGGCGACGATGTAGAAGGCAAGAACCGGCAGAACGGCGCCGTTCATGGTCATGGAGACGGACATCTGGTCCAGCGGAATGCCGGAGAACAGGATCTCCATATCGAGGATCGAGCAGACCGAAACGCCGGCCTTGCCGACGTCGCCGACGACGCGGGGATGATCGGCGTCGTAGCCGCGGTGGGTCGCCAGGTCGAAGGCGATGGAAAGGCCCTTCTGGCCGGCGGCCAGGTTGCGGCGATAGAAGGCGTTGGATTCCTCAGCCGTGGAGAAACCGGCGTACTGGCGCACGGTCCAGGGCTTGTTGACATACATGGTGGAGTACGGCCCGCGGAGGAAGGGCGGGATACCCGCCATAGCGCCGAGGTGGGTCGCACCCTCGTAGTTTTCAGCGGTATACAGGGGAGCAACGTCGATCTGCTCCATGGTGCGCTCGAGCAGCTCGGAAAGAGGCTTGCCGGTTTCCTTCTCGATCTGAGCCTGCCATGCAGCCTTTTCGGCGGCCTTGTCTACCTTCTGATCTTGAAATGCAAGTTTTGCAAAATCAGGTCTCGTGTTCATCAGTTAATCCCCCTTGCATTCTGAATCTTCGTCAGGATGTCATAGCAGTTGGCTTTGACGTGAACAAAGTCATCAACGCCGGCGTCGAGATAATTCTGCAGCTGATCCTTGGCGGGAGCGCCGGCGACCATCACGGTCATGTCGGGCTTTGCAGCCTTGATGAGCTTCGTCAGAGCGGGGACGATCTCGGGATAGGTGGCGTCGGTAGAGCAGATCACGGCGATGGGAGCGCCGGACTCCACAGCTGCCTTGGCGCACTCTTCAACGGTCTCAAAGCCGTTGTTGCGCAGCATGTTGAAGTGAGCAACCTCAAAGAAGCCGGCGGAGAAGTCCGCTCTGGCCTTGTGCTGCGGGATCGGACCCATGTTGGCAAGGAAGACATCGACGGTCTTGCCGGTCTTGGCTTCATACGCCAGCGTGCGCTCACGCAGAGCCTCAAAACGCTCGGTCCAGCGGTGGGCGGTAATCTTTTCGGCCTTGACAACGGCGGCGCCGCTTACGGCGGGAGCCTCGAGAGCGGGACGCTCGAGCTTCTGCTCCAGCACGTTGGGGTACATGTTGGTGCCGACGGCGCTGTCCGCACGGGTGGCGAGGGCCGAGAAGCGGGCATCAAGAACGGCCTCGACATCCTTCTGAATGGAGCCGTCCATGATGCAGGCCTCGATGCCGCCCTTGACCTCGACCGCCTGGAAGTTCATCCAGATGGCGTTGGCGAGCTCGGAGGTGATGGTCTCGACATACCAGGAACCGCCGGCGGGATCGACAGGCTGCAGGAGGTTGAACTCCTTCTGCATCATAACCTGAATGTTGCGGGCGATACGGGTCGTCTGCTCGTCAGAGGAGCCGAACGGCTCATCCAGCGGCGCGACCTCAAGCGCGTTGATGCCGCCGACGACGCCGGAGAAGGTCTCGGTCGTGGCGCGCAGAATGTTGACATACGGATCAAAGATCGTCTTGGTAAAGGAGGAGGTGCGGGCAAAGACATCGATCTTCTGGGCTTCTTCGTTGCCGCCGAAAGCAGCGACGATCTGCGCAAAGACCATTCTTGCCGCGCGGAGCTTCGCAATCTCCATAAAGAAATTGGAGCCGAGGGAGAATCCGAAACGGATGGAGGAGGCGGCGGTGTTGATATCGACGCCGCGCTCAATGAGAGCGTTGATATAAGCGACGGCAGTCGCCATGCAGTAAGCGACCTCCTGAACGGCGTTGGCGCCGCCGTTGGCATAAACATTGCCGTTGATATAGACGGTGCGGACGCCGGTGCCCATCTTGACGGCCTCAGCCATCTCGTCAAAGAGATCCTTGACCGTGGCGGAGAGCTGTCCGTCGGCCAGCAGCGTGCCGAAAATATCGCCGCCGACACAGCCCTTGAGAGCCTTCATGTCGATACCGGCTTCGCTCATCATCTTCAGAACGGGCAGCGCAGAGGCGCCGCAGTCAAGCTGCACGGGGGTCTTGGTGAGATCAACGCCCGCAAACAGATTCTGGACGCAGCCGGAGCAGGCAAGCTTTACACCCTTGTCGCCGATGGTTACGTTGACGGCGGTGGCGCCTTTCTCGAGCTCATGCAGGATCTTGGCGTTGGCCTCTTTGGGATCGGCGGCCTTTACAGCCTGTGCGATCGCCCACGGGTTGGCGAGATAGCCGGCGGCGTCGGTGCCGCGCAGGTAATCGGCGCTGCCGGGGAAGGAGGAAACTTCGTTGATCGCATCCACATCCTTTTGCGTGTAGATCGGATGCAGGGTGATGCCCTCGTAAGTCTTGGTAAACAGCTTCTTATTAAAGTCGGCGCCCTTCAGAGCGGATTCGGCCTCGGCCTTCCAAGCTTCATAAGTCGTAGGCTCGAATTCGTCGAAGGAAACAGCGGGGAGTTTCATTTCTTCCATGTTCAGCTTCCTTTCTTACAGTGAGAACGGAGTGGTGTATTTTGCCCGCAAATGGGCCGAAACGTAGTCAGGCCCACCTCTGTTGGCGGGCGAAACAGGGCACGGCGGGGCGACAGCCTGTGCGGAGCCGTCGCCCCGCTTTTACTGTGAAAAGGGGACGGGAATTATTTCA
>Ga0079305_1001902_pt1 | contig 22260 bp, 21 predicted proteins | sample LMS_cellobiose_e_FD_79183 | JGI IMG/M metagenome (GOLD analysis project Ga0079305, IMG submission 79183) | Rumen-fistulated moose microbial communities from Alaska, USA - LMS_cellobiose_enrichment | ecosystem: Host-associated > Mammals > Digestive system > Stomach > Rumen fluid ... | reverse complement strand
ACGGGCAGGGCAGTCTTGTTGCGGTAATGCCAGGGGTCCGCCATGCCGATGACGGGCGGCACGTCCATTTCGATGCCGCCGATGCGGGAAAGGGCGTCCCGGATGCGCTCCCGCTTCATCTCCAGGGATGTTTCATACGTCATATGCTGGCAGGCGCAGCCGCCGCACTGTTCATAATAGGGGCAGGGCGGGGCTTGGCGGTCCGGGGAGGGGGAAAGCACCGTGAGGGTCTTTAGGAAGGCGTGGGTCTTTTCCACCTTCTGGGCCCGGGCGATGACCCTCTCCCCCGGCAGTGCGCCCTGGACGAACAGCGTCATGCCCTCCAGATGGGCGATGCCCATATCGCCGCCGAACCGCTGGATTTCCAGCGTCACTTCATCGTTTTTCCTGAGCATGCTTTAATCCCTGATGATTTTTCTTGCTTCCATGTAATAGCGTTTTTCGTTGGCCTCGCCCATGGAAAAGGTCTTGCGGGGCAGGGGGCCGTTGTTGACCACCGCCGGGAACAGGAGGGATTTTTCCATGGCGGGCAGCAGGATGCCCACCGCGTTTTCCTTTTCCACGATCTGACGCACCGCCTCCTCCCCGTGGACGTAATCCAGCGCCAGGCCCTTTTGCCTGTCCAGCAATTGCTGCACCGTGCCCACAGGCAGGTCGTGCAGGGGGCGGGTGATGCGCAGCGTCAAATCGCCGCCGCGCCCAACCAGCGTCAAATCGGGGTTGTCCGCATCACGGACCGGCCCCGCCTCCGCAAGCATGCCAAGCGTCTCCTCCGCCGTCACGCCGAACAGCACCCGATGAATGGGCTCAAAAACCAGGGCGGGATCATAAATATTGTTCAGTTCCACCATGGCGAACCGGGCCGGATGATCCGCCCATTGGCTTGCGGGCAAATCCTTCTTCACCTCCAGCCAGTGGGCCTTTGCGGTGGCCAGGGAATGGTTGCCGTCCCCCACGGCGAAGAGGATGCCGTTTTCGGGCAGCCTTTCCTTCAGGGCACGGAGGGCCGCCGCGACGGAGGCAAGCGTTTTTTCGTCCTCCACGGCCCAGCCCCGGGCCCGGCCGCCCCCCAGCATCAATGATACGTCATACAAGGGGCGCAGGGCGGCGCGCCCGGCATACACCGGCTCGATCACCGTTTTTTGGGGGTCGTCGCACAGCAAAAGCACGTGGGACAATTCCAGCGCCGCGCCCCGCCTCACCTTCTGCCGGGGCGGGATGCGGGATACGATGGTGCCCTCCGTGGGGCGCACGGGGGAATGGCTGGACGGCGAAAAATCATAATCCTCCAGATCCACCGTCAGCACCAGCCCCAGCCGGGCACCGCTTTGGGTGGTGCGCTCCAGCAGCACCATGCCCCGCACGGCCTCCTGCAAAATGCCTTTTTCCAGATAATCCGCCATGGCCGCCTGGGCCCTGGGTACCCGCGCGTCGCTTTCATCCAGATACGCTTCCGGAATCATCAGCCTTAGGGCGGAGGGCTTCTCCCCCGCGATGCGGTCCGCCTGCTCCCATTTTTCCTTTTGGGCGGTATATTGATCGCAGGCCACCACGGCCCAGCTTTCCATGTCCACATCCTGCCGGGGCAGATAAAACGCGCCCGGGCGCACGCTCAGGCCCTTGAAATCCTCCATGCTCCTCACCTCGCCCTCCATGATACCAGCCGCGGCGCCGAAACGCAAGGGGAGGAAGGGATTTTTGCGGCCGGGCCGCGGCTTTTCCAGGGGAAGCGAAATACAATGAAAATACAAAAGCAAGGGCACGTTTGGCCAAAATGCCCATTGACAGGCCTCCTTCCGCCATGCTAAAATGCCCTAAACCGTTGAGGAAGAGCAAGTACCTGCCGAAGATTTTTCTCAAGAGAGCCGCCGATGATGGAAACGCGGTGGAAAATGCGGCAGCGAATGGGCTTCTGAGGGCGAGTTGAAAGGGGCACGGGCAAGGCCCCCAGTATGCGAGACGGAGATGGCCCTCCGTCATCAAAGGCCGGCATATGAACGTATGCGCAAAGTGGGCGCGGATGACGCGCCAAGCCGGGTGGCACCGCAGGATATGATTTTCGTCGATCCTGTCCCAGCAAAACACACTGGGACAGGATCGTTTTTCTGTCCCGAAACGGCGCAGACCTTTCAGGCTTGCGCCGCGAAACCAGGCGAACCCCAAGGGACCGAAGCGCACGCTCCGCCGTTCAAGCGGGCGTGCACGAAAATCAGAAAGGAGCGCAGAACCATGGCAAACGAAAACATCCCCTACAAAATCTATCTGGAAGAATCCGAAATGCCCAAGGATTGGTACAATGTGCGGTCAGACATGCAGGTAAAGCCCGCGCCGCTGCTGAACCCCGGCACCGGCAAGCCCATGACGGCGGAGGAGCTGGGCGGCGTATTCTGCGAGGAATTGGTGGCCCAGGAGCTGGATAACGACAGCCGCTTCATCCCCATCCCCCAGGAGATCCGCGATTTTTACAAGATGTACCGTCCCTCCCCCCTGGTGCGGGCCTACTGCCTGGAAAAGAAGCTGGGCACCCCCGCGAAAATCTATTACAAATTTGAGGGCAACAACACCTCCGGCAGCCACAAGCTGAATTCCGCCATTGCCCAGGCGTATTACGCCAAGAAGCAGGGCCTTCAGGGCGTCACCACCGAAACCGGCGCCGGCCAGTGGGGCACCGCCCTGTCCATGGCCTGCGCATACCTGGAATTGGACTGCAAGGTATACATGGTCAAGGTCTCCTACGAGCAAAAGCCCTTCCGCCGGGAAGTGATGCGGGTGTACGGCGCGGACGTGACCCCTTCCCCCTCCATGACCACCCAGGTGGGGCAGAAAATCCTCAGGGAGCACCCGGGCACCACCGGGTCCCTGGGCTGCGCCATTTCCGAGGCGGTGGAGGCCGCCGTCACCCAGCCCGGCTACCGGTACGTGCTGGGCAGCGTGCTGAACCAGGTGCTGCTGCATCAATCGGTGATCGGCCTGGAAACCAAGGCGGCGCTGGATAAATACGGCATCGTGCCCGACATCATCATCGGCTGCGCCGGCGGCGGCAGCAACCTGGGCGGCCTGATTGCCCCCTTCATGGGCGAAAAGCTGCGGGGCGAAAGGGATTACCGCATCATCGCCGTGGAGCCCGCCTCCTGCCCCAGCCTCACCAGAGGCGTGTTCGCCTACGATTTCTGCGATACCGGCATGGTATGCCCCCTGGCCAAAATGTACACCCTGGGCAGCGATTTCATCCCCGCCCCCAACCACGCCGGCGGCCTGCGCTATCACGGCATGAGCCCCATCCTGAGCCAATTGTACCACGACGGCTACATGGAGGCCGTGTCCGTGCCCCAGACCAGGGTGTTTGAGGCGGCGGAGGAATTTGCCCGGGTAGAGGGCATCCTGCCCGCGCCGGAAAGCAGCCATGCCATCCGCGCCGCCATTGACGAGGCCCTCAAGTGCAGGGAGACCGGCGAGGAAAAGACCATCGTCTTCGGCCTCACCGGCACCGGTTATTTCGACCTGGTGGCGTATCAGAAATTCCACGAGGGCCAGATGGACGATTACGTGCCCACCGATGAGGAACTGGCCCAGTACCGGGCCCGGCTGCCCAAAGTGGAAGGATAATCCCGTGCGATACAATTTGGGCGCCCCGGCATCTGCCGGGGCGCCCTTGTTCTATCTGCGGTTATTGCGGCGTCAGGAGAATGGCCTCGTCCATGTGTTCGCCGCTGTCCGCATAGACGGGCACCAGCTTCAGGTCCTCCATGTGCCCGCCGTGGCGGATGATTTCCTCATAATTCAGCGTGGTCCCTTCGCCGCTCACGCCCCGGTCGTTTCCTTCATTGCCGATGCGTTCTTCGCCGCTGTAGAGGACCCAGCCTTCAATCACGTCAAAATCCCGTTCATAGTCCCAGTCCATCCAGGCCTTCACCCAGCCTTCCGGGCATTCCAGAACCACATTGCCCTTCAAATCCACCCGGTTCATGGAACAATCCGCCCGGGCGGTGTATAGGCCGCCAACCTCCGATTCTCCCGCCAGATGCGTCACCTGGGTTTCCTTCTGAACGGTGAAGGGGATATCCGTTTCCTCGCTGCCCCGGGCAAAGGCGGCCCGCAGGCCCCTTTCGGTCTTTTGGTAGGTGGTTATGGTCCTGAACAGCACGGCCTTGCAGGAAAGTGTGTCCGCGGCCAGGGTTTTGGGAACTTCACATTCCTTCCAGCCCAGCACCGTGCCGTCGGGCAGCAGCCGCTCTTCCCCGCCGATGATGTCCAGATAGGTGCCGTCGGTCAGAGACAGGCCATCATGCAGGGCAGCAGAAACGACGTGCACCCAGGCATCCTTTTCCTTGGAGCGCAGCTCCTCGATCACGGCGGCGGCGGGGCTGTCCGGGTCGACTGCGATATCGTAGTCTTCGTTAAACCAGCTAACGCCCTCCAGCTCTCCCTTGCCGGATCCCTCCGTCCGCAGCAGGCTGCCGGAAAGCTGATACGAAATGAACACTCTTTCCCCATCGTAATACGCCTGATCGATGGTGACGGTGATGCCGTCGTCGGTTTGAATTGTCTGCTGCACCGGGGACGCCATGTTTTCCAGGTCGTTCAGCCGCGCATCCGGGTCGTGGGCGTTGGCCAGCTGGCCAAAGGCCCCCAGCCCGGCGGCCACGGCGGTGGCGGTGGCGGCCAGGATCAGCACCAGGGCCAGCACCAGGCCCAAAGATAATTTGCGTTTCATTTTCGGTTCCTCCTCCCGAAAGGGAAGCGACCGCACCAGCGCGTCCATCCGGGCAGAGAATTCATCCGTCATGGCCGGATACATCTTTTTCAGCTTCTCAGCATCCCACTGCTTCATCGGGCCGCCTCCTCTCTCAATTCCTTCTGCAATGCCGTCCGCGCCCGGAACAGGCGGTTTTTCACGCTGGTCAGCGGGATATGCATCGCCGCGCTGACCTCCTTTTCCGTCATGCCCTCCATGTACTTGAGCAGGAAGGGCGTGCGCAGGATTTCCGGCAGGCCGCGGATCAGATCATACATGCCCGTGCATTCGATTTCCTCGGAGCATGCGCCCGCCTTTGGCACCTCCGGCACCGGCACGGCGCGGCGCCGCCTGCGTCCCAGGTCGTAGCTGGCATTGATGACGATGCGCATCATCCACGCCTTTTCCGCCCCGGCGCGGGCTTTCTTCCGGTGCTGCCAGGCGTTCAGCAGCGCCTGCTGCACGGCGTCCTCGGCGTCCTGCCGATGGTTCAGGATGCTGTAAGCCATCCTGAACATCCCCGGCATCATCGCCTTCGTTAACGCCACATACGCGGTATCGTCCATGGCTCATCCTCCGATGCTGATTGCAATCACATCTATTAAACGAACGGGAAGAGAAAAAAGTTAGCAAAAAAAGAAAAACCCCGCGAAATTTTCTTCGCGGGTCACGGACGCTGCGCCTGGGAATGCACATACAGCCTGGAGGGCTCCGCATCCCCGTCCCCCTGGGCCATGCAGAAGAACTGCCAGCCGTACCGCTCGTAAAACCCCGTATGGTCGGTAAGCAGGTACAGGGTGGATACCCCCAGGGCCTGCATGTCCGCGCAGCAAAAATCCAGCAGCCGCCCGGCGACGCCGCGTCCGCGGCGATCCTCTTCCACGTATACGGCGCACACATTGGGGGCCAGGTCCTTCCGGTCATGGAAATCGTTTTCGATAACCCCCAGGCCGCCGATGATCCGGCCGTTTTCCAGGGCGATATACCATTGAGGCACGGCATGCGCGTTTTCCAGGCACGCCGCCATGCTTTCCCGGTAGGCGCTCTCCGGTACGCCCCACTTTTCATGGAACCACCGGGCGGCCCCCTCCAGCCACTCCCCATGCTGCCGCAGCCTGATAACCGTTTCCATATCAATCCCTCTCCAGTATTTGCTTCACCCGCAGGGCCGCGGCCTTGACGGCGTTTTTCTTTTCGCCCTGGGCCGCCAGCGCGTCCACCGCCTCCCGGAGGGTCATGCCCTGAAGGCGCAGGTCCAGCAGCCGGGCTTCCAGGGACGGCTGCGGCGCGGCTTTTTCCTCCGGCAGCTCCACGCCCCGCAGGTCCATGACCAGGCAGTATTCGCCCTTTTCGCTCTTTTCGTTGCTTTCCAGCGCCGTAAGGATTTCCTCCGGCGTGCCCCGGAGGGTCAATTCGTGCAGCTTGGTTAAATCGCAGCTCACCGACAGCCTTGCCCCCGGCAGCGTTTCGGCAATGGCCCGGACCAGCGCCTTCACCCGGCGGGGCGATTCATGGCATACCGCGCCCTCCGATCTTTGGCCGATTTCCAGCAGCTTTTCTTTCAGCTCATTGGCCTGCCGGGGCAGAAAGCCGTAAAACGCAAACGACGAAAAATCAAACCCGCTGACGCTCACCGCCGCCGCCAGGGCCGTGGGCCCCGCCACAGCCAGGACGGGGATGCCCGCCTCCGCCGCGGATCGCACCAGGGCCACGCCGGGATCGGAAATGGCGGGGGTGCCGGCATCCGTCACCACGGCCACGTCCATATCCTCACGCAGCATGCGCTCCACGATTTCCCGGGCACGGCCGCGCTCATTGTGCTGATGGCAGGAAATAAGCGGCGTTTCGATGCCGAAATGCGCCGTCAGCTTCCGGGTCACCCGGGTATCCTCCGCCGCGATGAGGGCGGCGTTTTTCAGCGTTTCAACGGCCCGGGGGCTCATATCGCCCAGGTTGCCGATGGGCGTGGCCACCACGTACAGCGTGCTCATGCGTCCTCCCTTTTCTTTTCAAACACCCGCAGCATGGCGCTGTGGGCCCGGGGGTTGCGGGCCAGCTCCTCCTCTCCCGCCTTCACCGCCCCGCCGACGGCCCGGCCCAGGGGCTTTCTGCCGCATACGCAGACAGGGGCCTTGGGGGGGCATACGCAGGGGTTCTGCATCTTGCGAAAAGCCAGCTTCACGATCCGGTCCTCCACGGAATGGAACGTGATAACGCACAGCCGCCCGCCGGGAAGCAGCATATCCACCCAGTCGGCAAGGGCATCCTCCAGGGGTGAAAGTTCATCGTTCACCGCGATGCGCACCGCCTGGAACGTGCGCCGGGCGGGGTGGCCCTCCTCCCTGCGGCGCACCGCCTTTGGGATGGCGGCGTCCACCACGGCCACCAGGTCCCGGGTGGTTTGAAGGGGCTTTTCCGCCCGCTTCTCCATCAATATCTGCGCGATCCGGACGGCCCACTTTTCATCGCCGTAGGCGCGCAGCACCCGGCAGAATTCCTCTTCGCTCACCGTGTTCACATACTCCGCCGCGGTGATGCCCTGGGTGGTGTCCATGCGCATGTCCAGGGGCGCGTCCTCATGGTAGGAAAAGCCCCGCTCCGGGGTATCCAGCTGATGGGAGGACACCCCCAAATCCAGCAGGCCCCCGTCCAGCTTCACCCCGGGCAGCAGCGTCTTCACATCATGGAAATTGCCGTGCACCGCATGAAAGCCGGGATAGGCTTTCAGCCGCTCCGCGGCGGCGTCGATGGCCGCCATGTCCCGGTCGATGCCGTAAAGGACGCCGCCCTCCCCGATGCGCCGGAGGATCGCCTCGCTGTGCCCGCCGCCGCCCAGGGTGCCGTCGGCAAACACGCCCCCCACCTGCGGCGAAAGGGCGGAGAGGACCTCGTTGAGCATAACGGGAATGTGATGAAAGGACATAAGGCGGCTCCTCACCGGGCAGGAGGGCTTCGCGCCCGCCTGCGCCTCCGCAGCAAGGGGATTTATCCCCCTGCGCTCCAATTTTGCAGGACAGCAAAGTGAAAAATCAGCCAGCTTCCTTCCCTGCCCGCTCACCCAAGCTCGGCGATGCGGGCGTCCAGGGCAATGAGCATTTGCCTGTTCTTTTCCAGCTTTTCGCCCTCGGCAGCCACCAGGCTGGCGGGGGCCTTGCCGACGAAGCCGGGGTTATTCAGCTTGGCCTCGGCCCGGGCAATTTCGGCGGCCACGTTCTGCCGCTCCTTGTTCAGCCTTGCGCGTTCCTTTTCAAAGTCCACCAGTTCGCCCAGGGGGATGAAGAATTCCCCGGCGCCGCACACGGCGCTGACGGTTTTTTCGGTGATCTGGGCGTCCCTGTTCAGCATTTCCAGTTGGCTCACGCTGGCCAGCCGGGCAAAATACACCTCGGTGCCGTCAAAGGCGTTCTGCCAGCCTTCGGCGGGGCGCACCATGAGACGGGCCTTGTGGGAAGGCTGCACGTTCATGCCGGCGCGCAGGTTGCGGATGGCGCGGATCATGTCCATAACGCCCTCCATGCGGGCGGCCTCCTTGGGGAAATCGCAATCCTCCAGGGGCTGGGGCCACGCGGCCAGCATGCAGGAGGCGTCCTCCTTCCCCGGCAGGTTTTTATACACTTCCTCCGTCAGGAAGGGCATGAAGGGATGCAAAAGCCGCAGCATGCCCGAAAGCACCGTTTGCAGCACGGCGCGCACGGCGGCACGGCGGTCCGCGTCCTCGCCCAGCAGCCCGCCCTTGGCCAGTTCGATATACCAATCGCAGAATTCGCTCCAGATGAAATCATAAATCTTCTGGGCGGCCAGGCCGTATTCCGCCTCCTCCAGGTTTTTGCTGATCTGGCGCACGGCCTCGTTGTACCTGGTCAGGATCCACTGATCCGGCAGCGTCAGTTCTCTGCCCGCCAATTCCTCCTTCCCATCCAGGTTCATCAGCACGAACCGGGACGCGTTCCACACCTTGTTGGCAAAGTTCCGGGCCATTTCCACCTTTTCGGTGGAATAGCGGGTGTCGTTTCCGGGGCTGATGCCCATGACCAGGGAAAAGCGCAGCGCGTCGGCGCCGTACCGGTCAATGACCTCCAGGGGGTCCACGCCGTTGCCCAGGGATTTGGACATCTTCCGGCCCAGCGCATCCCGCACCAGGCCGTGGATCACCACGGTATCAAAGGGCGCCTGGCCCATGTTCTCAATGCCGGAGAAAATCATCCGGGCCACCCAGAAGAAAATGATATCGTAGCCCGTCACCAACGTGGAGGTGGGGTAGAAGTATTTGAGGTCTTCGGTTTCCTCCGGCCAGCCCAGGGTAGAGAAGGGCCACAGGGCGGAGGAGAACCAGGTATCCAGCACGTCCTCATCCTGGGTCAGCTTTTCGCACCCGCAGGAGCAGGCCGTGGGGTCCTGGCGGCTGACGATGGTCCGTCCGCAGTCCCGGCAGTACCAGGCGGGGATGCGGTGGCCCCACCAAAGCTGGCGGCTGATGCACCAGTCCTTGGTATTCTCCATCCAGTTATTAAAGATTTTCACGAACCGGTCGGGCACAAACCTGGTGTCCCCCCGCCGCACCGCTTCCAGGGCGGGCCTGGCCAGGGGCTCCATTTTCACGAACCACTGCTTGCTCATCATAGGCTCGATCACCGTGTGGCAGCGGTAGCAGGTGCCCACCTCATGGATCAGGGGCTGCACATCCCGCAGCAGGCCCAGGGCGCTTAAATCCTTCACGATCTGCTTCCGGGCGTCCAGGGTGGTCATGCCGGCATATTTGCCGCAGTCCAGCACCTCCGGCTCGTTGACGGCATTTTTGCCGGCGGCAAAAATCTCGTCCGCGGCGGCTTTTTCCGCCGCGCCGGTCATGCGGCCGTCATAGGTGAACACCCGCACGATGGGCAGGTTATGCCGCTGGCCCACCTCAAAGTCGTTGGGATCGTGGGCGGGGGTGATCTTCACCACGCCGGTGCCCTTTTCCATGTCCGCGTGCTCATCCAGCACGATGGGGATTTCCTTGTTGATGAGGGGCAATATCACGTGGCACCCGTGCAGGTGGGCATATCGGGGATCGGCGGGATTAATGGCCACGGCGGTATCGCCCAGCATGGTTTCGGGGCGGGTCGTGGCCAATTCCAGCTTCTCCCCCGTTTCCTTCACGGGATAGAGGATGTGCCAGAAAAAGCCTTCCTTTTCCTCGTATTCCACCTCGGCGTCTGAAATGGCGGTCATGCAGTGGGTGCACCAGTTCACCAAACGGTTGCCCCGGTAAATCAGGCCCTTTTCATACAGCCGCACGAACACTTCCCGGACCGCCCGGGAGCAGCCCTCGTCCATGGTGAAGCGTTCCCTCTTCCAGTCGCAGCTGGCGCCCATGCGGCGAAGCTGCCGCGTGATGCGGCCGCCGTATTCCCTCTTCCAGGCCCAGGCGTGCTCCAGGAACCCTTCCCGGCCCAGCATTTCTTTGGTGAGCCCTTCCGCGCGCAGCTTTTCCACCACCTTCACTTCCGTGGCGATGGAGGCATGGTCCGTGCCGGGCAGCCAGAGGGTGGGGTCCCCCTTCATGCGGTGGTAGCGGATCAGCGCGTCCTGCAAGGTGGCGTCCATGGCGTGGCCCATGTGAAGCTGGCCCGTCACGTTGGGGGGCGGCATCACGATGGTGAAGGGGCGCCTGCTTTTGTCGATTTTCGGCGCGAAGGCGCCGCTCTCTTCCCACTTTTTATAGGTTTCACTCTCGATGGCCTGGGGGTTGTAGGTCTTCTCCATGGTAAACTCCGCCATAAGTACCTCCTCGTTATCCGGGGGAAAATGCCGATTCATTGCCCCGTGCTTGAAAAGAAACGGGCCAAACCCGCCCGAAGGACGGATTGACCCGTGGTACCACCTTGCTTTACGGCATTGCTGCCGCCTTGAAACGCTGTAAGGCGCGTTACGCCGGGCGGACTACTATTGTTCATCCGCCGCCCTCCCGGGCGACCTTCTGCCCCTTCCTCCCGGCGGCCTTTCAGCCAAGGACCGCCTCTCTTTCAGGGAAAATGGCAGGCATACTCCTCCCGTTCCTGGGGCTTATGATATGAAACACAGGGCAGGGCGCGCACCGCCCTCCCCCTCGTTTCACATGCGGGAATGCTCAGGCATTCTTCTTTTCTTCGTCAATGACGATGACCTGCTTGCCGTCATAGTAGCCGCAATGCTTGCACACGCGATGGGCCAGCTTCATTTTGTGGCACTGAGGGCACGCCACGATGGCGGGCAGAGACAATTTCCAATTGGCACGGCGGGAACGGCCGCGGGCCTTGGATACTTTTCCTTTGGGCAGAGCCATGATTACACCTCCTGATCCTTGTTCAGCAATTGCTGCAATGCCGAAAAAGGATGCTGGTCGGGCATGTCCTCTTGGCAAGCAGATGGCGTTTCCCCCGGCTCCATGGCCTTCAGCGCCGGGCAATCCTCCCCGCAGATAAACCGCATGGGCAATTCCAGCAGCGTCAGGGTCAGCGCCAGATGCGAAAGCTCCACCTTGGAGCCCTCGTAAACCATTTGTTCCTCCTCCGGTTCCTTTTCCTCCAGGGGATAGCGGCCCAGCCGGACGAACACCTCGTCAAAAGGCGCCTCCACCTGGCTCTTCACTTCCTTCAGGCACCCGGCGCAATGGCCGTGGGCCGTGCAGGTCAGCTTTCCCCAGATGCGCAGGCTGTCGCCCGTTACGGAAAAGAAGCCGGACAGGAGCGGCGGATCAAACGTCACCGTTTCGCCGAAAATCTCCTGCGGGGGAATCTCGTCACGATGCTGGAAGGGGATTTCCTCCCCCGGGGCGCGCAGAGCGCGGGAAATATCCAGCAGCACGGCCCATCCCTCCAATCGTGACCGAATGCTATTATATCGTCTTTCCGGGGTCTTTGTCAATGCTTTTTTCGCCGTTCCCGCCCGACTTTTCAAAGTTTTTCCCCGTCAGGCGCAAGCAAATGGCTTTCCATGCTCTCCCGCACCGGGTCAGACCCCTCCTCCATGCAGGACAGGAAAGTGATCAGCTTCCCCTCCCGGGGCAGGATATAGCATTTCTGGCCCCATTTTCCGTTCATGCTGCAGCCATCCCGATACTTCCACAGGAAATAGCCGTAGCCTCCCTCCCGGTTCGTCTGCTGGACGGAGGACGCCTCACGGATATACGCCTCCGATACGATCCTGTTCCCGTCATATACGCCGCCGTGATAAATCAGCAGCCCGATGCGGCTCAGCTCGTTCACCGTCAGTTCGACGCCCGACGCGCCGTAAAAATATCCCTCCGGGCTGCGCTGGCAGGGCGGATCGGGTATCCCCAGCGGCGAAAACAGCTTTCGGTTCAGATAATCGTACAGGTCCTCCCCCACCGCGCAGGCGGCGGCCACCCCCGCCAGATAGGCGGGGATGTTGCTGTACACAAAGGCCGGCTCATCTGGCCTGTCCAGCGGCACGCCCAGGGAATACTTCAGCCAGTCCCCTCCTTCCACCCGGAACGGATAGCCCGCCACGGACATGGACATCAGCCGCCGCAGGGTGATCCATCGGTACGCCGCTTTCTTTTCCGGCGTCAGGGCCCCCACCGCCTTTTCCGGCAGATACCGCAGGATGCCGTCCTCAAGGCGCAGCTTTCCCGCATCCGCCGCCATGCCCACGGCCAGGGACGTAATGGCCTTGGTAACGGAATAAATGGGATGCCGCTCCTGCCGCGTGTCCCCGAAGCTGCGCGCCAGCGCGCCGTTTTCGTATGCTTCCGCCCCGAACACCTGCCAGCCCTTCGCCCGGATATCCCCAACGAAGCCGCCAAAATCCATCCTGTTCCCTCCCTGCCGCTTAGCCGGGCCGGCGCAGGCCCTTGGGATAATGGTTTTTCATCTGGCCGCCGGATGCCTTGCCCCAGCCCAGGTTCAGCCCCCCAAAGGTCAGCACGTAATAGCCCTTCATGCTCTCCGGAACGGCCAGCACTTCCCCCGCCTGATAGGCCGCGGCTTCCGCCCGGGAAACCGCCCAGGTGCGCGCTGCCGGGCAGGAAAGGGCCAGGGCGTGATCCGGGGAAAAGATTTTTCCCCTGCCCTCTCCCAGCTGCAGCCCCAGCCGCAGCACCCGCACCCCCTGCAGCGGCGGCAGGTCCTTGGGAATGCTGACCAGCCTGCCCGCAAAAAGGCCGCTGATTTCCGGGGGCGCTGCCAGGTGGGCAGCCAAGAAATCCGCCGCGGTTTGCCTGTCCTGCCCGGGCACGGAAGCAACCGGCATATCCGCCTTCAGGGAGTGAGCGGCGGCCTCCTCCCCGCTCATTTGGAGCAGCGAAACAAAGTGCCCCTCTCCCCGAATCTCATGGGGCCACAGCCTGAGCATGCCGCCGTTTTCCTTCAGGCCTGGCAGCGCGATGGGAACGAGGGAAAACGCCGGATGCCGGCGCAGAAAGCCCTGCACCACGCCCTCATTTTCCAGGGCGTTGAAGGTGCAGGTGGAATAAGCCATCAGCCCGCCGGGACGCAGCATCTTTGCCGCCTGATCCAATATCTGCCCCTGCCGCTGGGCGCAGCCCGCCGGGGCCGCGGGGGTCCATTCCCCCCTTGTTTCGGGATGGCGGCGGAACATGCCCTCCCCGGAGCAGGGGGCGTCCACCAGGATTTTATCAAAATATCCCGCCCATCGCCCGGAGAGATCCTCCGGCAGCGCGCAGGTGACCACGGCGTTTTTTATGCCCATGCGCTCAATATTCCGGGAAAGCACCTGGGCCCGGGCGGGCACCGGCTCGTTGCAGACCAGCAGGCCCTGCCCCTGCAGATACGCCGCCAGCTGGGTGCTCTTGCCCCCCGGCGCGGCGCATAAATCCAGCACCCTGTCCCCCGGACAGGGACGCAGTGCGGCGGCGGCGGCCATGGCGCTGGGCTCCTGAAGGTAATAAGCCCCCGCCTCATGCTCCACCGCTGACCCCGCCCGGCTGTCCAGGGGCAGATACCAGGCGTTTTCCGCCCAGGGGATGCTTTCCTCCGCATCCTGCGGCTTGCCGCATCCGCTTCGCGCCCGGACGCCCCGGCAGGGGGGCGCTTCATAGGAACGCAAAAAATCGGGCAGGGCGCCAAGCAGCAGCGGCTCCATCTGCCCGATCCATCCTTCCGGGAATTGCATCTGCGTCATCCTCCGCTCCCGCCTCCGCGGTCCGCGGCCTGCCGGCCCTGCTGCCGGGCAGGCTGTGCCGCCGTCACTGTGGGCTGGTTGGGGTACACCGGCTCGTGAAACGCCGCTTCCCGGTCCACCGCCGGGGGCAGGCCGTCCAGCATGCCCACATCGTCGCGGGTCATATCGGCCAATCGCCGCTGCCAGGCGCCGCGCTTTTTGCCGTATTTATCGCTGCGGCGGCGGCGCACGGCGGGATAGGCGCCGTCCGGCGCCTCCAGGGGCGGCAGTTCATACTGCTGTTGGGAAAATACCCGCTCCCGCTGGTCGGCGGCGGCATCCTGCGGGTCAAAATACGCGCTTTTTGCCTCCGCGGCCCAGGGCCGCTGCTCCGCCTGGGCGGCCCGGTCCCCCTCCGGCACGGCCCATTCCATTTCGTTCCAGGTCCCCGCCCCCTGTGCCGGCGCCGCCTGGGGAACGACCGTCATCTCCGGGGGCACCACCGCGTCCCGGTATCCCTGTTCAAACTGCTTTTGCCGCCACCACTCGCCCCGGAAAAACCGGCGGACATTGCGCATGTGCGTCTGCCACACCTTGTAGGGCTGCCAGCGGATGAACCATACGATGAAATCCACCGCCGTGCAGGCGGCGCAGATGAACAGCGCCACCCACAGCCAATGATCCCCCAGCCACGTGAAAAAGCCGCTGAGGCGGCCCTCCGCGGCGGCGCTCCAAATCCGCTGGATCAGCGACCGCGCCCAGCCGAATAGCAGCGCAAACAGGGAATTGGCAAAACTGTTCATGGGGCTTCTTCTCCGCTTTCAGCGGCATGGACGAACGCTTCGGGCAGGATGGATACGATCACCTGCACGGCGCTTGAGCTGATATAGTCTATGTTCTGCGGGCTGCGCAGCGTAAGGAATCCGGACACCGTGCGGCTCTGGCCGTCAATGTTCACCTGTTCATAGGTATAAAACGCGCTGTCCTCCGCCAGGAAGGGGGCCACGGCCTCCTTGCTGCCGGCGATGGTGATGGTTTCGGGGGTCACCCGCACGCTGCTGACGGCATAGCCCGCCGCAGGTTCGCCCACATAGAGGCTTTGGGTGTCCACCGGCACCTGGGCTTTATAGTACATTTCCTGGCTGACCCCAATGCGGGTAATGGCGGAGGATTGGCCGCTGGGGGTGACGGTGATGTTGCTTATGTCCAGCGTCTCGCCCTGGACATCCTCCAGGATGAAGGGCAAACTGGCGGTGTTGGGGCTGCGGTCAGGGGTCAAAACGCTTTGATCCCATTCCACCACGCAGCGCACCGCCCGCTCCACCGTGGATTTGGGCCCGCTGATATCCACGTAATCCACGGTGCGCGTCAGCGCGCCGGAAAAATACGCCTGGGGAACCTCGCCCACCAGCCGCACCTCCACCGGCAGCCGGGTCTGGGCGCCGTATTCCTCCACGGTCAAGGTGACTTCAGGCGAAATCACATCCATCACCGTGCCGTACTGGGTGGTATTGGTGGAAGCGGCGGTCACCCTGACCGTCTGTTCCCCCGCCTCCTGGATCTGGCTCAGGTCCAGCCGGGCCGTATAATTGGAAGCATTGACGGAAGAATAGTTTTTCTGGGGCACCCGGGCGCGGACGGACACCGTATCCAGGTTTTCCAGGCCGGAGGAAACGATATAGCCGCTGCTACGCAGCGCGGCGGCGTTCACCACCGTGACGCGCACCCCGTCGATCACTTTGTCCCGGGGCAGGGCGGAATCCTGGGAAATCAGCACGCCCCACAGGCACAGGGCCAACACCAGGCTGGTCAGTTTCCAGCCCCATTGGCGGGTGAGCACGCCGATGATCCGCTGCCACAGGTTTTTCCCGGGCTTCTTTTCCGCCGCCGTTTCCGCGGGCGCGCGGGAAGGATCACGATTCATCACGTCCGGCCCCTCCTTTCGTTCCGTTGGCCAGGACGCGGTGGGTCAGCCGCCAGAGCGGAGAATGCTCCTCATGGTACATCTGCCGCAATTGCATGCGGATGGCCTCTGCGTCCAGATGGCGGGTCAGCTTGCCGCCCCGGGCCATGGAAATGATGCCCGTTTCTTCGCTGACGATAAGCACCACGGCATCAGTGGTTTCGCTGACGCCCAGGCCGGCGCGGTGGCGCGTGCCCAGGTCACGGCTGATGGCGCTGGATTTGGTAAGGTCCAGCACGCAGGCAGCCGCCACGATGCGCTGGCCGCGGATGATGACCGCGCCGTCGTGCAGGGGCGTGTTGGGCTCAAAAATGTTTTCCAGCAGGGGCGCGGAAATCAGAGAATCAATGGCCGTGCCGGTCTCCGTTACGTCCTTGAGGCCGGTGCGCTGCTCAAACACGATCAGCGCGCCCACGCGGCGGCGGCTGAGGCGCAGCAGGCATTGGGTGATTTCCTCCACCACGCGCTCGCTTTCATCCCGCTGGGTGGAGCGGTCCAGCTTCGTGCTGCGGCCGATTTGCTCCAGGGCACGGCGCAGCTCCGGCTGAAACAGGATGATCAGCACGATGACGCCGTTGTTCAATATGCTGCGCAGCACCCAGTTGAGCGCCGTCAGGCCCATCAGTTCGCTCAGATAGCTGGCCACGATGATGATGGCCAGGCCCCGCAATACCTGCACGGCCCGGGTCTGCCTGGTCAATTTGATCAATTGATAAATCAGGAAAGCGATAATCAGGATATCCACATAATCCACCCAGGTGGGGCGGTGAATGATATTCCAAAAGAAGGTCTGCACCTGGTTCCAGAATCCTGCCAAGCCGCATCGCCTCCCCCTGTGTGTCATGCCCGCCCGCCCCGCGGGGCGTGGCCCTTCATTTCCGATAGCTATTATACACCATAATTTCCGGAGAGAAAAGAACCTTTTTCAAATTTTTTTCATTTCTTTTACGGGTTTTTAACATTTTGTCCTCTCCCGGAAGGACGCAGGCGGATGGGGCCCGTTTTTTTCCGCGCGCACGGCCATATAACGGCGCGTTTTCCCCTTTTCTTGCAAAACACGGCGGAAAATGATAAAATAGAGTTGCAGTATGAGAGGGAGCTGAAAAGAATGGATCATTCGGCGGACCACGCAGGCCACCGGAATCGCCTGCGTGAGCGGTTTGCCCGGGAAGGGCTGGAGGGCTTCGCGCCCCATGAGGTGCTGGAACTGATGCTCACCTTCGCCATTCCCCGCATGGACGTGAACCCCCTGGCCCACCGGCTGATGGATCGGTTCGGATCGCTGTCGGCAGTGATGGAGGCCAGCGTGGAGGAGCTGCGTCAGGTGGAGGGCGTGGGCAGCCAGGCGGCCACGCTGCTGGCCATGATGCTGCCCGTCATGCGCCTGTATCAGCGGGAAAAGCTGTCTCCCCGGCGGAAGCTGGGCACGTACAACGAATTGGCGGCCTACTGCCGTACGCTGTTTCTGGGCGAAAACCACGAGAAGTTTTATCTGCTCTGCTTCAACGCGCGGCTGGAATTGCTCTGCACGTCCCTCATTGCCGAGGGCACGCCCACGGCCGTCAGCTATCTGCCCCGGAAAATCATGCAGGAATTGATCCGCCACAACGCCGCCGGCGCGGTGCTGACCCATAACCACCCCAGCGGCTCGCCCCTGCCCTCCGGCGAGGACATCGCCGTCACCCGGGAAATCCAAGCCTTGCTGGATGGGGTGGACATCAGGCTGTTCGACCACGTGATCGTGGCCGGGCAGCAGGATTACAGCTTTTTTGCTCATCACGGAATCCTGACGGCAGAGGGCGACGCGCCTTTTGCCCAGGCATCCATGGCGGCGGACCGCAAATAGCGCCGCCCCGGCCCAACCACAACGGAGGAACACAGCATGTCAAAACGGAAACGCAAAGGCCCGGGAGGATGGCTGATGCATCTGATATACCATTTGATCGTTCTGGCGGCGGCCATTTTCCTGCTGGGGCTGGGCGCCCTCTGCCTGGCGGAAAGCTTCCCGCCCAAGGAAAGCGGCGAAAGCCAGGCCGTCATCGTGCTGGGCTGCCAGGTGTATCCGGACGGCACGCCCAGCCCTCAGTTGGAGCTGCGCCTGGAGGCCGCGCTGAACACCTACCGGGGGCATCCCCGGCCCATCATCGTCTGCGGCGCCCAGGGCACCAACGAGCCCGCCCCGGAGGGCCAGGTGATGCGGGAATGGCTGATCAAAAACGGCGTGCCCCAGGACCAGGTGACTGCGGAATGCGAATCCCGCAGCACCAGGGAAAACCTGGAAAACGCCATGGCGCTGCTGCCCCCGGGCACCCGGGCCGTCACCGTGGTCACCAGCGATTATCACCTGCCCCGTGCCCTGGCCCTGGCCAGGAGCCTGGGGCTGCAATCCGACGGCATCGGCAGCCCATGCAAGCCGGAATACTGGGTGAAAAACCATTTCCGGGAGGTTTTGGCCTGGGGAAAGTATCTGGGCGAAAAAATCGGAATATTGAAATAATATTGCCTTTACGCAATCGGAGCGCCCCCTTTTGGAGGCGCTCCGCGCTTTTTTATGCTTCTTTTTTCTCCAGCCATCCGTCCAGCTTATCCGTCAGGGGTGAAATCCATTTCAGGATCGGCCTCTCCAGCAGGTATTTGCGCAGGAGGTCTATCAGCACGCAGGCCAGGTACAGCCCGGCGGGCAGCAGCAGCGCCGTGAGGAGGAACTTTTCCCCCTGGGCGGACTGCCATACCTGCCCCCAATCCCGCCAGATAAAGGAGCGCAGCAGCCCGTGGTCGTGAATCAGGTACACCCCGAAGCTGGCCGAGGATAAGGCCAGCAGGGGCTTATACAGCTTGATTCTCAGACCCGCGAAGAACAGGAACAGCGCGCAGGAGCAGAGCAATTGAGGAATGGTATTCTTATCGGCAAAGAAATTCTGGCGGCTGCCCACCCGCTGGAAAAGCTCGGCGTGCTGGTCGCCCCACAGGGTGGAAAGTGCCATGAACGAGATCATCAGCAAAAACACCGCCCCGTGCAGCGGCAGGCACCGGGCCAGCCGGAAGGGAAACTTTTTGAAATACGCCCCCAGCGTATACAGATAAAAAAACCAGGTGATCTGGTGGAAAAACTGGCTCGCCGGGCTTTGAAAGGTCAGCGTCGGGATCACACACAGGTAAAGCGTGCCCAGAATCAGCACCCATCGGTGGGCGTTCCTGCCCAGGCGCTTCACCGCGGGCTGCAAAAGCGGCAGCACGGCCGTCAGCCCCGCGTACATGACCACGAACCAGTAAGGGCTGCGGGAAATCACCAGGGCGGCGTTTTTCACCGTATCCCACGTTACGTCCTTCCTGAGCCCCGTGAGCCACAGCGCCAGCGTGATCCCCACGGAATAAAACAGCGTTTCCAGCAGAATGAAAATCAGCCGCTTTGCCCGAAAGGGTGCCAGAAAATAGCCCGTGATCATCACAAAGCAGTTGACCCCCGTCATGCCCCCGGCGAACAGGAACCGGGCAATCACCCGGTTGGTCTCGTGCCCGGTCTGCATGGCCGCGGAGTGATACACCATATGATGGGCCAGGATCAAAAGCATACAGATGATGCGCAGCAGTTCAATATTGCCCTGCCGCCGGGTTTCCGGCGGCAGGGGGGCGCGATCGGCCGTCATTGGATCACATCGCAGCGCATATAGGGGCGCAGCGGCTCGGGGATGCGGATGCTGCCGTCCTCATTCAGGTTGTTTTCCAGGAACGCGATGAGCATGCGGGGCGGGGCCACCACGGTGTTGTTCAATGTGTGGGGCAGGTATTTCTTCCCGTCCGCGCCCTTCACCCGGATGCCCAGGCGGCGGGCCTGGGCATCGCCCAGGTTGGAGCAGCTTCCCACTTCAAAATACTTCTGCTGCCGGGGGCTCCAGGCCTCCACGTCGCAGCTTTTCACCTTCAGGTCCGCCAAATCCCCGGAGCAGCATTCCAGCGTGCGCACCGGGATATCCAGGCTGCGGAAGAAATCCACCGTGTTCTGCCACAGCCGCTGATACCACATCATGCTGTCCTCCGGATTGCACACCACGATCATTTCCTGCTTCTCAAACTGGTGGATGCGGTACACGCCCCTTTCCTCGATGCCGTGGGCGCCCACCTCCTTGCGGAAGCAGGGGGAATAGGAGGTGAGGGTTTGGGGCAGTTCATCCTCGCTGAGGATCTGGTCGATGAATTTGCCGATCATGCTGTGCTCGCTGGTGCCGATCAGATACAAATCCTCCCCCTCGATTTTGTACATCATGTTTTCCATTTCGGAAAAGCTCATCACGCCGTTCACCACCGCGCCGCGGATCATAAAGGGCGGCACATAGTAGGTGAAGCCACGGTCAATCATAAAATCCCGGGCGTAGGAGAGGATGGATGAATGCAGCCGGGCGATATTGCCCTTGAGGTAATAGAATCCGTTGCCGGATGTGCGGCGGGCGGCGTCCAGGTCGATGCCGTTCAGCCGCTCCATGATGTCGATATGATAGGGGATTTCCCAGGCGGGCACCCTGGGCTCGCCGAAACGCTCGTTTTCCACGTTCTGGCTGTCGTCCCTGCCGATGGGCACGGAAGAATCGATGATCTGGGGGATCACCATCATGCGCCTGCGGATTTCCTCGGCGTATTCGGTTTCCTTCACCTCAATGGCGGCCAGTTCATCCTGCATGTCCTTGACCTGCTGCTTGGCGTTTTCGGCCTCTTCCTTTTTGCCCTGGCCCATCAGTGCGCCGATCTGCTTGCTGATTTTATTGCGCTGGGAGCGCAGGTAATCCGCCCGCTGGATGGCCTCGCGGTTCTTCCTGTCCAGGTCGATGATCTCGTCCACCAGGGGCAGCTTTTCATCCTGAAACTTCTTTTTGATGTTTTCCCGCACCAGTTCGGGGTTCGTGCGAATGAGGTTGATGTCAATCATGGGTCATCGTCCTTTCCTGGTCACTGTGATTTTGAGAATAAAAAAGCTTCCTGTCCCATCGTCCGGGACGGAAGATTTCCGCGTTGCCACCCAGCTTGCGCGGAATTGCGCCCGCGCCGCTCGTCCACGCTGTAAGGGGCGTTTCCCCGGCGATTCCTCATCGCCCGCTCACGGGTGGACCGCGGCCGCTTTCCCCTGCCTCGCACCGAACCGGCATCTCTCTTTCCGGAAAGCCGCGCCGCTTTTTCCCGTTCCTCGCGGTATGACGCTATGATAGCACCATTCCCTGCAAAATGCAAGCATGAAACGATTTTTCCCTCTTGAAGGATCATCCGGCGGGGGGTATAATAGAATCAGCCTGATGAAACGGAGGAAAAACGCATGAAATTCGCCATCGCCTGCGACCCCGCCGGGGAGGTTTTGAAGCAGCCCGTCAAAGACAAACTGACGGAGCTTGGCATTGAATATGTGGATTTCGGCATCAACGAGGGCGACCCGCGGGATTATCCCGTTTTTGCCGTCCGGGCGGCCCGGGCCGTGGTCAGCGGGGAGTGCGACCGGGGCATCGTTCTGTGCGGCACGGGGGTGGGCATTTCCATCGCCGCCAACAAGGTAAAGGGCATCCGGTGCTGCTGCTGCTCGGATTGCTACAGCGCGAAAATGAGCCGCGCCCACAACGACGCCAACATGCTGGCCATGGGCGGAAGGGTGATCGCGCCGGAAGCGGCCAAATTGATCGTGGAAACCTGGGTGAAGGCGGAGTTTGAGGGCGGCCGCCATCAGCGGCGGGTGGACATGTTCGCCATGATCGAGGAAGGCCAGCCGGTGGAGTAAATGGGCAGGCAGGAGAAGACCAACGCCCTGCGCACCCTGGAACGGATGAAAATCCCCTTCGCCGTTCACGATTATACCGCTTCCGGCGCCGTCAGCGGCGTGGACGTGGCCGCCGCTTTGGGCGAGGACCCGCGGCAGACCTTCAAAACCCTGGTAACGGTGGGCAGGAGCCGGAACCATTACGTATTTATGATTCCCGTGGCGGAGGAGCTGGATTTGAAAAAGGCGGCCTCCGCCTGCGGGGAAAAAGCCGTGGAGATGATAAAAAGCAAGGAATTGCTGCCCCTCACGGGGTACGTTCACGGGGGCTGCAGCCCCATCGGCATGAAAAAGCCCTTCCGCACCTTCATCCATCAAACCGCCGAGGATTTGGACACCATTCTCTTCAGCGCCGGGCGCATTGGATTGCAGGCTGAATGCGCCCTGTCCGACCTGCGCAGGGCCATCCCCGTGGAAAGCGCCGATCTGATCGTATCCTGATGTGTTTCCCGCCCCGCCCGGCGGGGTGCTTTTTTTGTGTAACGAAAACGGCAGGCGCAATGCAGCGCCTGCCGTTGCTTTTACATCTCATCTGGGATTCTTTCTGCATTCCCTGCACCAGGATTGATTGCGGATTTCCCCCGGCCGCATTTTCCGAAAGCCAAATTCACGGATGGGCTTTTCTTTGCCGCAATGCGGGCAAATACGAGTGGGTTCACTACCATT
>Ga0079305_1001901_pt1 | contig 22265 bp, 17 predicted proteins | sample LMS_cellobiose_e_FD_79183 | JGI IMG/M metagenome (GOLD analysis project Ga0079305, IMG submission 79183) | Rumen-fistulated moose microbial communities from Alaska, USA - LMS_cellobiose_enrichment | ecosystem: Host-associated > Mammals > Digestive system > Stomach > Rumen fluid ... | reverse complement strand
TGGCAAGGCATCGCTCGCCCGGACCGATGAGCCCCATGTGGCCCCCGTAACAGCAGCCACAGGTGGCATTGGTCACAACACAGCCCGCCTCGACCAGAGTCTCCACCAGACCGGTCCGTACGGCTTCCAGATAAATGCGCTGAGAGGCGGGGGTAACGATGAACCGTACGCCGGGTGCAATGTGTTTCCCCTTCAGCATAGCGGCCACGGTTTGAAGATCCTCGATCCGTCCATTGGAGCAGGAGCCGACGACGACCTGGTTGACCGGAAGACCGGCCAACTCTGTCACGGGAACGCAGTTGTTGGGGATGAAATGGGGCTTTGCCACATAGGGGACGATGGAGGACAGATCGATGTCCCGGATGTCGGCATATACGGCGTCTTCATCCGGCTCCACGGGATGAATTTCGGAATCTCCCCGTTCCCGCAGAAACTGTCTCAGCCGCTCGTCGCAGGGGAAAATGGCAAAGACGGCGTTGATCTCCGCACACATGGTGGCGATGCTCTGGCGTTGGGAGATCGACAGGCCGGAGACGCCTTCGCCGCCAAATTCCACATTGCAGCCGGTGACCTCTCCGAAGACCCCCGCCATATACAGGAAGAGATCCTTTCCCGAGGTGCCGGGCGGCAGGGCGCCGTGCAGCCGGTAGAGGATGGTGGGCGCCACCTGGTACCAGGTCTCCCCGGTGCAGAACATGTAGGTTATATCCGCCGGGCCGAAGCCGCAGGCGGCGCAGTTCATGGCCCCGGAGGAACAGGTGTGAGAATCTGCTCCGGCCAGGAGACGACCCGGGGCGGCATAGCCCCGCTCCACCATGGCCTGATGGATCACCGCGTGGTCTCCCACATCGATGAAGTTTTGGATCTTGTGCTTTTTACAGAACTCCCGGGCGTACACGGCGCCCATGGCGTCCCGGGTCGTGGGAGCGGGAACGGCGTGATCCAGCAGAACCACGCACCGCTCCGGGTGATCCAGATGGGTGACCTTCCTGTAAAGATCCTGGCCGTCCACATTGAAAAACATGTCGTGACACACGGCCCAGTCCAGGGTACAGGAGACCACGTCGCCGGCCTTGACCGACGGAACGCCGGCGTGGGCGGCGAGGATCTTCTCCGACATCGTCATTCCCATGGATCAGCTCTCCTCAAAAACCCGGACGGGGACATAGCAGACGCCCTCCATGATCCGGCGGGCTGTCCGCGCGTAGGACACATGTTCGATGACCGGCTCGCCGCTGTCGGTGCGGCAGACGGCGTCCACGTCGATGACGCCGCCGGGGTGGCCGATGAGGACCTCGGAGTCCGCCCGTTTTCCGCGTATGTCAAAGAGCACGGTGCCGGGGATCACGGCGGCGGCGCCCGTGCAGCAGGAGATGCTGCCGGGATACGTCTTGTGGATTCCGCCCATGAAGAAGACACGGCTCAAAAAGTCGGCGTCTTCTTTGTGAATGACGGATCCGTCCAAGTGATTCACGTAGTCCATGGGCTCTGTGACGAACGCCAGGAACGGGATGGCGTCGTGGGGGTTGTAGGGCTTCCCCAGGAGCTGAAAAACCTCTTTGCGGATGGTCTCCAGCTCTTCCAGCTTCCCTTCGGCAAAATCGGAAGGCTTCACCTCATCGCCCCGGAGGCCGATGGCGTCAGCCCGGCAGAAGAAGCAGGGGTTGACCACATCCACCAGAGAGCCCTCTATGTCACCGACGCCGGGGACATGGAGGACATCCTTCGTGTGTCCCGTGGGGAGAAGCCCCTTTCCGAAGGAGCCCACCGTGCCGACCATGTCAATGCTCAGCTTGGCGCCGGTGCCGGGGACGCCGGGAACCACATAGTCCCCCAGAATGGTGGGGGCGCCGTCCCGGACAGGGACTCTTGTCACAAAGATCTGACCTGTATTTGTGTTGTAGACCCGCACGGTGGTGACCGGCTCAACCGCCCGCACCAGCCCCTCTTCGATGGCAAACGGCGCCACGCCCGAGGAGATGTTGCCGCACAGGCCGGAATAGGAGATGTATGGGGTGTTGATATCGACTTGGCCGAAGGTGTAGTCCACATCGGCGCCCGGATGGTCGGAGGGACCGATGATGGCCAGCTTGCTGGTGAGCACGTCGGCGCCGCCGAGCCCATCGATCTGCCGGGGGTCCGGGCTGCCGAAAATGGCAAGGATCACCTTGTCCCGGAGCTTTTTGTCCTGGGGCAGATCGTTTTCATGCAGGAATATGCCTTTGCTGGTCCCACAGCGGTAAATGACGGTGGGGATCGGCACAACTTCTTTACGATTCAACGAAAAGCCTTCTTTCTGTGAGACGCCGGGGGGATGAAAGATCCCCCCGGATGGTTGGATGGATCAATACATGCACGCGATGAGCTCGTCCAGGGATTCCAGCTCTTCCACATGGTCCACCAGCTCGATGATGCGCTCGGCCTTCACAGATCCGATGGTGTTGGCTGCGTTCTGCCGGAACTTTTCCACGACCTCGGCCTTGGTAGCGGGATACTCCGGATCACCCTTGGGGTACTCGACCTCACCGACGAATACGGAACCGTCCTCCATGGTCACGGTGACCCGGGCGGGGTACTTGCTGGGATAGACCGCTTCAAAGTCGGGATTGATCTCCCAGGTGATAAGATCACACAGATGGCTCAGGCGCTCGTCCTTGATAGCCTCTTCCGTAAAAGACTCGGGGATTACGCGCCCCTTCACCAGACCGCAGGCGATCTCATAGAACAGGGAGAACTGGGCGTTCACAACGTTCACGGGATGGCGCTTGACCTCCACGGGGTGGCAGAGCTTGGCGTCGGTGAAACGGTTGCACTCCGCATGGATTGCCTTGACCTTCCGCCAGTCGAAGCCGGGCTGATTGTAGATATCGATGGCGCAGTCGCAGAAGTTGTTGGTGAAGCGGCAGCAGGAATGGAGTTTGATGGAGTTGTCCGCCATCTCCCATTTTTTCCCGAAGTTCTCGATCAGCTTGTCGCCGTTCTGGATGCCGTTGGGGAGAACGGGGTCGTACCCGGCGGAACCGCCCTTGAAGGAGAAGCAGTTCAGGAAACCGTCCTTGTCTTCAAAGACGGCCCGGGGGGCGAAGTAGCCGGCTTTGCCCATGGTGGCGCACAAAACGCCGTTCATGGCAGACTGCCCGGCGTGGAAACGCTTGGTCCAGGAGCCGTTGCTGTTAAAGGCGCCCAGACCGCCGGCGGCGGACCCGGCCACGCCCAGAGCATCCACGATCTGCTGCTCATTCAGACCCATGATCTTGGCAGCGGCAGCGGTGGCGCCGAGAACGCCGCAGGTGCCGGTGAGATGCCAGCCGGCGTAATAGCAGGTGCCCTCAAAGGCTTCTCCGGCGCGGATCGTCACATCCGAGCCGATGATATAGGCCAGCAGGAGATCGGCGCCGCTCTTGCCGTACTTCTCAGCCAGCGCCAGGGCCGCGGGGAGCACAGCGACGGAGGCGTGCTGGGTGCCCTCCCGGTGGTCGTCGTCATAGTCCTGGCTGTGCCCGGTGGTGCCGTTGACGAGAGCTGCCATCATGGGGGTCGCCTTCTCGCCGGTGCCGAAAATGGTGCATTCGCCGGCGGGAGCGAGCTCTCTGGCCGCGCCGCGGATCACTTTGGCGTTGATGATCTGGCTGCCGGAGAGGATGCAGCCCAGACAGTCCAGCAGGAAGATTTTGGCGTTTTCAACCGTACGCGCGTCGATATCCGAGAACTTCAGCCGGGTGATGACCTCGGCCATCTGTTCAGAGTAGGTTTTTCCTTCACTCATACTGGGTTCCTCCTTAAACAAAATCTAATACTGGTTGCAGCATAGGGAAAAAGCGGAGCAGAATCACAAATTTGTTTTTTCTGCAGAAGATACAATGGAAAAAAAGCGGATGCTTAATACAGATGTGACGATCAGGCAGAATGCGGCGCAGAGGATGGCGGGCAGAAAACCGATGGAGTCGATCAGAAATCCCCACAGCAGCGAACCGACCCCCATGCCGATATCCACCGCAAAGTAATATGTCCCGGTAGCAGCGCCCCGGCGGTCCGGTCCGACGGACTGTACAGACAGAGTCTGGAGCACGGGAGGGATCGTGCCATGAAAAATGCCGTAGGCAACACCGCCCAGCACGAATACGAAGGGATTTCTGGTCAGGGCGATGATCATCAGGCAGAGGAACCCGAAGCTGTAGCCGCCTACCAGGACCTGAACCCTGGTCAGCTTGGCAAAGAACGGGGAAAGGAGCAGTCGAAGCGCGACCATGGTGATCGACGCCACCAGAAAGAACAGCTTGGCGTCCGCATAGCCCTTGTCGGCCGAATAATAGGAGAGATAGAAAACGATAAACGCCACAGCCATGCTGGTCACGATCTGTATCAGGACCGGCCGTATGGCGCGGACCTCAAAATGATCGAAGGCAAACGTGCGCAGCCGTTCCGACAGGGGCGGTTTTTCCGCAGCAGCATCCGCCGCGCTTTCGCCCTTCGGGCTCCCTTTGGGGTACTTGCACAGGAGGGAGAGGGGGATCGTAATCCCTATGATCCCGGCCGCCGACAGATAGACCCGGCTGAAATCTGCGCCGTTGACCAGCGACAAAGCGATGAACGGACCGGCACACAGGGCCAGAGACTGTCCGAGACCGAAAACGAAGATTCCGCGGCTGATGGCCTTGGGGGGCAGGATCTTCGCAACGGCTGCGCCGGAGGCCGTTCCAAGGGCGGCATACCCGATGCCCTGGCCGATCCGCCAAAGCGAAAGCAGACGGAGATCCGGGAGCAGCACGAAGAATGCACAGCACAAGCCGAGAATTCCAGCCCCCGCGATACTGACGATGCGCGCCCCCCGCTGGTCGATCAGATGGCCGACGGCGACGCGGGCGATCAGGGCGGCCACGGTGAATATGGAAATAAGCATGCCGCCGTAGGCGGTATCGCTTCCCAGAGAGACGACATACATCGCCGTGGAATTGTTCAGGATCTGGTTCGTCGTGTATGTGAGGAACGAGATAATGGTGATGAGAATAAAATCAAAAACCCAGGCTCTCAGTTTCTCGGTGTCTTTCATGAACGGTACCCCGATCTCCGTCCCAGCGTTTATCTGCCTGTCCGGGCCAAGGCCGTCAATACAGGCATTTCATCAGATCGTTCACGTTCTCCAGATCTTCGAACTGATGCAGACAGCGGAGAGCCTTGTCGATCTTCTCCTCCGGCAGAGCCATGGAGGCGCAGTCGCGGAATTTTTGCTCCAGGACCTCCCGAGGCATGGGATTCTGCGGCATGCCGACATGGATGAAAACCTCCGAGACCAGCTCCCGACCATCCTTCATCCGGAGAAGGATCCCCTTGGGATCAAACTCGGCGGCGGAGCCGGAGGCACTGGGCATGGGATATTTTTCCGTCCAGATCATTTTCTTTTCCAGATCCTTGACGGCCGGATCGTTGACCCTTTCATCGGTAAAATCGTCCAGCTTCACATGGCCGCTGACCAGAGCTCGGGCGGTGGTATACTCCAGAGAGAACTTGCCCTCCATGCCCTTGCTGGGGTTGTGGTGGATGAGGGGAAGCCCGGCGATGGGGTTGACCCAAAGCTCGATCTCTTTGATCTCGTCCAGCGTGAAATCGTACTGCGCCCGGAGCTTTTTCACCGCGTCGATGGCAAAAGCGGTGCCTCCGCAGGCAGGATAGGGCTTGATGTTGATGCCTTCATTGCCGCAGATCTCATAATGGACGCCCAGCTTGTCCAGGATGGCGTCCCAGTCCAGGGGCTCTGTGTAGCCGAAGGAATAGATGTAGCCCCGGACCATGTCGATCATATTGGTCTCCGCCGTGTAACCCAGGGAGGCCAGCCTGGCGGCCTTGATCCCGATGGCGGCGGCATTGCCCGCGTGGAGCGGCTTTGTCATGGTGCCGTTGTTTACCCGGATGCCGGCCGCCATGGAGCAGCCCATGCCGATAGCCCGGCGAACCGTTTCCACCGGCAGCTTCAGGATGTTGCAGGCCGCCGCCGTGGCGCCGAGGGCGCCCAGGGTTCCGGTGGGATGCCAGCCCTGATCAAAATGCCGCATGGTGACCGCATAGGGGATCATGGCAACCACTTCAAAGCCAACGACATACGCCGCCAGGATCTCCTTGCCGGTAAAGCCGTATTTCTCGGCCATTGCCAGCAGCGTTGGTACAAGAAACACGGAGGGGTGGCCGTGGGTAGCCATGGACCAGTCGTCAAAATCCAGCGCGTGTCCGATGGCGCCGTTGACCATGGCCGCGTTTTCCATGGAGGTGCGCGCTCCGCTGCCGAAAACCGTGGCCTGTTCAGTCCCTCCGGTACCGGAGATGTACTCCTGCAGGATACCGGCGAGAGGCTGCTTCGTTCCGGCCATGGCTACGCCGCAGAAGTCGGTGATGGCCGTCTTGGCGATTTTGATGGCCTCTTCCGGGATGTCCTCATACCGGGTTTCGGAGATATAATGAGCGATGGCCTCGGTGGGCGCCATATTCATATGGTTCATGGTGTTCCCTCCTTAAAGTCTGCTGGGAAGCCAGGTCGCAATCTGCGGGAAGATGACCAGCAGGATCATCATGATAAAGTCGCAGATAATGAACGGGATAACGCCCACAAAGATCTTCTGCAGCTTGACCCCGGAGATGCCGGACATGATGTACGTGTTGACAGCCACGGGCGGGGACATGAGAGCCATGCCCGTGACCAGTACGATGTAGGAGCCGAACCAGATGCCGCTCAGTCCGAGCTCAGTGACTACAGGGTAGAAAATGGGAATCGTGAGCAGGATCAGAGCGTTGGCGTCGATGAGCATACCCAGGATGAGATAGATCACCGTGATAAAGAACATGACCATGAACGGGGAAAGGCCCAGCGAGACCACCCAACCGGCCAGCAGGTAGGGGATCCGGGTGTAGGAGAAAAACTTGCCGTAGACGGAAGCGGCGGAGAGCATAATATAGATCATGACCGTCATGCCCATGGTCTCTTTCAGAGAGGCGATAAATTTTTTAATATTCAGAGTTTTCGTGATTGCCGTCACGACAACGATACCGGCTACGCCGATGGCGCCGGCCTCCGTGGGAGTGAAATACCCGGCGAACAGGCCGCCCATGGAGATGATGAACACGATGAGGATCTCGATCAGTCCGCCGCCGCGCAGTGCCTGCCAGCGCTCCTTCCAGGATGCCCGCTCCAGCTTCGGTGCCGCTTTGGGATTGACCTTGACCCATATAGCCACGGCGATCATGTAAAGCACCATGAGCACGATACCCACCATGATCCCGGAGGAGAAGAGCTTTCCCACGGATTCTTCGGTCACCATGGAGTAAATGATGAAGCAAAGGCTGGGAGGGATCAGGATGGAGAGCGTCGAGCCGGCACACAGGGCGCCGGTAGACATCCGGTCATCGTAATCCAGCGCCTTCATCTCCGGGTAGGAGAGCTTGCCGATGGTGGCCAGGGTGGCGGGAACAGAGCCGCAGATAGCGCCGAACAGGGCGCAAACCGGCTGGACGCCCATAGCCAGACCGCCGCGCTTATGTCCGATGAATTTGTTGGCGGTCTTTATAAGATCGGAACCGACGCCGGAGTACCCGGCTATGACGCCCATTAAGATGAACATGGGGGCCACAGTGGTGGTGTAGGAGGAAAAATTTGAAGTGAAGCTATCGTTAAGCATACTGAAAGCTGCCATGGGGCTTCGAAGAACACAGGTTCCGGCAAAGCCCAGAAAAAGCATGGCGTAGCACACCGGGATGCCAGTGAACAGAAGGATCAAAAACAGGGCAAGGCCGATCAGGCCAATAGCTACAGAACTCATTTTCCCGCCTCCTTTTCTGCACCTTCTTCAAGGTCTTTGAAATCATTTTTCCCTTTAATCAGGAGGTAAATGTGTTCCACGCACATAATGAGTTCCACAATGAACACGGCGATCATGCAAAGCTCGATGAAGGCATTGATGATCCAGTAGGGGATAAACAGCGACTCGGTGGTTCGGTGGCTGTGGAGCATATCGATCAGAAATGGCCACAGCTTGACGGCGAACAGCCCAAAAAACCCCATGCTTAGGATGTTAGTAAAAATGCGGAAGCCGTTTTTCACTTTTACAGGCAAAGCATCTACAAGTATGTCCACGGTGGGATGACAATGGTTCATAGTAGCGAAAGGCGCCGCCAAGGCCACCGCCGCCAGAACGCCGTACTGCACCAGCTCTGTGATGCCGAAAATCGGAGCGTTGAAAGCGGCTCGGGAAATGACGTTGATGACTGTGATGGCGGCTGTGAAAAACAACAGGGCCAGCGCGATGCCGTTCAAAAACTTTGCCAGTTTTTCCGTTATATTTCTTAATGCCTGCATACTTACTCTCCTTTGGCATCATTTTCGGAACAGTGGGGGATTGCTCCCCCACTGTTCCGTATGCGTTTCCTTTCGGAGTATCAGCCGTAGATCTCGTCGTAGTGGGCGGCGCGCTCACGCACCCACTGCAGAAGCTCCTCGCCATTCAGACCCATGCCATTGAGGGTCTGGACATACTCCTGCACCAGGGGCTCCAGCTTTTCGTTCCAGCGGGCCATTTCCTCGTCGGTGAGGTGGATCCACTCCAGATCCGCGTTGGCCTCTCTGGCAGTAGCCATACCGGTCTCAGTATAGCCGCCGTAGAATTTGGAGGAGGTGGATACGAAGAAGTCATAGGACACGTCGGTGATGATCTTCTGCAGATCCTCGGGGAGTCGCTCAAAGGCTTCCCGTCCCATATAGATCATGACGGTGGCCTGCACCATGGACAGGTCGATGATGTAGTCGCAGACCTCGTAATACTTACTGTTGCACATGGACTCGTAGGAGAAGACGCCGGCGTTGACCAGATTGGCCTGGAGGGCTTCGTAGACCTCGCTGGAGCCCATGGTCACGGGAGTGGCGCCCAGAGCGGTCATCACAGCGGCCATGGAGGAGTTGGTACGGACGGTCAGGCCATTCATATCCTCCAGGCTGTGGACGGCCTTGTTGCTGATGAGGGCCCGGGGGCCGGAGCACATGGGCGCGAGGACCACGATATCCTTATACTCGGGCAGATCCAGCTCATGGATCATGTCATAGAACACCCAGCTGAGAGCCTCGCCGGAGGCGGTGCCCATGTTGGGCTGCTCCAGCAGGATGGCGCCGGGGAACACGCCGGTGTACCAGGCGGGGGCGTCGAACACCATGTCGACAACACCGTTCTTGATGCCGTCCAGGTTCTCGCCGCTCTTGAGCAGGGCGCCGCCCAGATACTCTTCAAACTTGATCCGACCGCCGGAGGCTTCCTCGATGGCGCGCATCAGGGGAGAATCGACATTGTTGTACATGGCGGAGTTGGTGCCGTTGACGGTGGAATAGGTGATGGTGTACACCTTATTGTCCGCCTTGGTTTCGGCTTTGGTTTCGGTCTTGGTTTCGGTTTTGGTCTCGGTTTTGGTTTCGGTTTTGGTCTCGGTTTTGGCATCAGAGGAGGAGCTCTGGGAGCCGCAGCCCGTGAGCATCATCGGGACCAGAAGACAAACGATCATCAGGACAGCAATCAGACGCATAGAACGCTTTTTCATTCTTTTTCCATCGCCGGTATCTTCGATACAGGCAATGACCTCCTTTCAGATTTTGAATTGTTACCCGTTCTTCTTGTGTATGCTCGCTGAAAAAACTGGATCATCCGAATTGATCGGGGCGGCAACCTCCTTTCCTCGTTCCTTTGCTTCTGCAGAACATGCAGCGGTTTTTGCTGAAAGGTCTTTCATTCCATCAAGAAATCATCGTTGAAAGATCCGGAAAGCGCTTTCCAAATCTTTCACTTATTAAATATGATATCACCCGAGAGGATTGATGTCAAGATGAAAACATGGCCCGGATAACAACGCCGGTTTTTTTGTTAATAATTGATAAAAACCTCCGTTTTATTCATGTGCATAACGCTGTTTGAATCAAAGCTTCCCTCCGCTTGTCTTTCCGTTTCTTTCAGTTTCTTTCATTGACATTTACAGAAAACCATGGTAACATAAACAAGAAAACCAAAGGAGAATCATCCGAAATGAATATATATGATATTGCCCGGGAAGCAGGCGTTTCCATCACCACGGTTTCCAGAGTCATCAACAATAAGCCGAACGTGCATCCGGAAACCCGGGAGCGGGTCCAGCAGATTATGCTCCGCTCAAACTATATCCCCAGCTCCTTTGCCCGCGGCATGGTGACCAAAACCAGCAGACTGGTGGGCATCCTGACGATCGACATGCGCATGCCGCACTATGCGGAAACCATTTTTTCCCTGGAGGCTGAGCTCCATTCCGCGGGATTTCAGGCGCTGATCTGCAACACGGGCGGCGATATGGAGAAGGGCAACGAGTATCTTCGTACTCTGCGTGAGTGCGGAGCCTGCGGGGCCGTGCTGATCGGTTCGGTTTTTCAGAACCGATTTGCGCAGACCTCCTTTATGGATTCTGGAGAGAGCTTCTTTTACCTGCTTGTCAACTACGAAATGGCCATCAAGCGGTCCTGCTCGGTGATTCTGGATGATCGGTATGCGGTGGAGATGGTCATCGATCATCTGATGGAAAAGGGCCATCGGAACATCGTTTATGTTCAGGACGCCGAGACCCAGAGCGGGATACGCAAAAGAAAGAGCTTTCTTTCCGTGATGAAAGAAAAGGGGCTGGACTCCTCCGAAGACAGGGTTTTTCGCACGGAGCGTTCCATTGGTGGGGGAAGGAAGGCGTTTGACGCGATAATGGATTCGGGCCTGTCTCCCACCGCTGTTTTTCTGGGGGACGATTTGACGGCTGTCGGGCTGATCAGCCGGGCCCAGACGTGCGGCAGGCGGATACCGGAGGATTTGGCGGTCGTCGGTTATAACAACTCACCCTATGGGAGGATATTTGCACCGCATCTGACGACAGTCGACACGAAAACCGATGTGCTGGCCTCCTGCGCGGCCATGCTGATAAAAAATATGGTGGAGGGCAAGCAAACCACCCGTATCCTGCATGTGCATCCGGAACTGATCGTCCGGGAGAGCACGTAAACGTCTGTATTTTACAGCCGAAAGCACCCGACCGTTTTTTCGGTCGGGTGCTTTCGGCTGTATATGTGCTTGCGGCGTCCTCACACGGCCTTGTCCGCCACGATGTTGTTGAGCCAGATCCCCCGGCGGACAAGATACACCCCCAGGATCACCTTCAGGATATCCGCCAGATTGACGGCCAGATAGGCGCTCAGCAGCGGCCAATGGAAGGCGTGGATGCACACCCAGGCGATGGGCAGCGTGACGGCCCAGGAGAACCCGCAGTCGGAGAGCATGGTGATATAGGTGCGGCCTCCGGCCCGGATGGTCCAGTAGGTGCAGTTAACAATGCTGTTGAGGGGCATCATGCACGCGCAGATGCGCATGAGCCCGGCGGCCAGCAGCATGATCTGGGGGGAGGTGTTGTAGAGCCGGGGGGCGAAGGGCGCTGCGGCGAACAGGCAGATCCCCATGACGCTGCTGGCGCAGAAGGCCACGGCCATCAGCTGGGGACAGGCAGCCTTGGCCCGATTGTATTCCTCCGCTCCCAGCAGGTGGCCCAGGATCACTGCCACTACGTTGCCCATGGTAAAGAACACGATATAGAAAAGGTTGGAAACGGTGCTGGTGATGTTCAGCGCCGCCACCGCGTCCAGTCCCCGGTAGGAGTAGCACTGGGTCAGCATGGTCTGGCCCAGGGACCAGAGCATCTCGTTGAGCAGCAGCGGCGTCCCCCGCCGGAGGATGTCCCGGGCGAGGTCCCCGGGGATGGAAAAGGACCGGTACAGCCCCCGGAGGAACTCCGGCCGCTCTCTTCGGCCGTGGGTGCCCAGGAGGATCAGACTGAGCTCCACGTACCGGGAGATCACCGTGGCGATGGCGGCGCCCCGGACGCCCAGTACGGGAAAGCCCAGCTTGCCGTAGATGAGGAGCCAGTTGCCGATTAGGTTTACCATAATCGCTGTGATGCTGGCTCTCATGGGCAGACGGTTATCTCCGGTGACCCGGAGGATGCTCACATAGGCGGTGGTCGCCGCGAAGGGCGGCAGGCCCCAGAGCATGAGACGGAGGTAGGCCCGGCCCTCGGCGAGAGTCCGGGTCAGGTCCCCGGCGGAATCGGTCTCATGGAGAAAGGCGCCGATAAAGAAATCCTGGAACACGGTCAGGGCGATGAGGGCCGCGGCGGTGAAAAGGGCGCTGAGGATAAGGTTGAAGCGCAGGGTGTGGCGCACGCCCCGGTGGTCGCCCCGGCCGAAGAACTGGGCGCCGAAGATGCCGGCCCCGCCGGTGCCGCCGAACAAGCACAGGTTGAACACGAACAGGAGCTGGTTGACGATGGACACGCCGGACATGGACTCCGTGCCGATGCGTCCCACCATCAGGTTGTCCAGGAGGTTCACAAAGGTGGACACCGCGTTCTGCAGCAGCAGCGGCAGCGCCAGCGCCGCCACCATCTTATAAAAATCTCTGGTTCCCACCAGTTTTCGCAAGGCTTTCAAAGGACATCCCTCTCAGAACAGATAACCAGGCCATCTTATAGCGCGGGGCGAAAAAAGTCAATGCCCCGGCGGGGCCTTGCCCGGGGCCGGAGGCTGTGCTATACTGTTTTTCGCGTCCGGGGGGAGGAGACAGCATGCCGGAGAAAGAAAAACTGACCATCGTGCCCTGCGCCGGCTACGGGCCGGAGACGGTCCGCGCCGCGCTGGAGACGGCCCTCTCCGCGGTGGGGGGCCTGGACTGGGTGCGCCCCGGGATGCGTGTGGGCGTCAAGCTCAACCTCTGCGCCGCCCGGCGGCCGGAGCAGGCGGCCACCACCCACCCCGTCCTGGCCGCGGAGCTCACCCGTCTTTTGCGGGAGCGGGGGGCGGACGTGGTGCTGGGGGACAGCCCCGGGGAGCCCTTTGCCGCGCCGGTCCTGAACCGGATCTATTCCCTCGGCGGCTGTGCTCTGGCGGAGGAGGCCGGGGGCGAGCTGAACCGGGATTTCTCCCACCGGGAGGCGTCCTTCCCCGAAGCGGCGACGGCCAAAACCTTTGCCATCTGCTCCTGGCTGGAAAAGTGCGACGCGGTGATCAGCTTTTCCAAGCTCAAATCCCACGGTCTCATGGGCATGACGGCGGCGGTGAAGAATCTCTACGGCGCCGTCCCCGGCACGGTGAAGAGCGAGTACCATTTCCGCTACCCGGACCCCATGGCCTTTGCCAACCTGATGGTGGACCTGAACGAATACATAAAGCCTGCGCTCTTTTTGTGCGACGCGGTGGACATCATGGAGGGGAACGGCCCCACCATCGGGACGCCCCGGCACATGGGGGCGCTGCTGGCCGGGACGGACCCCTACGAGATGGACCGGCTGTGCGCGTATCTGCTGGGTCTCCGGGAGTCGGAGATCCCCACCCTCACCGCCGCGAAGGAGAGAGGTCTCCTCTCCCGGGAGGGGGAGCCCCTGTGCCGGGCGGAGGCGGAGCCCTTCCGCCTGACGGACTTCGTCCGTTCCGGGGCCACGGGCAGCTGGTTCGCCCTCAGCCCGGAGGACCCGCCGGTGCGGAAGCTGCTGAAACGGGGCATGGCGCTGGCCATGCGCTCCCGGCCGAAGCTGTACGAGGGCTGCACCGGCTGCGGCCACTGCGCCCGGCTCTGCCCGGCGGGAGCCATTGCGATCAAAAACAAAAAAGCCGTCATCGACCGACATAAATGCGTCCGCTGCTTCTGCTGCCAGGAGTTCTGCCCCTCCGGGGCCATGCGGGTGCAGCGCTCTCCGGCGGCCCGGCTTCTGAGCCGCTGAAAAGGAAACGAAAAATGAAACTGTTCCGACAATACCGGGGTCTCCGCCGGGAGAACTACATCCTGTTCTTTGGCAATGTGGTCACCAACATGGGCTCCATGGTCTGGCCCATGATGACCCTGATCCTGGATCAAAAAATGGGCCTGAGCGCGGGGAACATCGCCCTGCTGCTGATGGCCGAGAGCATTATCTGCATGCCGGCCAGCCTGTTCGGCGGGCGGCTGGCGGACCGGATGAACAAGAAGAGGATCATCATTGTGGGGGACCTGGTGTCCGTCACCTGCTACATCGTGTGCGGTCTGGTGCCGCTGTCCTACGTCACCGTGGGCCTCATCATGCTGGCCAGCATCTTTCAGAGCATCGAGCACCCGGCCTACGCCGCGCTGATCGCCGACATCACCCCCACCCGGGACCGGGAGAAGGCCTATTCCCTGCTGTATCTGGGAGCAAATCTGGGTCTTATGGTATCGCCTACCCTCAGCGGCCTCCTGTTCAAGAACTACCTGTGGCTGGCCTTTATCATCAGCGGCGTGGCCATCGGCTGCTCCACGATCCTCATCTGGCTGTTCGTCCGGGACATCACCCCCGTGAAGGAAGAGGGGGAGGAGGCCTCCTACCAGGTCGCCCGGGAGGGGGAGAGCGTGTGGAAGATCCTGTGGGACAACAAGGCGGTGCTGCTCTTCTGCGCCATCACGGCCCTGTACTTCGCCGCCTACCACCAGTTCAACTTCCTCATGCCGCTGGAGATGGGCCGCCTCCACGGGGACGACGGGGCGCTGATCTTCGGCACCGTCACCAGCCTCAACTGTATCATCGTGGTGGTGTGTACGCCGCTGATCACCGGCTGGTTCAAAAAAATCCGGGAGACCGGCAAAATGGTGGTGGGCCGGGTGCTTCTGATCGCCGGGTATCTGGCGTTCGTGCTGCTGCTGGGCTTCATCCCCGCCTACTACGCCGCCATCACCCTCTTCACCTGGGGGGAGATCTTCAACACCCTGGCGGAGGGACCCTATATGTCCAAGCGCGTCCCCTCCTCCCATCGGGGACGTCTCAACAGCGTCACCGGCGTGCTCCAGGGCACCCTGATCTCCCTGTTCAACGTGGCGGTGGGAAAGATCTACGATCTCACCGGCTCCCGGGGCGCCTGGACCGTCGTCATGACCGCGGCGGCGCTGTCGCTCCTGCTGTCCGTGCGGCTCATCTTCCTGGACCGCCGGGACTACCCCAAGCTCTACGGCGATAAAACGTGATCCCCTCCGCGCAAAAGCAGATCCCCGTCCCAACGGACGGGGATATATTATGTAAACAAGTTTTATGTCAACCGATTTCGCCGGCCCGACAGGCCTCCGGCGCAAAGCCTCTGAAGAAATTCCGCAGAGGATGGGAAAACGAAGAAAAAAGTGTGGATTCTTTTCCGTATGTATGGTATTTTATTCCGCGGACGCACATAACAGCTCCGCTTTGGAGCGTTAGGCGCTGATTTGGAAGACAGGAAACAGGTGAACGTATGGTTTGCGAGACGGTATTGGACGCCGTGGGGAACACGCCTCTTCTTCGCCTCAACCGCATGACGGGGCCGGAGGATGCGGAGGTCCTGGTGAAATACGAGGGGCTGAACATCGGCGGCTCCATTAAGACGAGGACGGCGCTGCAGATGATCCGCGCGGCGGAGGAGGCGGGCGCGCTCCGACCCGACTCCATCATCGTGGAGCCCACCAGCGGCAACCAGGGCATCGGCCTGGCTCTGGTGGGGGCGGTAAAGGGCTACCGGGTGATCATCGTCATGCCCGACTCGGTGAGCGAGGAGCGGCGGCTTCTGATCCGGCAGTATGGGGCGGAGCTGGTTTTGATCCACGACGAGGACAACATCGGCGAGTGCATCGACCGGTGCATCGAGACGGCCCGCCGGATGCAGCGGGAGGACCCCCGGGTATTCTTCCCGGACCAGTTCTCCAACCCGGAGAACGTCAACGCCCATCTGAAGGCCACCGCCCTGGAGATCCTGCGCCAGGCGGAGGGAGGCGTGGACGGCTTCTGCTCCGGCATCGGCACCGGCGGCACCATCACCGGCATCGGCCAGGTGCTCCGCCAGGCCAACCCGGAGATGCTCATCTGGGCGGCGGAGCCGGAAAACGCGGCCATTCTGTCCGGCGGGTCCATCGGCTCCCATGTGCAGATGGGCATCGGCGACGGGCTGATCCCGCCGATCCTGGACCGGGAGATCTTCTCCCGAATCGAGATCGTCACGGATAAGGAGGCCATCGAGACCACCAAGGACCTGGCGAAGAAGGAGGGCATCCTGTGCGGCATCTCCAGCGGCACCAATGTGTGCGCGGCGCTGCGCATGGCCCGCCTGCTGGGGAAGGGGAAGCGGGTGGTGACGGTCCTGCCGGACACCGGCGAGCGATACTTCAGCACGGATCTCTTTGAACACTGAAAAACCGCAGGCACGGAGTTTTCCGTGTCTGCGGTTTTTATTTTTCCTTTTTCCCGGCGAAGACCCATTTTTTCTGGATCTGGTAGCTCAGAAGAAACAGGGCGATGTCCACGGGGATCTTGATGACGGTCTCCATCAGCTGCGTGCTGCCGGTGAGCCGTCGGAGCAAATACACCAGCGCCGCGGAGGCGGCGGCCTGTACCACGGCCAACGCCGTATAGCGCACGGCGGCCCGGCCGGGGGAGGAGGTGTCCTGAAAGACAACGTTCCGGTTCAGCAGAAAGTTTACCACGGCCGAGACGATCCGGGCCCCGTAGGTGGCGGCCAACTCCCGCGCTCCGTCGGCCATTCCCGTGAGGAGCACGGCGTTGAGCAGGGTGAAGAGCCCGTAATCCAGCAGGAAGCAGAGCCCGGAGCTGGCGGAGAATTTCAGAAAGGAACCGATCTTTCGGCCCATGGGTCACTTCCTTCTCCGGCGGGGGCGGAGCATGTGCCGGAAGATGATCTTGTAGATCTTCCAGGAATCCCGGAAGGCGTTGAAATGACTGGTCTGGTTTTCATCGATGTAGACCGTGTCGATGATCACCTCGCCGATGCCCACCTTTTCGTCGTGAAGGTCAAGGAGCATCTGGGTCTCGTACTCGTAGCGCTCCCCCTCGATGCGGCACATGAGGGGAAGGTGCTTCCGGGCGATGGCCCGCAGGCCGGTCTGGGTGTCGGTGATGCGGCTGCCGCAGGCCAGCTTGACCACGGTGCGGGTGACGGTGTTCCCGAAGCGGCTCCGAAGGGGGACGTGCTCCAGGGAAAAATCCCGCACTCCCAGCCACACCTTGCCCGGGTCCTCCAGCATGGCCTCGGCGCAGCGGCGCACGTCCCCGGGCCGGTGCTGGTTGTCCCCGTCCACGGTGATCACGCCGTCGATGTCGGGCCGGTGCTCCAGGCACCAGGCGAAGGCGGTCTTCATGGCCCGGCCTTTTCCCCGGTTCACCTCATGGGTGAGGACGGTGACCTCCGGGTGCGTCCCCGCCTGCCGGAAGGGGGCGAGATGGTCGTCGTGGCTCCCGTCGTTGACCAGCACGATGTCCCGGAAGCCCTCGGCGAGAAGCCCGTCCACCACCTGATTGAGTTTTTCGTCCGGGTCCAGGGACGGGACGACGATCGTAACGTTCATTGGTTCTCCTTAGTAAATGGGCTGGAAGTGGCTGATATAGAAGCCGCCGTCGTTGCCCCGGAGGAAATAGATCCGCATGGTGCCCGCGCCGTCATAGTTCACCCGCTGGCCGTTGAGAAGGCCCGTGGGGGCATAGGTCACGTCCACGCTGTAGCAGTTGTCCGCCCAGATCACTACGCTCCCGGCGGTGGTGTTGCTGGTGTCGATGTCGCCGTAGGCGGTGTTCCACTCCACGCCGATCTTGGTGTCAAACAGCGTCTGATAGGCGGGGGTCCCGGGCACCAGATAGGCCAGAGCGGCGTACAGGTTGCCCCAGGTATTGAGCAGCCCGCTCATATAATAGTACTGATAGGCCCGCATGAAGCCCACGGACCGGTCCACGAAGGTCTTCCCCGCGTTCTCGTCCAGACAAAGCAGGAAATCCCCGCTCTCGGTCTGGGTGACGCTGCTCCCCTCGGGGGGCTCGGCGGTGAGGGTGGGGGGCATCAGCAGCCCGCTGACGGAATACGTCTGCCAGCCCACCGGATTCACCAGCTTGTCGGCCAGAGGCTCGAAATCAAAGGTGGTCTCCACCTCCCCGGCGTACTCCGGGCCCAGCTCCACGCCGTTGCAGAAGACGGCGCCGCCGGTAAAGGCCCGGACGGAGGCGCCCTCCTTCCCCTCCAGCAGCAGCTGCGCGTCGGCCACGGACCAGGTGACGTCGCTGCCGAAGAGGGAGACCTTCGCCAGGGAGAGATCCCCGTCCCGCAGGACGTACACCGGCGCCTCGGGGGTGTAATCCGCGGCGCGGAAGGGCTCGGCGGCGGAGAAGTGCTCCTCCATATAGCCGCGGATCATCTCCCGGCTCTCCAGAGCGTCCGAATGATCCTCGAACCAGAGATCGGTCCAGGTGTCGGCGTCGGTGCCGGCGAGCCAGGCGTCGAAGGCGTCCTGGGGGGCCCGGCGCACGGCGGCCTCGTGGGCCCTCTGCTCGGCCAGCTCCGCCTTGATGCGGGCCTCCTCGGCGGCCTCCGCGTCCTTTTTGGCCTGCCAGCGGCTGAGGAACACCCACAGCGCCGCCAGGATGGCCACGATCAGCGCCAGCATCACGATCACATAGATCCGCAGATTCCGGCGGAAACGGCCCTTCTTTTTCTTCTTCGGGTTTCTTCCGTTGGGGGACGCGGCTTTTTTCTTTCGTTCCGGGGCGGCGTTCTTCTGCGGAGGGGCGGCCCGACGGGGCCGGGGCGCCGGCTTCGGCTCCTCCGCGGGTTCCGCCGGAAGCGCCGGATCGACGGTCTCTTCGGTTTCAAGGGGCGGCTCCGGTTCCGCAGGCACCTCGATTTCGGCGGGAGAGTCCTCCCCGGCCGGCTCCTCCGGCTCGTCTACGGCGAACAGGTCCTCGTATTCTCCCTCCCGCGCCGCGGCGTCCAGCCAGTCGTCATAGGGGTCCCGACGGGCTTTCTGTACGGCGGATTTGGGAGGGGCGGCGTCGTTTCTTTTCTTCACGTGCTTTCCCATGGACAGCTTCCTCAATTCAACACGAGAATGGCGGTGGACATCTGACGCATGCCGATCAGATTGGAGCCCCGGGTGATCTGCTCCCCATTGTAGTACATCAGGGAGGAGGAGCCGCCGTCCAGATTGGCGGCGTTCACCGCGCCGTGGTCGAACATGATGTTGGCGATATCGTCGTAGGTGGCCCCCAGGCTGTCGGGCTTGCGGCCCTCGATGACCATCAGGAGGATGGTGCCGTCGGCGGTCTGCCCGATGCAGGTCCGGGGGTTCATACCGCCGCCCAGCCCGGTGCGGATCATGCCTCCCTGCACCAGCACGGGGCCGGGGGAGAAGCTGACCGCGGAGGTCAGGCCCAGATCCAGGGCCTGCTGGCCGGACATATCGCCCACATGGAGGATGTGGTCCGCGTCGAAGCCGATGACGTTGATATACCATCCGCCGGGAGCGCCCCAGGCGATGGCCCCGTTGCGGATCACCAGCCCGTCGGGGGTGCCGCCGTTGCCGTATCCGCCCGGATCGTAGAAGCCGCCGGCGTTGGTGCCGCCGATGGCGTTGTATTTCTCAATGAAGCCGTCTTCCGCATCCCCCGGCCGCCGGTAGAGGTACAGGCCGTGATAGGCCCCGCCGTAGGCGTCCAGGGTGCCCACGATCACCTTGGAGGGGTCGTGGATGACCATCATCTTTCCCTTGTAGGTGGAGCCCCGGATGTCCTTGATCTCCAGCCATTCGCCGCTCTCGGTGGCCTCGGCGGGAAGCTCGGCCAACACCACCTGACCGGCGGAGGGCTCCTCGGCGACGGCGGCGGGGGTGCCGTCCTCAAAGGCGTACTCCACGAAAACCTCCTCGGGAGCCTCGGCCTCCTCGGGGGCGGGGTGGAGGATGCTGTCCACCTTGGCGGCGGGCAGATAGAGCTTGGGCACGAATTTCAGCGCGCTGGTCTCGTCCAGAGACAGCACCAGCAGCCGCTGGGCCTCGGCGGAGGGACCCCGGAGCACAACGCCCACCAGGGCCACCACGAACACGGCAACCAGCAGCACGGTCACCAGCAGTATCAGAAGGACATGGCCGAGGGAACGGAAAAACCCACCGGCGGCGCTTTGACTACGCAATGGAAACTCCTCGCTCTCTATATGTTCCAAAAGTTAAGGTGTCGGGAAAGTGACTGAAATAGTATATACCGAATCGTCCTTTCATGCAACAGAAAAAGCGTTGGGAACGAAAAACTTCTCTCTCTGTCATAGAGACGCAAAAAGAGGGCCCGCGGTTCCCCGCGGGCCGTGAAAACCCGATCGTCCCGGCTTATTTCTCCGCCCGGAGCAGCCTGGTCTTTTTTGCCAGGAAATAGATCACCACGGCGGCGATGATCTCATTGCACAGCACGAAGCTGCCGTTGTAGAGAAGGGAGTAGACCCACACGTTGGTCATGCGCATTCCCCAGAACTCGTCGGGCATGTACTGACCCCAGATCAGCACGCCGCTGAGCACAAAGGAGAAAAGGCAGCCCAGCGCGCCGAAAACGGTGGAGACCACGGGCTTTTTGGGCATCAGACCGGCCAGGCCCACCAGGGCGTAGGCCACGGCGTAGTCCAGCAGCAGGGACTGCCAGCCGTAGGCGATGCCGCCGCCGATGATGGCCTTGATCACGCCGAAGATCAGACCGGCGCCCAGTCCCCAGGCCGTTCCCCGGCGCAGGGCGTAGACCATCAGCGGGATGAAGACCAGGTTGACGCTGCCGCCGTCCGGGCCCAGATCCAGCTTGAGGAAGTTGAGGACCACGGCCAGGGCCACCATGATGGCCCCCTCGGTGATGACGCGGGTGGTGTTTTTGTTTTGCATGTGTTTTCCCTCCTGAAATGAAGATTCAGCCATCTCCTGAGCGGAAAACGGCTGAAAAAGCGTCGATATTGCTCGCTCCCTCCGCCGGCATTATCCGGATCAGGTCAAAGGGTACCGGAGCTTCCATTGGCTCCGTCTCAGCCGGGATCACCCGGCGCCCCTGCTTGGTTTGAACGCAGTATACTCCAAATCCCGGAAAAAAGCAACAGGGATTTTCCCGCTCCCCCATGAAGGCCGAAATCCGGCCGAGTGGGAGAAAAATGCGGGTTTTTTCGTAAAAACAGGGATTAAATGGGGTCAAAGCGGGCGAAACCCTTGACCTTTTCAGGAAAATGTGCCTATAATACGAAAAAGGAAAAAATTTACAGATGAAAGGAGGCCGTGACGTGCTGCAGATGAAAAACGTGAGCCTTGACGGCGCCGCCGGACGAAAAACGGTGCACATCGTCAGCCGCGTGAATCTGACGCTCCCCGATCGCGGGCGGGTCGTGGTGACCGGACCCTCCGGCAGCGGGAAAACGGCCCTGCTTACCCTGATCTCCGGCCGGGAGCGCCCCTCCCGGGGGGAGATCCTGCTGGACGGGGAGAACACCTCCCACTGGAACGACACCCGGCTCTCCGCCTGGCGGCGGCGGACGGCCGCCGCCTCGGAGGACCTGCTGCTCCCGGACCGGAGCGTGCGGGACAACGTGGAGCTCTCCCTCCGGCTGGCGGGCTGGCGGGGCGGCGCCGTGGGGAAAAGGGCGGAGGAGACCCTGGACGCCCTGGGCATGGCGGAGCTGGCCCGGAGCCTTCCGGACGAGCTCTCGGGCGAAGAGCGCCGCCTGGCGGCGCTGAGCTGCGCCGTCTCCCGGGAGCCGGAGGTTTTGCTGGTGGACGAGCCCCTGGACGGGCTGGACACGGAGACGAAGGCCCTTGTGCTCTCCCTGCTCCGGGAGGAGGGGGAGAAGCGCCTGGTGGTGGCGACCTCCCGAAGCGGCGAGCTGTTTTTCGGGGAGGGCGTCCGACTTCTGGAGATGGACCACGGGGAGATCGTCTCCGACAGCGGCGGGGACGCGGTCCCGGATACCGGGCTGGTCCCGCCGCCGGCGGGCTCCTCCGGCGCGGACCGACTGGCGCTGGCGTTCTCAGCCCTCCGGCGAAAAAGCAGCCGGACCACGGTGCGGCTGCTGACGCCCTTTATCGCGGTGCTGGCGGCGGGGCTCCTCCTGGCGGTGCTGGGCGGCGCGGAGACCCTTCACCGCCGTCTCCAGACAGAGACCCTGGCGGGCTATCCCATCACCCTGACGGCCGAGAGCGTCCCCTCCGGGGATCTGGAGGCCCTGGCGGACTGGCTGGAGGGTCGGGTGGACGGCCGAAGCCTCTCCCTGCAGCGCTCCTACGCCATCCAGCCGAGGATCTTTTCCTCCGACGTCTCCGCCGGGGCCCGGCAGATCAGCCCCCTGCCCGGCACCGACGTGACGCTCTGGTCGGAGCTGCCCGACGGGGACGGCCTGCGCCAGTCCCGCTATGAGCTGGTGTCCG
>Ga0079305_1001897_pt1 | contig 22280 bp, 18 predicted proteins | sample LMS_cellobiose_e_FD_79183 | JGI IMG/M metagenome (GOLD analysis project Ga0079305, IMG submission 79183) | Rumen-fistulated moose microbial communities from Alaska, USA - LMS_cellobiose_enrichment | ecosystem: Host-associated > Mammals > Digestive system > Stomach > Rumen fluid ... | reverse complement strand
CCCCAGGAGTCCGGCCGTATTGATTTGCGAACTCCATGGAAGCCGGGGTCACGCCGATGACGGCCGCCGCGTTGCGGAAGCTGTATTCCGCCCTTTTGCGCATCGGTCTGCAAAGCGCTTTTACGATCCCGCTCAATGACGGATTTACGCGTTCCCAAATATTGTCCGGCCACAGGTCCCGGATATCGACAATGACCGGGACATGGAATTCTTTCCCATACGAAACAGCTTCATAGGCCAGGTCAATCAGCGGGTAGGAGCAGACGATTACGTCCGGTTTTTCCGCCTGCCTTGCCGCGCGGCGGAATTCTTTTCCGAGTTGTCTGCTGTACCGGATCCGCTCGAGAGAAACATTCTTTGAATAAACCGTCTTTGCGTGGAGCATGTGCAGCCGGCAGTGATCCGACAGGTCGATCACGGTCTCCTGATCCCGCAGTCTTTTTTTCGTTTGATGGAAAAAGTCCGACGTCCACCATGTAACGTCGTGCCCTCGTTCCGCCAGCATCTCCGACAGGATCCCGCAGCGCATCTGTCTGCCCGGACATTCGGGAATCGGCAGCGGCTCCCCCTCTTTTATCGTCCATATCTTCATTCCTGATTTCTCCCGCGATTTGTGCGTTAATCCAGCGTTTTGACCGCTTTCTCGATGTCCTTCGCGTAGATATAATACGCCGCTTCAAGGGAATGGCTGGCCGGCGCCGGGCAATCCGGCAGAGTCACCATCCGGACGGGCGCTTTCAGCGCGCCGAAGCAACCGTCATAGATTCCCTTCACAACGGACGCCGCAACGCTGGCAAAGCCCCATTCCGCAATGCTGACAACCGCTTTCCCGGTTTTGGCGACGCTCCTGTTGACCGTTTCCATATCGACCGGCTTGATGGTTCTCAGGTCGATCACTTCGCAGGAAATGCCCTCTGCATCCAGGGTCTTTGCGGCTTTCATTGCCTCCTGCACCATAAACGACGCGGCGACGATCGTCACATCGCTGCCTTCGCGCAGTACATTCGCTTTGCCGATGGGGGTCTCATAGCTTCCCACTGGCACGTCGTCTTCCACGCCGTACAGCCAACGGTCGTCGATATAAATGACGGGATCCGGATCGTTTACCGCAGCGATGAGAAGGCCTTTGGCATCCCTCGCGGTTGCAGGCGCAACAACTTTCAGCCCGGGAATGTTCGCGTAAACGCCGAAGGGGCTCTGTGAATGCTGGGCGCCCTGTTCGCCGCCGCGGTTCACAATTCCGCGGATCACAACGGGCACATGAACTCTGCCGTTGAACATATAATTCCAGGATGCGCAGTGGTTGACGATCTGATCCAGTGCCAGATACATAAAGTCCATTCTCGGATGAAACACGATCGGCTTCATGCCGGCCATCGCCGCACCGATGCACGCGCCGGTCATCGCCGCCTCGCTGACAGGCGAGTCCATGATCCGGCCGGGCCCGAATTCATCCATCAGGCCGGTGGTCGTTCTGCCGACGAACCAGGGGTTGTTCACGCCCTGCCCGATCACAAAGCACTCCGGGTTGTTTCTCAGCGCGATTCTGTGACCTTCGTTGATCGCGTCGCCGTATGTTATGACTCTGTCGCCCATGGCTTATACCTCGCGAGAATAAAGATTCTGAAGGAGCGTTTCCGGTGCCGGTCTGGGCGCCGCGATCGCCTTCGCTTCCGCCGCGTCAACCCGCTCCCGGATCTGCCTGTGCAGCGATTCAAGCTCGTTTTCCGTCATGACGCCCTCTCGGAGAACCTTCTTCTCCAGATTCTTGATCGGGCACCGTTCTTTCCAGTAGTTCAGCTCGTTGATGTCGCGCAGTCCCTCCTTGATGTTGTCGAAGGGCCCGACATGCCCCAGCCAGCGATACGTTCTGGTCTCAATATACTGCGGGCCTTCGCCGTTTCTTGCGCGCTGCACGGCCTCCGCTGCAGCCTTATGGACCGCAAACACGTCGTTGCCGTCAACGATCTCCGTATGCAGTCCGTGCGCAGCGGCCACCTCGAATATGTTGTCATCCACCCTGCGGTCAGCAAGGGCGGCAGAGGCGGCATACAGGTTGTTTTCACAAACGTAAATCACCGGCAGCCGGTTGACCGCGGCGAAGTTCAGCGATTCATGCCAGACGCCTTCCTCCGGAACGCAGTCGCCGTGGAAAATCACGCTGACATTGTCCTCACCCATCAGTTTGCTCCGAAACGCCGGGCCAAGCCCGATGCCGAGGCAGCCGGCAACGATGGAGGAAGAGCCGAGAAGCCCGATCTCCGGGTCGCAAAGGTGCATGGAGCCGCCCCGTCCGCCGGAGCAGCCGGTTTCCCGACAGTAGATTTCCGCAAAGAGCCGGTCGATGCTGCCGCCCTTGGCGAGAAAATGGCCGTGGGAGCGGTGCGTGCTGAAGACATAGTCCGTATCCCGCAGCGCCCAGCATACGCCGACCGCATCGGCTTCCTGCCCGATATATAAATGACACGGGGTATCGATCCGGTGATCCAGCACACCCTGTGCGATATGCTCCTCGGTCGACCGGATCAGGAGCATTCTTTCCAGCATCGCCAGGATCGTGTCATTGCTGAGACCCAGCACATTGTTCAGAACCGGCAAGACCGGAACTTCAATTTTTCTCATACGCTTTTCCTCTGCCTTATCTTGATATTCTTTCGAGCCTTGCCAGATCCTCGTCCCGCAGCTTCCATCCAAAAGCCTCGCAATTCGAAAGAACCTGTGACGTTCTCTTCACCCCAACAAGCGCTGCGGACTCCGGAAAATAGTCCAGAATGAATCTCAATGCGATGGAGGCCGGCTTTTTCCCATAGGTCGGCTCCATTTTCCGCATCTCATCCACGATGTCCAGATTCTTCCGGAGTTTTTCTCCGTGGAAGTTCGGAAACGTATCCCGGGATCGTTTGTCCGAAGGATCCATGACGACATCCCGTCCGTATTTTCCCGTCAGGATCCCCTGCCCGAGACTGCCCCAGGTCAGCGGCGTCATGTTCATGACATCCGACAGTTCCCGGATATCCTGTTCAAAGTCCCGGCATGCCAGACTGTACTGATTCTGAAAGGAGCAGAATTTTCCTGCAAACGGCTTCAGAAGATCCAGATCCTTCTTTGCCACATTGGACAGGCCGTAATAGCGGATCTTCCCCTCCTGTTTCAGTCGGTCCAAGGCGTTTACCACTTCGTCCAGCGGCGTTACGCCGTCCAGATAGTGGATCTGGTAAAGGTCGATGTAATCCGTGTTCAGCCTGCGCAGACTTCCCTCCACCGCCCGGCGCATCCATGCCGGAGAGATATCATAGAACGTCCGGGTATTGTCCTCTGTTCGCCGCACACCGAACTTTGTGGCAATGACGACCTTATGGCGGTCGGCGCCGATGCCCTTCGCCAGCAGCGTCTCCGCCGTTCCCAGCCCGTAAACGTCCGCGGTGTCAAAATACGTGATGCCCGCATCGATGCCGGCCCGGACCGCTTCAATCATTTCGGTCTCGTTCGTATCGCCCCACGCATGCAGTCCCATGGGATCGCCGCCGATCGCGATGCGGGATACGACAAGATCTGAGTTTTTTATGCGTATGTATTCCATTTATTTCCCTCTGATTGTTGCAATTACCCGCTTCAAAACAGTCCAGACCGTCATGAAGAAAATCTTCACATCCGTGGCGAGGGAAATCTCCGCAACGTATCTGACACGCAGTGCATTTTTCTGGCCGAGGATCTCCTTCTGGAAGAATTCATCGGCATTCTTTTCTCCTACCAGCTCATCAAGGTTGGCAAACTTCACGGAACTGTAATCCGTGATCCCGGGTCTGACTTCCAGGATATATTTCTCCAGTCCCTCAAACCGGTTCACATACTCCAAAACTTCCGGGCGCGGCCCGATAAAGCTCATTTCCCCTTTGATGATATTGATCAGCTGCGGAATTTCATCCAGTTTGGATTTGCGCAGTACAGCGCCGACCTTTGTCACACGGGGGTCATGGAAGGCGGTGGTATAGCCGCCGATCTGATCCGCATTTTTCACCATGGAACGGAACTTGCAGATCCGGAACGTTTGATTGCGGTAGCCGCCCCGGGGCGCCCTGTACAGCACCGGGAATCCGTCCCCCGCTGCGATCGCGGCGGAAATCACGAGATAGAGCGGCAGACAGATGATAAACAGAATACAGCCGAGCACCAGATCAATGCAGCGCTTGATCACGCGATTATACGGCCCGTTTACCTTTTTCCGGAGCTGCTCCTCCGTATATTGGGAATCCACGGCTTGTATTGTTTCCATAGGCTGATCCTTCTACTCCTGATTTCCCAAACATGTTTGGGGCTCGCCTTGCGCGGAACTACTCCAGAACCACAACGCCGAGGATCGATTTGCCCCAGGCCCTGAGGAGCGTCAGCATCTGATTGATGTCTTCGATTTTCGTCGTCTGGTTCTCGGCAAGCAAAACGACCTTGTCCGACTTTGCAAGACTGTTCGCCGTATTCGGATCGGTCAGCGGGTTCCCTGCAAACGCATATTTTGTTCCCTGTGCGGCAGCTTCCAGCTTTCTTGCTATGCTTTCGGCGAAGGCCGGTTCTGCGATCCCGACGAGCTGCATTTCGCTCAGGCCCTGCTCCCGCAGTACGGCGTCAAGATTGTGTGCGGTCAACAGACAATCCCGCTCCATGCCCGTTCCGCGCCGCTGCCCGAAGATCCGATCGATCAGCGCGTCGATCCCCTGAAACCGCCGCTTCTCCGCGTCTCTGTGAATCGAAGCGATGACCGGGATTTCAAAAGCTCTCCAATCGTCAACGGTTTTTACTGTCCGGGTCACAATATAACTCACTGCATACCAGCCGAGCAGTACGACGGCGCCGATGATGCCGCCGAGAATCAGCGCTTTGATGGCCTGCTTCGCGGTATACCACGTTCCGTACTCCATCTCCGGCGGCGCTTTGTTTTCCCACTCCGTGAGCTCCGCGCTCTTTTCGCCGATTGCGTTGGCATAGTCGGAAATCGCGAGGATATTTGCCTTTTGTTTCGCGTCGAGATCCAGATCGATGGTGGAATAGACAGATTCCGTCATAATCTCAACACCGTGATCCCCGATCGCATCACGTATCGTCTCGTAGCGATTTGCGATCTTCAGCTTCACAAAATCAAGCAGCTCTCTCACGGCTGCTTCGCTCACGCCCATACAGTTCACCGCTATGGTTGCGGTGCCGGGATCGGCGCTCACGTTATAGATTTCCGAAAGGAAGCGGATTTCGTCGACCGTGTCGAGCTGCTCCATGATCTCGGTATACAGCTCGCCGCTGCGCAGATAACTCGAATATGCAGAAACGAGGCGGTTCGTAAGATCGATGTTCTGGTAAGTCAGGCTGGGGTCGATCTGATACTTTGAATCGACATAGAGCTGGAGATGCCCGTTCCATTTATTCATCGGGTCGATTTTCATCAGTTCGGACTTGTTGTTATATTCCTGCTGATTCTCAGATTGCGCGCGCAGGTTCACGATATTTGTCCGCAAGCGCTCCCCCGTCGCCTCATAGTCGCTGACGGCGATAACATATTTCTCATTTACCTCGGCCAGCTTCTCTTCATCCAGCATCAGGATCACGCCCGAGGCAACGCGCGACAGCGCGGCGAGGAGCGCGATAATGACCGCGCCGATCAGGACACTGCGCCACCTGCGAAATGTCCTGTACAAAAGATCTTTGAGGTCGATTTCCCGTACGTTGTCAGAATAATGATTCATATTCTTCCTCCAATAAAAAGCAAACGCCGGCTGTCCGATCCACGCTGAACTGACCCGCGGGATGCGCGTGCCATGTCATTCGGCCGTGTACCGGTGCAGAAAAGCATCTGCTTCCTTACTCAACTGAATCGAGCCGAGGTTCTCCTCGTTCCAGCGATCCAGCTTCCCGGCGATCCGGATCACGCCGTTCCGAAACACCTCTGAATCATCGGCATAGGCCTGCAGCAGGTCGACCGCCCGCTGCCAGGCAGTTTGATCCGACGAAACATAATCGACATATTTTTCCACCATCGCGATCCCCGGCTCGATTCGGCCCGTGTTGAAATAATACTCGGCGAGATAGATCGGGATCGTATTGGAATCGACCTCGGCCAATCGTTCCGCATACACGTCCGCCTGCCGCAGAACGTAGGGGTTTATATTCTCTCCCGTGGCATTGACGACGTAAGGCAGCGCATAATCGGCCCACTCAAATCGATCCAGCTTCTCGCTTTGAACCAGCGTCTGAAACGTGGGGTTGTTATCCGCCTGTTGCTTGGCGATCATGTTGCCTGCCAAAAAACCGCAATACACCACCGAGCATACAGAGACAATCCCGATCACGACCGTTCTTGCCGCTTTCGTCAGTTTCGGTTTCCGGATCGCCTCTCCGCAGCTCAGGCTGATCACCGCAAAGGTCCCATAGGCAACCGGTAAATAAACGTAAGATGAAAACACGATATCATGCAGCGCCTGTCCGGCCATGAAAACGACCGCTGCGAACAGCATGGGACGGCAGCGGTGCTCCTTCCCGGAACGTAAAACCGCCGCCGCGGAGACAAGCAGAAGGCTCAGAAACAGAAGCAGCCCCAGCACTCCGGTTTCCAGCATCGTTTGGAAATAATGGTTGTGCGCATATTTTGTCTCATAATAATAGGTCTGCACGCTCTTGATGCCGTTCTCGAAGGCACCCATCCCGAGCCCGACAACCGGGCTGCGCCGGAACAGCTTCAGGCCGTCGTCAAAGTAGACCAGCCGCTGCCCTGCACTGTGTACCGAATATCTGCTGATCAACCTGCGGGTTATAAAGTCGGGAAGAAGCTTATAGTCGAGAGGGATGCGATTGCCGCCAAACCGCGCAGAAGTGATTCTCGCTCCTTCCGGAGCTGAAAAAACGAAGTATGCGACGGTGCTGCCTTCCGGAATGGTAAACGTTGCGTCATATGCGCTCCCGGAATAGACCGTCGTCGAAACATTCCTCCCGGTCTCCTGCAGCGTCTGGGTGCGGACCCGGAGCTCCAGCGAATCTCCCTGGGACTGTATGTCCACTGAATAGGGGCCGGGATCGGGCAGTAATACTACCCGTTCAACGGAACCGTTCTCAGGGATTGTGATCGGCCATGTGAGATTCAGAGAAGCCAGCGCATACGCAATGACCAGCACGATCAGCGCCGATCCGATGACTGCCGCGGCTTTTGTGTGAACCATGGTCTTTGATTCGACCATTTTCATCAGCGGCCGGTCGATCACACAGAGCAGCGCCGCACCGAACGCCGTGCACAGCAGCGGGAACGCATGAAATGCGGGCTTGTCCCCGGAATTCAGGCGGGAGATGAAAACTGCTGCTGCGGCAGCCAATATCAGCATTTCCAGCATCAGCGCCAATGCCTGGATGCGGTTTTCTCTATTGTGCAGCAGCACAAATACGATCAATGCAACAAAAGCAAACACGAAAGCGCCCAGACTGATTGTAAGCAGGAACGCAACCGCCTGCAGATACAGCATGACGAGATACAGGCAGCGTTCCCGGCGCGCAGAAGAAACATCAGCCAGCCCCAACGTCAGCAGAATCCCGAGTCCGGAGAAGCCTGCAAACACATTCGCATTTGTAAAAATCGACGCCATACGGCTCAGGGACTGCAGCCCTTCATACGCTTGATATGCCTCGGTGAAACGCCCGACGATCCACAGAACGATCCCGCTGATCCATCCTGTGGACACCATGTCGATCCCGACCAGGCTGCCGACGGTAGTGCAAACCGCGAGAATTGTCGCAATGCGCTTTCCCGGCAGCGCTTCCTTCTTCGGAGAAGTCGCCAGAAGGATCACGGCAAGCAGATACGCCAAAAACACCTTCAGAAATTCCCGAAGGGCAAACTTGCCGGAGACGGCGTAGAACGTGGAAACGCCATCCATAATGACATAAAGCGTCAGGGCGATGAACGGAAGCGAGATCCGGTCGCGCAGCACCTTGAAGCGCACGGCAATCACCAGCAGCATGAAAACAGCCAGCACCATCACTGTGCGTTTCAGCGAATTCTGCTCTCCCAGGCAAAGGACAAAGAAAAACAGGATACCGAACAAAACAGGCGCGCCCAAACTCCGGTTAAAGCGTTCCAGTGTCAGCGTATTGGATTTGCGGTTTCGCTTGCTGATGATACTCGCCTCCGTTCCGTATGCGTTTTCGTTTGTAAGCAGTGACATTCCCTCGTATTTCGATCGCCGATAAAACAAGTCATACGATCAGCATACGATTGTGATATTATACTACCGGAGAGGATAGATTGCAAGCAAATTCCCCTTCGTCTGCCAATCCAGTTGCTGGCGCAAAATGAAACGACCTGCCGGCCGGCGCAACTGCAAACATTCACTTTTTGCTGACTTTCCATTTTATGTCTGGGAGCAGGCCGTATTATCGCAGCGTGTGTTTCTTGCCATTTCGCGCCGGGACTGCTATAATCGGTACCGTCGGATGCTGATTGTCTCTATGGATCAGCAGGACCTGCACGGAAGGAGTTGTTCCCATGAAAACGATCAAACGTTTGATTTGTCTTTTCCTGGCATTTGCCGCCCTGATGGCGCTTGGCATCGTTGCCAACGCCGCCGTCTCCGCTGTCGTTTCCAATCAGGCGCTGGAAATCGACGGTATCTTTGTCCGTCCGGCCTCCTATAACATCAATGGAGAAAACTATTTCAGGATCCGGGATCTGGCGTATCTTCTCTCGGACAGTTCCGCGAGGTTCTCCGTCGATTATGACGAGGCCGCGCGCTCCGTCAGGATCGCTACAGGGGATCCATACGCCCCGATCGGCAGCGAACTGCAGTCCCTCGGCAAAGAGGCGCAGCAGGCAGTAAGCAGCCCGCAGGCCATCTACATTGACGGGCAGAAGGCCGAGGCTCTGACGGTCTACCTCATCAGGGATTGCAATTTCTTCCGTCTGCGCGATCTGACCGACGTGCTGGGCTTCACCGTGGACTATGACGAGGCCGGCCGCAGGATCATCCTTACTACCTCTGCCGCAGAAGCCGGGGACAGCAAAAAAGAGAACATCGGCTCGATTACAGATTACGGGGATGTGGTGTTCAACAACTATATGATGCTGATTGACGGCATGCCGCAAATGCAGGAGAACGGCATCGACTATGTAAACTATTGGCTGAGCGCGGGCTTTGCCATCACCAAAATGTATAAATTCAACGACTATGCAACTGCTGCAGCGATCGTTGACTGCATGATGGACACCTTTTCCCGAAACGGCTATTTCCCCCGCCCTGCATACAGTACGCTCGCATACGGGTGGGTCTCCAGCATGGATGCGCCGCCGATTGCAATCGCGTCGCAAATGCTGTATGAGCATACCGGAGAGGAGAAATACAAAGACTTTGCGCTGCAGCTTCTTGATTATATTCCCAAGGACGTTTCCGAGCACGGCTTCACGGCTTCGGTCAACGGAAAGCGATGGCTGTTTGAATATGCCGACTCCCAAACGAACGATGTGAACGGCAAGTTTGTTTTAAACGGTTCCATGGTCGGTACACTGTCAGCAAGCATACTTGCGGATTATTTTAACAGTGAAAAACTGCGCGTCCTTGTGGAGGAATCGACAGAAAACTACAAGGAAATGATGGATCAGTACCTGTTCCGAAATCACGAATGGTGTTATTATATGCTGAACAAGAAGGCAGTGAATCAGCCCCACTACGTGATCTTCGAAATAAGACTGTGCGACGCGTTGTTCGAAATGACGGGGGACGCCTTCTATCAGGAACAGGCAGCCATTCGCCGTGAGATGCTGCTGCGCTACTATAAGGGATATCTGTACACCGATGATACCGGCAGCCATTCCTTCTCATTTTTGAGAGGCGGCGCACCGCACTATTATTACAATGACCTTTATGAAACCAAGGTGGACATGTTTGACGATGCGGGACAGCTGATCAAAACCGAAACGGTTGGCGGCCGCAAGCTGACAGACGCCGTGATTCAGGCATCCATACCGGAGGGCGTCAGCAAAGTGACATGGACAGCAAAAAGCGGACCGCTTTTCAGTGTGCTGATCGGCGAGCTGCAATTGGAAAACGGCTACGATGTGGTATCTTCGGAATATGCGGCAAACGTAGACTTGGCGGCCAGCGCAGACGGCGCATTCAACAATGAAGGTGATCTTGTACTGATCAACAATACGGGGAAGGCCAACCTGACCGGTAAGCTGCCGGCTCCCGTTCCAAGCAACCCGGAAACAATCTTTGTGATTGAATTTGATAATCTCTCCGATTTGAACTGTACGATGGATATGACCCTCTATGATTCTGCCGGCTCCGCTTTGAACAGAACGCTGATCCAATTGCAGAGCGGCAAGTGTTTTGCCGCCTTTGGGTTGCCCGGATTTCTTCAAAAGGAAACGGACCTCATCGACATTTCGTCGTTCCGCCTGAGAGTGTTCACCACTGCGATTCCCAAAGACACAGAATCCAAATTGCGGATAGGCAATGTGTATGTGTTTCATAATACCTGGGAGTATATGCAGTACTGTAAACAGACTGACTGCACTGCCCTATGGCGGGAAAACTGACTGTTTGAGTACAGCGATCTTACGCTGCGCATAGGCAAAAGCATCAGCCGCAGAACGCAATCTGCGGCTGATGCTCTTCATATTGGGGCTTGTCAGAACCATATCTGATTTACCGGCAGTCGGCCTCTCGGCGAATTGGATTGCGTGGTCATCATGCGGTTTCCCGGTATGGATCCTTCGAACGGGCTGCCGTCAGGCAGTTTCCACGACCTCGCCCATAATGAGCCAGTGCGGCTCCACGCCGTTGCGATAGATTCGTTTCGCCGCGTCCGGGCAGGCGGCATAGTCCAGCTGGTGCATATAGAGCTTTTTGCATACGAAGGTCTCGGACGCCTCCGCGAAGGTGACGCAGCCCTCCAGCGGCTTCGGCGTCAGGTGCGCCGCGGCGGCCTTGTCTCCGTCGCGGCCGGACGTCTGGCCCATCAACATGAGCGCGTCGCGGTACCGGTCGGGGTAAAACGAGACCGTAAACGTATCATTCTCCTTAAGGAACTGCCAGGTATAGCGGTCCGGGCGGACGTAGACCGTGATGACCGGCTTGCCCCAGATCGTCCCCATGGAGCCCCAGGAGATCGTCATGGCGTTGTACTTCTCCGCCGGACCGGCGGCGAGCAGCGCCCAGTCGCTGTTGAACTTTTCAAACGGATTGCAGCGGATGTCTTTCATAGAGTTGCCTCCTTTTCATGGATGGAAGGATCGAGCGGAGCTGCGGATTCCCACGTCGCTGCTTCGCATCCCTCGGAATGACAGGGGGAATGACGCAATCATTCGCCGATTTCCCAGAGCACCGTCACGGTGTCGGACACCTGGATGTCGTCCAGCTGGATGCTCATGTCGTAACTGCCGGATGCGCTGTCCGCCACGGCGTTTTCGGCCATCATCATCTTGCGCATGGGCTGCGCCTCAAAGCTGATCTCGCCCCAGGAATAATCGATGCTCTGCAGCGCGCCAAGCGTCATCCCCGCCGCGGCGGTGAGCGTCTCCGCCTTCGCGCGGGCGTCGCGCACAGCCTGCGCCAGCAGGGCGTTTTTTGCCGATTCCGGGTCGGAAATCGTGTAACCGACGCGAAATTCCGGCGATATTCCGCAGTGTGCCAGCGCGTAGAGCGTCCGACCCAGGAGACCGTTGTCCATGGGGAATTCCAGCTTCAATGAATGCTGGAACTGGTAGCCGATGAAGCGGTTGCGGTAAACGCCCTTCTCGTCCTGATAGCCCTCGTAGAGCGTGTCCACGTTGAACTGCACGGTCTTCAGAGCGTCGCGTGCAAAGCCGAGGGCCTCCAGCACGCCGCGCAGCGTTTCGGTGTCCTCCGCGCTTTTCTTCAGCGCCGCGCCGTAATCCTCGTCCGTCCCCTGCAGCGTCAGCGACAGGCGCGTCAGATCCGGCCGAAGCTTCAGCGAGCCCTTGCCGGTGACGCGGATTGTCCGTCGGTTTTCCATCGCGTCCACCTCACTTGTTCAGAACGCTCTCCGAGCCGTCGGCGGTGCGCGTGTTCGAGTAGACGCCGTTCATCGAGATGGAGAAATGCAGAATCGGGCGTTCCAGACGGATGATGGACAGCGGCAGATGCTTCATCCCGCCGGGCACGAAGATCAGGGACGATTTGGTGAGGCGGTGCAGCTCCCCGTCGATGCCGATCTCGATCTCGCCGCCGAGATCGTAAGGATCGTCGGGATTGGAGCCGAGGAAGCCGATCATCTCGTCAAAGTCGTGATAGTGCTCGTCGTGCTTGTACAGCGGCCGCATTTCCGGCGCGGCGCGGTACCACGACAGGTTCATCTGAAACGCGCCGGGCACGACGTTCCGATCCATCCAGAGCAGGCGGCTGGCATAGGTGGCGTAAAAGGCCTGAAACTCCGGACTGAGCGTCGGGGTCTGGAGCGTCTGCACGATGTATTTGCCGCAGCGCCCCTCGGTGTTCATCACATAGGGCTGGTCCATGTTGCGATCCTCCGTATCTGTCTATTTGAAAATCCGTGGTTCTCTCATTTCGCCCGCGTCGCCCAGAAGGCAACGGCGCTGGCGGCGGCGACGTTCAGGCTGTCCACGCCGTGGGACATGGGGATGCGTACGGTGTAATCGCACGCGGCGATGGTGTCAGCGCCGAGGCCGTCCCCTTCCGTGCCCAGCACCAGCGCGAGCTTCTCCTCCGCCAGCAGCGCCGGGTCGTCCACGCTGACGGAATCGTCCCGCAGGGCCAGCGCGGCCGTTCGGAAGCCCATGGCGCGCAGACGGGCAAGCCCGGGCCCCGGCCAGGCAGCCAGATGCGTCCACGGCACCTGAAAGACCGTTCCCATGCTGACGCGGACGCATCGGCGATAGAGCGGGTCGGTGCTGTCCGGCGTGAGCAGCACGGCGTCCACGCCCAGCGCGGCGGCGCTGCGGAACACGGCGCCGAGGTTGGTCGGGTTCTCGAGATTCTCCAGCACCGCGACGCGCCTTGCCCCGGCGCAGATCGTCTCCGCGTCCGGCTCGGGCGGGCGGTACATGGCACAGAGCGTTCCGCGCGTCAGCGGAAAGCCGGTCAGCTCCTTGAGCACCGAGACGTCCGACACGAAGACCGGAACATCGCCGCAGCGGGCGATGATCTCCCGTTCCTCCGGATCGTCCAGCCGCTTCCGCTCCATCAGCAGAGAGGCGGGTTCGATTCCCGCATCCAGCGCCCGGGCGATGACCTTCGGGCTTTCCGCGATGAACAGCGCGGCGGAATTATCCTCCGGATGCAGCAGCTGCCGCTCCGTCAGCCGGGCATAAACGTCCAGCTCCGGCGCGGAAAAATCCGTGATCTCAATGATATTGCTCAAATCTGCTCTCTCCGTTTCTGATCCTATGTTTCTCTTTTTCAGTGAAAAAGTCAAGGACATTTTTGTTGACGGGCGGGTCAGCAGATGTTTAAATAATGGTATCAAGGATCAAAGGAGCTTCCGCCATGGATACCATCACCCTCGGCAGCACCGGCATCGTCGCCCAGCGCAACGGCTTCGGCGCGCTGCCCATCCAGCGAGACGACAAGGACACCGCCGTCCGCCTGCTCCGCAAGGCGTATGCGCACGGCATCAACTACTATGACACGGCCCGCATCTACACCGACAGCGAGGAAAAGATCGGCCTCGCCTTCGGCGATATGGGCGTCCGCGACAAGATCTGCATCGCCACGAAGACCCATGCCAAAGACGTTGAAGACTTCTGGAGTCATCTTGAAACGAGCCTGAAGCTCCTGCGCACGGACTATATCGACGTCTATCAGTTCCACAACCCCAAGCAGATCTACCGCCCCGGCGACGGCACGGGCATGTATGAAGCGGCGCTGGAGGCGAAAGAAAAGGGCCTCATCCGCCACATCGGCATGACCAACCACTCGCTGGCGCTCGCCGCGGAGTGCATCGCGTCGGGGCTCTACGAGACGCTGCAGTTCCCGTTCAGCTACCTCTCCGGCGAGCAGGAAATGGAGCTCGTCCGCGGCTGCCGGGAAAAGAACATGGGCTTCATCGCCATGAAGGGACTGTCCGGCGGCCTCATCACCAATTCCGCCGCGGCCTATGCCGCGATCGCGGAGGCGGAAACGGTTCTCCCGATCTGGGGCGTCCAGCGCGAAAGCGAGCTGGACGAATTCATCGGCTACATCGACAACCCGCCCGTCATGACGCCGGAGCTGCGCGCCGTGATCGAGCGCGACCGGAAGGAACTCACCGGCGATTTCTGCCGCGCCTGCGGCTACTGCATGCCCTGCACCGTCGGCATCAACATCCCTACCGCCGCCCGCATGAGCCAGCTGATCCGCCGCTCCCCCAGCGCGCCGCTGCTCAGCGAACAGATGCAGGCCGAAATGCGGAAGATCGAGGACTGCGTGGAATGCGGTAAATGCAGTGCCCACTGCCCCTACGGGCTGGACACGCCCAAACTCCTGCGCAAATGCTATGAGGACTATAAGAAGATCCTCTCCGGAGAGATCTCGGTCAACTGATTTCTATTTCCACAAAGAGGACAGGGACGCCGGTTTCGTTATCAGGAAACCGGCGTCCTTTTCCATGGGGGATGCGGATCCCCCCAGCGTCGGAAGTGACGCGGGGCGCTTCGAAATCCTGCGTTTTGCAGCAGGCGTCATTTCTTTGCGATCCGCACGGTGACGATCAGCGCGTCGGAAGTCTCCTCGCGGCGCAGTTCGGCGGCGACGCCGCCGGAGCGCATGAGGTCGACGCTCCGGTCCATCGTGTTCAGGAACAGACGGACGTCCTTCATCAGAAACACGCTGCGCCGGCCCGCCGGCGTGGGCGGCGCGGGCGGCACGGGCGGCGCGGGCGGCGCGGGCGCGCAGAGCGCGTCAACATACGCCTCCGCCGCGGCCACATTCATGCGCCGGTCGATCATAGATTCCAGCGCCTGCCGCTGCGCCTGCGCGTCGGGCAGCCGCAGCAGCGCGCGGGCATGGCGCTCGCTGAGGTTTTCCGTCCGCAGCCGATCCAGCACGTCTTTCGGAAGCCGCAGCAGGCGCAGCTTGTTGGCAACGGCACTCTGGCTCTTGCCGAGGCGGCGGGCCGTCTGTTCCTGGCTGAGTCCGAACAGGCGGATCAGTTGGTTGATCCCTTCCGCCTCTTCCACAAAATCAAGGTCGCGGCGCTGGATGTTCTCGATCAGGGCGATGATGCCGCTGCTTTCCATATCGACGTCCATGATGATGCAGGGCACCTCGCGCAGCCCCGCCATCCGCGCCGCCCGGAGCCGCCGTTCCCCGGCAATCAGCTCAAATCGCTCCCCCTTCTGCCGCACGGTCAGCGGCTGCAGGACGCCATGCTGGGCAATCGAGTCCCGCAGCTCCTCCAGTCCCTCCCGCGAGAAATGCTGCCGCGGCTGCAGCGGGCCGGGAACGATCTCCTCCACCGGGACATAGCTCACCCGCTGCATGATCCGCCGCTTTGCAGGGCAGTACATGCACATCGCCTCCTCAAGAGTTCTCTTCCATATTTTAGTGCCCTCTGTCCCGCGAAAAAGCAAAAAAAGCGGCAGGTCATTGCAATGACCTGCCAAAAGGTTGTGGGATAAAGATATGAGCTGGGTATCCAACGGATTGGATAAGCTGTGACTATAAGATAGCACGTTTTCCCGAACTTGTAAAGAGCGAAAAGCGTCGAATCATGAGATTTCTGCACGATCTCATAACTTTTTCACGATCTTCCATCGGATCAATCCATCCGTAGCACCGCCTTGATGACCTTGCCGCTCTTCGTGTCGGCAAACGCCTGGTTGATTTCTTCAAACGGATAATACCGGATCAGCCTGTCGAAGGGGAATCTGCCTTCCCTGTAATAGTGGATGAGTTTGGGAATGAACAGCTGTGGGATGCAGCAGCCCTCCACCACGCCGCCGAGCGTTTTTGCCGTCCCCATGAGTTCGTTTTCCACATTGATCGTCAGCTCCTGCGTGGCGCCGACAACGGCGCAGACGCCCAGAGGCCGGGTGCAGTTCAGAGAGGCCCTGACACATTCGCCGATGCCCGTGCAGTCCACGGCATAATGGGTACCCATACCGTCGGTGATTGCCTTTGCAGCGTCGGGAACGCTTTCCACCTCGCGCGGGTTGATTGTGTGCGTTGCGCCGAGTTCCTTCGCCATCTCCAGCCGGGACTCCACGATATCGCAGGCGATGATGACTGAGCAGCCGGCGATTCTGGCCGCCATCACGGCGCAAAGTCCCACCGGCCCGCAGCCGGTGATGATGATGGACGTATCCGCTTCCGGCTTAATGTAGTTGAAAATCGCGCCGGCGCCGGTCTGGATCCCGCAGCCCATGGGCGCGGCCAGTTCCAGCGGCATCTCCTCCGGCACCGGGATAAGGTTGTTTTTGTGAACCACTGCATAGGTGGCAAAGGCCCCCTGTCCGAAGAAGGACGAAACCGGAGCCTGCCTGTAGCGCAGCCGCCTGGTGTTATCAAAGGAAACGCCGCCGAAATTCAGTCTGCGGTTCTCACGGCAGCCGTAGGGTCGGCCTGTCCGGCAGGCCTCGCAGGTCCCGCAGTATCCGAAGGAAAAGCTTACCCTGTCGCCCGGCTTGAATTCGCTTATACCGGGTCCGACGGCTTCGATGACGCCTGCGCCCTCGTGACCGAACACTGCCGGCAGGGGGACGGGAATCAGTTGGTTTCGGGCCACATCGTCGGTATGGCATACGCCGCAGGCCGCAACTTTTACCAGCACCTCGTCTCTTCTGGGTTCGTCGATCTCCATGTCTACGATTCTGAATTCCTGACCCTTTTCCTCAATCACAGCCGCTTGAATCTGCATGGTTCGCTCCTTTCCGGAACAGTGGGATCCTTCCGCATTCTCCGGGTCGCGGGCGCTCCCGCCCGATGGGGCGAGCGTCCGTTGATACGGCTGCCCGCGGACAATCCGGTATATTTAATATTATTATTCCACGTTCCGGGCCATTGTCAATGATTCTCCCTCTGCTTCCGGATTGTTTGTCACTTTCTCTGTTTTTTGCGGCGGTTTTTTGTGAGGAACTCCCAGATTGCCGCGATTTTCCGCGCCGCTTTTCGGTTACGCGCCGGTTTTTTCGATGGCGACGGCTCCGTCCCGCACGGCAAGCTCCGCCTCGTCGCCCGGCGACAGCTCGCCGCGCAGCAGCATTTCCGCAAGCGGGTCCTCCGCCATCCCCCGGATCACACGTCGCAGCGGGCGCGCCCCGCTTCGGGCGTCGAAGCCGAGCTCCGCCAGCTTCTGCACCGCCGCGTCGCTGCAGCGCAGTTCGACGCCCGCGGCTGCGGCCCGCGCCGCCGTTTCGTCCAGCATCCGCCGCGCAATCCGCACAGCGTCCCCGAGCGTCAGGCGGCGGAACCAGATCGTCTCGTCCAGACGCCCGAGAAACTCCGGCCGGAAAGTATGCTTCAACTCCGCTTCGGCCCGGCGGCGCGTCTCCGCCTCCTGCGCCGCAGCCGCATCCTCCCCGCAGAACCCCAGCGGCGGGCGCTCCTCGCTGAGCCAGCGGGCGCCGACGTTGCCGGTCATGACAAGGATGCAGTTTCGGAAATCCGCCTGACGCCCCTGCGCATCCGTCAGGCGTCCCTCGTCCATGACCTGCAGCAGCAGATCAAAGACATCCTCATGTGCCTTTTCCAGCTCATCAAAGAGGACGACGCTGTAAGGACGGCGGCGCACTTTTTCCGTCAGGAAGCCGCCCTCCTCATAACCGACATAGCCGGGAGGCGCGCCGATGAGCCGGCTGACGGAGTGCTTTTCCATGTGCTCGGACATATCCACGCGGATCATGGCGCGCTCATCCCCGAACACCGCCTCCGCCAGCGCGCGGCAGAGCTCCGTCTTCCCCACCCCGGTCGATCCGAGGAAGAGGAAGGAGGCTACCGGGCGCTTCGGATCCCGCAGTCCGACACGCCCCCGGCGGATCGCCCGGGCCACAGCGCCGACCGCCGCCTCCTGTCCGACGACGCGGCGGCGCAGGACCTCCTCCATATTGGAAAGCCGCGCCCGCTCATCCTGCGTCAGGCTTGTGACCGGGATGCCGGTCCAGTCGGAAAGCACCGAGGCAATGTCCTCCGCGCCGATGCAGGCCCTTCGCCCGTCCGCGCCGCGGGCGTACTGCGCCTGCAGCGCGTCCATCGCCTTTCGCTCCGTCTGCTCCCGATCCCGGAGCTGCGCCGCCAGCTCGTAATTCTGCTCCATCACCGCCGCGTCCTTCTCCAGTGAGAGCGCCGCGAGGCGCGCCTGCGCGCTCTGCAGATCCACCGGCGGCGGCTGCTTCTCCATACGCACGGCGGCGCAGGCCTCGTCCACCAGATCGATGGCCTTGTCCGGCAGAAAGCGATCCCCGAGATACCGGACGGAGAGACGCACCGCGGCCTCGATCGCCTCGTCCGGGATGCGCAGCCCGTGGTGCGCTTCATAGCGTTCGCGCAAGCCGCGCAAGATCTCCACGCTTTCCTCCGCCGTCGGCTCCTCCACCGTGACCGGTTGGAAGCGGCGCTCCAGAGCGGGATCTTTTTCAATGTGCTTCCGGTATTCGTCCGGCGTGGTCGCGCCGATGACCTGCACCCCGCCCCGGGACAGCGCCGGCTTCAGAATGTTCGCCGTATCGATCGCGCCTTCCGCGGCGCCTGCGCCGACGATCGTGTGCAGCTCGTCAATGAACAGGATCACGCTGCCGCTCCGCTGCACCTCCTTCAGCACGAGCCGGACCCGTTCCTCAAAGTCGCCGCGGTATTTTGTTCCTGCCAGCATCCCCGTCAGATCCAGGGATACCAGCCGTTTGCCGCGCAGAGGCTCCGGCACGTCAAGCCGCGCCATGCGCTGCGCCAGCGCCTCCGCGACCGCAGTTTTCCCGACGCCGGGCTCGCCGATCAGTACCGGATTGTTCTTTCCCCGGCGGGAGAGGATCTGCATCACGCGCCGCAGCTCCCGTTCCCGCCCGATGACCGGATCGAGCTGTCCCCGCTCCGCCAGTTCGGTCAGATCGCGGCTGTATTGATCCAGCGTCCTGGTGTCCCCGCGGCGGGCGGCGCTGCGCGGCGGCGCGGCGGCCTGCGCGACACAGCCCGGCGACGGTGTATAGCCCCGCTGCTCCGGCGCAAAAAGCCGAACCGCGTCGGAATAGAGTTTGTTCAGGTCCGCCCCGGCATCCGTCAGGATGCGGGCGCCGGTGCAGTCGCTCTCCCGCAGCAGTCCCATCAGCAGATGCTCGGTGCCGACAAAGCCGTGGCCCAACCGCCCCGCGTCCCCGATGGCCAGCTCAATGACCCGCTTTGCTCCGGGCGACAGCCCCTGCGGCGCCGCCGCCGGCTGCCCCCGACCGACGGTCTGCTCGATGCGCGCCGTCAGCGCCGCGTCTGTCACACCGTTGTCTCTCAGGATCCGCGCCCCCTGTCCGCCTGTCTCCCGAAGAATGCCCAGCAGGAGATGCTCGCTCCCCACATAGCTGTGACCCATCGCCTCAGCTGCCTCCTGCGCCTTTTCGATGGCGGTCTTTGCCCGCGCGGTAAACCGATCGTGCTGATTCATGCCGCTTCCGCTCCTTCCCCGTCCGGTCTCATTGCCGCCGCCCGGCGCCGGACAAACGGTCATTCCACCATGATACCCCGGCCGTCCCGCCGATTTTGTCAAAAGGGATAAAAGAGGATATCCCGACGCGGGAGATTTCATACCGGCGCGCACAGTGAATATCCTTATTCTTCCATTTATCCCGAAATTCGTTGATCTTCTGACAATTTTCGTTCACGAAAAATTCACGCAAAATCAAAAAAATGAATTTGACAAACCCGAATTATATGTTATGATAATCGTGTTGAAACCCCACCACGGGAATATTGAAGGAGGACAGCAAGAATGTACGTTATCAGTGACGGCTGTGTTGCATGCGGCACCTGCATTGAATCCTGCCCCAACGATGCCATCGCAATGGACGACGCTCTGGGCCGTTATGTCATTGACGCCGGCAAGTGTGTTGATTGCGGCACCTGCGCGGACAACTGCCCGATGAGCTGCATTTCGCAGGAGTAATCCGAACATACTTATGAGTCTGATGGGCGGTATGATGATCATATCGCCCATTGCCTTTTCTCGGGAGGGATCATGTCGTTCGACACACTCTGGCCCGGCGGCCCGCGCTTTCTGAAAAGCGGGAATGGCTTCAAGCTTTCAACGGACAGCGTTTTGCTGGCGCATTTTGCCGCGCCGCTGCGCGCCGGGACGATCTTCGACCTGGGCTGCGGCGCCGGCGTGCTGACCGTGCTGCTTCAGCTGTCGCACCCCTGCGCCGACGTGCAGGGCATTGAGCTGCAGCCGGACGCCGCGGCGCTCTGCCGGCGGAATCTGGCGGAAAACGGTCTGCCCGACGGCGGCATTCTGACCGGCGATCTTCGGGAATACCGTGCGCTGCTGAAGGCCGGGGCCTATGATCTCGTTGTGTCGAATCCTCCTTACTTTGCCGCCGACAGCGGCTTCGCCGCCCTCGACCCGGCGCGGGCCGCCGCGCGGGACGAGCGCACATGCACGCTCGACGAGCTGTGCGCCGCAGCGGGGTATCTCTGCCGCTGGGGCGGGGCGTTCGCGCTGGTGCACCGGCCGGAACGCCTCGCGGAGATCTTCTGCGCCATGCGGGCCCACGGCCTGGAGCCGAAGCGTCTGCGCCTCGTGCAGCACCGCTTTGACCGTGCGCCCAGTCTCGCTCTGATCGAGGCCCGCCGCGGCGGAAAGCCGGGACTGACGGTCTGCGCGCCGCTGCTGCTCTGCAACGCAGACGGCAGCGACAGTGACGAGGCAAGGGAAATCTATCATGTGAGGTGAGAGCATGGCGGGAACGCTCTATCTGGTCGGCACACCCATCGGCAACCTCGGCGACATCTCCCCCCGCGCGCTGGAAACGCTGGAGCGCGTCGATTTTATCGCCGCGGAAGACACGCGCGTTACGCTGAAGCTTCTCAACCATTTCGGCATCAAAAAGCCGCTGATCTGTTACTTTGAACACAATCGCGCGGAGATGGGCGAAAAGCTGCTGGCCCGGCTGCTGGCCGGAGAAAGCTGCGCGCTGGTGACGGACGCAGGCATGCCCGCGATCTCAGATCCCGGTGAGGACATCGTCCGCCAGTGCGCAAAACACGGGGTAACGGTGCTGGGCGTGCCCGGCCCGTCCGCGCTTATCACAGCGCTGGCCCTCTCCGGTCTGCCGACGCAGCGCTTCTGCTTCGAGGGCTTCCTTGCCGTTTCCGGCAAGTCCCGCCGCGAACATCTGGAGGGGCTGCGCGGCGAAACGCGCACAATGATCTTTTACGAGGCGCCGCACAAGCTTCTGCGAACGCTGCAGGATCTTCTGGACTGCTTCGGCGACCGGGACATCGCGCTGTGCCGCGAGCTCACAAAGCTGCACGAGGAAGTCATCCGCACGACGCTCGCGGACGCGGTCGCCCGCTTCAGCGAAACGCCGCCCCGGGGCGAATTCGTCCTGGTTCTGCGCGGCGCGCAGGAGGCGCTGTCCCCCGGGATGACCGAGGAAGCCGCCCTGGCGGCGGTCGAGCGATACCGCGCCGAGGGCAAAAGCCTCAAGGAGGCCTGCCGTCTCGCCGCCGCGGAAAGCGGCTATTCCAGGAACACCCTGTATCAGCGCTATCTCATTCAATCCACTGAGAAAACCGTTTGATTCGGTTCGGCGGTTTATCCGTCATGCTTCGATCGTCCTTGCCTGCCGGAACGTCTCCCCGAATCTCTGTGCAGGCGTTGATCTGCGCTCTTCGCATCATATCCGGAAAAGAGAAGGAGTGAATCGCTATGGAAAACAACCGGGATCAGGTTCCGGAAGGAACCGGTGAGGAGGAAGAAAACGTCGTCAGCGTATGGTACGGCTCCGGAAACACCTCATGGTTCCGCCGCCGCTGGTTCGAGGGATATACGCAGTACGAAACGCTGGAACCCAACGGCAAGCGGGTAATGCACAACGTCTATACCGGTTACTGGTATATTCAGGAGCTGGACCAGCGCGGGCGTTGGCAGCACCGCATCGCGTATATCGTGTTATCTCTGATCAGCTTCGCGCTGCTGCTCTTCGGTTCCACTCGTGTGATCGCAGCCAACCTCCACTGGCCCGGCGGCACGCCCGCGTTCGTTGGCCTGATGGGGCTCCTGTGGGTGCTTTATGGCGTAGTGAACGATTTCATCGTTCCGCAAAAACGCACGATCGGCGATTACCGCGCCTCCTCCAAGTCGATCCTCAACGGCGGATT
>Ga0079305_1001893_pt1 | contig 22289 bp, 22 predicted proteins | sample LMS_cellobiose_e_FD_79183 | JGI IMG/M metagenome (GOLD analysis project Ga0079305, IMG submission 79183) | Rumen-fistulated moose microbial communities from Alaska, USA - LMS_cellobiose_enrichment | ecosystem: Host-associated > Mammals > Digestive system > Stomach > Rumen fluid ... | reverse complement strand
GGGCCGGCGCTTTGCCCCTCGTTTGTCATCCGCGACGCGTCAACCGGCGAGCTGCATACCCTCTCGCGGCTCGACTGGATCCGCGGCGCGGTCGCCTCCGAGATGCCGGCGACGTGGGAACCGGCGGCGCTGGCGGCGCAGGCCGTCGCCGCGCATACATGGGCGGCCTACCGAGCAGCGCATCCGGATGCGTCGCTCGGCGGCGCGGATTTTGAGGCCGACCCCTCCCACGACTGCGGTTATGTGACGAAGGAGCGTTTTTTCGAACGCTACGGCGACAATGCCGCTTCCGCCTGGGCGGCGATCTGCGACGCCGCGGATTTTGCCGCAAACCGACTGCTCGTCTACGAGGGGGAGCCCGCGCTCTGCGTCTACCATGCAATGAGCAGCGGCAAAACGGAGGACGCCGCCAATGTATGGCAAACCGCCGTTCCGTATCTCGTGCCCGTCGACAGCGAGGGAGACACCGTCGCGGAAGCCTACGCGGCGAGCAGCACCTTCGGCACGGCGCAGATGCGTACGCTGCTCACGCTCGCCTTTCCCGCGGCGGAGCTCGGCGACGATCCCGCGCAGTGGATCGCCGTTACGGATCGCTCGCCTTCCGGCTACGTCACGGCGGTTTCCGTCGGAGGGGTCGCCGCGCACGGGCAGGCGCTGCGGGAGGCGCTCGGCCTGCGCTCGAGCGACTTTACGCTGCAATATGAAAACGGCGTCTTCACGCTTACCACGCTCGGCTACGGCCACGGCGTCGGCATGAGCCAGACAGGCGCGCAGTATCTCGCCCAAAACGGCAGCACCGCCGAGGAAATTCTGCTGCACTATTATCCCGGCTGCGCGCTCGTTTCGGTATCATTGCGCCCGCCCGCCGCATAACATGGGCAGGAAGGTGGTGAACGACATGAACAACGGTATTTCCGCCATGCAGGCAAAGGCCCTGCTCGCCGCCGCGGCCAAGCGCCTCGGCAAAACGCCGGAGGAACTGCGCGCCGCCGTACAAAACGGAGGCGCACAGTCGCTTCTTTCCGGGCTGGACGAGAACGGGCAGGCGCGCGCCAAAGAGCTGCTCGCCGATCCCGCCGCGCTGCGGCGCGCCCTTTCCGATCCGGGCGTGCGCGAGGCGCTTGCACGCTTTTCATCGGGGAAGTAAGCGATGGACGATCTTGCGGGGATGCTTTCGCAGCTTCTTTCCAGCGAAGACGGCATGAACCAGGTGCGCGCGGTGGCGAGCGCACTCGGCCTCGACGCGCCGCAAACGGGCGCCGCAAACCCGGCGCCCTCCCCCGCGCCGCCGGATCCTCCGCCGCTCGATGCGAATACGCTGCTGCTCCTGCAGCAGGCCGCGGGCGTCTTTCGGCAAAACGACGCCAACACCGATCTGCTGCGGGCGCTCAAGCCGCATTTTTCGCCCGAACGCGCCCGCCGCGTCGATGACGCGATCCGCATCCTGCAGCTGCTGCGGCTGCTGCCCGTTCTCACGGCAAGCGGCTTTTTTCGGGGAGGGAGCGGAGGATGAGGACCTATACGGCCGACGCACAGACGCTGGCGATGCAGCACGCCGCCCTCGAGCGGGTACGCGCCATGCAGCGGCGCGGACAAAGCGTCCTTTTCTCCGCGCAGGCTTCCCCGCAGGACGCGGAGCCGGCGGCTCCCGCCGCGCAGCCGCCGCCCGAAGCCGCCGCGCCCCCTCCCCCGCCGCAAGCTTCCGCTCCGCCCGCCCCTCTTCCGGCACAGGGCGGGCTCGGCGCGCTGCTGTCGCCCCTGCTGGGGCGCGCCCCAAACGGCGGCGGCTCTCTCTCGTCGCTCGGCGACGGGCTGCAAAGCGCGATCAGCGCGGCGTCTCAGCCGGTTGGTCAGCTTCTCGACAGCTTCGGCGTCGGCGGAGAGGAGCTGATGATCCTGCTTGTGATGTATGCGATTTTCCGCGAGCGCGGCGACCCGTCGCTTTTGCTGGCGCTCGGATATCTGCTGCTGTGAGCCCGGGGCCCAAACGCAAATTCCGTCCGAAAAGCCCGCCGCGGAGCGCTCCGCGGCGCGGCCTTTTCTATTCTGCCGCGGAGATTTTGCGCAGCCGGCCGGCCGGAGCATGCGGCGCGGCCTTTCTTCCGCAAGCAAAGACGGAACCTCCTTACTCTCATTGACGTAGCCGTCGATTTATGTTAAAATATGTGCAGCATTTTACGGGAAGGATCTGATCCCCATGACCGACTCCGCCGCCGAAAAGAAAAAGATCGTTTTGTCGGGCATCCAGCCCTCGGGCGTCTTTACGATCGGCAATTATCTCGGTGCCATCAAAAACTGGGCGGAGATCCAGGAGCAATATGACTGCGTCTTCATGGTCGCCAACCTGCATGCCGTCACCGTGCGGCAGGATCCGGCCGCGCTGCGCAAAAACACGATCGACGGTTTTGCGATGCTGCTGGCCGCCGGCGTCGATCCCAAGCGCAGCATCGTCTTTATCCAAAGCCACAACCCCCATCATCCCCAGCTCATGTGGGCGCTCAACTGCTTTACGCAGTTCGGCGAGCTCTCGCGCATGACGCAATTCAAGGATAAATCCGCCCACTACGCCGACAACATCAACGCCGGCCTTTTTACCTACCCGACGCTTATGGCCGCGGATATCCTGCTGTATCAGGCCGATTATGTGCCCGTCGGCGCGGATCAGAAGCAGCACGTCGAGCTCGCGCGCGACATCGTCAGCCGCATGAACGGCGTCTACGGCAATCTGTTTACAATGCCGGACTGCCTGTTTCCCAAGGCGGGCGCCAAAATCATGTCGCTGGCGGATCCGGCAAAAAAAATGTCGAAATCCGACGCGAACCCCAAATCCTTCGTCGCCGTGCTCGATCCCAAGGATACGGTGATCAAAAAATTCCGTTCCGCGGTCACCGACAGCGGCAGCGGCGTCTATCGCGCCCCCGGCAAGGAAGGGATCGGCAACCTGATGACCATTTACAGCGCGTTCACGGGCAAAACGGATGAGGAAATCACCGACGAATTTGCCGGCAAGGGCTACGGCGATTTCAAAACCGCCGTCGGCGAAACCGTTGCGGACGCCCTTGCGCCCATCCGCGACCGCTTTGCCGCCCTCAGCGCGGACAAGGCCTACCTGCGCGAATGCTGGGAAAGCGGCTGCGAGGCCGCGCAGCGCATTTCGGGCCGCACGCTCGAAAAAGTGTATCGCAAGGTCGGCTTTCTGCCGTAAGTAAGCGGGCGTTGCCCGTTCGTTTTTCGCCACCAACAAGAAAGGAAGTGTCTCTCCATGATTTCTCTCGCTACGCTCTGGAATTATCTGCGCATCATCCTGCTGGCCGTCATCATCTACTTTGTCGGCCGCTGGGTCATTCACGTCCTGCAAAAGCGGATGGACAAGTTCACCGAAAAATCGAAAATGGATATCGGCGTCGCCAAGTTCCTGCGCAGCCTTGTCACCGTTCTCTGCTACGCGCTTATTATTTACTGTATCGCCGACCTCTTCGGCGTGCCGACGGCCTCCTTCGTCGCCCTGCTCGGCACCGTCGGCCTGACAATCGGGCTCGCTCTGCAGGGGAGCCTCTCGAATCTCGCCGCGGGCATCCAGCTCCTGCTGCTGCACCCGTTCCATGTCGGCGATCTCATCTCCGCCGCGGGCGTTGACGGCGTTGTGGATGAGGTCGGCCTCTTTACGACGCGCGTCATCACGCTCGACAACAAGGAGATCAGCGTGCCCAATTCCACGCTGACGGGCGCCGCCATTACCAATATCACCTCGCTCGACGAGCGCCGTACCGACTTTACCGTCGGCATCAGCTATCGCAGCGACATCGCCCGCGCCAAGCAGGTCATCACCGAGCTGATCAACGCCCGCGAGAAGGTCATCCGCAAGGAGGAGACGATCGTTTACGTGAGCGACCTCAGCGAAAATGCCGTCATCCTCGGCGTGCGCTACTGGACGCGCACCGACGATTACTGGACGGAGCGCTGGAACGTGATCGAGGACTCCAAGAACGCCCTCGAATCCAACGGCGTCACCATCGCTTTCCCGCAGCTGGACGTGCATCTGAATCAGTAAGCCGAAAACATGCCGGAAAAGAGGAGCCTGCAAGGCACCTCTCGGAAGGAATGCGCTTTGAGATTGGCAGTGCCCAGCCAAAAGGGAGACAGAAAACCGGCGTGGCCGTTGCGGCCACGCCGGTTTTTGCATTTTGCCCCGCGTTTTTATTCGTGAAATCATCTTTTTTTATACAGAACGAGTTCCGGATCGGCCCCTTCTTTCCCATATGTGCAAACCACAATGAAATCCACGCACGCAAGAACGCCGAAGCATCGTTCCCCGTCAAGCTCCGATTCCATTTGATTTCCCAGATAGGTCGTCCGGTCATCCAGCAATTTCACAGTCGCTCCGCTGGGGAGCCGATACGTCAGATTCACATCCCTTCCGACAAGGGCGTTGAGCTTCTCCACCCTGGGCATGCCTTCAATATGAAGGCCGTTGATTTCTTCCGTCAGCTGCTTCTTAAACGCCTCAAACCGCCCATTGTCATTGAGTTCTTCGTATCTCTTCCAGTAATCCAGCTTCGGCAGCAGCTCCTTCATATAGGAGCGGGCCTGTTCCTCGGAGAAGTTTTCATTTGTCATGTGGCCGACGCAAACGTCGATCAAATCATCCATATCGCTGTATGTGTAGGTCCCGTCGGCATAGCACCACTGGCAATACGACTCATTGGGCGTCCCGTCTTTTTCCTTCCCGATGATGTCGTCCTCAAGCGGCATTCCGCAGCACTGGCAGATCAGCCTGCGCGGCGAGCCGAGCAGCGTATTGATGGAAACATGGAGCACCTTTGAAAGCAGCTTTAATGTCTCGGTACTCGGTACGGTTTCGCCGTTTTCCCAACGCGATACGGCCTGCCGTGTTACAAAAACCTTTTCAGCCAGGTCGTCCTGCGACCACCCGTTCTTTACCCGAAGCTCATGTATAACGTCCTTTGTGTTCACACAAACACCTCCTCATCTCAAATTTTAATACAAAAGCTCCTGAAATGCACGCAATCTGCCGTTGCCCTCTTCGGCAGGGCCCGTTTTCCGAAATGATCGCACCATGATTTTTCAGCGCGATCAAATGAAGGACGGCGCCATTGCAAACAGCGATCCCGCGGCGGGGGAACCGCAGCCGGAAAATTTTTCCTTGTGAAGAGCCTCTTTCGCGGTTCTTCCGTTTTTTCGTTTTACCTGTTTCGCTTGCATTTTTTTCGGCAAAAGGGTAAAGTTATGGATATGGACGAACATTTTGCCATCTCGCCGAAAAGGGAAGGAGGACGCCGGTATGAGCAAAGATACCGCGATTCTGCGCCTCGCCAAGCCGAAAAAGAAGGGCTTGCTGCGGTTGCTTTTCAGCCGATTCTTCCTGTTTGTTCTGCTGCTCGCGTCACAGATTTTTTTGTTTGCCTCAGCCTATCGGTGGTTTCGACAGATCGTTCCCTACTATACCGTGCTCCAGACGCTTTATGTCATCCTGATGATCACTTACCTCTTCAACAACGGCATGGATTCCTCGGCGAAGCTGACGTGGCTGTTTCTGCTGGCTCTTTTCCCCATTCCGGCCTCGCTCCTGCTCGCCTACACAAAGACCAACTTCGGCCACCGATCCACCAAGGCGCGGATCGAATCCCTGATTGAAAAAACAAAGCACGCCCTGCCGCAGGATGAGACTGTGCTCGCCGCGCTCGCCGCGGATCATTCCGGCACCGACGATCTGCACCGATACATCAACCGCAGCGGGTGTTTTCCGATCTATACCGACACGGAGGTCTCTTATTTCCCGCTCGGCGAAAACAAATTCGACGCCATGCTGGCCGAGCTGAAAAAGGCGGAAAAGTTCATCTTTCTCGAATACTTCATCATCGAGGAGGGCGAGATGTGGGGCCGCATCCTCGAGATCCTGATTGAAAAAGCCGCGCAGGGCGTCGATGTGCGCGTGATGTACGACGGCACCTGCGAGGTCACGACGCTGCCGCACGATTACCCCCGACGTCTCATGAAGCACGGCATCAAGGCCAAGATGTTCGCGCCGATGACGCCCTTTCTCTCCACGCACTACAACTACCGCGACCACCGCAAAATCCTCGTGATCGACGGCAACGTCGCCTTCAACGGCGGCGTCAACCTCGCCGACGAATATATCAACCGCCGCACGGTCCACGGCCACTGGAAGGACGCCGCCGTGATGCTGCGCGGCGCGGCCGTCCGCAGCTTTACCCTGATGTTTCTTCAGATGTGGAATATCGGGGAGGCGGCGCCGGACTTTTCGCCGGCCGATACCGCAGCGGAGCCGGCGGGAGCCGCGGGTTACGTAATGCCTTACGGAGACTGCCCACTTGATGAGGACAAGGTCGGCGAAAGCGTTTATATCGATATCCTCTACCGCGCCAACCGCTATGTACACATCATGACGCCCTATCTCATCCTCGACGGGGAACTCGAGGCGGCCATCCGATATGCTGCCGAGCGCGGCATCGATGTGCGGCTGATCCTGCCCGGCGTGCCGGATAAAACGATCCCCTACGCGCTGGCCAAGTCGCACTACCGCGCGCTGCTTGCGGCGGGCGTGCGCATCTATGAATATACGCCCGGCTTTGTGCACGCCAAGGTCTTTGTGAGCGACGACGTCAAGGCGGTCGTCGGCACGATCAATCTCGATTACCGCAGCCTGTATCATCATTTTGAATGCGCGACATACCTCTATCAGGTGCCGTGTATCCGGGAGATCGAAGCGGATTTCACCGCAACGCTCGAAAAATGCCGCGAGATCACGCCCGCGCTGCTGCGGGAAATGCTGCCGTACCGTCTGCTGGGCGGGCTGGTAAAGTCTCTGGCGCCGCTGGTGTGATATAAGAGTCGCCCGCCTTGGCCGTAAATCCGGAGAGTGGATAGAAATGTCGGCATGCCGCAGGCTGCTGCATCTTCTTGATGATTCATTTAAAAAGTAAAAAGGCTGCGCACACGGCAAAACAGAACTCCCGCGGCACAGTGCCGCAGGAGCTCAGCCTGCAAAAAGTCCGGCTGCAACTCCGCACAGCCGGACTTTTCGCAGTTCGCGCGGCAACGCGCTTCGCCTCATAACAGGCTTTTATAAAGGAGTGGTATTATGCGCTTTGCTTCTGGTCGCATAATTGATTGCGAACAGCGCAGCCGTGATCACGGCGCCCACAAGAGAGACTGTGAGAGACGGGGCGATCAGCAGGATCGCTGCGACCAGCCCGATCGCCCTTTCCACAAGCTTCAGCGGGCGCCACAGATATCCCTCACAAGCGATGGCCAATGCACAGACGCCGATCAAGGCCGTAACAACGGTGGGGATGATTTCGCCTACCGTACCCACTAACAGGATGGACGGCCCATAGACAAACATGAATGGGACGATATAGGCCGGCAGGCCTAATCGGAAGGCAAGCCATCCGGTCTTCCACATATTCGCTTGCGCGATTGTAGCCGCAGCGTAGGAGGTGATCGCTACCGGCGGCGTGATCAAAGACAGGCAGGAGAAATAGAACGCAAACATATGCGCGACAAAAGCGGGCACGCCCAGCGTGATCAGGGCAGGGATTACCGTGGACACCTGAATGATGTAGGCGGGGGTGGTGGGCATTCCCATGCCCAAGAGGATTGCCAGGAGCATCGCCAGAACCAGCGTCAGCCAGAGTCTGCCGCCGCCCAAGAACATAAAGACGGAACCCATCCGCTGCCCCAGCGCGGTAAGATCAATGGTGCCGACGATCAGGCCGGCGGTTGCGGTGGCTACGATAACCATCAGCAGCCCCCTGGCGCCGTCCTCAAAGGCCTCCAGAATCCCCCAAATACCCAGCCGTGTCTTCGCGCGCAGCTCGCTGGCAAACAAAGCGGCGACAACCGATACGCCCGCTGCCATTCTGGGGGTAAAGCCAATGATCAGCGTCGTCAGCAGCGCAACGACAGGGATGAGCATATGCCCATAGTTTTTCATCGTTTCCTTGACTGTTGCGCTGACCTCGGTGCCCTTCAGGTTCAGGCGGACCGCCCGCAGATGAACGGCAACGAACAGGCCCAGAAAATAGAGGATCGCCGGGAAAATCGCGTATCGGATGATGGTGATATAGGGGATTCCCGCAAAGGCCGACATGACGAACGCCGTCGCGCCCATAATGGGCGGCATGATCTGCCCGCCTGTGGAGGCGACTGCCTCCACCGCGGCGGAAAACTCTCCGTCGTATCCGTCCTTTTTCATCATCGGGATGGTGACGACTCCCACCGTGGATACCGTGCTGGTGCCGCTGCCGCTGATCGTTCCCATCAGGGCGCTCGCCACCACCGCGACCTTCGCCGATCCGCCTCGCGAGCTGCCGGTCAGCGCGCCGGCCAGATTGTTGATCAGTTCAGATCCGCCGCTCTTGACCAGAATGGCCCCAAAGACAATATAGAGCGCGATATCCGTGGCGGAAACACCGATCGGCGTTCCGTAGATGCCGCTGGTTCCGAGATACAAAAAATCCAAAAGCTCCGTAAAAGTGATCGGCGTGGAGTGGAACGGGCCCGGCAAATAGGGACCTGCAAACGGATAAAGCAGGAAGATCAGGGCAACTACAACCAGACCGGTTCCGGCCACCCGGTACGTCGCGATCAGCGTCAGAACGATCACTGCCACGGCCAGAAAAATTTCCAGCGGAGACATAGGCGAGATCAGCGGAAAGCGCTGTGTGATGACCCAATCATACCGAAGCAGCGGGTAGAGCGTAACTGCAGCGGCCCCGATTACCAGAATCGAATTCAGGATCTTGGAAACTGTGCCTTTGCTGTTCTTGACTGCAAGCAGAAAGCAGATTACCAGGCCAAAGCCCAGATGGACCGCTCTTTGCAGGTAGGAATCCAGGCTGCCGAACAACCCCGTATACAGCTGAAAAAGCACCAGCGCCGCTGATACGATCCCAATCATTAGGGAAACGCCTTTATGGCTTTCAAGGTACGCTTTCTTTGTTGACTTTTCCATAATAATACTCTTTCTGTCAGGGCAAGGGATTCCGTCAGGCGTTACTGAATCCAGCCCTGCTCCCTGTAATACTTCGCAGCGCCGGGATGCAGCTCAATCCCGATATCGTCCGCCATATTTTCCGCTGAGATCAGCCCCATATTGGACAATACGGTCGGATAACGGCCGAAATTCTCGTGGAAACTTTTGACCAGACTGTAAACGATATCCTCGGGCACATCCTTGTGAGCGATGATATGGCTGCGGGACGAGATCGTCTGAACCGGATAGTCTACCCCTTTATAGGTGCCGGCGGCAAATTCATATGCGTCGAGTCCTTCCAGCTCGGTCAGTTCGGCAATCTGTTCGGCGGGGATTTCCAGCATTTTGATCGACTTCTGAGACGCGATATTGATCACGGGAGCAAAGGGAGGCGGAGAGAACAGGAAAACAGCGTCCAAATGGCCGTCGATCATCTGCTGTCCGGCCTCTTCAAAAGAGAGGTACTGGATGTTGACATCCTCTACGGTCATCCCGTAAAGCGCGATTGTGCGCTGGAACTCCACGTCGCCCGATGTGCTCTTGGGGCCGGGGGTCACACGTTTTCCTCTGAGATCCTCGATCGAGTTGATTCCGGAGCCCTCCAGCGTAACGATGTGCGCAGCCTGCGGATAAAGGGCGGCCACCTCGCGGATGTCGTCAATTTTTCCGACGGCTGCAAAATCGCCTTCACCCTTTTTGGCCATGTTGGTGATATCGGCGATACTGAACGCGATATTCATCTTGCCCTCATGGATTCCCATCACGCTGGTTGTCGGCGTGCTGGGCATCGTAGAGCCGGTAATGTTGGGGTTCGCGGCCTTGGCGTCCTCAAGCATGGCGCTGCCGATAACCTGAAATGCGCCGCCCGCCGCGGCCGTGCCCCAACGCAGGTCATATGGGTCGCTGCTGCTGTTGCTGCCGGCAGCGGATTCTGCCGGCGCCGCCGGCGAAGGAGCCGAACTTTGGGAGGCGCCGCAGCCTCCGAGGATCAGCAATAAGATCATGCAGATCGGCAATATCTTCTTTCGCATATCAATAATCTCCTTTCTGATTCCGTTTTTTTGCACTGTGTGACAGCGGTTTGGAATTCTTGCACATGAATAGGTTGTTCCGAAAAATCACGGTCCCCGGCCTATGCCATACCCAATTTTTTCAGCTTTCTCCACAAGGTTGTTCGGCTCATACCCAATTCCTTCGCAATTTTTTCCCGATTGCCGGAAAACGCTTCATAGGCCTCGCGAATGGCTCTAGCCTCCAAATCGTCCAGCGTTTTCGTTCCGTGAGAGCGCGGACTTCCGAAAGGCAAAGGGCCGGACTCCGACTTTTGCTTTGCTCCGAGCAGCTCCTGAAAAAGAGCTTCCAACGACATATCCCGATCGCCGATGTGGGAAAAAACGCAAAATCGGGTAATGATGTTTTCCAGCTCACGGATGTTCCCGGGCCATGAATGGGATTGCAGGATCTCAAACACACGTTCAAATTCCGGCAGATCGGCCGGTTCAAGCGCCACGCCATGCTCCGACAAAAGCAGCCTGACCAGGGCAGGGATATCCTGTAAGCGATCCCGCAGAGGCGGAATTTTGAGCTTGAGCACATTCAGGCGGTAGTACAGATCGAGGCGAAACTGCTCCCTTGATACCATCTCCGAGAGGTCCTTGTTGGTTGCGGCGATGATCCGCACATCCACCGGTATGAGCTCATCTCCTCCTACTCTGCGGATCTGCTTTTCCTGGAGGACGCGCAGCAGCTTGGCCTGCGTAAGAGAGGAGATATCCCCGATCTCATCCAAAAACAAGGTCCCCTTATGAGCAATTTCAAAAAGACCGACTCTTCCCCCTTTTTTGGCTCCGGTAAACGCGCCTTCAACATATCCAAACAGCTCGCTCTCCAGCAAGTTATCCGGCAAGGAAGCGCAGTTGATGGCGACAAACGGATTGTTTACCCTGTTGCTGCCGTTATGAATCGATTGGGCAAACAGCTCCTTACCCGTGCCGCTTTCTCCTTCGATCAGAACCGTTTCATCGGACATGGCAAACCGCTCCGCATATCGGATGGTCCGTCGGATGCTGGGGCTGTCGCCGACAATATCCTGAAATGAATATTTTGCGACATGTCCCTTTGCGTAAACCTCCCGGCGGATCTTATGCTCCAGCCGCTGTACGCCGGCTACTTCCTTAAGATGGATTACCATCCCTTGGAGGCTGTCCCCGAGGATGAGCGGGACGCGGCTGAAAATCAGCTTGTTCCCACCGATGGTGACGATTTGGGATTCCGTCTTCCTGCCGATGCCGGAAATATCCCAAAGCTGCCCGGCGACATCGGCCAGCCGTTTCTGCACGACCGTCTGCTCAGGATCCACATTCAACAGCCTGGAAGCGGTCGGGTTGATCATCCGGATCACCCCATGCGCGTCACAGGTGATGATGCCCTCAAACGCAAAATTAAGGATCGCGTGCAGCTCCATCAATTCGCTGCGCTCTTGTTGGATGCTTTCGGCGATTTCAAGCGCGCTCTGCAGTGTCTCGACCAGCGTATCCATCCGAATCTCAAACGGCACACACTCGCAGCCCAGCTCCTTCGAGACCTCACAGGCCAGAGAGCCTCCGACAAAGAATCGGATCCCCTGATTGAACGCATCCACCATGATGGTGCGACCTTCCTCCAGCGTGTGAAACAAAAACCGTACAATTGGAATGCCCATCAGTTCTGCGATTTTGGGAATCCTGGGATTGAGCCGCTTCAGCTGGAAGACCGCGATACGTTGGTCCGCATAACCGCTCCGGCTGCTTCTCTTTTTGGCTTCCTCAAACGTGTGGATCAGATCGTAAGTGGTGATCGGGATCGCTACCGCCGGCAGGCTGATCTTGTCGAGCAGCAGCGTCCGGACAATTTGGGTGGTAACGATAACGTCCGCCCCGTCCTTCTCCAGCTCCTTGACAATTTTCAGAGCATCGGATCCAGCCGTTTCACGAACCAGAACCTGTTCCCTCCAGGGAGAGGGCAGTTTTTGCGTCAATTGAGTCAGCTCATTTTGATCGGATAAGATTGCAATGCGAATGCTCTTGCTCATTTTGCGCGCCCCCGCTTCTATTCTTGTTTGTTAACCGCTGCGTCGAGCCGACTTTTTGCGCCGTAAATCACCGGAGAAGAGAGATGCCCGCCGTGTCTTGTGATTTTTTCCGCAGAGTGTGGCAAGGCGCCATAAAAAATCGGTATAGTTGATCGTTCGTGGCTATTATACCACTGAAAACATGCGCTAACAAACAGGCGTGTCGGCAGGATAAGCGCAGGGCGGACATTGCGGGGGAAAACGGGCGGTCGTGGAACAGGCGCTGTTTCACGACCACAGCGCAAATTCTTCCGGATTACTTTCTCTCAATAATTCTGAGAATGTTCTTGGAACAGATCGCCTCTTTCTCCTCCGCGGAGAGCTCCAACGCGTCCACCTGCTTTTCGATAACGTCGATCCATGTCTCGCCCTGACCGGGGCCAAACGGATAATCGGTAGCAAAGACAACATGGCTCAGATCAAAGAACTTCAAGCCGCACTCGTTGGCAGACAAGCCGCCGTTGAGGACGGTATCCGCATAGAAACGCTTGAGGTATTCCAGCGGGTTCCTCTTCATTTCCACCCATTTGTAGGACGGGAAAAGATTGCGTGCTTTCCAGAATCCCTCGATTCTGGCCTCATAGTAGGGGACGACACCTCCCATGTGATGGGTGATGATCGTGAGGTCAGGCAGCTCTTCCATCATGCCGGAGAATGCCAGACGGCACATGGCTACCGATGTATCGTAGGGCCAGCCCAGGCTCTTATTCAGAACATAGTCGGTAGACCACTCGTCCCTCAGCTGGGGATGGAGCCAGATCGGCGTCTTGGTCTTGTTGGCATATTCGAAGAAGGGGCGGAAATCGTCCTCGTCCAGATACCGGCCGTTCACATTGGAGAAAACCTGAATCCCCACCATGCCCAGCTCATTGATGCAGCGATCAAACTCCGGCAGAAACTCCTCGGTAGGGACCGGCAGCGTACCAACCGCATAGAAGCGGTCGGGATATTTCGCGGCGGCTTCCGCGACGGTATCGTTGGCGCTCCGCACCATCTCGGGCAAAAGCTCGTCGGGGAGGTGTTTCCAGATATCCGGGCGGGCAATGTTGATGATTTGCTTGTCAATGTGATACTTGTCAAGAACCCGAACACGGTTCTCCATATCGCCGAAATAGGGAAAGGCCAGCAGCTCCTCAAGCTGCTTGGTGGGATAGCTTGCGCTGATCTTCTTGGCAAAAGGCACCGGCATAACATGGGCAAACGCGTCAATTAACATGGGATATCCTCCTTTTCTTTCAATACGTGTGTTGAACAAACAGATGCGGAAGCGGATGGGATCCTCATCAGACGTCCGACCTCCAACCTCTTCCTGCCAATTTAAAATGCAAGTAATATGCCAACCGGCTTTTGTCCGGAAAACAGGGCTTTTCCGGATAAACGAAGAGATGCCTTCGTTTAGAAACGGATTTTAAAAAGAAAAAATTGTTTCACTTTAAAACAGATTATGCAACAGCCGATTTCGATTATGCGGCGTTCATAAGGAAAAAGCGAAAAATAGGATAAAAATTTCACGATTGTTGATAAATATCAGGAAAAGTGTGCAGAAGCACAAAAAAATCCCGCCGGCCTAAATGCGGGCGGGATTCTTTGTTCTGGCTGGGCTGGCAGGACTCGAACCTGCGGAATGCGGGAGTCAAAGTCCCGTGCCTTACCGCTTGGCTACAGCCCAATCTGCTGCAAATAGTGAAAAAAGGCGTATCGCGCCTTTTTGCTGGGGTGGGTAATCGGATTCGAACCGATGACCTCCAGGGCCACAACCTGGCACTCTAACCAACTGAGCTATACCCACCATATTCTCTTTTGTCCGCGCGAGGACGTTGGCCGCAGAGCTGGTGCGCCAGAAGGGACTCGAACCCCTGGCCTACTGCTTAGAAGGCAGTTGCTCTATCCAGCTGAGCTACTGGCGCATATCCGCTGTCGATGGAGCGGGTGATGGGAATCGAACCCACGTAGCCAGCTTGGAAGGCTGGAATTCTACCATTGAACTACACCCGCAGCTTGCTTTCCACGGCAACGCTTATTCTATCAAAAACAGGATGCCTTGTCAATGCCTTTTCGGCAAAAAACGGGACTGCGGCGTTCGCAGTCCCGTTTGCGGAGAAACCGGTCTATTCAGAGGCGCTGCAGCATCCCGCGCACGATCTGCGCAGACCGCGCGGCGGCGCGCTCCAAAAAGTTGTCGTAAGTTTCGTTGGCGTCGCTGTCGGCCGAGTCGCTCATCGTGCGGACGATCAAAAACGGCACGCCGCTCATAAAGCTCGCCTGCGCGACGGCGCCGCCCTCCATCTCGACCGCATCCGGCGCGTATACCGCGCGGATCCGCTCGGCCGGCTCGCCTCCCGCGATAAACTGATCCCCCGTTGCTATGCGGCCGACGCGATAAGGGATCGTGCCGGCGCAGACAGCCTCGGCGGCCGCGAGCAGCGTTTGATCCGGGAGGAATCTGCGCGTGAACGGATAATACTTCAGCGCAAGATCGTCGATGTCATGCACGATCACTTCATTCGAAAGCACAACATCCAGCGGGCGCAGCCCGGCGCCCATCGCGCCGGCGACGCCGACGTTGACGATCGCGCCGCAGCCGTGTTGATGGATGAGAAGCGCGGTGCAGACGGCGGCGTTGACCTTGCCGACGCTGCAGCAGACGACGGTGACGGCCTTTCCGTCAAGCGTACCGTCAAAGAATTTGCAGCCGCACGCCTCCGTTGTCCGCTCAACAGCCATTTCGGCGGTCAGCAGCCTTACCTCTTCCTCGAGCGCGCCGATGATACCGTATTTCATAGGAAATCCCCCCGTTTTTATGATTCTCTGTGCCACTTGACGCCCTGCGGCGTATCCTCGAGCACGATGCCCTCCGCCTTGAGCCGGTCGCGGATTTCGTCGGCCCGCCGGAAGTTCTTTTCTTTGCGGGCGGCCTGCCGCTCGGCGATCAGCGCCTCGATCTCGGCATCCAGCGTATCGCCGCCGCGGTTGTAGAGAAGCCCGAGCACCTCGGTAAAGCCGTCGAATACCCCGATCGCGTTTTCAACCGCCGCCTTCGAACGGGGGACGGAAAAGAACGTGTTGCAGTCGCGCACCAGATCAAAGAGCGCGGCGATCGCATCCGCCGTATTGAGATCGTCCTCCATCGCTTCGATAAAGGCGGCGCGGCGCGCCTGCGCCGTTTCGGCAAAGGCGCTCTCCCCCTCGGTGGGCGCATCGGCGGCGTGCGCGGCGGCAAAATCAAGATTGTCGCGGCAGGTATACAGACGGTCGAGCGCCGCGCGGCACTGCTCAATGATCTCGTAGCTGTAGTTGATCGGGCTGCGGTAATGCGCCTGCAGCATCAGGAATTTGATCGGTTCGTAGCCGAATTTTTCCGCAACGTCGCGCACGGTAAAGAAATTGCCGAGCGAATTGGACATTTTGCGGTTATCGACGTTGATAAACCCGTTGTGCATCCAATAGCGGGCATATTCCTTTCCGGAGCAGCATTCGCCCTGCGCGATCTCGTTTTCGTGATGCGGAAAAATCAGGTCGCTGCCGCCGCAGTGGATGTCGATCGTCTCTCCCAGATGCCTGCGGATCATGGCCGTGCACTCGATATGCCAGCCGGGGCGCCCGTCGCCCCACGGGGACGGCCAGAAGGGCTCGCCGGGCTTCGCGCCCTTCCACAGGGCAAAATCGAGCGGATCCTCCTTGACCTCGGAAACATCGACGCGCGCGCCGCTTTCCAAATCGTCGATCGGCATATGCGAGAGCTTGCCGTAGCCTTTGAATTTGCGGCTGCGGAAATAGACGCTGCCGCCGGACTCATAGGCATATCCCTTCTCCACCAGCGCGGCGATCACCGAGAGGATCTCCTCCATCGTTTCGGTCGCGCGCGGATGCACGGTAGCGGGACGCACGCCGAGGCCCTCGGCGTCTTTTTTATACTCGGCGATATACTTTTCCGCGATCGCGGGGACCGTCGTGCCCTCCTCGTTGGCGCGGTTGATGAGCTTGTCATCGATATCGGTGAAGTTCTGCACGAAGCGCACCTCATACCCGCGATACTCGAGGTAGCGGCGCAGCGTATCAAACACGCAGATCGGCCGCGCGTTGCCGATGTGGATGAAGTTATAGACCGTCGGCCCGCAGGCGTACATCCGCACCTTGCCGGGCTCGAGCGTTACAAACTCTTCTTTTTTGCGGGTAAGCGTGTTATAAATTTTCATCGAATCACTCCCTGGGCGAAATCGCGCGGCTGCGCGGCCCAAACCGCCGCCGCCCATATCTTTGTTATGATAGCACACGGCATGGGAAAAAGCAAGCCGCACGGCGCCTTGCGCGCCGCGGCATTGACAATTCGGCCGAAATCCCGTAAACTCGAACCGTACGGATGTTTCGGAGGGCGCTCTTATGCAGGTAACGCTGAAAATGCTGTTGATTTGCTGCCCTTTGGTGGGGCTCGCCGGCTTTATCGATTCGATCGCGGGCGGCGGGGGGCTCATTTCGCTGCCCGTCTATCTGATCGCGGGTCTGCCGGCGCATCTCGCTTACGGCACCAACAAATTCTCTTCCATGATCGGCAGTGCCGCCGCAACGGCGCAGTACCATCGCAGCGGCGCCATCCGCTGGGACTGGGCGCCGCTCGCGGTTGCGGGCGCGCTGTTCGGCTCGTGGTGCGGCGCGCACCTTGCGCTGGCCGTCTCCGATCGCATGCTGCGCCTGTTTATGATGATCGCGCTGCCCGTTATCGCGGTCTTTCTGCTCACAAACCGCAGCTTCGGCCGCGCGGGCGGAGAAAAGCGCCTGACCCGCATGCAGCTTTCGGCGCGGCTCGCCGCGATCGGCCTCGCCGTGGGTCTGTACGACGGGTTTTTCGGCCCGGGCGCCGGCACGTTTTACACGCTGAGCTTCACGCTTTTCATCGGCTGCAGCCTGCTGGAGGCCTCCGGCACCGCAAAGGTTCTCAACCTCGCCTCCAACTTCGCCGCCTTCGTCACCTACCTGCTCAGCGGCAACATCCTCTATGGGCTTGCGATCCCCTGCGCCGTCTGCTCGATCGCCGGCAATCTGATCGGCTCGCGCACGGCGGTGCGCATCGGCGCGCCGTTCATCCGAAAAATGCTGACGGTTGTGCTCGCGCTGCTGCTCGCCAAGATCACATATGATTTCTTTTCCTGAATGAAAGAAGGAGGTTGCCATGGCCAAGCCTGTCTCGCGTGAAAACGCCCTCGCTGCCGTTCTGAGCTGCGCAGAACATCTGCACGATCATCTTCCCGCCGACAACGTTGCGCGGCGGCTCGAGCGCAAGCTCGTTGATTTTGACTTTGACGGCGGAACGATGACGCTCGAATTCCCCGTTCGGGAGTGGATGGCCAACTCCGTCGGCCTGCTGCACGGCGGCATGCTCGCCATGTGCGCCGATATGGCCTGCGCCGCCTTTGCCCATGTGCTCTATGACGGCTACGCGCCCACGGTGCAGCTTTCCTGCACCTATCTGCGCCCCGTCTCCGTCGGCGACGCGCTGCTTTTTACCGTACACGCCGTGCATCTCGGCGGCAGCAATGCGCACTTTACCGCCGAGATCCACTCAAAGGAAAGCGGCGCGCTTGTCGCGACCTGCTCCGACCTCAACTTTGTCGGCAAAATCGGCCGATCGTAATACGAGGGGGATTTTTTATGTCTAAGCGTACTATCGGTACAATTATAATGGCTGTCGGCTTCGTGATCGCGCTCGCCGCGCTGGTCCTGCATTCCGAAAACCGCCAAATTATGGTGCTCGGCTTCGTCCTCATCGGTATCGGAAGCGTGGTCGGCGTGCGCCCCCGCGGCGGACAGGGCTCCGCGCAGCAAAAGGATGGCAGGAAAAAATGAAACGGCTCGAAACGCTCCTGCGCATCTTTTTGGGATGCTGGATCGGCGCATTTTTGGGCGACGCGGTCTGGCGGTGGCACGATTACCGCGCGCATCCCGAATTCTATGCGGCGCAGTCCGCGCCGTGGTATACGGCAGTGCAGGTCAACGCGCTGATCACGCTCGCCGTCGCCGCGGTAATCGTTGTAACCCTGCGGCTGCTGCGCAGGAAAAACAAGTAAGACGGCCCAACCCCGGCTTTTCGCGCGCAAAAGCGATGCTTTTCCCTTTGCACGCATGCAAAAGCGGCGCCCGTACAGGAATCCGACCTGTGCGGGCGCCGCTGCTTTTCGGCACGGAATCAGTCGTCATCGTCGTCGCGGTCATCGTCGTCGCGGTCGTCCTCGTCGCGGGCATCGTCGTCGCGGTCATCGTCGCGGCCCTCGTCGTCGCGGCCATCGTCGTTGCGGCCGTCGTCCCGCTCATTTCCGCGCCGATCCGCCGGCTCGATTTCCCACTCAAGCACGCTGCCCGTTTCGGCATCGACCGTATACTCATATTCGACGCCGTCGGTGGTGAACCCCACCTCGTACACAGCGCGGCCGTCTTCGTTATCGCGCCCGACGGAGATCTTCTGCACCTGAGCGGCGCCGAGTCCCGCCTGTTTCAAAGCGGCGCGCTTTGCCGCCTCGTCGCCGATATCGCCGGCTGCCGTCTTTCCGGCAGAAGAGGGATTCAGGGCGCCTTTTTCTCCGCTGAGCACCTCGCCGGTATAGGCATGCACACGGTATTCCGTCTCGCCGCGCACAGGATGCTCAAATTCCACCTCATAGCAGGGCGGCGTTTCGTCGAGCTCGCTTTCCACCTCGCAGGGGACGCCGTCTCCGGCTCCGGCATATGCCGCCGCTATGCGCGCGGCCTCGCGGCGGCCGATCGGCATCTGTGTCGCGCCGGTTTCGGCCATCCCGCGCAGCTCCTCCACCGAGAGAGCGGTAAGCGCCTGAAAATCGAGCGCGTCATTGTCGCCGCGCACTTCCTGCGCAAGGGCGATTTTTCCGGTGGAAACGCCGCTTTGTCTGGCGAGCGCTTCCCGCTCCGCATTTTTGCCGTAAGCGCGGGAAAGAACGGTGGCCTGCGCCGCGATGGCATCGACTTCCTCCGCCAGCTCCCGCCGCAAGCGCTCGCATCGAGCCTCGTCGTCATCCTCCACGGAAATCAGGACCGAGGAGGAAAGGCTGTCGAGATAGCCGTGGCGCAGCAGCGAGCCGATCACGGCGTCTACTGCGAGGCTGAGCTTTGTATTGCGCAAATCGCGGCCGCCGTCCATCTCGGCGAGAACGGCCTGCGCATCGTCATTCAGCGCCGCGCAGGAGAGCACGCGCCCATCCGCGTTGGCCCGCAGCTCGATGCTCGGATTGACATCGATTGAAACAACGGACGTGACCGCATTGGCCCGCCGGTAAGCGAGCCCCGCCCCGCCGAGAAGCATCAACGCGAGACACGCCGCGGCCAGCCGCACGAAGCGGGACCGATGAACCGCGCGCTTGGCTTCAAACGGGACCGCCTTTCCCGCGTCGATGCGCGCAAATACGTCTGCGATATCATCGGGCGCCGTTTTTTCGATTGCGCTTCGCAGCGCCGCTTTATTTTTTTCCTGCATCATTGCCCTGCACTCCTTCCATCCATACGCCCATTTTTCTGACGGCGCGGCGGTATTTGGAGAGCACCGTCGCCAGCGGCAGCTCCAGGCCCTGCGCGATCTCGCGGTGTTTGAGGCCGGCAGTATGCAGCAGCACGACCCGCCGTTCCTCATCGCCAAGCGCCGCGAGGGCCTCCTGCAGCAGCAGGCGCTCTTCGGCGGTAACCCCCTGCGCCCGCGCGGGGATCGCCTGCCATGCTTCGTCGCTCAGCCCGCCGATGCGCGCCTTTTCGCGCAGCCGCATCAGCGCCAGATTGCGCGAAAGCGTTAAAATCCACGCCATCGGGGTCCCCCGGGCGCGATAGGCTCCCGCGTTCTCCCAGATCTGAAGAAAAGCATCCTACGCGGCGTCCTGCGCTTCATCTGCATCCTTGAGATAGGAGAGAACGGCGGCATACACCGCGCCGCGGGTAAGGCTGTAGAGCTCCGCCAGCGCCTCGCGGTCCCGCTCCGCCACGCGGGCGAGCAAAGCCTCGAGCGTCTTGCCGTCAGCCCGGTTTCCCGGAGCCGCTGTAGTTTCCGCAGTTTTCATACGCTTTTCATCTCCCGTCTGATGATATAATGCGTGGGGAAGCCGTTTTATTGCAGGCAGACACAAAAAAAGCGGGGGAGGCGCCGCGCGCCCTCCCCCGCAGGAGCATTTCCCGTCAGAACGACAGCAGAATCCCGCCGCGGTCGGCGTAATAGGAGCAAAGGCAGCGCAGGCGCGCAACCTCGACATAAGCCGCCTGCGGATAAGCCTTTTTGAGCATCTCGCCCAGCCGCTTCGCCGGCTCGATCTCATCAACGTAGTTGACGATGAGCCCGCGGCCCGTGATATCCTTCATCTCGCCGACAAGCGCGGTCATCCGCCGCAGCATGGCCTCGATCCCGCGGGGCTTTTCGAGCATCTGCACCTTGCCCTCGGGCGAGTTGGTCGCGATCGGGCGGATATGCAGCGCCGAAGCGATGGTGCCGACCGCCCGGGACATGCGTCCGTTGACGATAAAATTGTGGAACGACGCGAGCGAAAACAGGATATGCAGATCATCGCGCACGGCGGTGAGGCGCTCGCACATCTCGGAGAAGGCGACGCCCATCTCGTGCAGGCGGCGCGCTTCGCGCAGCAGAAGAACGTGAACGCCTGCAACGGCATGGCTGTCGAGGATGAAAATATTGCGGGATCTCCCCTCCTCGAGGACGAGCTCCCGCGCGCGCATCGCGGCGTTGTAGGTGCCGCTCAGCTGCGCCGTCATCGCGATGCAGATAATGTTCTTTGCCTTGCAGAATTCCTCGGCAAACGACTCAACGGAGGGGCAGCTTGTGCTCGATTTTTTGCAGCGCGACATGCGGTCGATCATGCGGTCGAGATCGGTGCCGGGCAGATCGACAAAATCCTCACCGTCCACCGTGACCGTCAGCGGTGCCAATCCAAGCGGCACGCTGTAATCCCACTCTGCGGGATCGGGATCGTAGGTACTGTCGGATACAAACCGCCATTCATCCATCAGAAATAATCCTCCGTTTCGCATTTCCCTTTTGACATATCATAACGGATTTCTCGAAAAAACACAAGGATTCAAAAAATCTCCTCAAAATACGGCAGACGCATCTCCTCGCCGACGGACACCAGATACGTCTTGTCGGCGGCGATATCGAAAACCGCCCAGCCGCGCGTCAGCGTCGGTACCAGCAAATGGATATCCGCAAACTGCCCGTTTTCCAGATAAAGCTTTCGCAGGATGGAGAAAAAAGCGTCGCGCTCGCGCCGCGGCATCTGGCCGAGCGCCGCGCCGTAGACATCCGCCGTCCAGTCAAAAAGCTCCAGCATGCACAGCACCGCGACATTGACCGGCGCATTGACATAGCGCTTGTTTGCCTTGCGGTCGAGCGCCGAAAGGATCGGCAGCGTCATGGCGTTGCGCGCCTCCTCCGGAAAGTAGACGCCGTCGCAGTACTCGCTGATAAACGAGGGGAGATGCCGGCCCTCCGCGGCAAACGTAACCTCTTCCCCCACGCCGTCGAGCAGCAGATCGGGCTCCCGCAGGCGCGGGTCGCCGCGGCGCACCTCTCTGATCCCAAACGCGCGGCGCAGAATCTCGCCCACAACCGGCTCATTGACATCCTTTTGCAAAAAATTTTCCGGCAGATGCAGGCGATAACGGCGGGGCGTCATGGCGTTTCATCCCCGTCTGCCGCCAGCGCGCGGTAGAGCAGGCGCCGGTCTACGCCGGAGCGGCGCGCCGCTTCCTTGGCCGCGGCGGCGGGCGAGCTCCCCTTTGCGAGCAGGCGGCGCGCCAGTGCAACGGCATCCCCCTCATCCATCGGCTCGGCGGTATGCCGCTCGGCGCCCTCCACAACGAGGACGAATTCCCCGCGCGGTTCAACGGTTTCATAATAAGCGGCCGCTTGTGCAAGCGTCATACGCAAAATTTCCTCATGCAGCTTTGTCAGCTCGCGGCAGATCGCGATCCGGCGCTCGCCGCCGAACGCCGCGCAGAGATCGGGCAGCATGGCGCGCAGGCGGTGCGGCGCCTCATAAAAAACAAGCGTGCGTTCTTCGTCGCGCAGCGCCTCGAGCGCAGCGCGGCGAGGCGTTTTCGTACCGGGCAGAAACCCCTCGAACGCAAAGCGCGCCGTCGGCAGACCGGAGGCCGCCAGCG
>Ga0079305_1001892_pt1 | contig 22302 bp, 13 predicted proteins | sample LMS_cellobiose_e_FD_79183 | JGI IMG/M metagenome (GOLD analysis project Ga0079305, IMG submission 79183) | Rumen-fistulated moose microbial communities from Alaska, USA - LMS_cellobiose_enrichment | ecosystem: Host-associated > Mammals > Digestive system > Stomach > Rumen fluid ... | reverse complement strand
TTTTCAAAGTAAACTTCATACCCATGAGTGAACTGGCGTCCCTGCTGGGGCAGACTGCCGCTGGCCGCGGTGACCATAATTTGTGGGTCATCGAACAGAAACTGTGAATTGAAATAATCCGGGACGCCGTTTGCCCGGCAATGACCAACCGAGTGAACCGCCTTGGGCATTCCAAAGAGGCAACGAATGAAATGGGCGTCATGAACATGCAGGTCAAGCAGGGGGCCTCCCGCCTTGTCCATTTCAAAGAAATGTGTCAACCAGAATGGTTCGGCATTCATACGAATGAAACTGCTGCCGAGGAGTTTTCCGTATTTCCCGGAAATTTTCGCGTCGTAAATAAAACCGTGAGAAGGGAAAAATGGCAAAACATGCCCAATCATAATCATTTTCCCATTTTTCTGCGCTTCGGCAACCATTTCAATTCCCTCTTCCGGTTTCAGAGAGATTGGTTTTTCACAGAAAACATGTTTGCCGGCGTTGACCGCGGCGATTGCCGCCGGAGCGTGACCATTGGGGGGAAGGCAAATATCAATAACATCAAGTTCCGGATTTTTAAGCATGTCATCCAGGTTCGAATAGGTTGCCACTCCGGTTAAATCCATCTGGGTTCCGGCAGGACCGAAGTTTCCCTTGATTTTGGTCCAGTCGCCCTTGAGACGTTCCGGAATCTGTTCACAAATCGCGGTTACTTTAACGCCTGGAATCCGCTGATATGCCAGGTAATGAATCATCCCCATAAAGCCGATACCGACAATTCCCACTTTCAGCATATTATTTCTCCTGATAAATAACATAGTAAAAAGTAAAACTTCCTTTTACTATGTTATACACTGATGAAAGGGCGAATGTAAAGGACTTTTTTTTAATTTTAATTATTTTTCACTGTTTTTCAATAAAGAATGCCAGGACGCGGAGAGGATGGGGGGCAGTGGAACATTTATGATTGACACGATAATCAGTCGCCCGTTATTCATAAACAATTTGGATAAAATCTGTAAATTGGTCTGGACACAGGCGGCATTTTTTCAGTAAAATCCGGTAATTTCGAAAAATAGTGATTTCAGAAAACATTACTTTTTCAGGATTATATAAACAACGGACAAATATCGGATGTTTCGTATCTGTCCGACGATAAAGGATATGCCAGAAATATGAAAACAAACCTTTTTTCCAAAGTACTTTTTATTTCCGGGATTGTTTGTTTACTGGAAATAGTTTTTTTGACAGAACCTCAATGGGCGGGAGCACAACTCTTACCGGCGCTTCCTTCCAATTCGGCAGAAAACCCGGTCGAGGATGCAGGTTTTTCAAATGGGGGGTCAGCCGACACACCCCGACTGCGGTCGGCTGAAAACACCGAATTGCCGGTACCCATGAAATTACATCCTGACTCACTGGATGATTCATCAGGACACAAACCGCATGGCACCGAGTTACTTGGGATCATGCCCGGCTCAACAAAATTATCGGAAATCAAAAATAACCCGGTATGGGCAGAACCTATAAAAAAAGACCTGATTGAAGATTTCCTTGTTCTTTCATTCCAACTTCCCGACATACCCGATATGCCTCTTATCCAGATTATTGGGAAAAATGACATTGTTGAGGGAATCGTGATTTATCTGAAGGATCCGCGCGAGGAAGCGGATGCACGAATTTCATTTGAAGAAGCGATTAAAGATGTTCGTCCGATTATTGTTCCCAATGACGATGGCAATTTTCGAGAGGTTTTTCCGGAAAAAGGACTTTCCTTCATTTTGGAAAAAAACAAGGAAAATCCCGCCGTACCAAGTACCCGGGTGATTCAAATCGTTGCGGAACAGGTTCAGGCGGATTATTTTGTTATCCGGGCTGAAAAGGATTTGCCGTACACGCCGGCGCTTTCTTTTGCCGACGCGACCCATGCGCTGATTCACGACAGTAAAAACGCGACTGCTTACAGAATATTGGCACAGATAGAACAACTTCGTGGTAATCTGAATAAAGCCCGTGAACAGGCTCTTAAAGCGGCAAAATTGAATGATTCGGTTCCGATGATTCATTTAACGCTGGTCAGTATTTTAAATGAGGTGGGAGAATACGACAGCGCCGCCCGGTATCTGAAAGCGATTGAGTCTGTTTGCAAAGAACATCCGTTATTTATTGCGACAATGAATTTATACCGGGGCGATATATATCGTGATGGTTCGGATGAAGATTGCGACAAGGCCATTACGGAACATAAACAGGGACTCCGGATTGTTGAAGGTATTAAAAAGAAGATGCCGCCGGAGATTCGGCTCAATGTTAAACAACTGGAGCTGCGGCTCACTCTGTCGCTCGCGTTGGATTTTGCCCGAAAATACCTTGACAATTCGTCCACCGAAGAGATGGTTTTTTCCTGCCTTGATCAGGCCAGTATACTCGCCGATAATTTGATTAAAGAAGAAAATCTGAAGGAAATCCCTTTTATCGATGTCTGTCGTACCGCTGTTTCTGTCGGACTGGATATTCCAAATGCCGACGATGTGGACGGTTATATTCAGAGTATGAAAAAATACGCCAATTTACTTACCGATTCACTGGAAGATGAAATATTGCTTGATTCGGTTCGATGGAAAGCCGGTACGGCGTTTTTTGACGCATTACGAATATATCAGGCTCGTGAAGAATATCAAAAGGCGATTAACTGCGGACTGGCGGCTCTTGAATATCTTGAGCCCGTTCTTAACCGGAACCCGGAAAATGGAGCGACGCTGCTTTGTGAAATTTCCGCGGAAATCGGCCTGCTTTATATTGAATCGCTGGATGATCAGAAGGAAGGAATGCGCTGGCTGGGACGGGCAACGGCTCTGCTTGACAGTCTCCCGGATAATATAAAACCGGATAAAGCGGGTGACCTTGGATTTCTACTGGTTCAGTACAGTCGGTATTATTGGGAAAATGATCAGCAGGATCAGGGCCTGAAGTTGGCGGAAACCGGGACCTCGCTCCTTGAACATGCGGTTCAGGAAGGGGTGGTTGAAGAATCGGAAATGTACGTTCCCTACACTAATCTGGCGGTTATGTACAAAAAAATGCAAAAAACGGAACAGGCCGAACAGTACAGCCGGAAAGCGAATGCTCTTGCTCCGGAACAGAATTGACGAAATTGGATTTCCGTTTCCGGTTATTTTCGGGCCTTTTCCTTGAATCAACAAAAAAGACTGAACGGAGTTTTCAGTCTTTTTTTTGTTGATCCGGCGGACTATGGTTGATACCGGGATAAAACCTCTCTGACCCGTGAAGAAAGCGGCGCGCTGATATGCCGGACCAGGTCGATACCGCAGAACACGATGTTCCCGGTAACGCAAAGCTCGTTATTTTGACTGGCCTCCTGAGTTATCGTAAACGATTTATTTCCTATCCGACTGACCCAGCTCCGTATCTGTACGTCGTTACCCGGGAAAATTTCTTTTTGATAGAGAACGTCAACTTTTAATATGACAAGACCGATTTCCCTGGGATCCATTTTGGCGGAAAATTCGCGATATATATCCGTTCTTGCTCTGTCAAACCAGTTTTGCGTGCTCATGTAATTAACATGACCAAATGCGTCGGTATCCCGAAATTGAGGACGAATTGTCAATTCATGAATCATGAAGCTTCCTTCTGAAAAATAGTTTTTAACCATGAATGTCAGAACAGTTCCTTTCACACCTCCTGTTTACCGTTTATATTGTACCGGCGTGGAAGAGAAACCATTTTTAACGACGTTTTTACCGCCTCTCCTGTTTTTGGACGAAACTTGCTGTTCGCCGTATAAAATCCTGAGCGGCGGTCAGAGGGAATTCTGTGGCGAACAACGCTGACACAACAGCGACTCCCGCGATTCCGGTTCCGTAAAGCCTGTCGATGTTACTCTGCTTGATACCTCCGATCGCGACAACCGGAATTGAAACTGTTTCCGTGATTTCCCGAAGCGTTTCAATGCTGACAGGAGTCGCGTCGTCTTTCGTCGATGTTGGAAACATGGAGCCGGTTCCAATATAGTCGGCTCCCTGTTTTTCCGCCTCTCTCGCAAGTGCGACCGTATGGGCGGAAATGCCGATAATTTTATCAGCCCCGAGTATCTGGCGGGCTTTTTGAATGGATGTATCTCCTTGGCCAAGGTGAACTCCATCCGCATGGGCCGCTTGCGCGATTTCCGGATTATCATTGATAATCAACGGTACCTGATAACGATGGCAAAGATCGCCAATTTCAACAGCTTCCTGTAAAAAAAGATCAGGAGAAAGGTCTTTTTCCCGAAGCTGAACCATTGTTCCGCCTCCCCGGAGAATTTCCTCAATCTGCCAGGTTAATGGACGGGATTTTAACCAGCGGCGGTCCGTAACCGCATAAAGTCGCAGGAATTGCCGAAGGAATTGCCTATCGTGACTCATAGTTGATTCCTTCCATGAAAACATCGGAATTCATCAGGCTGATTTCATCAAGGAGATACTGACGGAATGTTGCGGTACCGCCGCCGGTCCGATTCAGCTTTTCTCCGGCCCGTTCTCCGGCAAGTCCCATCATGCAACATGCCGCCGTAACCGCGCTGACATATTGATCCGGAGGATTAGCCGCCAGAAATGCAGTAATCAGGCAACTGAGCATACAGCCGCTTCCGGTAATTCCGGGCATCATTGGGTGCCCATTGTAAATCAACGCGGTATACTGTCCGTCAACAATTAAATCAATCGGACCGGAAACGGCAATAATCGATTTTGTTTCTGCCGCGAATTTTTGAAAAAGCGAGATTGCGGAATCAAGATTTTTGTCGTTAAGAGTATCTGCCAGAGCGGCATCCACCCCCCGTGTTGTTCCCTTTCCGGTAATCAGGTTTTTGATTTCAGAGACGTTTCCGCGAATTACCGTCGGCGCAAGCCTCTGAATCAGAGAAAGAGCGGTTTGGGTCCTTAATTGGGAAGCCCCCGCACCCACTGGATCGAGTAGAACAGGGTGGTGTAATTCCCGAGCGGCCTGCCCGGCAATCGACATGGATAAAACCGTGTTTAAGTTAAGCGTGCCGAGATTGAGCACCAGTCCTTGTGAAAGTGACGTTATTTCCTTAACTTCGCGGCTGTCATCAGCCATTATCGGAGAGGCACCGCAGGCAAGCAGAATGTTTGCGCAGTCGTTGACCGTAACATAATTGGTAATACAGTGAATCACAGGGGATTTGGATCTGACGTTTTCGAAAATTTCCCGAAACATGAGCTTATCAATCTCTGGGGGTAATAAATGTTTTTTGGGGATTTCCTTTTTGTCCCCGGTTCTTCGGAATTTCCGGCAGCTATTATGAACAACCGCCGTATCTCCGAAAACAGGGGATTAAACAATAAAAAAGGACGAAAACCAAAAACAGATTTCCGCCCTTTCGGTTTCTGTAAGTAATTGTTACTCAATGCAAATTTTCCCGGTCACCTTATCAAAAAGAATTGGTCTGAGGGAAGGTTTCTGAGTAAATGGAATACGAACAGTAATCACAAAACTATTCTTTGGGCAAAATGACCCGTTTGTTTTCTTCAAACCGGACATGACGAACTTCGCCGCCGTTGATCCGATAGGCAATTCGGAGATTCTTGACCTGATTCGGAGCGGGATCTCCCCCGAAAGCCTCGTTGTAGGTGGAAGCACCAAGATCAATCAGTCGGGTTCCGTTGAAGTGTTTCCTGATAATGTCCACAACGTCAACACGTTCTTCCTCAACATCAATACCGTAATTGGCTCCGGTGATTTCAATGTTAAGAGATTCGTTTTTCATCTCTTTCAGTAATTCTTCATACTGAAGTTCGGAAACTCTGGCGTTCTGATCAAAGTCCTTGGGTGGATCGGGCAAAAGCTGCGGTTCACCGAGCAGAGCCTTGGTATCGCCATCTTGACGAATGTTAAATCGATTGATTTTCGGCGCGGTCCGGATTCGGGGACGAATTGCCGGCGCGGAGTCAATGGCGACACTTTGCGGATCATACATCTGCCGGACTTCCTCATCGCCAAGATACGGACCGTTACAGTCAACCCAGGCGATCAGACGTTCACGGGCTTCCCCTTCAACGCGGACTCCGTGATGTTCGCCGCTGATTGCGTTATGAACGAGTTTACTGACCGGCGAATAGGCGGAATACGGAGGCAACGTTTTAAGGTTTTCCGGGTCATTCGGGGAGTAGGCTTCAACAATAAAGAGACCGGCAATATTCATCGGAACATTATGATCATCTTTAACCTTTTCACGTCCCCAGGGGGTCGCGCCGCTGACCATGGTCAAATAAGGCTCGGTAAAGGGGCTGATATCTTCCGGTCGGTGATGAACCCAACCCCACCAACCATGAGTGGACGGGCGATAAGTCATATTCAATGCCTTATAAGCGTCATTTTCCGGATCCTGGTGACATTTTGCACAATAAACATCAAGAACCGGTTTCTGAACAAAACGATAATAACCGATGCTTTCTTCGGTTCCCCAGGAGGGCGGAGTCAGTTTTTTCGCCGGTTTCTGAGTCGCAAGACCCGCCTGAGCGCCGACTGTTACCTGATTACTCTGAGTTGCAAGCGTCGATTCGTGGCAACCGAAGCAACCGCGTTCCTCGCCAGGCATAACATTCGTAAACGAACGCATAACGTGAATGGCGCGACCTTCTTCATCAAGCATTTCAAAGAAGAACGCTTCGCCAGATGGAACTTCAAAACGAACACTGCCGTCTTCCTCAATCGGGACGGTTCCAAGAATTCGTTTGACTCCTTCAGCCTGAAAAACGCTGATGGCCGGTCCGTCATGTTGAACGGTTTTATTCCAGGTTGTGTAAGTCTTGGGATCCATCTGGACAACGCGGATGGCCTTGCCTTTTTCTTTCAGAATTTCCGGAGCGCCTTCAAAAACGTTATTGCTGTACAGAATGCCGGGGGCCGGTTTCTCATCGGAACCGATTTTCGGCCACTGGACGGTATCCGGCCTGGCTGGCGGAATATCGCGTTCCCGAACCGGACTGGCGTAATAAGCGTTGTATTCGCCGGTGTAAATCAGCTCTTTATTTCCATAAATATCCATAAAGTACAGATCAAAGAACCAGTTGTGATGATCGCCGCTGTAAAGGTGATCACCGTCACGGGCACTGACAAGGAAGTATTCTTCAGAAAGTGGATAAGGGGATTTATAGGCGAAATGCTTGCCGCTGACATGGTAGTCAACAGACGGAGCCGGATCCGTTGGGCCATTTCCCACTTCCGGCCAGGCCACTTCGCGGGTAACCCGTTCCAGACCGTCCGGGTAATTGAGGCCGGCGGTCGAATCGATGATTCCAATGGAACCATTGAACCAGGCGTGATGACCAACCGCAGTAAACATAACCTTGCGGGTACCTGGAATAAATCGGGCTTCGGTCAGAACGTCGGGCCAGACAGACTGATTTCCCCAGAAAGTCTGTGTATTGGTTCCGTCCGGATTCATGGTCCAAAGGCTCTGTACCCGCCACAGCGCTTTATCCGTGTATTCCCAACGGGTAAAGATAACACGCCCATCCGGAAGCATGGACGGAAGATATTCCGGTTCACCATTCGCTGAAATAACATAAATATTTTTGCCGTCCGCGTCACAACGGGTTACCGCGAAAGAATGGGTCATCGGCATACAGCGGACATAAGAATGCTGACGGCTCGAACAGAAAATAATCTTGCCATCCGGTGTGTAAATCGGATCCAGGTCGTCATAATCACCCTGAGTGAGCTGTTTCATGTCGGAACCATCAATGTTGCACTCATAAAGATGGAAGGACTTTTCCCCCTTGGGCTGAAAACTAAACAGAATTTTCTGAGCGTCAAATGAAATATCCGGACGCCAGAAGCTCCCTTCATGGCCTTCAAGAACATTTTTGACCTCTCCGCCGGGATTCAATCCAACGATGAGCATTCGTCCACCCGGTTCAGCCATAAAACCGTTCCGATGCCGTGCCTCGTGTCCCCATTCATCGGTTGCGTCGCCCGGTTTTCCTTTCGGATAAGGATTGTCAATCAGGAGAATTTTATCGAAGTCGATAAGCGGATTCTGAAAAACGATATCCCGTTTTGCCTGACGAACGGCAAGATAAAATTCACGGGCCAGCTCCGGAGTTTCTTCCGCGTCTGCGTATTTGGCCTCAATCGCGTCAAGAGCGGCAAGATTTTCGGTAAGGTCGGGAGCGTCATCAAGCTGTTCCAGACGGTCAGCAAGTTCACGGGTCCACTCAATTTCCTGACGGGCCCGTTCAAATGTCGGGTTATTGTCACATTGGAAGAGCCAGTCTGTTTCCAGCTGTTTCATTCCCTCCGGCGTAATGTCTGCGGCGTAAAGCCCACTGCATCCGAGGAGAAGAATGAACGCCAAAAAGATTCGATACTTCATCGTGTCAAAATCCTTTCATAAATTTCATTAAAGGGGAAGGATAGCGGTCGTTCTGTTTATATTATTACATGATGTCGACGGTTTACTGTTATGGCAGGTTTAGAAAACTGTCGACTTGAAAACCATATGGATTTTATCTGAATTATTTATCAGGAGTACAAAAACTTATTTATCAGGGGGGTAAAACAAAAAGCAATTTCATTATCGGGAGAGAACGCTTTTTGTCAATCGCTCCCGACAGAAACCGGGCAATTTTATGATGATTTTTCTATATCAGGGAAAATATTCAGTCCCGTTCTAAAATGCGCTGGCAGTTCTTACTTTAACAGTGACCCGGCCGGAAAATAAAAATTAACTGTTCCTGAAGGAGATCAATAATTATTGACCGAAACTATCGAAACTCCGGTTCAGGGAAAACAAAATCATTTCTGATTTACTGAATACGATCCGCCTGGGGAATATAGGAGGGCAACCTTTTTTCAGCGTAAATCGGTTGAAAACGTGTTACCCGCTGGATTCCATTGCACATCGGAAGTGTCAGCATGTCTTCTCCGACCAGCGGTTTTGCGTATCGGACGAAACCATCGGAAACGTCATTGCCGGCCGGAAGAATCCATTCTTTCAGAAACGTCCGTTCACTGTTGGCGACTTCAGCAAGCGGAACTTTATCGTATCGGACGTTATAAATAAAACCGGGCGCTCGCAAAATTGTTGACATGTATCCTCCCTGACCTGTTGCGGCCAGTTCAACCGCTTTCTGTCCCAGACGGTAGGCTTCATCCAAATCGACCGTTGAGGCATAAGCCATAGAATGACGCTGATCGGTCCCGGAAACATTACAACGCGCCGCTCCCTTGGCCGCCAGACCAACACTGTTCAGATAATTAACAACAGTTTGCGCGACGGTCATTTTACTGGCGCCAAAATTCGTGTGTCCGAAAGAATCTTTAATCGCCCCGACATCACCGACATTAAAGCCTTCACTGATAACAACCAGACAACGCCCTGCCTGACGGATCATGGCGTTGACCTGCTCCGCAAGCTCTTCCAGCGAACAGTGTGATTCCGCCAGATAAATTAAAAGGGGCATTTCCCGTTTAGGATCCGCCAACCTTGCGGCAGCGGGAATGAAGCCGATTTTCCGCCCCATTGCCTGCATTACAAGAACCGGATCTGCGGGAGAAGACCCTTTGTTTTCCTCATTGGCGTATTGTACCATATGGGACCAGTATTTTGCCGTTGACGCATAACCGGGCGTATGGTCGATCAGTTTGAATTCACTGTCCCCGATATCATTGTCAATCGTCTTGGGAATACCAACCGCCTGAAGATCGAGCCCGCGTCTGGCCGCCAGTTCCGCGATTTTATTGGCGGTGTCCATCGAATCATTGCCGCCATTATAGAGGAAATATCCGACATTGTGAGCTTTGAAAACCTCGATAACCCGTTCAAAATCCTCTTGTTGATGAGACTTCAACTTGTACCGACATGTTCCAATGGAGCCGGCAACAGGAGTGTAACGTAACAGAGCGATTTCCTCTTCCGCCTGATCCGAAAGGTTGAGCAGTTCCTCTTTAAGAACGCCTTCGATACCGTGACTCGCTCCATAAACAGTTCCAATTTGCGGAAACTCACGGGCCATTTCAATGACACCGCGAAGACTGCTGTTAATAACACAGGTGGGACCGCCGCTTTGCGCAACAACCAGATTTTGGGTTTTCCTGTTTTGCATATTTATTACCATCGAAATTACAGATTAAAAATTGTCATGAATCCGGAAATGAAAAATCCTGGATCAGGGAACCTTATTTTTTTTCGGTCCAAAAGAATCCTCCATCGAATCAATATAACGGCGCAATCGTTCCAGTTCATTTGTAATGTTGCGCAGCTTCAGCATATTTTCAATACGTTTGAGCAGCTCCAGCTTATGGATCGGTTTGCTGAGATAGTCGTCACAGCCTGCGTGAACCGCACGTTCAATGTCACCCAGCTCACTGAGCGCCGTTACCATAAGAATCATAATGTGTGCCGTATCCGGCGAGCTCTTCAACTGCTCGCAAACCTCAAAACCGCTGAATCTCGGCATCATGACATCCAAAAGAATCAGATCCGGTTGAAAGGTCTTGACCTTTTGCAGGGTTTCCTGACCATCGTTGGCAAAATCAAGCTCGTAATCCTCCGTTGCCAGATAAGCGTCCAGGAGTTCCTGATTGACGGATTCATCATCGGCAATTAAAATACGATTTTTTCTTTCCTCTGTCATCACAGTTGATCCTTCCCGGTTTTCCGGTTGTATTCAATTTGTACCTGCCGGTATTACTCTTAACGTCTGACAATTCGTTTTTTTATCTGATAGTACCGATCGGGAGGAATGAACTATTCCTCGTTTTTCGCTTGGTTTTCCTCCCGCATTTTGGCCAGTTGAGCTGCGAAACGGGCTTCCTGGGCCTTCATCAGGGCTTCTTCCGCCTGAGTCCGTTGACCGCTTTTAATAGCCAGAGCGCTGAACGCCGTATAATAAAAGGGGTCTTCTTTGGCAAGATCACAAGCAAGGCTCATTTGTGCCAGTGATTCCGTATCCCGGTTTTGTTTATTGTAAAAAACCGCGAGAGCGAGATGAACCAACGGATAATCCGGATAAACTTCAGCAAGTTTCGCAAGTTCCGTAACAGCGCCGGCCAGATTGCCGTTTTGCTGCATTTGAATACATTCATCATACCATTGTTCTCTGGTTTTTTCTGTATCGCTCATTATTTTTCCTGTTTTTGTCTCTCTCTATTCGTCCTTTTGTTTTGTGAGATCGCCCCTGTTGTTTTATCAAATAGGAAAACGATCGTTTAAAGGGCGCGGCGGATCCGGCGGGTCGGTTGACCGAAAACCGGTTTTTTTACCACTTTGATTTCTTCCTCATTTGACCTCATTGGCTTGGTGTAAGCCTCAAAGCCTGTCAGTTCCGCACGATTCAGTAAACGATTGATTCGTTTTTCTATACGGGTCAGTTCAGCTCCTTCCTGTGATGTGACCAGAGTAAAAGCAACCCCCTCGTGGCCCATTCGACCGGTCCGGCCAACCCGATGAACGTAATCATCGCAAAATTGTGGAATATCATAGTTAATTATATGAGATATCCCGGAAATATCAATTCCCCGGCCAACAACGTCTGTTGCGACAAGAATGGTTGATTTTCCTTTCCGGAATTCCGACATGACCCGATCACGGTGTGATTGTATCATGTCCCCGTGAATTGACGCAATATTGGAAAAACGTTCCCGTAATCGTTGCCCGACTTTGTCAACAGTCCGTTTGGTTCGACAAAAAACAATGGCTTGTCTGGGAGCTTCCTGCTCAAGAAGTTTGACCAGAGCGCCAAATTTCCGTTCTTTATCCACCGTAATATAGAACTGTTCGATCGTTTCCGAGGAAATATCTTCCTGACTGAAATCGTATTGTTCCGGATTTTTCATGTATTTTTGAGCCAGACGGACAACGGGCGGTGCAAGCGTCGCGCTGAATAAAAGCGTCTGCCTGTCCGAAGGAGTCTGTTTTAAAATCCTCTCAATGTCTGGACGGAAACCGATATCCAGCATTCGATCCGCTTCGTCCAGTACAACCCAGCGGAGCGATTTCAAGGAGAGCGCATCCCGTTTTAAAAGATCAATGATACGTCCCGGCGTTCCGACAATAATATCGACACCACCGCGCAACTTTTTAACCTGGTCAACAATAGGTTTGCCGCCATAACACGCTACCGTAATAATATCGCGATTTTCCGATAATTTGATCGCCTCATCCCGTACCTGAACCGCGAGTTCCCGTGTTGGCACAATAATCAGCGCCACCGGATCGTTTCCCGGCTCACAATCTTCAACCTGTTCAATAATCGGAATGAGAAAGGCCGCCGTTTTACCTGTTCCGGTTTTCGCCTGTCCCATCAAATCCTTTCCCGCCATAACACGGGGAATTGTACCGGCCTGAACCGGGGTCGGGGTCTCGTAATTGGCTTCTCTCAGCATTTTTAACATCTTCGGAGAAACCTCCAGATCTCCGAATTTATTGAGCGTTTGAGTGCTTTTCTGTTTGCTTTTAAGCGTCGCTTTTTTACGTTGAGATTCGGGTTCCGGTTGGGAGGGTTCCTGACAAGAAGAGCCTGTTGGCCCTTTCCGACCTGCTGTGGAAGCCGCTTCAGACGGTGCTTCCACAGGAGAGGAGGGAACATCGGTCAACGTTGAAACGGCCGCCTTTTTCTTCGTTTTTTTCCCATGTTTGGAAGATGTTTTTCCGACGGGCTTTTCCGGTTGACGGACTTCAGACGAAATCGCCATTTCGTCGTCTTCCGAATCATCCATACTGTCAAGATATTCATAAAATGGGATTTTTTCCTCCGGGGGAGCAGCGGTTGTTTCCGGAGGCGCGGCCAGTCTGCCACCCGTTGATTCGGAATGCGAATGGACATCTTTTTTTGCGGATTGCGCCAATGACTGGAAGGCTTTTAGCAATGATTCTAAAAGCCGGCTCAATATTTCCACTGAAGAGACATGTTGTGTCGTCGATAAAAAGCGGGTAAGCTCTCCGGCCTGCTCCGGATTCGTGCTTCTCAGACAGGCAAGCGTCTTTTTTTTAAACCACTTTAGCCGGGAATCCGACAGGGGTTCTTCTGGCGAAGTTCCTGACAAGGGCTCCACTTTCCGGGATTTTAAATGATCGACACATTCCGTTTTTTTCTGCCAATCACTGGAATCCTGGGAAACCGAATCGGAAGAGACGTTTTTCACGGAGCGTTCCGCCGGTGTCTTTTTATCGTCGGTCCGGGAACGACTTTTTTTGGTTTTGGATTTATCCCGCTTTTTCTCCTGATTTGAATTATCGGAGGTTTGTTTCTGTGATTTATGGGTTAATGACTCAAAAAAAAGGTCATCGTCAGCGGTTAATTTTGTCCGGCCGTAGCTGGGTAACGATAAATCATCGTCATCATCATTATAAAATTCCGGAACCCCTTGTTCTTCCAACACATCACGAACCGGTTCCAGATTCTTTTTCCTCCGGGAATGCTTTTTGCGCTGTTTGGAGGTCGGGACGATTGGGTCTTCTTCAAGTTCGGTATTATCAACCTCGTCCCAGTGAAAACGGGACATGAGCGATTTTTCTGAGCGATGGGAGGACTTTCCTTTTTTGGTTTTCTGATACTGCTTTGTCAAAATGACATTCCTTTTATATTTAATCGAGTAGCCTGAGTAAATCTGTTTTCAGAAAGTAATATTTAAATACCATGTTACCTGTCAACATGATCCGCAAACAGTTTTGGCCGATATTGAAACTTCCGAAATTTTGAACACTGTGAATCAATCCCGGATCTGACGCTTTCAGAGATCCGTTTTAGTCCGCCGGTTAAAGAATTTTAAATTCCTGTTTGTAAAAATCAACAAGGTATTGAAAGCCGCGATAAAGAAACTTATTTTTCTGTTCTGTTTCCATTTCCCGGGGCCGGTTTTAACCGGTTTATCCCCGTTTCAATCCTTGTGTTCAAGGATCCGCTTTTATTGATTCGATTCTTTTATTGATTCAAATTGTATCGCGTGAACCGTTGTATCACATAAAGGTTTTCTGTTATTGACAAAAACAGAACCCGTCGGTTTTACAGTAAACGACAATCCTGCGGAAAACTCTCTTTTATATAATACTGCCGAAATCATGGATTTTTTTAAAGGAATTTTACTTTTAACAGGGAACAGCTTCAAATGATCAAAAATTTCTGCTGCCGGTCATTAAACCATATTACTACCCTGAATACAGCTCTGAAAATGATATTCGATGTTACCAAATACACATGTTCCTGAATTTTTGAAAACGGGTTTCGATAACATCCAATGTAATTTCACGAAAACGTTCCGTTCCAAACCCCTCAACATTAAAACTGGCGATAACAGTCGCGTAAGCAAGAGCGTGACGCATTGTCCGGGAAGTCAGATTCGCTTGTGAAGCGAGATAGCCCATAAGAGCTCCGGCGAAGGAATCGCCGGCCCCTGTCGGATCAACGACTTCCTGGGTTGGATAAGCGGGAATCATGAATGTATCGTCAGAATCAAAATAAGTGGCGCCATGTTCCCCTTTTTTGACAATAACGAACCTCGGTCCCATTTTAAGCACCTCGTTCGCGGCTTTCAGATAATTATCAATGCCTGTCAGGAGTTTGACTTCGCTGTCGTTTAAAATCATTCCGTCAATTTCCTTCATCAAAGCCAGCAGACCGGGTAAATCATGCTGGATATAAAAATCCATGGTGTCCGCAATGACAAGTTGGGGTCTGGCAATTTGTCGCAATAATGAAGAATGAATGCCTGGCCCTCCGTTAGCCAGGAAAACGAACGGCGTATTTTTGTAATTATCCGGAACAATGGGATTGTATTCCTGTCCCATAACATTAAGGTCAATTTGTAATGTTTCACGGTCGTTCATATTATCAAAATAATGACCGGACCAGTACAACGTTTTTTCCCCGGAGCGAATTTCCAAACCGGTCAAATCGATCCCCCGGTTCCGGAGAAATTCAGAGTCCTGTTGATTCCAGTCAGTACCAACAACCCCGATCAGTTGAACAGACGTAAAAAAACTGGCGGCAAAGGAAGCGTATACACCAGAACCACCGACTGTTCGGTCACGGTGTCCATAGGGGGTGTCAATGGTATCATAAGCGGCGGAACCAAGAACCAGAAGTGACATAAATATTTTCTTTCTCTGTTAAGAACAATTACTTTGGCCGATTCGCCACAGGTTTAAACCGGTGTATTGATATAATCGGTATTCTCCGGGGAGTAACAATAACAATCAAACGGAAAAATCTGCCGGAATCAGACGCAAAACAGGTTTTCCAGGAAAATGTTTAATATTATTCTTCCAATTTTAACTTGAAACAAATCCTGTCAAAATCCTGATTTATGTTTATTAAGTCTTCACCTGAATATTCCCTAGACAGGAACGATTGGTACCTGATTTCCGAATCCGCAGCGATTTTTCACGTTATCCGGTTAAAGATCCGACGAAAATGGTAAACCTGCTCTATGGACACAATGATATTTGTTTGATGAATCATTTTGGCACAGATAAAGCAAACGGAGGTAACCGGCAAGGGGCTGATTGTTGATCGACCTGAACGGATATCAACTCGTTTAGCCTGATTTCGGGAACTTTTAAATGAAGATTATACAATCCCAGTATGTATTATATAAAATTTACCCATTTTCGCAACCGGGAAAAAGAGCGAATGAATGATTTCCTGCGATTTTCTTTTGGGGAAATTTTTGAAAATTTGTTGATACTGATATTATTTCTATTTTTTCTTTTTTGGTACTGAGGGGTTTATCCAATGAAAGAACGAGTACTTGCTGTTATTTTAGCTGGAGGAAAAGGGGAACGGCTCGAACCGTTGACACGGGAACGGGCAAAACCGGCGGTCCCTTTTGGAGGCGGGTATCGAATAATCGATTTTACCTTGTCTAACTGCTTTAACAGCGGGATTCGCAAGATTCTGCTGTTGACGCAATATAAGGCGATTAGTCTGGATCGGCATATCGCAATGGGGTGGTCACGGTTTTTCTGTCGTGAATTTGGTGAATTTGTCGATGTTGTTCCGCCTCAGCAACGGATTGTGGAGAGTTGGTATCAGGGGACAGCGGATGCTGTTTATCAGAACATTTACTCAATCGAAAAGGAACAGCCGGATTACGTTGTGATCTTGGCCGGAGACCATGTTTACAAGATGAATTATGAAAAAATGATTGATTTTCATCGGACTATCAATGCGGATTTGACAATTTCCGCTTTTCCAATGGCGACAGAAAAAGCAAAGCGGCAGTTGGGAGTCATGGAAATTGATGAAAATCGTCGTATTGTCGGATTTGAGGAAAAACCGGAGATACCGAAACCGGTTCCCGGGAGATCGGATATTTGTTTTGCTTCAATGGGAATTTATGTTTTTAACGCGAAATTTCTTTTTGAGGAACTTTGTCGAGACGCGACGCATCCTTGCAGCCGTCATGATTTTGGCTCCAATATTATTCCCCGGGTGATTCGGACCAATCGTGTTTTCGCATTTCCTTTTTTCGATACGGCATGTCAGCAACAGGCCTACTGGCGCGATGTCGGGACATTGGATGCTTATTATGAGGCCAATATGGATTTAATCGGAATCGCCCCCCAGTTGAACCTTTATGACGAAAACTGGGCAATTTATACCTATCACCCGAATTCGCCGCCGCCAAAGTTTGTAACGACCGCGCCGGAGCGTTGCGGTTCGGCTATTGACAGTTTAATATGTTCCGGCTGCATTATTTCCGGAGCGACAATCCGCCATTCGTTACTGGGGGATCGGGTTCGGGTTGAAAGTGGTTCAACGATTGAGGATTCCATTCTTTTCCCGCAGATCAGCGTTGGACGGAATGTTCATATCCGACGCGCCGTTATCGACAAGCGGATTACGATTCCGGACGGTTTGAAAATCGGATTTGATCCGACTCTTGACCGTTCACGGGGATTTCGGGTAACGGAAAGCGGACTGACGGTCATTCCCAAAACGATCGGCATGTAAATGGCTTATCGAAAAACGGAGATGATTCTGAAAAGCCGATATGAATTTTGAAATGTCCGGGAGGGACATGGCGGGAGTATTTTTTTGAATCACAAAATTGTCCGGAAACAGCGATTGATTGATTCAGCTTCCGGACAAGATTGGAAACGCGGGGGATCGTTTCTGTAAATGCCGTAAATCATTACCGGTCATCGGAGAGCCGGCGGACTCTCGATCCTCCGGGTATCAGAAGATCCATGGATAACAGGTTCCCCTTAATAATCAATGGGTACCCCGTCCTTCCTGAAGGAGTTCAAGCGGCTGTTTTAAACCTGTTGTTACCGCGGGATAAACGGCCGCGAGCAGACACAGGGAAAGGGTCAGCAGGAAACCGGTCAGAAGTCCCTGAATGGGAAGAATCAGGGGGGGATCAACGGTACCGAACATACTTTGCCCCAGTTTGAGTGCTCCCTGTGCCGCAAGAAAACCGAACAGGAAACTTGACAGGGACGCCGTAATTCCAATTAAACCGGCTTCCGCGAGGATCATCCGAATGATGGAACCGCGAGTAATACCGACAGATCGCATAATCCCGAATTGCCAGCGTCGGGAACGAACGGAGTTGGTAATAACACCGATAACCGCGATGGAGGTGATGATCAGTGTTATGAGCGGCATTTTACTCAATCCCCAGATAACGTTGTTGGACCGTCGCATAATCGAATTATAAAGCGATTCCCGGGTTGACATTTTTACATAAGCGGTCTGGACACCTCCTCCGGCAGTTGCTGAAACCTCCGGAGACAACGGAGCAGACACCGGATTTTCGACTGAACCGGAACTCGTGTCTGAACGGTCGGTGTTACTCGTCGTCCGTTTTTCCGTCTTTAGATTCTTCTGAGCCAATAGATCCAGATCGTGTTCCATTTCCGTATAGGAACGGCTCCCGTCGGTATTGAACCAGAAGTAACTGTATCGGTCCAGATGGTAATCGTCCCGGATGTCTTTTTCATTGGCAAAAACGATACCGCCGGAACGTCCGAAATGACGCCGGACACCGCCGGTTTTGGAAAGCCATTGCCAGCCGGGGAAGGAAACGACGCCGACAATCGGATATTCAAGGACCCGGCGGCCGTTTTTCGGATCGGTCACTTTGAGGGTATCGCCGGAATTCAGATTAAAATCGACCGAAAGAGAATCTGTGATAACGACACCGCGTCGGTTTTTCATTGCTTGAAAAGCGTCCTGCGGATTTCCCTGGATAAACTGCATTCCGATAAACGGTTTGGAACCAAGAAAACCTTTGTCAACGTCGGCTCCGAAGAACACGACGTTGGCGAACTGACGTTGTATTCCGTCTCTGGGGGAAACTGTTCCAGGTACGAAGGCCGCCTGTTCCAGCGCAATGGGAAGGAATTCGTTCGCTTTAACGCCAGGCAGGTTTTTCAGTTCGTCAATATACTCTGATTTTAAACCAATCGGCAAAAAGGCAACAAATCGCTCAGGCATTCCGTGACCGGGAAGAAAAGGCCCCAGCATGGAGTATCCCCAGATTTGCATGGAAACAAACAGGCCCCCCCCGATACTCAGAACGGCTGTAACCGCTGTTGTCCGGCGAATATTACCGGAAAGCTCCGTGCGGAGCAGATTGGGGGTAAACCGAAATATTCTGGCAAACAACGGGACAAAAACGAGTTCCGTCAATCGAATAAGAATGGGGATCAGGAACAGAACGCCAAGAGCGAGCATGAAAATTCCGATACTCGAATGCAGCAGCGCCTTTTTTTTCATATCCATCGGGAGCGTGTGAACAAAATAAACGTCACTGGATAAAAACAGTATGCCAAGTAACGCGCAGGTTCCCAAAAGAATTCGGCGACGGTTCGGATTTTGGAAGGTCACAGGGGAATCTGTTGAATCATTAACGGCGTCGAGCGGTTTGACCAAAGCGCTCCGGAACATCGGATACAGGGCGGCGAGAATGGCTCCAAAAACAACGCTGATGAAGGAAAAAACAGTCATCCGGTAATTCAGCGTCATCATTGTTCCGGTGCTGATATTCAAAATGAACAAGCCTGTTATTATACCGCCAAACCAGCCGGGAATAGCCAGAATAAGCGATTCCGTCAGAATGGAGAGGCTGACCTGCCACCGTGTTAAACCGATTGTTCGGTAAAACGCGATCTGACGTTTCTGCTCCCTGACACTTATATTCAGGGTTGTAAAAATAATGAATACAGACGCGAGAACGGCAAGCATTGTTCCGCTGATCGCCTGATACAGGAAAAGATTTTTTTCCTGTTTGGTTTCCTCCTGTTTTTGCGTGGCGATTTCCTTTTCTGTGATAAATTGAATATTTGGCGAGATTTCCCGGACTTTACCCTCCCATTGTTCCCTGAATTCTTCCGCGGAAATACGGAGCTTCAGGTTCAATGAATTGATGCCGGGCGGCGTTCCCGCGATTTTTTTCGCAAACGGCATGGAGACATACAGCCCCTGAGTCAGCGGGTCGTCAACCTGACCGACAATTTCCAACTGATATTCTGCCGTTCCGGTAATAATGAGGAGATTGTCGCCGGGTCTGGCATTAAGTTGCTTCGCGCTTTGTTTTGTCAAAACGGCTTCCGGAACGTTTTTGTCCTGTCGCAGCCATTTACCTTCTTTAAGCTCATAAGGGGGGTATTGGGCTGTTGTTCCGGTTATCATGGAGCCCATTCCCATCGGCAATCCCATGACCGCCCGATAAGCTGCCATCCCTGAATGATGAAGTTTGGGGTCAATTCCGTCCGGGACATCGGAAATCGTTTTCCCGGATTCCCGGAGCGTTTCCCGGTCGGTTGGCGTTTGCTGTAATCCTGGCTCAGTACCTTTTTCCTTATCTGTCAGGAATGGCGTTATTTGCGGCATCCCGGGGGAATAGACGAAAGCGCGGACAGTGGCTGTTTGGTCACAGAGGATAACGGAAGGATCCCGTTGAATTTCCGTTATCAACGTCTGAGGAATGACAACATCCGTTCCGCGTCCACCGCCAAACCTGCCGTCAGACCCGTTTGTTCCGCGTTCACCGCCGGCGTTTTGAAATTGACTGGTATCGGGGAGAAGGGCATTTTGTTCTTTCTCACTTAAAAAACCATCCTGATCGACATCGGCGTTTTCGATTTTTTTCCGGACGTTTGGTGAAATGTTCCCGGCCAGTTTTGACAAATCGACCCGATTATCTTCTGTTTTGGCGGCTTCAAGAATCCGGGTTTTCCGGGGTTTGTTATTTTCCATAACGTCTGATTTCCTGTCGCGACCGCCCGTGTCGTCTTTACCGGGTTCCCCCGGATTACCGGGCATACTTTTGGGAACCGGTCCGGAACCGGCAGTATTGCCCCCGGAATTCCCTGTACCCGGTGCTGGTCGCCGGACAAAGGGACCGCCAAAAGCCGGAGTTCCGCCTCCGCGACTCCTCATGTTTCCGGAGCTGTCGGAAAGACTACCAAGTTTCAGGTCATAGCTTCCCAGATAATCGGCCTCCTCATTGATTACTTCGGTAAATAATGCCCGGTACCCGCCAATTGTCCAGACGATCAGGCAGGAAGAGGCGGCGACGGCGAGCAGAACGAGGAGCAGTCGGTTTTTTTGACGTTTCATTCTGGAAAAAACCAGTATGCTTAATAATCTCATTTCACACGCTCCTTACCGCCTGCCGGCAAACTGGGCGCGAGAATGATTTCCTGATATAGCGCTGCAAGATCATGGGAATCTTTGAAAGAACTGGTTTCCAGATCAGCGAGAATTCCGCCGTCGCGCAAGATGAGAATTCGTCTTGCCCAAATGGCAACGGTCGGTTCATGGGTAACAAGAGCGATTGTTCGGTGATCCTTACGATTCAATTTATCGAGTATTTTGCAGATGTTCTGACTACTGACCGAGTCCAGATTCCCGGTCGGCTCATCGGCGAGAAGAATGGCCGGTTCCATACTTAAAGCCCGTGCCAGCGCAACTCGCTGTTGTTGTCCTCCGCTCAGTGTGTCCGGGTATTGCCCGAGCTGGTCCGTGATTTCCAGTTCCCGCCAGAGATCCTGACGTTTATCCATTCCGTTTTTTGGGTTTTTTCCTTCAGCGTAGACGGGTAGAAGGATATTTTCGCGGGTGGTTAAATGGGGAATCAGATTAAAATTCTGAAAAACAAGTCCGATGCGCTGACGTCGAAAACAGGTCAGTTTTCGATCGGACATTGTTGACAAATCGTTATTTTCAACCAGGACTTTGCCTGATGTGGGATGGATGAGTCCCGCTATCAGATGCAACAGGGTGCTTTTTCCGGACCCGCTTGTCCCCATGACCGCGACAAAGTCGCCATTTTTCACGGTTAAACTGACACCGTTTAACGCGGTGATTGTGTGGTTTCCCTGATGAAATTTTTTGACGAGTCCCTCCGTTTGAACGGCAATGTTATTTGAATTTTCCAATGAAAACCTCCTTTGTAATATTAAGGATGAGTTTTTGTTTCGGCAATGTTGCCTAAACAGTAATGATTTCAGGGGAATTTACTGATTTTCAAAATGGCTCCAATGACCTTTCAGACCCAAACAGTATGTAGTTATTCGATTGAGAAATAAACAGTCTCAGGCTCCAATGGAACAGGTAAAATGGAAAAATTTCCATTTTACTTGTTATGAACGCGGAAAATCAGAAATCAGTATAAAATATAAGTAATAAAAGAATGTGAATATGTCATGAAGTAAATGTTCAGTTCAGAAGCCGAACTGTCTTGAGTTCACGGAACGATTCCGGGATAATTAACGTTTCCGGAACGGCGCACGTATTTTGCTTTAACGAAAGAGAGAACAGGAAAAACGCCTCCTTCTTCAAAATGAGAAAAATAGGACGGAGAAAATTTTTCTGAATTCTGTCCAGAAACAGTTGCCGGATTTTAAGAGAATCTGTAAGGTCGGTAAAAAACGGGGTTTCTGAGAACAGAGGCCCTATGGAACAAAAGAAGATAAAAAAGAAAACCGTCGGGAATGCGGCTTCCGATAAATGACAGAAAATCTGATTTCGGACGACAATTTTGTCCTGGGGAAAATTTTGCAGTCGGTTAAGAGGGTTACGCTGATATGTCGGTTGTGATTCGGGATTATTCACTACGAGGAAAAGGTTTTTTTCAAGAGAAACGGAATCCAGTTCGTTTAAAAACCGAATCGCGGATTTCAGCTCAGGCGTTGTATCGTCGGGAAACAGGGTTTGTAATTGTTGAATTGATTCTCTCGCGTCAGGAAATTTGAATACTTCGCGAATTGGTTTCACTTCAGCGGTTGTCTGACAGAAAGGCGATGGAGCGAAAGGTTCCGGCAATTCCGCGTTGGAAAAACGG
>Ga0079305_1001887_pt1 | contig 22346 bp, 17 predicted proteins | sample LMS_cellobiose_e_FD_79183 | JGI IMG/M metagenome (GOLD analysis project Ga0079305, IMG submission 79183) | Rumen-fistulated moose microbial communities from Alaska, USA - LMS_cellobiose_enrichment | ecosystem: Host-associated > Mammals > Digestive system > Stomach > Rumen fluid ... | reverse complement strand
TTTTCCTTTGCCATGGGAATCTCCTCCGTTTCCGTTGCTTTAATGATGCCGGGCTAACAGCCGGGCGAACCTGGGAAAGCCGGCATCCAGCCGGTAAACCTCCGTGCCGCGAAGACGCGGACACAGCAGTGGAGCGGGTGATGGGAATCGAACCCACGTGGTCAGCTTGGGAAGCTGAAGTTCTGCCATTGAACTACACCCGCACGCATATGCTATTGTACCCAATTTTGGTTTTATTGTCAACACTTGCAGAGAAAAATTTAGGGCCCTCATCGGGCGCAAAAAAACGCGGCGGACACCCTTGGTCTGCCGCGCTTTATGCGAGTGGCGGGGCTCGAACCCGCACGCCCAGAGGGCACAAGATTTTAAGTCTCGGTTGTCTGCCAGTTCCAACACACTCGCGCGCCACCGCTATTATATCCCATCTGCGGCCCGCAAGTCAACCGTATTCCGTCAGTGTCCTGGGGCCATGGGCCCTTTTCCCTCCCGCGTCAGCGCATTTTTGATTTTTTTCGCGTTGTCCCGCAGGCGCGCCTCCCCGGGCGCCAGGGCGCAGGCCCTTTCCGCCGCGGCCGCGGCCTCCCGCAGGCGGCCGGTATAATAGAGGCCCAGGGCCCTGTAATCCCAGGGCTGGCTGCCCCATGCCGCGCTATCACTGATATAGGTGCGGGTGCGGTCGGTGATGTCAAGCGCGCGTCCGGCGATATAGGCCAGCCCCTCCCAGTTCCGCTGCGCATCATACAGCCGTGCCAGGTCCATGCAGGGCTCCCGTAGGTGCGGCGCCTCCGCCACCGCGCGCCAGAGCCATTTTTCCGCTTCCTTTTCGTCGCCTTTGCCCAGGTAAGCCCGGGCGATATAGCGCATGGACGCGCACCGCTCATCCGCCCACTGCGCATTGGGCATGGATAAATGCCGCCTGAGGGTGCGGATGCAATCGTCCCACCGCCCGTAAAACAGGTATTCACGGCCCAGGTAATGCGTGTTGCGATCGTCCTCCGGCGCCTCCTGAACGGACAGCTCCAGCAGCGGCAAATACTGCGCCCGGGATTTATTCGGATCGGGATGGTGATTGAGCTGCACGCCCTCCGCGGTGACGCGCTTTTCCTCGCCCTCCCCCATCCACGAAAGGATTTCGTGCACCGGATGGGTCCAGCGGTAACCCAGGCGCCTGTGAATTTTATCCAGATAAAACACGTGCCCCTCCGTGCCGTCGGCAAGGAAGCTCCAGGTATAGCGGTACGCGGCGCGGCAGGTATCCCCCTGCCAGGCGGATTCCAGTTTGCGTCGCCAGCCTGGTTCAAACACCTCGTCCAGATCGGTGCACACGCAGATATCCGCGTCCTGCGGCACCAGTTCCAGCGAGCGGTTCCGGGCCGCATCAAAGCGCCAGGGAGAAATGGTTTCCTCCGTTACATGCACGCCCTTTTCCCGCAGGATATTGACCGTGCCGTCCGTGGACCCTGTATCCAGAACGAAGATGTCCTCCGCCTCCCCCATGGAATCCGCCCAGCGGGCGGCGAATTTTTCTTCGTTTTTGCAGATCGCATAAACAATGACGTTCATCTTCGCCCTCCGAAAAAGGGATGGCGGCGATGCGCCATCCCCCGTTTGTTCATTCTTCCAGGATACCGGCTGCCCGCAGATTGGCCAGCAGAAGGTTCAACTGATCCACCGCATTCGAAGGATTGGTGGCATCCTCCACAGGGGCCGCTGGGGTGACAGGGCCCGCAGGACCTGTGGGACCCGTTTCGCCCGCAGGGCCCGTCGGGCCCGTTTCTCCGGCAGGGCCCGTGGGGCCCGTTTCACCCGCAGGACCTGTGGGGCCCGTTTCTCCGGCAGGGCCCGTGGGGCCCGTTTCACCCGCAGGGCCCGTGGGGCCCGTTTCACCGGCAGGACCCGTCGGGCCAGTCTCTCCCGCAGGGCCCGTGGGGCCAGTCGGGCCAGTTTCACCCGCAGCGCCCGTGGGGCCCGTTTCACCCGCAGGACCTGTGGGGCCCGTTTCACCCGTAGCGCCCGTGGGGCCCGTTTCACCCGCAGGACCTGTGGGACCCGTTTCTCCGGCAGGGCCCGTCGGGCCAGTCTCTCCCGCAGGGCCCGTGGGGCCCGTTTCGCCCGCAGGGCCCGTCGGGCCGATTTCTCCGGCAGGGCCCGTCGGGCCCGTTTCACCCGCAGGGCCAGTCGGACCGGTGGGGCCGGTAGCGCCCGGTTCGCCGCCGCTGGGGCCGGTAGGGCCGGTGGGACCCGTGGGACCCATGGGGCCGGTGGGACCCATGGGGCCGCGCCTGCATCCGCCGCAGCCCCCGCATCCGCCGCACCAGCCCAGATGATTCAAGGCTGCATAGGTGGGGCAGCCATTTCCGTTGTTCTGGCCGGGATCGTCGATAATATTTTGAAAGGCCATGGTTTTCCCTCGCTTTTCCGTCAATGGGATGGCTGACGCCATCCAGTATCCATGCTATGCGGGGCGCACCGCGGCGTGCAAAAAAAGGACGGCTGTCCGTCAGCCGCCCCAGCTGCTTTTGATGGGATTATGCTTTGCGCACGCTCAGGAGCGTGGCTTTTCCGTTCACATCCGCTTCCTGGACAAAGGCGCCTTCGGGCGCCGCGCCGTATTCGATTCCCTGGGCCAGCACGCCCTTGAGGATCATGTCTTCATGGGCCCGTACGGCCTGAAGCACCGCATCGTCCCCCTGGCAGGTGACAAAAATGCGGTCCGTCACGTCATAGCCCGCGTCCTTGCGCATGTTCTGCAATTTGGAGATCACTTCCCGGGCGTAGCCCTCCCTGATCAGTTCCTCCGTCAGCGTGGTATCCAGCACCACGGTGAGCTTGCCGTCCACCTGGGAGGTAAAGCCCGCCTTCTTCACGGCCTCCACCAGCACATCTTCCTTATTCAGCACGATGTCGGTATCGTCCATGGTGAGGGTGACGGCTTCGCCGCGCTCAAAGGCGGCCACCACCTGGGCGCCGTCCAGCTTCTGCATCTCTCCCCGCATCCGGCCCAGGAATTTCCCGTAGCGGGCCTTGAGGGTCATAAAGTTAGGCTTGAGATCATAATTGACAAATTCGCCCGCGTTGTCGATGAACCGCACGTTTTTCACGTTCAGCTCATCCTCCACCAGGCCCCGGTAAGCCTCGCCGAAATCCGCGCCGGACACGTAAAGCATGCCCAGGGGCTGGCGCACCTTGATGTTGGACAGCTGGCGGCAGGAGCGGCCCAGCTGCACCACCGTTTCCACGGCGGCCATCTGCCGCTCGGCCTCGGGATCGATCATCGCTTCATCCCACGCCGGGAAATCGCACAGATGCACGGATTCTGGGGCGTTCGCATCCACGGTGCGCACGATATTCTGGTAGATGCTCTCCGCCATGAAGGGCATGTAGGGGGCAATCACCAGCGCCAGAGAAGACAATACGGTATACAGCGTCATAAACGCCGCTTCCTTATCCTTGGCCATGCCCTTGCCCCAGAACCGATCGCGGCCCAGGCGCACGTACCAATTGGAAAGCTCATCCACAAATTCGCTGATTTTCCGGGTGGACTCGGTGATTCGATAGGCGGTCAGGTCCTCATCCACGCCCTTGATGACGGTGTTCAGCCGGCTCAGCACCCAGCGGTCCATGAGGGTCAGTTCGCATTTCTTCAGGTCGTGCTGCGTGGGATCGAACCGGTCGATATCTGCATAGAGCACATAGAAGTAATAGGTGTTCCACAGCGTGCCCATAAACCGGCGGGGGCCTTCGTTCAGGGCGTCCTCGTGGAAGCGGCAGGGCAGCCAGGGCGCGGAGGAGGAATAGAAGAACCAGCGCACCGCGTCGGCCCCCTGCTTATCCAAAACCGCCATGGGGTCCACCACGTTGCCCAGGTGCTTGCTCATTTTGCGCCCGTCCTTATCCTGCACGTGGCCCAGCACCACGCAGTTCTGGAAAGGAGATTTTCCGAAGATCAGCGTGGAGATGGCCAGCAGGGTATAGAACCAGCCCCGGGTCTGGTCAATGGCCTCGGAAATGAAATCCGCCGGGAAACGCTGCTCAAAGATTTCCTTGTTTTCAAAGGGATAGTGCCACTGGGCGAAGGGCATGGAGCCGGAATCGTACCAGCAGTCGATGACCTCCTTGACCCGCTTCATGGGCTTACCGCAGTGGGGGCAAGTGATCTTCACTTCGTCGATATACGGGCGGTGCAGTTCAGGCAGCTTCACGTCCCCCACGGCCATGTCATAAAGCTCTTTTTTGCTGCCGATCACGTGGATATGGCCGTCTTCGCACTCCCAGATGGGCAGGGGCGTGCCCCAATACCGCTCCCGGGAGAGGCCCCAGTCCACCACGTTTTCCACAAAGTTGCCCATGCGGCCTTCCTTGATGTTGTCCGGGAACCAGGTGACGGACCGGTTGTTCTGCACCAGTTGATCCCGCACCGCCGTCATTTTGATGAACCAGGTGGGCCGGGCATAGTAAAGAAGGGGCGTATCGCAGCGCCAGCAGAAGGGATATTCGTGCTCGTACAGCGCCTTTTTGAGCAGCAGCCCGCGGGCCTTCAGATCCTCCATGATGGGCTTGTCGGCGTCCTTGACGAACACGCCCGCCCAGGGCGTATCCTCCACGAACCGGCCCTGGGTGTTCACAAGCTGCACGAAGGGCAGATGATAATTCCGGCCCACCCGGGCGTCGTCCTCGCCAAAGGCGGGGGCGATGTGCACAACGCCCGTGCCGTCCGTCAGGGTGACGTAATCGTCGCAGACCACATACCAGGCCTTTTCCTTGGGCGGGTTTTTCAGGGGGAACAGGGGCTCGTATTCCGTGCCCTCCAATTCCTTCCCTGGGAAGGTGCGCAGGATGCGGATCTCCTTCTGGTCCTCTTCGCTGAACACGGCGGGGATCAGCGCCTTGGCCATGATGTTCCGGGCGCCGCCCAGTTCAAACTCGCAGTATTCCTCCCGGGCGTTCACGCACAGCGCCACATTGGAGGGCAGCGTCCAGGGAGTGGTGGTCCAGGCCAGGATGTAGGTAAGGAAAGCGGCGCTCTTCACCTTAAACTTGGCGAAGGCGGAATACTCCTTCACGGCCTTGTAGCCCTGGGCCACTTCATGGCTGCTCAGGGCGGTGCCGCAGCGGGGGCAGTAGGGCACGATTTTATGGCCCTTATAGAGCAGGCCCTTGTCCGCGATGGTTTTCAGGCTCCACCACACGGATTCGATATAATCGTCATGGTAGGTGACATAGGGGTGTTCCATGTCCACCCAATAGCCCACCCGGTCGCTCATGTCCTCCCATTCGTGCAGGTATTTCCACACGGATTCCTTGCACTGCTTGATGAAGGGCTCGATACCGTACTGTTCGATCTGGGGCTTGCCGTCCAGCCCCAGCTTCTTTTCCACTTCCAGTTCCACCGGCAGCCCATGGGTATCCCAGCCTGCCTTGCGCAGCACGTTTTTCCCCTTCATGGTTTGGAACCGGGGGATCAAATCCTTGATGGCGCGGGTCTCCACGTGGCCGATGTGAGGCTTGCCGTTGGCCGTGGGGGGGCCGTCAAAAAACGTGAAGGTATCCTCCGCGCCGTCCCGGGCGCGGAAGGACTTTTTCACGATGTCATGCTCTTTCCAAAATGCCAGCACGTCCTTTTCCCGGGCGGCGAAATTCATGTCCGTGGTTACTTTTTTGTACAATTTCCTCTCCTCCTTATTGAACGCTCTCACCAAAGAAAAAGCCCGCCCCAATTCATTTGGGACGGACGATGCCTGCATCCGCGGTACCACCCAACTTGGCGCATTTTCACGCCCGGCTTTCGCGCCCTTTATCGCTGGCGACGCGCCGATCCTTCAACCGGAGGCTCCCAGGTGATCCGGCCCGCGGCCCTCCGCCGGGTTCCCACCCGCCCCGGCTCTCTTTGGAAGGGGAGTTCGCTGGCCCGTCCTGTTCACGGCCCGAATGCAGATATTATAATGGAATCGCGCGGTTTTGTAAAGATGGAATTTCAGATTATTTTCCTTTGCAGTATTTGCCCACATAGGCCGCCGCCAGCTCATATTCCTGCGCGGGCAGCTTCAAAACCATGGGCGCGCAGCGCGGGGTATGGTACAGGGCGATGGCGGCGCTTTGGGGCCGGTATTTGACGGACTGCACATCCTGCCACAGCATATGGCGCTCCTGGCTCAAATGCATGACGGACCCATCCTGCTGGGGCACGTTTTTGCCGGGATCGGCGCTTTGCAGCCGCGCCCAGCTTTTGATTTTTCCAGGCTGATGCCAGGTCTGCAGATGGGCCCCCTGGGGATCCAGCACAAACACGATCACCTCCCGCCCCTGCATCAGCAGGAACAGGAAGGTCAAAACCAGGCCCAGGGGCAGGATGGCGAAGATGGCCCTGGGCAGCGCGCCCTGCCAGAGGACGGACGCGGCGGCGGCGCCGCCGGTCATATACTCCAGGCCGAAAATCAATATCAGCAGCAGGGCCGTCACCGTCAGCAGCGCAAACAGCGCGCCGCGCCATATCCGCCCGTCCGCCAGGGGCACGGAGGCCACGCTCCATACGTCCCTTTGGCTTCCGGCGGCGGCCCGCCTGCCGCAGCCCTGGCAAATATCGCCGGGGCTTTCCATCTTGCATTTTCTGCAATACGAATAGATCATTCTATCAGGCTCTTTCCGGTCATCTCCCTGGGGATTTCAACGCCCATGCTTTCCAGCATGGTGGGCGCGATGTCGGCCAGGCGGCCGCCGGAGCGCAGCTTGCGCCCGATCAGCTTGTCATCGCAGGCAATGAAGGGCACGGGATTAGTGGTATGGGCGGTGAAGGGCTCGCCGGTCTGGGGGTCCACCATCTGATCGGCATTGCCGTGGTCGGCGGTGACGAAGGCGCGGCCGCCCATCCTGAGAATCTCTTTCACCAGGATGCCCACGTCCTTGTCGATTTCCCGCACGGCGATTTTCGCCGCTTCCATGACCCCCGTGTGGCCCACCATATCGCAGTTGGCATAGTTCAGGATCATCACGTCGTACTTGCCGCTGTCAATGAGTTCCAGGGCCTTCTGCGTCACCTCCGGGGCGCTCATTTCGGGCTTCATATCGAAGGTGGCCACCTTGGGCGAATCAATGAGGAACCGATCCTCCCCCGGGTTGGGCGCTTCCACGCCGCCGTTGAAGAAGAAGGTGACGTGGGCGTATTTCTGGGTTTCGGCGATATGCGCCTGGGTCAGCCCCAGCTTGGCCAGATATTCGCCCAGGGTGTTATCCAGGTTTTCAGGGGGATTGACCACCTTGAGGCCCGTAAACGTGGCGTCGTACTGCGTCATGGACACGTACTGCACCGGGATAAAGCCCTTCTTGCGCCGGAAGCCCTGAAAATCCTCCATGATGAAGGCGCGGGTCATCTGCCGGGCGCGGTCCGGGCGGAAGTTGAAGAAGATCATGCTGTCGCCCTTTTCCACGGTAGTCAGGGGCCTGCCGTCCTTTTCAATGACGGTGGGGATCATAAATTCGTCGGTTTTTCCGTTGTCATAGCTGTGCTGCACGGCCTGGACGGGATCGGTTTCCCGGATGCCCTCGCCCAGCACGATGGCGTCGTAGCCTTTTTCCACCCGGTCCCAGATATTGTCCCGGTCCATGCCCCAGAAGCGGCCCTGGATGGAGGCCACCTGACCGACGCCGATTTCCGCCATTTTCGCCACCAGCTGGCGCATGTAATCAATGGCGGAGGTGGGAGGCACGTCGCGGCCGTCCAGGTAGCAGTGCACGTAGACCTTTTTGAGGCCCCGCTGCCTGGCCATTTCCAGCAGGGCGTAGAGATGCGTGATGTGGCTGTGCACGCCGCCGTCGGACAAAAGGCCCATCAGATGCAGGCTGCCGCCGTTTTCCTTCACGCTGTCCATGGCCCAGATCAGCGGCTCCTTTTCAAAGAACACGCCGTCCTGGATGTCCTTGGTGATCCTCGTTAATTCCTGATACACGATGCGGCCCGCGCCCATGTTCAGATGGCCCACCTCGCTGTTGCCCATCTGGCCGTCGGGCAGCCCCACGTTCATGCCGCTGGCCCCCAATTGGGTGTGCGGGTATTTGGCAATCAGCTTGTCCAATTCCGGGGTGCCCGCCTGATAAATGGCGTTGCCCTCGTGGGCGGGGTTCAGGCCAAAGCCATCCATGATAATCAGCGCCGTCATCGTCTTGCTCATGCTTGTATCTCCTTTGCCTTTCAAATACAGTTCAGCGCATTTTTTCAAACGCACTTTATATTATAATCGAAACGCGCCACGTAATCAAGCCTCGCGCCCATGAAAAAAAGCGGGGCCGGGCCCCGCGAAGGTTGCCATTCAGCCTTCGGCTGCCTGGTAACGCGCGGGTGGGTATTGCATACCCCCCGCGTGCCCCCCGCTCGGTTTTTCCTAAAATCCCTTCGGGATTTCCGGGCGGAAAACCCGCAAGGAATGAATTTCGCAAGCGAAATTCTCCCCGCCCGACCGGCAAAGCCGGTCGATACGATTTCAGTCAAGGGGCCATGCCCCTTGACAATCCCTCCTTCCGCCCACGTCGTCTTTCAATCCTTTGACATTCATTGTAAGTCGCGAAGCGGACGGCTCTGTAAAGGCCGCGCTATCTTTCCGATTCCAGCTTTGCCATAGGCATGTTCAGATCGGGCACGGTGGTGCGGCTGCGGGTGATGTTCAATACCAGCGCCACGGCGGCGATGTTGGTGATGAAGTTGCTGCCGCCATAGCTCAAAAACGGCAGGGGGATGCCCGTAATGGGCATGACGCCCACATTCATGGCCACATTCTGGAACACGTGGAAAAACAGCATCGCCATCACGCCGATGATGGTGAGGCGGCCGAATTTGTCCTGGGTGAACCGGGCCAGGTAGATCATGCGCAGGATCAGGAACAGATAGGCTGCCAGCACCGCCATGCAGCCAACGAAGCCGAAGGATTCCCCCACGACGGTGAAAATAAAGTCGGTGGAGTTTTCCGGCACGAACCCCAGCGTTGCCCAGGAGCCCGCCAGGAACGTGCCCACCCCTGTCATCTGGCCGGAGCCGATGGCCTGCTGGGCCTTGATGTTCTGATAGCCGGCGTCCTGCTGGTATTTCTGGGGGTCAATGAAGGCCAGGATGCGGGCCAGGCGATAGTCGTTGCTGCCGGAAATCAGGGCGTAGGCGATCACCAGGCCGATGGCGATAACGCCCGCGGCCACCAGCCCCACCAGCACCCGCATATCCACTTCCGCGAAAAACAGCATCACCATGAACATGAAAATGATCACGATGACCGTGCCCGTTTCGCCCTGGGCCAGCACCACCAGGCTCGGCACCGCCACGATCAGCATGATGCGGATAAAATCCTTCAGCTTGCTCATGGGCCTTTCCACCCGGGACAAATGCCGCGCCAGCATCAGCAGGATGGAAAGCTTGGCAAATTCACTGGGCTGGATGGAACGGCCCAGAATGCTGGATTTCATCCAGCCGCGCAGGCCGTTGGATACCTGGCCGGCCAGCAGCGTCACCACCAGCAGCCCCAGCACGGCATAGTAAATCAGCCGGGCACGGCCGCGGTACAGTTCCGTGGGAATGGCCATCACCACGCCCAGCACCACCGGCGAAGCCAGAAGAAAAATACTCTGCCACATGCTGGAGCGGGAATTCAGGATTTTGTTCAGCAGCGGCGCGCCGGCGCTGGCGTCCACGTTATAGGTGGCCATGGCGATGCACAGGATGCCGAACACCGACAGGGCGTACACCACCACCAGCAGCGGCCAGTCAAAATGCCCTCTGGAGCGCCATCTGGTTTCCGTCATCACGGCCTATCACCTCCCCGGCAAAAGAATCTGAGGATGGGGCTGGGCGCATAGGCGGGCAGGGGCACATCGGCCCCCAGCAGCCTGCCGGCGATGCCCTCGATCTCTTTGGTCACGCGGCTGTCGCCGCACGCCAGCACGCTCTTATGCTGCAAAAGCGCGCGGTAAATCTTCCGGCTGTCCGGGATCACGCCCAGGAGAGGCAGATCCAGGGATGCGGCCAGCGCGTCCGGCGGCGTCATTTCCCCGGTGCGCACCAGCGCGGGGCTGACCCGGTTGAATACGATGCCGGGCCGGGGCTCCTCCCGCTGGAACAAAAGCGCGGAAAGCTTTTCCGCGTCCCGAACGGAAACGTCATCCGGGGTGGCGACAATGATGGGCTCCGCCGCCGCGCCCAGCAGGTTTTTAAGCCCCCGGCCGATACCCGCCGGCGCGTCCAGGATCACGATTTCCTTTTCGTCGGCCAGGGTGGTGATCAGCCGGCCCATTTCCTTGGCTTTCAGGTCCGAGGGACGCATCATCTGGGGCGCCGCCAGCAAATGCAGCGTTGGCAGCGCGGGAGACTGCACCAGCGCATCGCCCAGCGCGCAGGTTTTATTCACAATATCCCCCAGGTCGTACACCACGCTGTTCTGCATGCCCAGCAGCAAATCCGCGCAGCGCAGCCCGGTATCCCCGTCCAGCAGCGCCACCTGCCTGCCCTGCCGGGCATAAAATTCCGCCAGGGCGGCGGCCAGGGTGCTCTTCCCCACCCCGCCCTTGCCGGACATGATCGAAAAAATGCGGCCCATCTGTGTTTGCTCCTTTGTAAGTATCAGTCGCTTCAAAAACCGCTTCCCGGCGGAAAAAAAGGGGATTTTGCCATGGCTTTTGAGGCGCGCCCCAGGCTTTCCCCCGTCCGCCGGCGCTTTAAGGCGCCAGGCTGTTGCCGCCCGGCAGCGTCAGGTTTTCATCTATCTTTGCCTTTTCATCCAGATAGAACTCGATGAAATCCCGGGCCGCCCGGGTGGTATACGCGCCGGACAAGCCGTTGGGGATAAAGCTGACGATGGCGATTTCGGGCTTCTCATTGGGGCACATGGCAACGAACCAGCCATTGTTTTCCAAGTCCAATCGGATTTTGCCGATGGTGACCTGGGAGGTTCCCGTTTTTCCGTACATGACCTCCTTGGGCTTGTACTTCCAATCCTTGAACTGGGCCGCGGCGGTACCGGTTTCGTCGACCACGCCCTCCAGCCCCCTGAGGATATACTGCATATACGGCTTGGCGCTTTCCAGCACGTTAAAGGTGGTGGCGCTGCGCTGGGAGAGGATTTCTCCCTCCGGGGAAATAATGGAATCAATGATGTTGGGGTTATACACCACGGCGTCGTTGGTGATGGCGCCGATGTAGCGCACCACGGAGATGGGGGTGAGCAGCGTGATGGACTGGCCCACGCCCATCTGGATCTCCTGGCTGCCGCCCCATTTGATGGTGTTCAGGTAATTCCACAGATCGCGCATCAGCGCGGCCTGGAGCACCATGGTGCGGGTCATGTTCAGCTCGGTCATAAAGATGGGCCGGGCGTTCACCACCCAGTCGTCAGAAGAGGTGTTGATGGCCATGTCCATCAGCAGCTTGATGCACCGGTCCAGCCGGGCGTTGTCGTATTCGATGCCGTAGCTGGCGCCGTAGTTGATGAGGTGCTTTTTGATGGCGGCGGCCACGATGGCGGGGGTATCCGTCATCTGCTCGCTGATGGAGACGGCGGTGTCGTACAGGTTCACCTGATTGCCCACTACGGGGCGCAGTTCGCCCGGCAGGTCGATGCCCGTTTTGCTGGTGAGGCCCATCTGGGCGGCGTATTTATACAGCCTCTCCTCCGAGGGGAACTGATCGAACAGGCGGGAGGCACAGGTATAGAAGAAATAGTTGCAGGAGTTGGTCAGGCCTTCCACGATGGTCTGGTCATGGTGGTCGGAAGGCTTGCTGGTCCAGCATTTGGGGGCGTCTTCGGTGTTCTTGGTGTAGTTTTTGAAGCGGCCCAAATCGTCAATGGTCTCAAAAGGGGTGAGCACGCCGTTGGTCAGGGCGGCCAGGCCCGTGACCATCTTGAAAATGGAGCCGGGCTCTGCCCGGGTCTGGATGGCGTAGTTCATCAGCAGCCCCCGCTCGTCCTGCACGATCTGCAGCGCCGGGTCGCCGCCCTTGGCCATGGCGTTCAGGTCATAATTTGGGTACTGGGCCAGCGCCAGGATGTTGCCCTCGTTGCCTTCCTTCAGGTCCATCACGATCAGCACGCCCGTGGTGGCCAGGCGGATGGGAAATTCCTCCCAGTCCCGGGAGGCGACTTTATCCTTGTTGGTCTCCAGCCATTTGGAGCTCGCCATGCGCTTTTCCTGCTCATTGCGGGTGCGCTCCACGTTATTGGCGATGGCCCGCTCCGCCACCAGCTGGTACTGGGAGTTGATGGTGAGCTTGACGGTGTTGCCGTTCCGGGGCTCGGTATAGGAAAGTTCCCTTGTCACTTTGCCGTCCGGCGTCACTTCCACCACCCGGGTGCCCTGCCGGTCCTTGATGTTGGCGGTGAGCCAGCTTTCCATGCTGGCCTCGATGCCGTCCTGGCCGATATAATCGTTCATGGCGTAGCCCGCGGGCTCCAGATCGCTGTAATAATACTGGGCGTTCTGGATTTTGCCCGTGTAGCCGATCACCGTGGCGGCCAGGGAGCTGTTGGGATACACGCGCTTGTCCCCCATGGTGATGCCCACCCAGGGCATGCTCATGCTGCGCCCCTCGATCTCGCTGACGGTTTCGTAGCTCACGTCCTGGGCGATGGACACGGGCAGGGAGTTGAAGGCGTTATCCTGCATGGTGGTGTTGATGGCGATGATTTGGAGCACCGTTTTCTCGTCCACCGCCGTTTGCGACACCACCGGGTTCCTGTTCACCGACAGCGCGTCCGGCACCACGGATTCGCCGTTCGCATCCACCTGGAACAGATAGGTCCCGTCCTCCGTCTCCGTGAAGCCGAACCGCTGGCGCAGCCGCTTAAAGCACTTTTCCGGGGTGTCCAGCTCGGAAGACTTCAGATAATTGTTGGAATAGAAATATTCCTTGCGTTTGTTGTAGGCGGCCTCGGAAATGCCGTCGCCGAAATTGAAGCGCCATTCCCCCGTTTCCTCATCCCGGGCAAGCGGCGCCGTGACGGAGATTTCCCCGCCGTGGCTTTTCACGATGTCGATGGCCTCCAGCAATTGGGCGGTTGGATAGTCCCAGTCGCTGTTTTCCCGGTAGAAGGTAACGTTATAGGCCTTTTCGGATTTGGCCAGCACCACGGAATTGATGTCGGTGATCATGCCGCGGCTGCCGCGGATGGAAATGGATTTCACGCTCTGGTCGCTGGTCTGCACGTGATATTCCTCGCCGGAAAGCACCTGCAGGCCATACAGGTTGAAGATGAGCACGGCAAAGGCGGCCATGACCAGGCCGGTAAACAAAAGAAAGCGGAAATTCAGCCGATGGTCCTTTTTCCTCTTTTTTTTCGTTCGTTTGAATTCATCCTTCACAGCGCCTCACCTCCCTTTTCGCGCTTTCGGGGCGTGTACATGCGCAGGATATAGCGCAGCGGCACCATCAGCAGCAGCGCGATCCCCACCGTGTACAGGACCGAGCCCGTCACCCGGGCCACGTGGATCATGCCCAGTTCCTCACCGATCAGATACATATACACACACAAGGCAGCATTCAGGATAAAGTCCATCAGCGCCGCGCACAGCGGGATGCGCAGATGCGCCGGCAGATCGCCCTCCCGTTGATGGGAAAGCAGATAGTTCCACCAGCGTTCCCGCCCGCCGCCTTCCCTTTGGCGGCTGCGCCTGTTTTCGTTGAGCATGCGGCGGCGCTCCAGCTGCCTGTCGCTCATATCGGCAAATGCCTGGGCGCAGAGCATGGTGATCACCGGATAGGCGATCACGTAAAAGCCGGGCACGTTGGAAAGCATGCTTTCCATCATCATGCCGATCAGGCAGGATGCGCAGAACGCGTACTTTTTGCCGCAGGATACCACGATCACCGCCAGCACCGCGAACAGCACGCTGCCCGCCACGCCGCCGATTTGCAGATACTGCATCACGCACACCTGCAAAAGATACGCGGCCACCGTCAGGATCAGCACCCGCAGGGCCCTTTTCAATGCCTTCACTCGTCATCCTCCACCGTCATAGCGCCGGGGTCCGGCGTGGGCACCGGAGAGGGCGTCGGGGTAAACGTGGGCCGGGCAGAAGGCGTGGCGGTGTTCTGGCTGTTCTCCGACGGCTTGTACTCCAGGTTGGGCGGCGGCTGGGTAGCGTTGGGGTCCTGCGTGGCCGCCGGCGTCGGGGCGGCCGTGGGCTCCGGGGTCTCGGTTGCCTCCGGCGTTTCGGCTGCCTTCGGCGCATCCGTGGAGTTGAAAATAAAGTCGCTCACGCCGCCCACCTGCCATTCCGGGATGGGCCGGGCGGTGGCCAGCGTCTCCAGCACGATGGAGGAGGCCGCGTTGGTGCGCGCCTGGGCCGCCTCGGCATAGGTGGGCCGGTAACGGTACACCGTCACATATTCCAGGTGCTGAAAATCCACCACCGGCTCCAGCACCACGAAGGATTTGTTGTCGTCCATGCCCCGGGTGCTCTCCCGGATATAGCCGATGGGGATGCCCTTGGGGAATTCCAGGCCCACCCCGGAGGTGACCACCATGTCGCCGGGTCGGGGCAGGGAGCTGTCCGGCAGATAGTACATGCGGCACATGGGCTCGCCATTGGTGCCCAGGGTGCCCTTCACGCTGCCCTGGTCCCGGCTGGACTGCACCAGGCCGGCCACGGTGCAGTCGCTGTCGATGATGCAGCGCACCTGGCATTTATACTTGTCCACTTCGTAGGTAACGCCCACCAGCCCGCCCTGGGCCACCACGGCCATGTACTCCGTCACGCCGTTTTCGCTGCCAACATCCAGGGTGAGGGTGGAAAAATAATTGTTGCCCACCGTGCCGATCACCGTGGCCGCCACGGGGTTCATGGCGCGGTTGCGCTCCTGCTCGTCCAGCAGGTCATACAGGGCCTGGTTGGTGCGGCGCAGTTCTTCGTTCACGGCCACCTCGGTGGCCATTTCATCCAGGCGGATGAGCAGCTGATCGTACTCGTATTCCAGATTGCCGCGGATCTTCAGCGTGCGCAAGTATTCCACCACCCGGTCCGTCACCCCGGAAAACAGCCGCTGCACCGGGGTAATGACCGCGGTGACGGCCCTGCGGGGCACGTCCAGGAAGGGCACGCCCGTAACAAAATTGGAAACCACCATCAGCGCCACCATCACGAACAGCACGGAGCAGATCACGATAATGGTCAGGTTGCGCAGGAAATTCTCCCGCTCGTCCCCGCCGCCGGATTTCCTTTTTCCGTTTTTGCGCTTTGCCGGCGTTTTCTTTTTCCGGACGGGCTTCTCTTCCTTTTCTTCTTCCCGGCGGCCGGCGGCGCTTTCCACCTTTTGTGCCTCCCGCCGCCATGCCGCGTCCGCCGTCTTTTCATCGGTGCGGCTTTCTTCCGGCGCGCGGCGGCCCTGGCGCAGCGGCTCCTCCGGGGGCTTCTCCTCCCGTGAGGCGTCGGCGCCTTCTTTTTCCCGGGCGTTTTTTTCCATTTCCTTGGCCCAGGCAGGCGCGCGGTCTTCCACGTCAAAGACGCTGTCTTCGCCGTTTGGTGCCTTTGGGTTTTCGCTTTCGGAAAACTGCCGGTCCTCTTGTTTCGCCATGCCGATTTACTCCTCGCCTTCCTCCCGCAGGAAGCTGGACTTGCCGATGCGGTGCAGCAGTTCGATATTGTCCGCCAGGTGCCCCGCGCCCATGACCGCGCAGCCCATGGGGTCCCGGGCCAAGAGCACGGGCATATCCAATTCGGAAGCGATGAACTGGTCCAGCCCGAAAAGCTGGCTGGCGCCGCCCGTTAAATGGATGCCCGATTTCATCACGTCCCCGGCCAATTCGGGCGGCGTGCGCTCCAGCACGTGCTGGATGGCCCCCAGGATGGCCTGGCAGGTGCCCTTGAGGGCTTCATACACCGCGGCGGATGAAATTTCCGCCGTCTGGGGCAGGTTGGTAATCATATCCCGTCCCCGCACCAGCACCCGGCGGTCCTCCTTGAGGGGCAGGGCGGAGCCCAGGGCGATTTTCACGTCCTCGGCGGTGCGGTCGCCGATGAGCATGTTGAATTCCCGCTTCACATAAGCGATGATGGCCTCGTCCATTTTCACGCCGCCGATGCGGATGGAGCGGGACACCACCACGCCGCCCAGACTGATGACCGCGGCTTCCGTGGTGCCGCCGCCGATATCCACCACCATGCTGCCCACCGGCTCAAACACCGGCAGGCCCGATCCGATGGCCGCCGCGAAGGGCTTTTCCACCAGGTGCAATTGTCCCTGGCGCACCCCCGCGTACACCGCCGCCTTGCGCACTGCCCGGCGCTCAATGGGCGATACCCGGCAGGGAATGGTCATAATGGCCCGGGGCTTTACCAGCCGGGACGCGCCGATGGCCTTGCGGACGAAGTACTGCAGCATATACTGCGTCATATCAAAGTCCCGGATCATGCCGTCGGACAGCGGCCGCACGGATGTCACGTCCGCCGCCGTGCGGCCCAGCAGCACCCTGGCCTCCTCGCCGATGGCGCGCACAGCGTGGCGTCCCGTGCGGTCCACCACCAGCATGGAGGGCTCGTCGATGACGATGCCCTTTTTCTTTACGTATACCTGCGTATTGGATGTGCCCAGATCAATGCCGATGTCCGGCGCGATGATGGCCATGTGTATTCATCCATCCCATTCTGCAAATTTCATGTGTTCTCCATAACGCCCGCGGCCATGAGCATATCCCGCAGCAGCGCCAGGGGCAATCCGATCACGTTGGAATAGCTGCCCTCGATGCGGCGGACGAACATGCCGCCCCGGCCCTGCAGGGCATAGGCCCCCGCCTTGTCCATGGGTTCTCCGGTGGCCGTATACCGGGCAATTTCATCCGCCGTCAGGGCGGCGAAGAGCACCCGGGATTCATCCACCTGCACGTCTTCCCGCCCATTTGCGATCAGGCATACCCCGGTATAGACCGTGTGCCACGCGCCGGACAGACGGGAGAGCATTTCCCGGGCTTCTTCCGGGCTGTGGGGCTTGCCCAGCACCCGCCCATCCTGATACACCACGGTATCGGCCCCCAGCACCGCGCGGCCGGGGTGGCTTTCCGCCACCGCCCGGGCCTTGCGCCGGGCGTTTTCCATCACCAGGGCCCGGGGCTCCCCATCCTTCACTTCCTCCGCGTCGGCGGTGATGATTTCAAAGGGGATGCCCGTGAAGCCCATCAGCTCCCTCCGCCGGGGCGAGGAGGACGCCAGGATCAATGCCGTCTTCATCCGTTCCGTTCCTTTCCTGACCGCGCATTTTTGAGCGCACAAAAAACGCGCCCCTTATTATAGCATATTTCGGGGGCGCAAGTACAGCCTTTTTGAAACAAATTGAAATAATTTTGTAAAAATTTTTGAGGAGATCCGGGAAAACGCCGGCCGACGCCCGGAAATCCTGGATGGTCCGACACGCGGGGGCGCCCATTTCGATGAGAGCGCCCCCGGTCAAATTCAATCCGCCGCCCGCATGGCGCGCATGGCGTTCAGGATGGCGATAAAGCACACGCCCACATCGGCAAACACCGCCGCCCACAGGGGCGCCAGATGCAAAACGCCCAGCACCATCACGGCGGCCTTCACCGCCAGGGAGAAGGCGATATTCTGCCGCACGATGGAAACCGTCTTCCGGGCGATGCGGATGGCGCGGCCAAGCTTCCGGGGGTCGTCATCCATGAGCACCACATCCGCCGCCTCGATGGCCGCGTCGCTGCCCAGGGCGCCCATGGCCACGCCCACGTCCGCCCGGGCCAGCACCGGCGCGTCGTTGATGCCGTCGCCCACGAACAAAAGCGCGCCCTCCGCCGCCTTTTCGCCCATGAGCCGCTCCACCTGGGTCACCTTCTCATCGGGCAGCAATTGGGCGCGCATTTCGTCCACGCCCACTTCCTTTGATACCGTTTCGGCCGCCGCCCGGGCGTCGCCGGTGAGCATGACGGTTTTTCGGACGCCCAGCTTTTTCAGCTCGGTCAGGGCCTCCCTGGCGCCGTCCTTCACCTCGTCGGCAATGACGATGTGGCCCAGGTATTCCCCATCGGCGGACACGTGCACGATGGTGCCCTGGCGGTGGCAGGATGTCCAGGCGGCCCCTTCCGCTTCCATGAGCTTTTCATTGCCCACGGCCAGCCGCCGGCCGTTCACCTGCGCGCGTACCCCATGGCCGGATATCTCCTCCACGCCGGAGACCTCCGCCGCCTCCGCCGCGTCCTTGCATTTTTCCCGCAGGGATTGGGCGATGGGATGGGTGCTGAATCTTTCCGCGGCGGCGGCAAGCAGCAGCATTTCTTCCTCGTCCGCGGCCCCCTTGCCGTGCACCGCGGTAACGGAAAACACGCCGCGGGTGAGGGTGCCGGTTTTGTCAAACACGGCGGTGTCGGCCCGGGCCAGCGTCTCCAGATAACCCGCGCCTTTGATGAGGATGCCCTTGCGGGACGCGCCGCCGATACCGCTGAAAAAGGTGAGCGGCACGGAAATCACCAGTGCGCAGGGGCAGGAAATGACCAGGAACGTCAGTGCGGAGGTGATCCATTCGCTCCATTGCCCGCCGAAAAACAGCGGCGGCAGAATGGCCACCAGCACCGCCAGGGCCACCACCACGGGCGTGTAAACCCGGGCGAAGCGGGTGATGAACTGATCGGCCCTGGATTTGTTTTCCCCGGCATGCTCCACCAATTCCAGGATGCGGCTCACGGTGGAATCGGCATAGGCGTGGGTCACCTCCATGCGCAGCAGGCCCTGGCCGTTGACGCATCCGCTGAGGACCTGATCGCCGATCCGGGCATGCCGGGGCACGCTTTCGCCCGTCAGGGCCACGGTATCCAGCAGCGATTCTCCCTCCAGCACCACGCCGTCCAGCGGGATTTTTTCCCCGGGGCGCACCACGATGGTTTCCCCCGTCTGCACGTGCTCCGGCTCCTCGGTGATGATTTCGCCATCGCGCTCCACGTGGGCGATGTCGGGGCGGATGTCCATCAGTTCCGCAATGGAATCCCGGCTCTTGTCCACGGCATAGTCCTGGAAAAACTCGCCGATCTGGTATAGCAGCATCACCGCCACGCCTTCGGCGTAATCCCCCAGGCAAAAGGCGCCCACAGAGGCCACCGTCATCAAAAACATTTCATCCAGGGCATGCCCGTGCAGGATGTTCCGCAGGGCGTTTCCTATCACCGGATACCCCACCGCCAGCCACGCGGCCAGGTACAGCGCAATTTTGACGCCCGGGGGCACTGGAAGGAACAGCCCCGCCAGCAGCAGCGCCGCCGATACGCCGATGCGGATCAGCGCCGCCCGCCTGTTTTCTTCTTCGCCGTGGCCATGCTCGTGGCCGTGAACGTGAGAATGTCCGTGCTCATTGGTTCCGTGGTCGTGATGGCAATGCTCGCAATGGCAGCTCATGGTTTCGTCCTCCGCATGCAGTATTATTCGCTCAGGTGCTCCACGCCCATGCCGATGATGGTGCGCACATGGTCGTCCGCCAGGGAATAGAAAACCGTTTTCCCCTCCCGCCGGAATTTCACCAGTTCGCTTTGCTTGAGCACCCGAAGCTGATGGGAAATGGCAGACTGGGTCATGCCCAGCAGTTCCGCGATATCGCACACGCACATTTCCGCTTCAAACAGCGCGTACAGAATTTTGATCCGGGTGCTGTCGCCAAAGACCTTGTACAATTCCGCCAGGCGGTAAAACATTTCCTCATCGGGCATCACACCGTCCAGGGCGCTGAGCAGCGCGCGGTGCACCTCCGTCTGTTCGCATACCGGCGCCGGGGCCTCCGGCAGGGGTTTCTTTTCGTTGTTCATCGTCTCTCATCCTTTCATTTGAACAACTGTTCATATGTATTATATGCGGATGTTCCGCATCTGTCAATAGGAAAGCGCAAATTTTTCCCATTTTTTGCGTTTTGCCCGGCGGAGGACGGGCGTTTTGGACGGCCGGGGACAAAAAATTTTTGTTTTTTGCGTTTCAGGGGTGGCGTGAAGCCGCCTGATATGGTAAAATACAGCGTGGCGCGGTATGCGCAGCGGAGGATGAGCGAAATGAACCGGCTGGAAAAAACGCTGAACGCGGCGGGTATGGGCCGGCAGGATGGCCTGCTGATCCACAAGCCCTCCAATATTTTCTACCTGAGCGGCTATACGGGCGAAGGCCTGCTGGCGGCGGGGACGGGCTTTCAGGCCATCATCACCGATTTCCGCTATACCGAGCAGGCGGAGCGCCAGGCCCCCGGCTTTCAGGTGCTGATGGTGGAAAAGGGTGTCAGCCACGCCGCCCTGGCGGCCCAATTGTTTCAGGCGCACGGCATAAAGCAGGTGCGCTATGAAGACGATAAAGTGACCGTGCGGGGCTTTGAGCGCATCAAGAAAGACATGCCGGGCTTCGCATTTTCGCCCCTGGACGGCGCGCCGGAAAAAATCCGCCGCTTGAAGGACGAAGGCGAGCTCGCCCTCATTGAGGAAGCCTGCAATATTTCCTGCCGGGCCTTTGAGGCCCTGCTCCCCCGGATCAAGCCGGGGCTGACGGAAAAGCAGCTGCAGATCATGCTGGACTACGCCATGCTGGACATGGGCGCCGATTCCCTGGCCTTCGATACCATCGTGGCCTCCGGGGTCAACGGTTCTCTCCCCCACGCCATCCCCAGCGACAAAAAAGTGGAAGCGGACGAAATGATCACCTTCGATTTCGGGGCGAAGAAGGGCGGCTACTGCGCCGATATGACCCGCACCGTTTCCCTGGGCCGGCCCGGCGCGGAAATGAAGAGGATTTATGATACCGTGCTTTTGGCCCAGGAGACCTGCGAAGCCATGCTGGCCCCCGGCAGGGTATGCAGCGATATTGACGCCGAGGCGCGGCGGATCATTGACGGCGCGGGCTATGCCGGGCGCTTCGGCCACGGCCTGGGCCACGGCGTTGGCATCGATATCCATGAGGAGCCGCGCCTGTCCGCTCCCTGCGGCGACCTTCTGGAGGAGGGCCACGTGGTCACTGTGGAGCCGGGCATTTACGTGCCGGGCCTGGGCGGGGTCCGCATTGAAAACACCTGCGCCATCACCAAAGACGGCGGACGCACCCTGGTACATGCACAAAAGGCGCTTTTGATCCTTTGATCGGGCCCTTATTGCAAATAGACCAACAATGGAAAATGGAGGAATTACAATGATTACTGCTGGCGATTTCAAAAAGGGCATCACCATCGAATGGGACGGCGGCGTGTGGAACATCGTTGATTTCCAGCACGTGAAGCCCGGCAAGGGCGCGGCCTTCGTGCGCACCAAGATCAAGAACGTGATGACCGGCGCGGTGGTGGAGCGCACCTTCAACCCCACCGACAAAATGCCCCGTGCCATCATCGAAACCAAGGAAATGCAGTACCTGTACAACGACGGCGACCTGTATTACTTCATGGACCCCGAAACCTACGAGCAGATGCCCCTGGGCAAGGATGCCGTGGAGGACGCCATCCAGTACGTGAAGGAAAACATGAACGTCACCATCCGCTACTTCAAGGGCCAGGCCTTCTCCGTGGAAGCGCCCAACTTTGTGGAGCTGGAAATCACCCAGACCGAGCCGGGCTTCAAGGGCGACACCGCCACCAATAACTTCAAGCCCGCCACCACCGAAACCGGCCTGGAAATCCAGGTGCCCCTGTTCATCAACATCGGCGACGTCATCAAGATCGACACCCGCACGGGCGAATACCTCTCCCGCGCATAATCAAGGAGGAAAAATGAGCAATCTCACCGATCGGGTTTCCTATATCAAGGGCCTGGCCGAAGGGCTGAAGCTGGACACCGACAAGAACGAAGGCAAGCTGATCGAAAAGATCCTGGAATTGCTTTCCGATCTCACGGCGGAAGTGGCCGCCCTGCGGGAAGACCATGACGACCTGGACGAATACGTGGGCTCCATCGACAGCGATTTGAGCGACCTGGAGGACGTCTTCTACCAGGACGAGGACGGCCAGGACGATGCGCCGGACGAAGAGGATGAGGACGAGGACGACAACATGGTGGAATACACCTGCCCCCACTGCGGCGAGGAAATGACCTTTGAGGTAGATTCCTTCGATTTTGACGAGGATTACCTCTGCCCCAACTGCCACCAGCCCCTCTTCCCCGAAACCCCGGACGAGGAATAAACAATCCTAAAGCACGTGGCGCCCGCTGTCCATCGGCAGCGGGCGCTCAGACTATCTACACCCCCCTGGGATAGTATGAAAGGGCCCGCAGGCCCTTTCATCAACAATCCGCAGGACCGGCTTTGCCGGCCCGAGGGCCGTATCCCGCCGCCGCCTGTGGCGGATGAAGGCGGGAGAAGGCCCAATGAGGCACAGAGCGGAGCAGCCTGCGCTTGCGCTGGCTGCTCTGCGACAATGCCGAATTGCGAGGTTC
>Ga0079305_1001884_pt1 | contig 22400 bp, 19 predicted proteins | sample LMS_cellobiose_e_FD_79183 | JGI IMG/M metagenome (GOLD analysis project Ga0079305, IMG submission 79183) | Rumen-fistulated moose microbial communities from Alaska, USA - LMS_cellobiose_enrichment | ecosystem: Host-associated > Mammals > Digestive system > Stomach > Rumen fluid ... | reverse complement strand
GTCACAATATCTGTAAACTGCCTGGTGTCTATCATATCTAATTAGTGTATCAGTGAGCTGCTTGATGTGGCATGGCCGATATGATGTGTTGAATCATTTGTTTTACGGTGTATCCTGATTGCCCGGCTATCGATAGAGTGACTGATTACCGGTTGCTTGGGTAATCAGGGTATCCTATATTTTGTAGAAGGTCGTGTTCAGCATGTCCAAATACACGCAGTTCAGGCTTGAATCAATGTTCCTTGAAAACAAGTATACTTTCAGCGTTATGTAGGGGAGTAAAGACATGATAAAAGATGTGTTAATAAAAATCAAAAGAACGATGATAAAGATATACATTGCAAGGCATGAACAAACTTTCAAGCATTTGAAATACATTTTTCAAAATAACGGCAGTAAAACACTTATTGTCGCCTTTTCTGGATTTCCTGGGAAGGGTAGGAAGGCACTGTATAACTATATGGCTACTCTGTCCGGAATAAAAGTAAACAAACTCTTTTTGCTGGATGACATTTGGAATCCAGTGAACGTTGGCAGCTATTATTTGGGAAAGGATGGCGATTGGTATTTAATTGAGGAGATAACTGCCCTGATTGATACGATAAGGAAAGAGAACGGCATCACCCAGGTCATCACAGTTGGTTCCAGCAAAGGCGGTACATCGGCTTTATTCTATGGTATCAAGACAGAGGCTGACGCCTGTATTATTGGTACCCCACAGTATCATGTGGGAAAATATCTGTCGTCCGCGACATTGTCACCCATAATGGATGTGATCATGGGAGACCATAGTCAGGAATCCATTGCAAGGTTAGACGAATACATTGTACAAGAGATAAAAAGGCCTCACAAGAAAAAACCAGAGGTGTATATCCACTATTCGCCTGAAGAGCATACATATAAGGATCATATAGTCGATATGATAGCGGATCTTCGGAGGGAAGGATATAAGGTCATGGAAGACAATGACTATAAATATGAGCATCATTCGGACGTAGCAAAGTATTATCCGAACTATCTCGTCAAAACAGTCAAACAGATAGTGAAATAACTATTTTGAAGGAAAACCATATATATGAAAATCCTGTTTTTAATTAGCAGCTCCCTAAAACCAAGAATTGCAAAACGAGTAAAGCTGTTCAGTAAAGGCAATGAAGTCAGAATTGTTGGCGTATTGAGGGAGAACCAGGATTCGTTTGAAAGCCCGTACGCAGACATTTCCCAGATGATAAGCATAGATTTTCCGGATTCTAGTCATCTCATAAAGCGTTATCTTGCAACAAAAAAATATCAAACGTTTGCTGTATCCAAAATTAAGGATTTTAATCCCGATATTCTGTACGCAACCAGTTTTGATTCGCTTCTGATTGCCAAAAGATACAAAAAGATCGACAACAAGGTAAAAGTGGTCTATGAAATCGGGGATATACGGGAGTGGTATATTGAGGAACAGAAAGGTATCCTGAAAAGAGCTATAGTGGGTTTTTTGAAGGGTGTCGAGAAGAATTGTTTTCGGATCGTCGACAGGATGGTGCTTACTTCTGAAAAATTCTACGATGAATACTACTGTAACCTGATTGAGAAGGAAAAGGTCTTCTTTTTTCCAAACGTTCCAGAAGAATCGTTTTTTTCTGAGTATAAGAAAAAAAGCCATGGTCCATTTACCGTTGGCTTTATCGGGGCAATCCGTTATCTGGAACAAATGAAAATGTTGATCGATGTGGCTTGTGAGTGCGGGATCAACGTTCTGTTTGCCGGCACCGGAAGTGTTCTTTCTGAATATACCGAAATGCAGGAATATGCGAAAGACAAGGATAACGTCAGATTTACGGGAAAATATAACTATGAAAGGGATATTTCCAAACTGTATGGCAGCGTAGATTGTATTTATTCTGTATACGATTCGCGGAATCCAAACGTCAAAATTGCGTTGCCCAATAAATTGTATGAATCAATACTGTGCTGCCTGCCGATTATTGTGTCAAAGGACACGTATTTGGGAGAGATAGTGACAGGGATGGGCGTAGGAAAGGCAATCGTTTTTGACAGCAGGGATGAATTGAAGTCTGTCCTCGTTAGTTGGTCCCAGATGGGAAAAGAATATCAGGATATTGTCCTTTCCTGCGAAAAGAACCGGGACTATACGGATATCTCCAGGTACAACGAAGGTTTATTGCAGGCTCTGTATTCTCTCAACAGGTAAAGACACAGAAAGGTTATGTTTATGGAAGAGCGGATTCTGGTAATCAAACTACATGCATACAACAGCCTGTCATCCTCAAACATGAGAATGCTTGCGATGATGAAGGGCTTGGATGAGCTCGGATTCAAGATGGATCTGCTTTGCACGCCGGTCAGTTCTGTTACCACCATAAATGATATGAGTGGATATGATTTTCTTGACAGGGTTACCATGGTGACGACCCAGGAGAATAAAATGTATGAGAGCCTGACCAAGAACAAACCGTCGGGAATAAATACGATAAAAAAGAAAGTGTTGCCCATATTAAGAACTGTCTATCATAAGTTTTCTCTTTATACGAATTCAGAAAAAATAGCCAGGAAGCTGGATATTGGTTTACTGCCTCACAGGAACTATAAATATGTCATTTCTGTTTCTGACCCAAAATCTTCTCAAATTGCGTTGATGACGCTGTTAAATCAAGGATTAAAATGTGAAAAGGTCATTGAGTACTGGGGTGACCCGATGACCGGAGATATTACACAAAAAGCAATTTATCCCGAGTTCATCATAAAACGGGAAGAGAGAAAGCTTTTAAAGCTGGCTGACAAAATCGTGTATACCTCACCGTTTACCTTGGAAATGGAAAAGAAGAATCATCCCATGTATTCGAGCCGGATGATTTATGTACCGACGGCGAATGCTTTTCCAAAAATATATCCGAAGAGTAATAATCCAAAATATACTGTTGGATATTATGGTGCGTACAATTCATGGATTCGTAATATTATGCCGTTGTACAATGCGTTTTCCGCATTACGTGGAGAGGCCAGGCTGAATCTTGTCGGAGACTCGGATCTGCAACTGAACCCTACGGAAAACATTCTGATAAAACCTCGCGGCGTGGTGAAAGACTTGGAAGAGGTTACTGATTTGTTTGTTTGTATACTGAACAGTTCAGGCACACAGATTCCCGGAAAACTGTATCATAATGCGGCAACAAATAAACCTGTTCTGGTGATTGTTGATGGCGACCAGCAGGAGAGGATGAGGGAATACCTTGAATCATTTGATAGATTTGTGGTTTGCGGTAATAAAGAAGCGGAGATCATTGCAGCAATAAAAGACACAATGAATGATAGGAGAAGTTGGGAACCTTGTAAATTATTGGAACCGAAGATAATTGCTGCAAAGATAATAGATTAATACTCAAGAACGGAAAAAGAAAATGCTCAAAAAACTATGCATTATTTCATCATATTATCCCTCTGAAAGTGATCCGTTTTATTCGTTTGTAGGAACTCTAGTTAGTGCTATAGCGGATAGTGGTGTTGAGTGCCATGTCATTTCTCCTGTCTCTAATATGGAGAAAGCGCATCGTGCTGTATCCAGAGAGGAGGTCACACCACATGGCGCAACAATCCACGTATATTGTCCTTCATATATTATATATCCGAGCCGCAACATTCTTGGTTTTCAGACATACCGGTTGACCGTTTTCTCAAAAAGAAAAGCTATCAAGGATACGTATGATAAATACATAAAGGATTGCGATGCCATTTATTCACATTTTATCGACTCTGGCGTCTATGCTGCATGGTTATCAAAGTGTACCGGAATACCAGCATTTGTTGCTGTTGGGGAAAGCAACATCACCAATAAGGAATTGAGCTACACCATCTACAAGCGGGAGCTTCATGAACATCTAAGGGGTGTCATAACGGTATCGTCACAATTAAAGGATGATGTGATCAAGCAGGATATTTTTTCAAACAAAACGCCTATAGAAGTCTTTCCGAACGGAATTGATACGGATCTGTTCAAACCCTTGGACAAGGACGAATGCAGAAAAAAAATAGGGGTCGCTAAGGATGATTTTGTAGTTTCCTTTGTTGGGGGGTTCATTAAAAGAAAAGGATTTGATAAGCTGCAGGAAGTAATCAAATTGCACCCAGACTGGAAGTGTATCCTGATTGGAACAGGGGATGTACCGGTAACGTTACCTCCTGAGCAAATTGTGTATTGCGGAAGAGTTGCACATGAAAACATACCGGAATATCTCAGCGCAGCGGATGTCTTTGTGCTTCCCACGCTTGCAGAAGGCTGTTGCAATGCGATTGTGGAAGCCATGGGATGCGGGTTGCCGATTGTTTCTTCCAATAGATCGTTTAATGATGATATCCTTCAATCATCTTATTCAATTCGCGTCAACCCAGAAAGCATCGATGAGATAAACGGCGCTTTGATGGAATTGGAACACTCGATCCAGAAAAGAAAGATTATGTCTGAGGAATCTGCGAAAGCAGGAAGGTATTTTTCAATCCGCAACAGATCAAACAACATTTTGCAATTTATGGAGTTAAAAAAATGATCTCGAATGTAAAGCTTATTAGTATAAGCAAGCTGCTCTTCGCTCTATATGTTTTTTATGAGAGTGTATTACAATATGTGATATCCCCTATCACTGGATTATCATATGTTTTATTATTCGGTGCAGTAATGTTGTTGTTAATCTACAATCGCAGGATGATTGCTGATAGAAATGCGATAATGTTTTTGTTGTTTGGAGTATATGTAGTTACAATAGGCATGTTGGTAGCGAAAGATACAAATAAAGTCTTGACTACCGCTGTACATTATTTTGAGTATGTTATTGCTTTTTATTTAGTCGGCTGTTATTCTCGAGAAGATAAAAATATAGATTTTTCTGTTAAGACAATTATTCTTCTTGGCATAATTGCATCCCTGTCACAAATTTTTGTTGGTAAATCGACCATAAGACAAAGCATAGCAGAAAATGTAAATACAAACACGACAGGAATTATGATTACATACGCTCTGGGTTTCTTATTATATTATTTTATATATATCAAAAAAACAAGATTTAGAATAATACTTGTTTCAGGTATCGTTCTTTTATTTGTATTTTGCATTGTTCAAACCGGGTCAAAGAAAGGTATCATTACTTCGGGGATGCTGTTCTTATTCTGGCTATGGATATGCTATGAAGAAGCTTTTAAGAAAATGAATTCCATGGTACGTATCATAATTACTATAACATTGATAATTGGTACTTATTATGCTTATAAGTGGTATACAACAGAGTACTCTGATATGTACTCGTACGTACAATATAGAATGGAAAATATAGGTGGCTTAAGTACGCAGGAAAGGATTCATCTCATAAAAGAGGGCTTCCAGATCTTTCTGAATCATCCTCTGTTTGGAGTTGGATTTAATAATGCGAGATACTATACTTATCTTTCCACATATACTCATTGTTTCTATACAGAGTTACTTGCGTGTACAGGTATTATAGGAACACTAATATTTATAATTCCTATGATTAATGTATTTGCCATATTGATGAAAAAATTAAATTATGACAGATATAAAAATTACAGGACGGAGAATGTTAAGACAAAGTATTTGATGGTAATATATGTTATGCTTCTGACCATGAACTTGGCGTCGATTATGTTATATATGTTTAGTCACTTTTTTGCATTTTCCATTATCAACGGATATATTCTTATAAGTAGTGATGAGAGAACATATCTGAATCAATGATTACGCCCATGAGAGATTAGTATGAGCAAAGTTAATACATTATTAAAAATCATTATCGGAAAAGAATGGTTTGGGTGGGTGCCTGATCGAATATATTTATGTTTTCTTTATCGTCTTTATATGGGGAGAAAACTAAATTTGAAGAATCCACAGAGGTTTACCGAGAAATTGCAGTGGTTAAAAATATATGATAGAAAACCTATATATATTACAATGGTGGATAAATATACCGCTAAGGATTATGTCGCAGAAAAAATCGGGGAATCTTATGTGATTCCCACAATTGGAGTATGGAATTCCCCTGAAATGATAGACTTCGACCGTCTTCCTGATAAGGTTGTATTGAAAACGACTCATGATTCGGGAGGAATTAGAATAATTGATAAAAAAGAGGGATATGACAGAGAAGAAATAATGCGTTTTTTACGCTATCGTATGTCTAGAAACTTGTCAAACATTACCAGAGAATGGCCTTACCGGGGAGTTAAGCCAAGAATTATTGCGGAGGAGTATTTGGAGGATACTTGTTCGGATACGCATGAGCTGAGGGATTACAAGTTCTTTTGTTTCTCCGGTAAAGTCAAAATGATGAAGATAGACTATGACAGGTTTACGAACCACCATGCAAACTACTATGGGCGTAACAGAGAATTACTTCCGTTCATTGAAATAAAATATCCTCGGGATCTCAGTAAGGATATTCAGTTACCATCACATTTTGATGAAATGATTTCTTTGGCAGAAAAGCTATCGGACGGTTTACGATTTCTGCGAGTGGATTTTTATGAAATTAATGATAAAGTGTATTTTGGAGAATTAACATTCTATCCCGCTTCTGGATTTGGTCCATTTGAACCTGATGAATGGGATTTAACGATTGGTTCCTGGCTTGATCTGAATTGATAATATAAAAAATGACGATATTAATTGGCGCTGATATTGTACCGACAGAAAGAAATATAGAGTATTTCATCCATGGCGATGATGATTCGTGTTATTCGCTATTTGGAGAAGAGCTTTTTGATCTGTTAATAAACGCAGATTTTCGGATATTTAATATTGAAGCACCTATAACAAACTCTGTTTCTCCAATTACAAAGTGTGGTCCATGTCTCAGAATTCCACCTGCATGTATAAAAGGGTTTAATGCGATGAAAATTGATATGGTTACTTTGGCAAATAACCACATCTTGGATCAGGGAATTAAGGGAATTAAGGATACAACTGATTATTTGGATCGTGCTCAAATTGCTTATGTGGGTGCTGGTGACAATCTTAGATCTGCATCAGAACCGTTTATATCTAAAATTAAAAACATCAAGTTTGGAATATACGCATGTACGGAACATGAATTTTCCATTGCTAAGAATAATTATCCTGGTGCAAATCCATATGATCCATTATATTCCTTCGACAAAGTTGAAAAGACAAAGACTGAATGCGATTATTTAATTGTATTGTATCATGGTGGAAAGGAATACTATCGTTATCCATCGCCAGTGCTGCAGCGGACTTGTCGCCGATTTGTCGAGAAAGGAGCTGATTTAGTTATCTGTCAACATTCTCACTGTGTTGGGTGTGAGGAAAATTATAACGGTGGCAAAATAGTATATGGTCAAGGCAATTTTCTGTTCGATAGATTCGATGATGAGTATTGGAATTCTGGACTGTTGATTGAAATCGAAGATTTTCAGAGGATAAAGTATATTCCTCTCAGAAAACATGAAATGGGAGTACGGTTAGCGGATTGTACTGATGCAGAAGCAATTATAAATGCCTTTTATGAAAGAAGTAAAGAAATCCAGAAAAATGGATTTGTGGATAACAAGTATAGAGAATTTGCTCAGCAAAAGTTAATTGCTTATCTCCGAACTTGTTATCCAGTAAATGACAGTATTATAGCAAGAATCATGAATAAACTGACACATGGAAAGTATCTTTCTGATCGTGTAAGAAAAGCATTTAATACAAAGCGTCTTGTTCAACTTTATAACTATATTGAATGCGAAGCTCATCGGGAACTGTTTACTACAGGATTGGAATGTGACATAAATTTGAGCATGGTCCCAGAGAAAGAGAGATTATCACCTGATGAAACAGACAGGAAGATTAAAAAAGGCATTTTATAGTTCGGCCACGTCAGGTCTATATCAGATAATTACGATAATATGCGGTTTTATAACTTCAAGATTAATTATCCAGGCATATGGCTCGTCCTGGAATGGCGTAGTAACATCCGTTGTGAGATTTTTATGCCTGTTTACAATACTGGAAGTTGGGATCAACGGCTCAACAAGGGTCGCGCTCTACCGTTCTTTTGCCAATAATGACAAAGAGAAGACCAGTTCTATCATCCGGGCAAACGATATATTCTATCGCAAGATATCGATTTTTCTGGTGTTTTATGTGGCGGCCATAGCGATTATATTGCCATATATCGTCAACTCAGATAAGGAAAAGTTGATGATTTCGTTGATGGTACTGATCGTTGGCTTGGGCAGCTTTGCAGAGAATTGTTGGGGCATTAACAGCAAGATTCTGCTGATGGCAAGCCAAAGAAGATATATCATTAACTTCGCACAGATTGCCTCTACCATATTAAATACGCTGATTCTTGTTATGATCGTAAAACTCGGCGGCTCAATTTTCGTGTTAAAAGCCGGAAGCAGTTTTGTAAATACGATCATTCCCATCTCACTGTTCATAATCTCAAGGCGTATGTTTAGAATCGACAAACATGCGAAACCTGATAATTCCGCCTTAAAAGGCAGATGGGACGTAATAGCGAATTCGTTATCAAATATTGTCCATGAAAATGTCGATGTGTTTTTTCTGACTATTTTTTGTACTTCGGCTGAGATCTCCGTATATCACATTTACTATGTAGTGGCAGGGGGCTTGACAAAACTGTTTCAAATAATAATTAATGGTATTGAAGCGGGATTTGGCGATATGTGGATGCGGGGTGAGATGGATAATCTGAAGAGAAATCTCAAGCAGTTTGAGTATATCATGTATACGTTATCTATACTGCTCTTCGGGTGCATGATGGTGCTGATTGTTCCGTTTATGTCTGTATATATGAAAGGTATTACAGATGTAAACTATCAAAGGTACACATTAGGTTTGTGCATCGGCATTGCGCAGGTTCTAATGTGCGTTAGAACCCCTTATGTGTTGTTGGTACAAGCTGCCGGCCATTATAAGCAGGTTAAAATCGGCGCATTTATAGAAGCTGGTATCAATATTGTGTTGACATGGGTCCTTGTCCAAAAATTTGGTGTCGTCGGCGCAATTATTGGCACTATTATAGCAAACGCGTTTAGAACGACACAATATGGGTGGTATCTTTCAAAGAATATGATACAAAGGCCATTCTTTGATATCATAAAGAGGAGTGTCTGGTCGATAACCGTACTTGTGCTTTCGGTTCTCATTTCACAAATCTGTCTTGGATATATTAGTGTTGTAGGATGGCTTTCATGGTTTGTTGCGGCTTTTATTGTTTTTACAGTTCATGCAGTTATCATATTTGTCGCGTCTATGATTTTTTACAGGAGTGACCTGATCGATTGCTTCTCTCTGATAAAGAGATTAAAAAGGTAAATATTGGAGGCTGATTGTATGGGGAAACGTATCGGACTTAATATGGCATACAAAGGACTAACTAATTATGGTGCTATATTGCAAGCTTTTGCCACGCAAAAAGTCGTTGAGAAGTTCGGGAGCAAAACAGAGATCCTTGATTTTATCCCAGGATCGGATAAAGGGGTCATCGTTTGTCCTGAGTATTATCTTTCAAGAGCCATCAGTTTCGCAAATAAGTTGTTTCACAAAAAGAAGGCAACTGTGCTTGATGAAGAGCATGCTGCAAATAGAGATGCGAGAAAGAATGCTGCGAAGGCGTTTATCTCATCCAAATTTCATAACATTGTCGTTGTAAAAGGTAAAGAAGAGCTTGAAAGGAAGGCTTTAAAGTATGATGCTGTTCTGGTCGGGAGTGATCAACTCTGGGCGCCGAACGTAGCCTTTACATATTATAGATCTCTTCGTTTTGTACCGGATTCGGTTCGACGCATTTCCTATGCCACCAGTTTGGGCGTATCAAAATATCCATGGTATGTAAAACGGCAGGCCAGTATTTTTCTGAACAGGATTGATTATCTGAGTGTCAGAGAGGAGAAGGGCAGAGAGATTATAAAAGAGGTATCAGGCAGGGACGCGAAAGTTGTTCTTGATCCTACCTATTTGCTGACAAAACAAGAATGGGAAGCGTTGATTCCCTCTGAAAGGATCATCGATGGCGGATATGTCTTATGTTATATCCTGGGTGACAACCCAGGTATGAAGAAATTAGCAAAAGAATATGCGCAGCGTCATGGCCTTAAAATGGTATCCATTATGAGCTGTGAATCGAATTGTGATGATACTCCGTATTCTGATGAAATTGTTACAGGAAAAACTCCGGATGAATTCATAAACATGATAAGATTTGCTAACTGTGTGTTCACAGATTCATTTCATGGATTTGCATTTTCCGTTATCAATGAAAAACAAGTATATATCACATATCGGACCAGGGTGGGGACTCAATCCCGAAATTCACGGATCGACAATATTGTCAGGATGTTTGGCATGGAGGACCGGCTGATCAAAGATCCTGCCAGTGTGGATATCCAGGTTGACCATGTGACGGATTACCGTCTTGTGAGCAACAAGGTACGTGAATTACGGGATGATTCATTAGAATTCCTAAAATCAGCGTTGACTTTCCCAAACAGTGATTCCGAAGATAAAACGACATTATATGAATCAAAAGCTGATTGTTGTGGATGTGAAGCATGTACCAATGTCTGCCCAAATGGGATCATTGAAATGACTGCGGATGGGGAAGGTTTCTACTATCCGCATATTACAGATGTTTCAAAGTGTGTTGGCTGTAATGCATGCCATTATGTATGCCCTGTGGAACATGCGGATTCGATTTCTTCTTCTTTCACCAAGGCTTATGCCGGATGGGCAAAGAAGGACATAGACATTATTTCTTCTTCATCTGGAGGATTTGCCGCCACACTGGCAGACAGTTTTCTCAGGAATGACGGATTGGTATATGGTGTAGCTTATACGCCGGATTTTTCTGGTGCTCAATATATCCGGGTTTCTTCAAAAGAACAGGCGGAATTGCTGAAAACATCCAAGTATATTCAAGCCAGAAAATATGATGTTTATCATCAGGTTAAAGAAGATCTGAAAACGAAAAAAGTACTGTTTACCGGGTTGCCCTGCGATGTATATGCGTTGAAACGGTTTATCAAGGATGACAGTAATCTGTATACACTATCGATTATTTGTCACGGACCAACATCTGAAATGATTCATCAACAATACTGCGCTTTGGTCGAAAAAAAACTTGGGAGCAAAATAACGCGGTTTTCTGTCAGATATAAGAAAAATGGTCAATGGAAGCCGTACTACATACACGCTTTGGGTGGAAATGATACAGAGTATTTAGAGCAGTTTTACAATACAGATTATAATAAGGCATTTTTGTATTTCAAACGCCCATCTTGTGGGAATTGTAAGTTTAAGAACAACCATTTTGCTGCAGATATCTTGGTCGGTGATTATCATGCTGCCTCAAATGGATCAAAATTTTGGAATGAACACGGAGTGTCGAGCATTATGCCGCTTACGGACCGTGGCAAAGAAATGCTGCAGTTTATAGATAGTACTTTCGTGTACTCAGAGGTCCCGTTGATGACTGCTATTAGCCAGAAGGCAGTTCATAGTTCTGTGAACAAGGAAACAAATCGAAAAGAGTTTGTTACAAAACTCAGCACATTGGGATTAAAAGAAGCATGCTTAATTCCGTCTATTAGAAAAGATTTCAATAAATCCAAGGTACACAAAAGAAGAGCGGCCATCATCAAGCGTATTAAATACGTTATTAAGAAAGTCGTTAAGAAATAAAGGGGATAAGAACATGAAAAAAGTAATGTGCGTATTCGGTACCCGTCCGGAAGCGATCAAGATTTGTCCGCTGGTGCTTGAGATGAAGAAGAGGGCGAATCTTGAGGTAGTAGTTTGCGTAACAGCGCAGCATCGTCAGATGCTGGATCAGGTGTTAGCTACCTTTGGCGTAATTCCCGATTACGATCTGAATATCATGAAAGACAGGCAGTCTCTATTCGATATCACCACGAACGTCCTCAACGGTATAAAGGAAGTGCTGGATAAAAATAAGCCAGATGTGGTCCTCGTCCACGGCGACACATCGACTACTTTTGTCACAGCTCTGGCCTGCTTCTACCTTCAGATTCCGGTCGGCCATGTCGAGGCTGGGTTGAGAACCTATAATATCTATTCTCCTTATCCAGAAGAGTTCAACAGGGAAGCTGTGTCCATCGTCAGCCAATACAACTTTGCTCCGACACCGCTTTCCAGACAAAATCTTCTCAATGAAGGTCGCAAAGCGGAGAATATCTATGTGACCGGTAATACCGTCATTGATGCTATGCAGCATACCGTTAAACCCGACTATACCCATCCAGAACTTGACTGGGTCGGAGATAACAAGTTGATTTTTATCACAGCACATCGCCGCGAAAACCTCGGAGAGCCGATGCACCATATGTTCAGGGCTATTCGTAGAGTGCTTGATGAGCATCCTGACTGCCGCGCGGTTTATCCTATCCACATGAACCCAGTCGTTAGAGAGGCTGCGGAGCAGGAGCTTGGCGGCTGTGATCGTATACACATCATTGAGCCGATTGAGGTGTTCGATTGTCACAACTTTGAGGCGCGTTCTTTTCTCTGTCTGACCGACTCTGGCGGAATCCAGGAAGAGTGCCCGTCTTATGGCGTACCTGTCCTCGTCATGAGAGACACCACAGAGCGGCCTGAGGGGGTGAACGCAGGAACACTGAAGCTGGTCGGGACAAATGAGGAGGTAATTTACTCCACGTTCAAGCAGCTTCTCGAAAACGAGGAAGAATACAAGAAGATGTCCGGGGCTTGCAACCCGTATGGTGATGGTCACGCCTGTGAGCGAATTGCGGATATTCTGGAGGGTAAGGAGTATCAGCCCTGGGAACCTAAGTAAGAAAGATGTAATAATGTGAGCGATAATAGGAAATTTCAAATAAAGTTCATTCTTTTTCTATTGCTCTTTTTTATCATGTTCTCTCTTTTCATCACGGTTTCTAAAAAAGCTGATGTCGAGAATCTGTTTCGATCTTCTGAGCTTCAAGAGGTGATTGTGAAAGAGGGGAATGTTCAGAGGACAGAGTATTATGATAAAAATGGACATTTATCTTACGCTGCTGATAAGCATTATGCTGCACTCATAAAAACCAGTAATGATCATTCAGTCCTTCAGGAGTATTTTGATGAACACGGAAACCCCGCACAACAAGTAACGGGGTACTATGCAATACTCAGGGAATACGATGACATTGGTCGGAATTATAGGTTAACCTATCTCGATAATGAGGGTAATCCCGTTTTGATTAGATCCGGCTATGCTATCATCGAGAGAACTTTCAACCAGGATAATCAAGTAGAATGGGAGATGTATTTTGATACCGAGGGTAACCCGGTAAAAACTAAGTCAATCGGATATGGAAGTCACAAAGAATATAATGAGAATGGTAGAAATACTCTGATAGTCTATGTAGACGAAAACAAGAAGCCTATTATTACTCGCTTGGGCTATGCCATCCTCTACAGAACCTTTTATGAAGAAGGACCATGGACGGGCAAGGTTGAGAACGAATTGTACTTTGATGAGCAAGATCAACCAATAGCTTTGCCGCTTGGACAATATGGTGTCCACAAGGAATATGATGAATATGGAAGAAATAACATCCTGACTTATCTTGATATCAAGGGGCAGCCGATGATCACCAAGGAAGGCTACACGACTATCATGAGAACTTTTTATCCGGACGATACGGTCAGGACTGAAATGTACTTCGATCTTAACGGTGAACCAGTAGTTTTTTCACAGGGACAGTCTGGCATATTGAGAGAGAATGGGAATACCACATTCCTTGATGCGGATGGAAAAGAACAGTTCAATTTTCGTAACTTCCTCTATGCAAATCCAATCAGCGTGCCCTTTATTGCGTTCATAGTTATAGTTGGTTCAATGCTGGCAGGAAAGAAGGAGAACGCTATTCTTTTGTTGGTGTATCTTGGTTTCATCTTCTACATGACCTTAATGTACAGAAACAAAGCAGATACAAGAACAGAACTTGAGCTGTTTTGGTCATACAAGCAGTTCTTCTCGTCACAATTATTCCGGCTTGAAATTCTGAACAATATTTGGCTGTTTATCCCTCTGGGAACAATACTATACAAGCTTTTGCCAAAAGTCTATGTTCCACTTGTCTCTATTCTTTTTTCCCTTATCCTTGAATCCATTCAGTACTTTACAGGACTTGGCCTGTGTGAGCTTGATGACGTAATCAGTAACAGCCTTGGTGCTTTAATAGGTTTCGGGTTCGGATACGCATTGGAACCAGTTATAAATCGATTCAAAGTGAATAATAGATACAGAATACATCCCATGGGAACCATAATAAATGATCAAAATAGAAATCATTGGAACAGGAATAATATCTCATGAGGATATAAAAACGTATCAAATGAACCCGAATGTAGAGGTCTGCGTTTTACCCTCGTAACCAAGCAATCCGTTTACACTAACCTGTGAAAAACCGATAATCACTGATCTTAGTTCTGCGATTCGTATGAAGGAAATAGCGGGGAGAATTCGGGTAAAACCTTGATAATCGGTTTTGTGCGGCGGTTTGGAGTGGATTATAGAGCAGCACATACCTTCGTTCCTGATCTCGGAGAAGTCTGCTACACGAAAACAGAACTGAGAAACGGAAAGGTAATCCTTGTGGCGTTTTTGGTGATATGAGTCGTTCAGCTTAGGGGATATGGAAGAAATCTTCATGGGCGAGATCAATCATTTTGTAGATGTGATCGAAGGGAAGGCTGAGAATCTTTGCCATGCCCAGGATGGATCCGATATGATGAAGCCTATATACGAATCGGCAAAGACAAGGTATGAGGTGCTGTTGGATTGAACCTGGAAGGATGCGGACATGGACAAAAAAGAACTCTGTATCCGTTACGGAGGGTACTTGCTTCCAGGAATATGAACAAAGGCGATTTACAGAAGCTCACAGGGTTGAGCAGTGTTACCTTTGCGAAACTCTCGAAGAATGAAGCATCAAATGCAGTGATACTTGAAGTTGTGGACAGGATTTGTGAAGTATTGCAGGTTCCGATTTATGATGTTGTGGAAAGTATACCCAACCCAACCATGGCTGGATGTGGAAGTGTCCCTTGGTTCTTTAGTTCAACACTCGTCAACGACACGGAAATTCATGCTGGGGGTGATTATTTTTGGCTTATACTCTTTATTTTGACTTATCAAGACAACCTGTGAATGGAGAACGCTATCAGAATCTAAAAACTCATTAAATTTATCATTCTCCAGCTCCTGTTCATCATAGGTCTTTATGTATCCGTGATTGTCTACTACGAACAGACCTACGTCACCTACCTTTAGGTTCGGCCCCGAGCGTTTAGAACTTCCTTTTTCAGAGTAACGGAACCAGAGAAGAAATCAAAACCGCCTTCCATATTCAGTACGTGGCAGAACGCCACCAACTGTCAGGCATTTGGAACGGTTTCTCCCTTTTCCCATTTATTCACGTCTGGGGGTTATATGAACGTCGATATGCGTAAGCAGTTCAGATAGTTCTCCCTGTGTGATTCCGGTTTTTTCTGTGCCTCACAATTTTTTTCAAGGACATTCCGTTCTTTTGCCATATCTGCTTGGAAATGCTTTGAAAAATCCCGGTACATCAGGCTCAAGTTTTCCTTTGAACCCATAATAAAGCCCCTCCATTCGATGGAACAAGTCGCATAATCTTTTCGTCTATATTATATCTTGTTACAGTAGGAATGCCGACAGAAAATTTCCTTACAGGATGTTGCAATATTGACAACTGAGTTAAGAAATGATATCATATTTATACATTGTTTTACGTGCTGGACGGAGGTCATCTTTTCCCTGTGGGCTTTTCCTGTAAGGAATGACACGGACAAAAATGCCTGGGAATTTGCGGCGGCGTATTTGTACGCGATAGGCGCGGTCTCCACACTGTTGGAAATCCCTTGACCCGAAGATGAAAGAGTCCGATTCAGGACGGGTACATCGAGAAGTACATGGCTGAGTATGAGGCGAGTGGGCAGGGAGACCTGTTTATAAGAGATTAAAAGATAAGGAGAAAAACGTACATGAAAATCACAGTTGCAGGAGTAGGATACGTCGGACTGAGCCTTGCGGTTCTGCTCGCCCAAAAGCACGAAGTCACAGCCATTACCACCACAGAATCGAAAGCCGAGAAACTCAACAAGTTCATCAGCCCGATCCAGGATGATGAGATCGAACGTTTCTTTAAGGAAGTACGGGAAGGGAGCAGACAACTGAACCTTCATACGACCACGGATAAGGCTGCCGCATACGGTTCCGCTGACCTCGTGATCATCGCGACCCCGACCAACTACGATGATGTGAATCATTTCTTTGATACCAGCGCGGTTGAGGATGCTATTGAGTGGACACTTAAGGTCAATCCAGATGTTCTTATGGTCATCAAGTCCACGATTCCGGTTGGTTATACAGAATCCGTCCGTGAGAAGTATGGTATCAAGAATATTATCTTCAGCCCGGAATTCCTGCGTGAGTCCAAGGCGCTCTACGACAACCTGTATCCGAGCCGCATCGTTGTCGGTTGCGATGATGACCAGAAAGAACAGGGCCAGATGTTTGCCAACCTTTTGCTGGAAGGAGCGAAAGCGGAAGAGCAGAGAGCCGGCACTCCGGAGCAGAATATCCCGGTACTGCTTACCCATCTGACCGAGGCAGAGGCAATCAAGCTGTTTGCCAATACCTATCTGGCTGTTCGTGTCAGTTACTTCAATGAGCTGGATACCTACGCTCAGACTAAAGGGTTGGACACACGGATGATTATCGACGGTGTGTGCATGGATCCACGTATCGGCGGCCACTACAACAATCCATCTTTCGGTTATGGCGGATACTGCCTGCCGAAAGATACCAAGCAGCTCCTTGCCAACTATAAAGATGTACCTCAGACTATGATTGAAGCGGTCGTTCATAGTAATACGGTTCGTAAGGACTTCATTGCGGACCAGATCATTGCGAAGAACCCGAAGACTGTGGGTGTATACCGTCTGACCATGAAATCTAACAGTGATAACTTCCGTGCCTCCGCTATTCAGGGTGTTATGAAACGTATTAAGGCCAAGGGTATTCCGATCATCATTTATGAGCCGACACTGGACGATGGCAGCGAGTTCTTCCGCTCCAAGGTTGTAAATGACTTGAAGAAGTTCAAGACTGAAAGCGATGTGATTCTGGCTAACCGTTTTGATGTGGATGTGTTAGGTGATGTAGAAGAAAAGGTCTACACCCGTGACCTGTTCCGTAGGGATTAAATGCAGAAGATAAATCTGAACAACAAAATCATCCTGGTGACCGGTTCACCGGGATTCATCGGGGCTAATCTCGTGATCCGCTTACTGAAGGAGATGAGCGGTGGTACGGTGGTCAGCCTCGACAACATGAATAACTATTACGATCCGGCACTGAAGGAGTACCGTCTGGGTCTTGTGGAGAAGGCTGCGGATCACTCTCCGGTGAAACATATCTTTGTTCGCGGTTCCATCGGTGACAAAGTGCTGATAGATGATCTTTTTCGGACCTACCACTTTGATATCGTGGTGAACCTCGCGGCACAGGCGGGCGTCCGGTATTCAATCGATCATCCGGATGTGTACATCGAGAGCAACATCATCGGTTTCTATAATCTGCTGGAAGCCTGCCGTCACAATCCGGTAGAACACCTCGTCTACGCTTCATCTTCCTCCGTCTACGGCGGGAACAAGAAGGTGCCGTTTAGTACCGGTGATAAGGTGGATAACCCGGTAAGCCTCTATGCTGCGACCAAGAAGAGCGACGAGCTGCTGGCTCACGCATATAGTAAGCTCTACAACATTCCGTCGACCGGCTTACGTTTCTTTACGGTTTACGGACCGGCTGGAAGACCTGATATGTTTTATTACTCCGCGACACAGAAGCTGGTGGCCGGGAAGACCATCCAGATCTTCAACTTCGGAGACATGCGCCGTGACTTCACCTTCATCGATGATATCGTGGAGGGCGTGTACCGTGTAATGCAGGGAGCGCCGGAGAAGAAAAACGGTGAAGATGGTCTACCGATCCCGCCTTACGCTGTGTACAATATCGGTGGCGGTAAGCCGGAGAATTTGCTCGACTACATCAGCACTCTACAGGAGGAATTGGTCCGAGCGAAGGTACTGCCGGAGGATTATGATTTTGAAGGCCACCGGGAACTGGTCGGGATGCAGGCTGGCGACGTGCCGGTGACCTATGCCGATTCCGAGGCGTTGGAACGTGACTACGGCTTTACTCCGAAGATTGGCATCCGGGAAGGACTGAGAGCCTTTGCCGAATGGTATGCTGAATACTACAAGTAGAACTCTTCACACAGTCTACTTCGATCTGCATCAGGTACTGGAAGTGCGTGGGGAACGAATGATGGAGGTCGAACGATGTAAAACGGGTTTTGTCCGGTTCTTATTTTCAGACTTTACGGCGATATCTAATGACATTTCTTTGTTTTGTCATTGATGGGTAACGGTGATACGGAATTTGTATCAGTTTGGTCTGCGGGATTTTAATTCACGCAGTTTTATTGCTCCCTCATGGTTTTTATAGTATTCGTCCAGGGGGTAACAGCCGGAAATCAGTCCTGTTCGGGGGGCGTTTGTGCAGTCACCAAAGGTCCGGCAGATATGGCGTTTATCAAGAGGTTTACCGGAAAGGACATCCTCGCAAAAATTGGGATAAGCCAGAACCATGCGACCGATACCGACAAAATCGGTTTCGTCATGCGCGAGTGCGTATTCCGCAGCGTTGGGAAGGTAGTCCTGAAGACAGGTGTAACCGGATCCGACAACGAGAATATTCGGGCATAATTCCCGAATCCGACGGACGGACTTCTGATGACGCTCCACGTTATAGAACGGGTTTTCGGGAATTTGGTAACCGTCATGTACCGCGAAATAGGCGGGGCGTTGTAAGTGAGGATTATAATAAGGACTTCCGGCGCTTGCACAAATCAATTCAACGCCATACTGTTGCATCATCCGAATAAACGCCGCCGGTTCTTTTAAATCGGGGTCCATTTCCATTCCTGTACCATCGCCCCCAAACGCAAATGGATAGCGGCCCTTCCATTCCATAGGATGGCCAACGTTATCCCCACCTTTGACAAACGGAAAAATATCGAACAGGCTGATTCGCGATGAAATTTTTAAACGGGAACAGCGCTGTTTGATTCCTTCAGCGATTTCCCGAAAAAAGCGGGTTCTGTTTTCAAAAGACCCACCATATTTTCCGGGCCGTTCAAACGCCGTCAGGAACTCATGTCCCAGATAACCATGAGCGTGTTTTATGTCGACAAAATCGAAACCTGCCGATTCCGCGATTTCAGCCGCCTGAATGAAGTGACCGACAATATCCCTGACTTCATCATCAGTCACAACATTCGCCGCGGTGTTACCAAATTTTTTATCGAGCAGGGGATGGGAATAGGCTGTTTTGGATTCCAGCGTAAACGGTTCATTAGGATGAGAGTATCGACCGGAATGAGTCAGCTGTAATCCGATCATCAGATCGTCGGCGGTTCCGTATTTGCGTTCATGTACCTGACGCATTTTGTCACAAAGAAATTTCAGAGAATCCGCGGTATGGTCAGCGACAAGGAGCTGATTGGGATTACTTCTTCCTGAGTGCATGACAGCGGCCGCTTCTGTTCCGTAAATCAGTTTAGCGCCGCTTTCCGCGAAATGCAGCCAGCGACGCTCAGTGTGCCGGCTTGGGCGTCCATCCTTTTCACAATCCCAACCTTCCATGGGGAGTATCGCCCAACGGTTTCCGATTCTCTTTCCATAACAGGTGACAGGCTGAGCCAGTGCGGCGGAACCGTCATTTTTTATGTGGTCGGCCAGGCCGATGGAAATTCCTTTCCCGTTTAAATAATTTCTAAACTCCGTTACTGTTTTGAATGACGCTACTTTGGGTAATTTCAGCATACAGGACTCCAGTATTTACTAATGCGGCGGCGGAATACAAAAACGCGCGAATCTGTTTACAGTCGAACTTTAATGTTTTGCGGTTCCAGAAAAACAGGAATATGCAAAAATGAACGATAATGTTATGGATAATTTTCAGGGACCGGATATTTTCCATAGGAGGTGTCACGGTGTTTTGGTTGGTGATACAACCGTTTATCCTCGTAAGACAAATGTCATGAATGGAACAGGAGACGATATATTTATCACGGTTATTTAATTGGACGGGGAAACAGGTTGAAATATTTGTCCTTCCCGATATTCTTTCCAGACCGTTTCAAACCAATTGTCGTTTTCCGGGATGGGACGACATATTTCCCAGCGTGAAACCGGGATTCCGTCTTCCAGAACCGTCAGTAACACCTGCCGGCGAAATCGGATGTCTTCCTCAAGAATTTTCCAGCCGAGTTTCGGATGAATCGGTTTTCCGTCGGTTGAAATGACCAGGGCGCTTCCCCGGGAACCGGTTTGGGACTCGATTTGATACTTTATTGCCTGAAGATAACATAATTGCGCGGTCAACAACTGTTCATTACGAAGGAATTCGGCACAATCGATAACCGATAAACCTTTCAGACCGCAATGTTGATGTTTCCGGAGTTGAAGTTCCGTTTCTTTCAGGGCGGTCGCAATATTGTCATACTTGCGCAAAAAACCGCCGTAAAGACTCATTCGGTGCTGAAAGATCCGACGTTCATGCTGCCAGTTTAAATCACAGTTCAGACTCAGTCGGGTTCGATAATATTGATCTGCGTCCTGGATGAACTTCCGGATTTTCGCGGTGTTTGTACTGAAGGGGGAAATTTGCCGTCTGGAACGTTCCGTAATCCATTCGGAGCATCGAAAAGCTCCACATTGCCCGGCATTGAGAGCGGTACCACCCGGACGGGTAACTCCATGAGAGCCATTGACTTCCCCAATCGGGAAAAGCCCTGATATGTTTTCTGATTCCCACCAGATATTAGCGGCCAGACCTCCATTGTTATGTTGAGCACAAACCGCGATTTCAAGCGGTTCCGTATAAAGATCAATGCCATGCTTTTGATAATGTTCAATGGCCGGCAAATTAAGTTGTTTTAACCTCTGAATTGGCGAATTACCGGTTGCCTGGCTTTTTTCAAGATACTCCCGTGTCGTCTGGTTACAGTGAAACAAGTCAAAATCTTTCGGATCATAACGGTAATCCAGAAAAACCCGCCTTCCTTTTTCCTGTTCAATTGAAACAAAAAGATCAATAAGTGAAGAACCGGGGATATGGGTTGCGGAAAAGGGCCACTGATACCCTTTCAGAAAAATCATGTCGTACATTTCGCCTGTTGCGGTAAAGTAATCGCGCAGGAATTCGCGTTCAGTACCATGTTCATCGATGGAAATGAAACGCGGTAACGCCTGCATGTAACTTCCGGAGACGTTCCAGCGGAATTGTGTGGATGCCAGGCCGAACTGTGATTCAGGAAGGTTACGGGCAAGAGCTCCGACGCGCAAAGCAACTCCGATAGCGCCGGTGTGTACCTGGGGATAAACACTTTGTTCATAAAGTCCACCGGGACCGCCAGTGGCAAAGATAATGTTTTCCGCCTCGACAAATTCAAAGTTGGAATCCAAAAAGTCGTTATTTTCGTTGCTTGCGGAAGTTCCGGTATCACATTTAATAAAAATTGCTCCGACGCAACGTTTTCTGCCGTCTTCTGAAATGACGGATAAATCGATAAGCACCCGGTTTTCAACAACCTCAATTTGCCGTTTTTGAATTTCGGCGATCATGGCGCGGCACATGTCGCGGGATGTGTAGGGACCGCAGCTTGTGGCCCGGCGTTTGGGGTCATGATCTGTTTTATAGCCGACATACTGTCCGAAAACGTCATGAGGAAAGGGAACCCCCAGATTAACCAGATGAAAAAAAGAAGGGAGGGAAAGGGAGGCTTCAATCAGAGCTATATCACCGTGCATACTTCCTCCACGGCACAAATCCTGAGCCAGAAGAAAAGGGGAATCCGGTTCACTTCCGCAGACACCTAGTTTGTAGTAGGTTTGTTTGTCACTTCCCGTGTTGATACTGGTACCCATCTGAAGTCCTTCCGTATAAATGGCGATATCAGAAATATTCCGGGATTCGAGGCGTAACGCTGCTGCGAGACCAGCGGCTCCGCTTCCAATGACAAGTGTGGAAAGTTTTCGGTATTTCATGTGTTTTGTTCTGAAATTAAACGTTTTTGAAAACGGAATAAACCTGAAATTCTTCGTCGAAAGGTTCCGGTATATGATTTTTTCTCAAAGAGAACGGTAATGACGAAACAGGAGGAATCAGGTATCAAAACAAGGCAATTTCGATGGACATTGTGAATTAGGGGAAATTGGTTGTCCTGTCAATTGTTTCATAAGC
>Ga0079305_1001882_pt1 | contig 22405 bp, 24 predicted proteins | sample LMS_cellobiose_e_FD_79183 | JGI IMG/M metagenome (GOLD analysis project Ga0079305, IMG submission 79183) | Rumen-fistulated moose microbial communities from Alaska, USA - LMS_cellobiose_enrichment | ecosystem: Host-associated > Mammals > Digestive system > Stomach > Rumen fluid ... | reverse complement strand
TTCTCCGCGATCTCGTCCACCGCGGCCTGCAGGTCGTCGTGCGCGGCGTGCGCGCGGCTCACGGCGGCGGGCAGCGCCGCGTTCGCGGCAATCTCGCAGCCGATCGGTTCGTCCGTCAGGCGGGCCAGCAGCGCGGTCATCGCCCCCGCCGCCTGCGCGCGGGACACGGCGACGTTCGCCTGCAGCGAGTCGCGCAGGAACGCCGCGAACACACCGTGCTGCGCGCACCACATCAGCGGCGGCAGCGCGTCGCCGTCCGTGCGCGCGCGGTCGAGCCAGCCCCCGTCGCCGTCGTCCGTCGTCAGGTCGGCGCCCGCGGCCTCGGCCAGACGGTAGAGCACCGCCGCCAGCTGCGCGCGCGTTACGGGCGCGTCCTCGGCGAACGCGTCCTCCCCGGCGTCCGCAAGCGCCGCGGCGCCCGCCTCGCCGGACAGCTCGAGCGCCGTGCCGAGCCGCAGCGCCGCGGTGCGCAGCTGCGCGTGCGTCAGCAGCGCCTCGGGGTAGAATGCGCCTCCTCCGCCGAGGAACAGCCCTTTCGCCGCCGCATAGCCGACGAGGTCGGCCAGCGGCGTCTCCGCGGCCACGTCGTCGTAGCGCACGGCGCGCACGTCCTCCCAGGAGAACGCGGGCGGATCCGGCTCCGGCGGCTGCGGCGGATCGGGCGTCACGGGGCCGACCTCGACCGTCGCCGTGCTTCCGGGGTTCACCGGCGGCGTCTCCTGCGGCAGCGCGAGCTTGAAGACCACCGCGGCGAGCACCAGCACCCCGGCCGCGGCAGCCAGCATTTTCCAGATACGATCCAACGCGAATCCCTCTCTCTTCCGTCCCTGTGCCGTCCGCCTCCGCGGCCCGGCGCGTTTTTCCGACAAATCAATATATCATAAAAACCGCCGCAGGGGAAGAGCCACGCAAAATTTTCCGCGCATAGCGCCCTCTTTTTTCGTCAATGCTGATTTGCGGAGGGAAAAGCATGGACAAAAGCGAAAATTCAGCGTATCATTATATGCAGCTCTTTTATCGGACGGGCGAGCCGGTGTTCTACCTGCTGGCCAAGCGGGAGGAGACCTCGGGTCAGGGCTGACCTGAGGTTTACATAAAAGGATGGCATCACGATGGCGGAGAAGATCGTCACAAAAGGCATCGTCCTGCGCGAGACGCAGACGAAGGAGGCGGACAAGATCCTCACCGTGCTCACGCCCGACCTCGGCAAGGTGGGCGTGGTGGCGCGCGGCGCGCGGCGCAAGGGCAGCCGCATCGCGGCGGCGAGCGAGCTGCTCGCCTTTTCCGAGCTTGTGCTCTACGAGCGGCACGGCTGGTATCTGCTGGACGAGGCGTCCACCCTCGCGCTGTTCGACGGGCTGCGGCGGGATGTGACGCTGCTCTCGCTCGCCTCCTATTTTGCGGAGCTGACCGAGACGGTCACCTCCGAGGGCGAGGGCGCGGGCGACGTGCTGGCGCTCCTGCTCAACGCGCTCTACGCGCTCGACACGCTGGGCAAGGAGCCGGAGACCGTGCGCGCCGCGTTCGAGCTGCGCCTGCTCTCGCTCTCGGGCTACGAGCCCCTGCTCGACGGCTGCGCCGTCTGCGGCCGGGAGGATGTGGCGGAGCCCCGCTTCGATCCGCTGCAGGGCGTGGTGCTGTGCCGCGGCTGCGCCGGCGCGGAGACGGGGGCGCTTCTGCCGCTTGACGGCGGCGCGCTCGCCGCCATGCGCCACGTGATCCGCAGCGAGCGGAAGAAAATGCTCTCCTTTACGCTTTCGGCGGACGGTCTGCGCCGCTTTTCCCGCGCGTGCGAGGCGTTCGCGCATGTCCAGCTTGACCGTCCCTTCCGCACGCTGGATTTTTACAAGTCCATGCGCGCCGCGGAGGAAGCGCCGCGAAGCGATCCTGTATCTGACGGAGTGTGACCATCCATGAGCGAACTGTTTGACAAATCCATCCGCGTGCTCGAGCTGCCCGCCGTGCTCGAGCGCCTGGCCCGCCGCGCGGTGAGCGAGGCGGCGAAGGAGCGCGCCCGCGCCCTCGTCCCGATGACCGATGCGGACGATGTGCGCCGCGCCCTCGACGAGACAGACGCCGCCTGCGCGATGATCGGCCGCAAGGGCAGCCCCTCCTTCGGCGGTGTGAAGCCGGTGGCGGAGTCGCTCGCGCGCGCCGCGCGCGGCGGCATGCTCAATCCCCGCGAGCTGCTGGATCTTGCGGCGCTCCTGGGCTGCGCGCGCCGCGCGCGGGAGTATCCCGGCGAGCAGGACGAGGGCACGTCTCTCGACCGCATGTTCCGCTCGCTGCGCCCCAACCGCTATCTGGAGGAGAAGATCACCTCCTCCATCCTGACCGAGGACGAGATCGCCGACGCCGCGAGCCCGGAGCTTGCGGAGATCCGCCGCCACAAGCGCGCGGCGGCCGCGAAGGGCCGGCAGATCCTGCAAAAGATCATCTCGTCCTCCGCCTACCGCAGCATCCTGCAGGAGGCGCTCATCACCCAGCGCGACGGGCGCTTCGTCGTGCCGGTGAAGGCGGAGTTCCGCGGCGAGCTGCCCGGCCTCGTGCACGACGTGTCCGCGAGCGGCGCCACGTTCTTCATCGAGCCGATGGGCGCGGTGCAGGCGAACAACGAGCTCAAGGAGCTCGAGGCCCGCGAGGAGAAGGAGATCGACCGCATCCTCATGGCGCTGTCGGCCGAGGCCGCGAATTTTGAGGAGGACATCCTCTGGGATCACGACGTGCTGGTGCAGCTCGACCTGATCTTCGCCCGCGGCGAGCTGAGCTTCGAGATGGAGGCCTCCCGTCCCGAGGTGCGGACAGACGGCAGCGTCTCCCTGCGCCGCGCGCGGCACCCGCTGCTCGATCCTGCGAAGGCCGTGCCGATCGACGTGGAGCTCGGCAGGCGTTTCGATACCCTCGTCATCACCGGGCCGAACACCGGCGGCAAGACCGTCACGCTCAAGACCCTGGGCCTGCTGTGTCTGATGACGCAGTGCGGCCTGCACATCCCCGCGGGCGACCGCAGCGCCGTCAGCGTTTTCACCGCCGTCCTGGCCGACATCGGGGACGAGCAGAGCATCGAGCAGAGTCTTTCGACCTTCTCCGCGCACATGCGCAGCATCGTGCAGATCCTGGACGAGGCGGACGCCGGCAGCCTGATCCTCTTCGACGAGCTCGGCGCCGGCACCGACCCGGTGGAGGGCGCGGCGCTGGCCATCGCGATCATCGAGCACGCGCGCTCGCGCGGCGCGAAGCTCGCCGCCACCACGCACTATGCCGAGCTCAAGACCTTCGCGATGACGACCGCGGGCGTGGAGAACGCCAGCTGCGAGTTCGACGTGGAGACGCTGCAGCCCACCTATCGTCTGCTCATCGGCATTCCCGGCAAGTCCAACGCCTTTGCGATCGCGGCGCGCCTGGGTCTCGATCCCCGCGTGATCGAGACGGCGAAGCGCCAGATGGACAGCGAGAGCGTCCGCTTCGAGGACGTGCTGACCCAGCTCGAGCGCAAGCGTCAGGCGCTGGAGAAGGAGAAGGAGGAGACCGACCGTCTGCTCGCCCAGCGGGAGGAGGACGCCCGCAAGGCGCGCGAATTCCGCGCGCAGATGGAGCGTGCGAAGGAGAATGCCCGCGCCCGCGGCGAGGCGGAGGCCAAGCGCATCCTGGAGGGCGCGAAGACCGCGGCGGACGAGACTTTCCGCGAGCTGGACGCTTTGCGCAAGGCGCAGCGGAAGCTGGACGCGCAGGCGATGAACGAGCGCCGCGCCGACGTGATGCACGCCCTGCGCGACGCGCGCGCGGCGGTCGGCGCGCGGGAGGACGCGCGCGAGCCGATCCCGGCGCCGAGCCGTCCGATCGCGGCGGGCGACCTGGTGGAGATCCCGGGCACGGGCCGCCGGGCGGAGGTGCTCGCCGTGCAGGGAAAGACGCTCGAATGCCGCGCCGGTGCGCTGCGCATGAAGGTGAAGGCGGACGAGGTGCGCCTGATCGAGGACGACGAACGCGCCGCGCTGCGCGAAAAGGCGGAGCCGCGGAGCACCGGGCGCGTGCTGCGCGCGGCGGGCGCGCCCCGCGAGCTGGACATCCGCGGCATGGAGAGCATCGAGGCAGAGAGCGCGGTGGAGAATTATCTCGACGCGGCGGTCCTCGCCCGGCTCGAGACCGTCACGATCATCCACGGCAAGGGCACGGGCGCGCTGCGCAAGGCCGTGCACGAGACGCTGCGCCGCAGCAGGCACGTCCGCAGCTTCCGCCTGGGCGTATTCGGCGAGGGCGAGGCGGGCGTCACGGTCGTAACGCTGAAATAATTGACATATCTTCCGATAGCCTGCGCTCCGAAAATGACAAATTTGTTGAAAGTGTGCCAGAAAGAAACATTGACGAACGCCGAACCGATGGTGTAATATGTAAAGGCTGGAAGCCAAATCGGAGTTTGGAGAAGGAGCTGCAACATGTATACACAGAATGTTACGATCAACAACGAGGTAGGCCTGCATGCACGTCCCGCTACGTTCTTCATTCAGAAGGCCAACGAGTTCAAGAGCGGCATCTGGGTCGAGAAGGATGATCGCCGCGTGAACGCCAAGAGCCTGCTGGGCGTCCTGTCGCTCGGCATCGCCAAGGGCACGGAGATCCTGCTGATCGCGGACGGATCGGATGAGCGCGAGGCGGTCGACTCGCTGTGCGAGCTGGTCTCCACCAACTTCGGCGAATAAGATAACGCATCGAGAAGAAGGCGGTTTCGCGCAGCGAAACCGCCTTCTTTCCCGCGGAGGTGAGCTTTCTTGACCAAGGACGAGCTGCGCCGCAAGGCGAACGACCTGCCCCTGGCCCCGGGCGTCTACCTGATGATGGACAGGACCGGCCGGGTCATCTACGTCGGCAAGGCAAAAAAACTGAAAAACCGCGTCAGCCAGTACTTTCAGGAGAACAACGCCTCCCACAACGAAAAGACGCGCCGCATGGTCGCCCAGGTCGATCAGTTCGACACGATCTTCGTCTCCAGCGAGTTCGAGGCCCTGATCCTCGAAAACTCGCTCATCAAGCAGCACATGCCGCGCTACAACATCCTGCTCAAGGACGACAAGGGCTATCCCTTCGTCCGCCTCGGGCGGGAGGCGTACCCCCGCTTCACCATGGTCAGCCGCCCGAAGGACGATGGGGCGCGCTACTTCGGTCCCTTCGGCGGCCGCAGCGAGACGCGCGCCGCGCTGGACGCGGTCTGCGCGGCCTTCCGTCTGCCGACCTGCACGCGCTCGTTCCCGCGCGACATCGGGAAGGAGCGCCCCTGCCTCAACCATCACATGGGCCGGTGCGACGGGTTCTGCCGCGGCACGCCGGACGAGGCGGAGTACGATCGCCGCATCGCGCAGGCCTGCGAGCTGCTCTCCGGCCGCTACCGGCAGCTTGCGCGTTCCCTGCGGGAGGAGATGCAGCGCGAGGCCGAGGCCCTGCGCTTCGAGCAGGCCGCCGCGCTGCGCGACCGCATGAACGCCATCGAGGTGCTCGGCAAGCACCAGAAGGTCATCGCCGGCATCTGCGCGGACACGGACGTCTGGGGCGTGTTCCGCGGTGCGGCAAAGGGCGGCTGGGCCGTCATCCACGTGGAGGACGGCAGCGTCACCGGCCGCGAGACCGACGTTTTTCCCCTCAATGCCGACGAGGAGGAGGGCGCGATCCTCTCGGCCGTGCTCTCGCAGTACTATCTGCCCCGCGCCGTGCTCCCGCGCGAGATCCTGCTTCCCTGCGACACGGAGGACGCCGCGGAGCTCGCGGGCGTCCTCAGCGAGCGCGCCGGCCGCCGGGTGTACGTCCACGTGCCCCAGCGCGGCGAGAAGGCGGAGCTGCTCGCCATGGCGCAGCGCAACGCCCGCGAAGACGTCGAGCGCGTGACCACCGCGGCCGAGCGCGAGAGCAGGACCCTTGCCGCGCTCGCGCAGATGACGGGTCTCCCCGCCGCGCCGGAGCGCCTGGAGTCCTATGATATCTCCAACACCGGCGCAAGCGACATCGTGGCCTCCATGGTCGTCTACGCGGGGGCGAAGCCCCTCAGGAGCGCGTACCGCCGCTTCAAGATGAAGACGGTCTCGGAGCATCCGGACGACTATGCCTCCATGGAGGAGGTGCTCACGCGCCGCCTCCGCCGCTATCTGGACGGGGACGAGAAGTTCGCGCCCCTGCCCGACGTCATGCTCATCGACGGCGGCGCGGCGCACGCGCAGGTGGCCGAGCGCGTGACGCGCGCGCTGGGCCTGTCCCTTCCGATCTTCGGCATGGTCAAGGACGATCGCCATCACACGCGCGCGCTCATCACCGCCGCGGGACGGGAGATCGACCTGCACGCCAACCCCGCCGTCTTTGCCCTGATCGGTCAGATCCAGGACGAGACGCACCGCTTCGCCATCACCTTCCACCATGAGAGCCATTCCCGCTCGGCCACGCGCTCTGCGCTCGACGCCGTTCCCGGCGTCGGCCCCGCGCGCCGCGCCGCGCTGCTCAAGGCGTTCCGCAGCGTCCGCGCCGTCCGCGCGGCCGACCTCGCCGCGCTCGAGCGCGTCCTGCCGCGCGACGCGGCCCGCGCGGTCTACGAGCACTTCCACCCGGCGGAGCAAAGCGAATAAAAGGCCCAAACAAAACGAGGGCGCGGAGCGTATGCTCCGCGCCCTCGTTTTGTCATTCGATGTCCAGCTCCGGCGGCAGGTCGATCTCTTCGCCGACGTATCTGCCGTTCTTCTTCCGCTGCCGCACGCATTCGCTCAGCAGATATTCGATCTGTCCGTTCACGGAGCGGAAGTCGTCCTCCGCCCAGGCCGCGATGGCGGCGTAGAGCCGCGGGCTGAGACGCAGGGGCACCTGCTTTTTTTCCTGCCTGTCCTCGCTCATCGGCGCGTCACTCTCTGTACTTCACGGCGGTGCCGTAGGCGATGACCTCGGCGGCGCCCTGCATGACCGCGGAGGAGGCGTAGCGCACGTTCACGATCGCGTCGGCGCCCAGCTCCTCCGCCTCGGCGCACATGCGCTTGGTGGCGAGGGCGCGGGCTTCGTTCATCATCTCGTTGTAGGCCTTCAGCTCGCCGCCCACGAGGGTCTTGAAGCTCTGGGTGATGTCCCTGCCGATGTTCTTGGTCTGGATGGTGCTGCCTTTCACAAGGCCCAGCATCTCCAGCTCCTTTCCGGTGATATAGTCGGTGTTCACGAGCAGCATGGGGATCTCTCCTTTCCTTGCATGTTTCAGCGGTTCAGTAGCGGTCGAGGTCGTCCTCCTCGCCGCTTTTGATCTCGCGGATGCGCTGGATCAGCACGCCCACGGCCACGCCCGCGAGCGCCAGCGGCCCGAGGATCAGCAGCGCGCGCATGGCCCGCGGCAGCTCCGCGAACGTTCCGGCGAACAGCGCGATGCCGCCGTAATAGGCCACCAGCAGCGCGGTGACCGCGATGGGTGCTATATACTTTTTCCCGCGCATAGGCTCTCAGTACAGGCTGCCGGAGTTGACCACCGGCTGCGCGTCGTGGTTGCCGCAGAGCACCACCAGCAGGTTCGAGACCATCGCGGCCTTGCGCTCCTCGTCCAGGTGCACCACGTCGTTCTCGTTCAGCCGGTCGAGCGCCATCTCCACCATGCCGACCGCGCCGTCCACGATCATCTTGCGCGCGTCGATGATGGCGCTGGCCTGCTGCCGCTGCAGCATGACCGCCGCGATCTCCGGCGCGTAGGCGAGGTAGGTGATGCGTGCCTCGAGGATCTCAAGTCCCGCCTCGGCCACCTTGCTCTGGATCTCGTCGCGGATGCGCTGCGCCACGACCTCGCTCGAGCCGCGCAGGCTCCCCTCGTCGGCCACGCCGTCGCCCGTGGTGTCCACGTTCTGCGCCACGTCGTAGGGGTAGATGCGCACGATGTTGCGCAGCGCGCTGTCGCACTGGAGCGACAGATACTCCTTGTAATTGTCCACGGTGAACACCGCCTTCGCCGTGTCCACCACGCGCCACATCACCGCGATGCCGATCTCCACGGGATTGCCGAGGCAGTCGTTGATTTTCTGGCGGGAGTTGTTTAACGTCATGATCTTCAGGGAAATCTTCTTGCTGCTGAGCTCCGCGTCCACGTTCACGTTCCCGCCCGCCGTGAGCACGATGCCCTTGTGGCTGCCGCTGTCCACGTCGCCGCTCTGGTTGAGCTTCGTCTTCGCGGCGGGGTTCACCGCCGAGCAGAACGGGTTGACCCAGTAGAAGCCCTCACCCTTGAGCGTGCCGACGTAGTCGCCGAACAGCGTCAGCACCAGCGCCTCCTGCGGCTTGAGCACCTTGAGCCCGCACAGCAGTATCCACCCGAGCGCCAGGTACGAGATGGCGGCGATCATCGGCAGCACCCGGAGGATGACCGGCCCGTTGAGGTGAAGCGCAAGGATCAGCAGCGCGACCGACGCGGCGTAGAGCGCGAGGGTGAGCAGCAGCATCGCCATGCCGTTTTTGCGCGTGGAGAGGATTCGTTCTTCCATTGTGATGTCCTCCTGCATTTTGATATTAAATTGATATCACAATCATAGCAACCTGTCAAGAGCAAATCGGGGATTTTCGGAGAAATCCGGAGATTTTCAGAGAAAGGAGGTGCCCGCGGAAAGGGCTTGACAAAGCGAAACGAATCGGTTATACTGCGACAAGTCCGCAAAGGTTACAATTTGTAACCTTTGCGCAAAGCGGCCGTTTTTGCCGCTTTCGGCGCGCGCAGCGGTGCTGCGCGGAGAAAAAAGGAGATTTCATGCAAATTGCGAAGAACCATTGGATCCCGTCCGCCCCGCTCCGTGCGCGGCCGCTTCGGGATCGTCTGCGCGCGGCGGCGCTGCTGTTCACGGCGCTGCTGCTCGTCCGCGCCGCGCCGACGCTGCGCGCCGGCGCGCTCTATCTGATCACGGACGGTGCGGTCACCGCGGCGATCGGAGAAACGGAGCCCCTTTCCGGGGAAAAACTGCTCATCACCGGGGCGGAGACGGGGGAAAACGGCGTGATGCTGTCCTCCGGCCGCGCGGTGAGCGTGACGCACGACGGGAAGACCCTCCTCACCACGACCCGCGCGGGCGAATCCGTGGAGGGCCTGCTCGCGCGGCTGAAGGTCGAGGTCGGGCCGCTGGAGATGGTGCACGTGGACCTCTCGAACGAGCGGGTGCGCATCACGGTGGGCACGGACTTCACCTACTATGAAACGGCGGTCGAGACGGCGGCGCACACGACGCTGCTGACGCCGGACTACACCATGCCCAAGGGCACGACGGAGGTGGTGCGGCCGGGCGCGGACGGCACGCGCGAGGTGACCTACGAGGTCGTCTGGGCCGACGGGGCGCTGCTCTCGCGCCAGGCGGTGGCGGAGAGAGGCAGCACCGCCGTGCAGGAGGTCGCGCGCATCGGCACGCTGGTCACGGAGGCGCAGCCGGGCGACGCGATCGCATCCGTGGTGACGGAGGCCGACGGCAGCGGCTACCTGCTGCTCGTCTCGGGCGATTCGCTGCACTTCACCGGCTCGATGGCGGTGACCTGCACGGCCTACACCACCGGGCACGACGGCGTGGGCACGATCACCGCGAGCGGCACGACGGTGCACGTCGGCAGCGTGGCGGTGGACAAGAGCGTCATCCCGCTGGGGACGCGCCTGTTCGTCGACACCGCGGCCGCGGGATACACCTACGGGATGAGCGTGGCGGAGGACACGGGCGTGCGCGGGACGAAGCTCGACCTGTTCATGGAGACCTACGACGAGTGCATCCGCTTCGGCGTGCGCCAGGGCACGGTATACTTCCTGGACGCGTGAGGCGGGGAAAAGCGGAGAAAAAAAGCAAAAGCGCGGGAAGACCGACGGTCTTCCCGCGCTTTTTCGCGGCGTGATTCAGAGCGCTTCCGCCTCGGCGGCGCGCAGGGCGGCGGAGAGGGCGGCGAACTCGGCGAGGCCGAGGCGCTCGCCGCGGACGTTCGCGTCCAGCCCGCAGGAGACGACGAGCTCCGTAAGGCGCGGCTTGCCGAGCGCGCCGAAGGCGGTCATCAGGCTGTTGACGAGCGTCTTGCGGCGCAGGGCGAAGGCGGCGTTCACCGTACGGAACAGGTGCGCCTCGTCCGCCGCGGCGACGGGCGGCGCGCTGCGCACGCGCGCGCGCAGCACCGCCGAGGTCACCTTGGGCGCGGGCAGAAAGGCCTCGGGCGGGACCTCGAAGCAGAGCTGCGGCTCCGTATGATACTGCATATAGACCGAAAACGCGCCGTAGGCCGCCGTGCCGGGCGCGGCGCAGAGGCGCTGCGCGACCTCGCGCTGCACGAGCAGGGTGAGGCTCTCGAAGCAGCGCGCCTCCAGCAGCGCCGTGATGGCGGGGGTCGTGATGTTGTAGGGCAGGTTCGCGCAGACGACGGGCCGGAGGCCGCCGAACTGCGCGCGCACGAGCGCGGGAAGGTCGGTCCTGAGCACGTCGGCGTTCACGACGGTGAAGTTGGGATAGTCGGCCATCGTCTCGTCCAGAATGGGCAGGAGCGCGCGGTCGAGCTCGACCGCGACGACGCGCGCAGCGCGCCGACACAGCTCGTGCGAGAGCGCGCCGATGCCGGGGCCGATCTCCAGCACGCCGCAGGTCTCATCCGCGCCGGAGGTCTCCGCGATGGCGCGGGGGATCGCGCGGTCGATCAGGAAATTCTGGCCCATCGCCCTGGAGAAACGGAAGCCGTGCCGCGCGAGCAGCGCCTCCATGGCGCGCAGATCATCCCGGGAGGACATGGGCTCACCTCGCTTTCACAGAGTCAGGGAAGGACGGCGTGCGCGAACAGATCGTCGCGCCAGAGGGTGTAGTAAGCGGCGTAGACGTGCACGCCGTCGCCGGTGTAGTCCGGACGGAGCGTGCCGTCCGCATCGTCGTAGACGGGATTGCTGTCGATGAAAAAGACGTGCTCGCCGTCAGCCAGGCGGGAGATCGCCGCATTGCGCGCGTCGATGACCTCGTTTTTGAAGAAGGAGGTCTCGGACTTCTCGCGCGTGGTGTGGAAGATGGCGTTGACGTAGACGATCGCGTCCGGCGCGGCGGCGCGGATCGCGTCGACGACCGCGGCGTACTGCGCGGCGAAGCTGTCGGTCGTGCCGTCGCCGATCTCGTTGATGCCGAGCATCAGATAGACCTTGCCGAAGGGGCGGAGCGCGAGCGCCTCGGGGATCGTGAGGCTGCCGTCCGGCCCGGGGATGAACGCCTTGTCAAGCGCGGTCCAGACCGTGAGGCCGCGGCGCCACCAATAGGTCGCGTTGGGGAGCTTTGCGTATTCGTCGAAGCCCTCGATGTGAGAGTCGCCAATGAAAACGGCGTCATCAAAATACGTTTCGTCGACCGCGGTGAAGCCGCGGGGCGCAGGCTCCGGCGCGGGAACCGGATCGACCGGAGGCGGCGCAGGCGCGGGTTCGGGCGGCGCGGGCGGCGGGTCGGACGGCGGCGCGGACACGGGCTGCGGATCGGGCGGAGCGGGGACGAAGGCCGGCACGGCGGGCTCGCTCCAGGGCCAGACCCCGTCCCGCGCGGCGGTGAAGACCGCGGCGACGGCGGGCATGTCGGGCGGGAGCGAGGCGCGGTAGCCGGCGTAGACCCCGGCGGGATCGAGCAGCGCGAGCGCGCCGAGCAGGAGCGCCGCGCCGGAGCAGAGCCAGAGCAGCGGGGAAACGGAGCGTTTCATGGGAAGAACCACCTAAAACCTGAAATAGAGGAACGGGCCGCCGGCGCCGGTGGCGAGCAGATAGACGCTGAGCCAGAACACGGCGAACAGCGGCACCCACACGAGCGCGCTGCCGCTGTGCCGCCGGTAAAAGCGGCGCGGCCAGGGCAGGCAGAACAGCACGCCCAGGGCGAGCAGCCACCAATACGAGGAGAGGTACTTGACAAAGTCGCCGGAGAAGACGGCGGAATGCGTGCCGAAGAAGGGGTAGAGCCGCGAGAAATACGCGCCGAGGGCGCGCAGATCGGTGATGCGGAAGATGACCCAGGTCTGCGGGATGACGAAGAGAAGATAGAGGCGCGAGAGGAGCGGATGACGCGCCAGCACCGGGCGCAGGGCGAACCTCTCAAGCAGGATCAGCGCAAGGAGCGTCCCGGCCCATAGAAGATAGTTGAGGCTCGCCCCGTGCCAGAGGCCGGTGAGCAGCCACACGGCCGCGAGCGCGCAGACGGTGCGTCCCGCGCCGCGGCGGCTGCCGCCGAGCGGGATATAGACGTAGTCGCGGAACCAGGCGCCGAGCGTCATGTGCCAGCGGCGGTAAAACTCGCTGACGGAGCGGGAGAGGTAGGGCAGGTCGAAGTTGCGCGCCACGGGCAGGGCCAGCATGCGGCCGAGGCCGATCGCCATGAGCGAATAGCCCTGAAAGTCGAAATAGAGCTGGAGACTGTACGCAAAGGCGCCGAGCCAGGCCAGGGGCGCGGACAGATAGGCGAAGCCGATGCGCTCAAGCGCGGCCCAGAGGGTCGCGAGCTGGTCGGCCAGCAGCACCTTGAAGCCGAGACCGACGACGAAGAGCTGGAAGCCGCCCTCGAGATCCGCGCGGGTCACGCGGCGGGAGCGGAGCGCCGCGCGCAGGTCGCCCCAGCGCAGAATCGGGCCCATGACGAGCTGCGGAAAGGCGGCGAGATACGCGCCGAAGGCGAGAAAATCCCGCTCGGCGGGCACGACGCCGCGGGAAACGTCGACCAGGTACGAGACGGCCTGGAACACGTAGAAACTGAGGCCGAGGGGCAGCGCCGCACGCAGCAGCGACGGCTCGTCCGCCGCGGCGGCGAGCAGCGGCGGCAGGTATTTGAAGAAGAACAGCACGCCGAGATCGAGCGCGAGCGCAAGGATCAGCAGCGCGCGGCGCAGCAGCTCCTCCCGCTCCTGGCCGAGCCAGAGGGCGAGCGTGTAGTTCACCGGAAGAAAGACGGCGAGCAGCGCCGCGTCCCGCACGCCGGCGAAGAAAGCGTAGACCGCGAGACTGCCGAACAGCAGCAGCGCGTTGCGCGCGCGGGCGGGCAGCAGCGCGTGCAGCAGCACGAAGGCGGGCAGCACGTAAAAGATGAAACGGAGATCGGAAAAGCTCACGATGCACTTCCTGTCAGAATCGGTCGAAATCCAAATGCGCAGTATACACCATATCGCGCGGCGAGGCAAGCGGAAACGAAAATTTTGCGGCGGGGCGGAGGATGCGCGCGGACGCAAAAAAAACGGTCGACCGGCGGCGCGATCGCGGTTTACAAGCGAAGAAAAACGTAGTATGATACTGCCGTATTCAGTCTATGACGCGCGCGGAGGCGTGTCAATTTCAAAACGGTGACAATTTCGGTTACAAGCGGTAACGGCACGCCGCGGGAGGAAGCATGAGCAAGGAAACGGTATTGCGGCTGCTGCGCGAGCGGGAGGGGGAGTTCCTCTCCGGCGAGGCGCTGAGCGAGAGGCTCGGCGTGTCGCGCGCGGCGGTCTGGAAGGCGGTCAGCGCGCTGCGGCGTGCGGGCTACGGGATCGAGGCCGTCAGCGGGCGGGGATACCGACTGGGCAGCGCACCCGACACGCTGGACGAGGGCGCGATCCGCGCGCGGCTCGGCGCGACGGCGCGCGTGGGCGCAAGGCTGGACTGCCTGCGGAGCGTCGACTCGACGAATTCGTATCTCAAGCGCATTGCCGCCGAGGGCGCGCCGGACGGCACCGTGGCGGCGGCGGACGAGCAGACCGGCGGCCGCGGACGCCGCGGCAGGAGCTTTGCAAGCCCGGCGGGGAAGGGCATCTACCTGTCGGCCCTGCTGCGGCCGGAGCTTCCGCCCGCCGCGCTGATGACGCTCACGGGCTTTACGGCGGTCGCGATCTGCGACGCGATCGAGCGCACCTGGGCGGTGCGGCCGCGCATCAAGTGGACGAACGACCTGGTGCTGGGCGGCAGGAAGCTCTGCGGCATCCTGACGGAGCTGAGCATCGAGGGCGAGAGCGGCGCGGTGCAGTACGCGATCCCGGGCATCGGGGTGAACGTGACGCAGACGCGGGAGGACTTTCCCGAGGAGATCCGGGAGATCGCAACCTCGCTCGCGGTCGAGACCGGGCGGCGCGTGCCGCGCGCGGCGCTCGCCGCGGCGATGATCGAGGAGCTGGATCGGCTGTACGCCGCGCTGCTGCGCGGCGAGACGGCGGAATACCTTGCCGCCTACCGCCGCGACTGCCTGACGATCGGACGCGAGGTGCGCCTGCTGTGGCGCGACGCCGAGGAGACGGCGACGGCCGTCGGCGTGGACGACGCGCTGGGGCTGATCGTGCGCCGCGCGGACGGCACGGAGGAGACCGTGCGCACGGGCGAGGTGTCGGTGCGGGGACTGTACGGCTACGCAGAGTAAAACGACAGGGAGAGGAACGAAAAAGGATATGCTCAAAACGCTGCTGGAACTGTTTCTGACGTTCGCCAAGGTCGGCGGGATGACCTTCGGCGGCGGCTACGCGATGCTGCCCATTTTGCAGCGCGAGGTGGTCGAAGGCAAGGGCTGGGCGACCGAGGAGGAGCTGGCGGACTACTTCGCCATCGGCCAGTGCACGCCCGGCGTGATCGCGGTGAACACCGCGACGTTCATCGGACGCAAGCACGCGGGCGTCGCGGGAGGCGTCTGCGCGACGCTGGGCGTGGTGTTCCCGTCGGTCGTCATCATCTCGCTGCTGGCGGGACTGATCCGGAATTTCGCGGATCTCGCATGGGTCAAAAACGCGTTCACGGGCATTCGCGTATGTGTGTGCGTGCTGATCTTCAACGCGGTGCTCAAGCTGGCGAAAAAGGCGCTCGTGGACAAGTGGACCGTGGGACTCTACGCGATCATCGCGATCGGCGCGGCGGTGCTGGACTGCTCGCCCGTGGTGTTCGTGGTGATCGCGGCGCTCGCCGGCATCACGCTGCAGGTGTGGGCAAAGAAGGGAGGCGCGGCGAAATGACGCTGTATCTGCGCCTGTTCTGGGAGTTCTTCAAGACAGGTCTGTTCGCCGTCGGCGGCGGCATGGCGACGCTGCCGTTCCTCTACGACATCTCCGACCGGACGGGGTGGTTCACCCACGCGCAGCTGGCCGACATGATCGCCGTGTCGGAATCGACGCCGGGGCCGATCGGGGTCAATATGGCGACCTATGTCGGCTTCCTCTCGGGCGGGGTGCCCGGGGCGGTGATCGCGACGCTCGGCCTCATCACGCCGAGCGTGATCGTGATCCTGCTCGTGGCGGCCTTTTTGCAGACGTTCCGCGACAACAAATATGTGAACGCGGCGTTCTACGGGCTGCGGCCGGCGTCCGCGGCGCTGATCACCGCGGCGGGCCTCGCGGTGGTGCGGGTGTCCTTCTTCCGGGGAGGCGTGCTGAGCGCGGGGACGCTCGATCTGCGCGCGGTCGCGCTGGCGGCGGCGCTGCTGGCGCTCACGCGCGGGATCAAAAAGACCAGGGGCCTCCACCCGATCGTGTGGATCGGAGCGTCGGCGGTCGTGGGCGTGCTGCTGCGGTTTGCGGAATAGAAAGGAAGAAGAGGCGGCGCTGCCGCCTCTTTTGAACGGTTGAGGCGGTTTTTGCGCCGGGCGCAAGGCGCTTTCCCTGCGCGGAAAAAGAGAAAATTTTTCAAAAAAACCGCGACCGGCGGAAAATTTTCGTGAGTAGTAAAGTGAACGGCGGCGCGAGAGGAGATGGGAAAATGGAGGACGGGCGGATCGTGGCGCTCTATTGGGCGCGGGACGAGCGGGCGCTCGCGGAGAGCGCGGCAAAATACGGGACGTACTGCGGCGCGATCGCGGCGCGCATCCTGGAGAGCCGCGAGGACGCGGAGGAGAGCGTGAACGACACCTGGGTCGGCGCGTGGAACAGCATGCCGCCGCACCGGCCCGAGCGCCTCGGCGCGTTCCTCGGCAAGCTGACGCGGCGCATCGCGCTCAACCGCCGACGGGACGCGCTGGCGGGCAAGCGCGGCGGCGGGACGGTCGCTCTCGCGCTCGACGAGCTGGCGGAGGCCGTGCCCGGCGGCGAGACGGGCGAGGAGGCGCTGGAGGCGAGAGAGCTTGCGCGCGTGATCGACCGCTTCCTTGCGGCGCTGCCGGCGGAGGAACGGCGCGCGTTCGTGTGCCGCTACTGGTATCTCGACGCGGCCGAAGAGATCGCGGAGCGCTTCGGCTGGAGCACAAGCAAGGTAAAATCCATGCTGTCCCGCACGCGGGGCAGACTGAGAGAGACCCTGGAGAAGGAGGGCGTTGCGATATGAAGAAGGAAGAAAAGCTGCTCGACGCGATCGGCGAGATCGGCGAGGAGAAGATCGAGGAGGCGCACGCGAAACGGGTGCAGGCGAGGCCCCGGCGCTGGATCGCGTGGGCCGCGGCGGCCTGCGTGTGCCTGGCGGTCGGCGCCGCGGTGCTGCGCTTTGCGCTGCCGCGCGCGGACCTGCCCGACCCGGCGCCGAACGGCGCGACCGTCACAGACCCGACGCCGACGCCCAATCCGACGCCCGACCCGACGCCCGATCCGACGCCGACGCCGGTCAAGACCGGAGCGGTGATCGTGAAGGCGGCGTATCCGACGGAGACGCCGTATCCCACCACAGATATGTCGTTCGACGACGCGTGGCAGCGGGCATACGAAGTCTGGATCAACGCACAGCGGGAGCGGAATCAGCTGCCCTCGGACTACCGCGACGCGCTCGCGGCGTTCATTGCGCGCAGCACGCCGGCGGTGCTGGCGGAGAAAACGGGAAAAAACGCCGTGTACGCGCCGCTGAACGTCTACCTCGCGCTCGCGGAGATGGCGGAAACGGCGGGCGGCGAGACCCGCGCGCAGGCGCTCGACCTGCTGGGCGCGGAGGACGTCGGCACGCTGCGCGCCTGGGCGAACGCGATGTGGAAGCGCAACTATTCCGACGACGGGGCGAGCACCTGCATCCTCGGCAGCTCCGTGTGGCTGGACGAGGAGCTGAGCTACCGCGCGGAGACGCTGCGCACGCTGGCGGAGGACTACTTTGCCTCGTCCTATGCGGGCGAGATGGGCAGCGACGCGCTGAACGACGCGCTGCACGAGTGGATCAACGAACAGACGGGCGGGCTGCTGGCCGAGCAGGCCGAGGGCGTGAAGATGACGCCGGAGAGCGTGTTCGAGCTGGTGACGACGATCTACTACCGCGCAAAGTGGCTGGAGAAGTTCTCGCCCGAGAACACGGCGCCGGCAGTATTCCACGCCACGGACGGCGACGCGACCTGCAACTTTCTGAACGAGCCGACGGCGGATTTCTGGGTGAAGCGGGGCGAGCATTTCCTCGGCACGCAGAAGACCTTTGAACAGGGCGGACGGATGGTGTTCCTGCTGCCGGAGGAGGGCGCCGCGCCGGAGACGCTGCTGAGCGACCCGGAGGTGATGGCGTTCCTCTGCGGCGAGAACGACTGGGACGCGATGACGTGGTGCTACGGGAAGCTCTCGCTCCCGAAGTTCGACGTGGTGAGCGATCTGGAGCTGACCGCGGCGCTGACGGCGCTCGGCGTGACGGATGCCTTCGAAAGCGGGAAGGCCGATTTCTCGCCGCTGCTGGAGAATGCGGAGGGCGTGGCGCTCTCCGGCGTGCAGCACGCGGCGCGCGTGACCGTGGACGAGGAGGGCGTGACCGCGACGGCGTTCACCGCGATGGGCTACGGCGCGGGCGGGCCGGAGGAGCAGATGGACTTTATCCTCGACCGGCCGTTCGTGTTCGCCATCGTGGGCGAGGACGGGCTGCCGCTGTTCCTCGGGGTCGTGAACGACCCAACGTGAGGAGGAGGTTTCGCCGCTGCGGCGGCGAGCCGCTTTTCCAATGAAAGAACCGAGGGCTTGGCATGCGGCGGCGGGGAAGTTTCGTGCCTGCGGGCACGACGTACTTTCTGCTCGTGCAGAAAGTACGCAAAGACACGTTCAAGGAGGAAACCCTTTCGATTGGGTTTCCTCCTTGAAAATTCTCCTTCCTGACCGACCAAAGGGAGGGCTCCGGCCCTCCCTTTGGAAACCCGCCCGGGGGTGAGGCAGAAACGCTGCAGTTTGCACCCGGCGGAGGCGCAGAAGCAAGAGCACGGGGCAGACGCAGGATTGCGGAAAGGCGCGGCAGCGCGAAGGAGGCAGAGAGGTTCGGACCGGTGCGCCGGTCCGGTTTGCGGGGTGGTTGCGGGGATCGATGGCGGGATTCCAAAACCGAAGAGGTTTTGGCGCGTCTTTCGGCCCTTTCTGCGTGGTCAGAAGGGGCCTCGCGCCGGAGCGCGAAACACTTTTCTCTAAGCCGTTTCGGCTTGCTCTATCCTTGCGGGGGAGGGTTTCGTGCCTGCGGGCACGACGTACTTTCTGCTCGTGCAGAAAGTACGCAAAGACACGTTCAAGGAGGAAACCCTTTCGACGGGGTTCCCTCCTTGAAAATCCACCCTCCACGGCCGACCAAAGGGAGGGCGGCGACCCTCCCTTTGGAAACCCGCCCGGGGGCGGGGCGCGGCTGAAAAAACAAGCTGCCTTTGGAAACCCGCCCGGGGGTGAGGCGCAGCTGGAAAAACAAGCTGCCTTTGGAAAGCCGCCTGGGGTGGGGTGCGGCGGAAGCGCAAAATGCCCTTGGAAACCTGCCCGGGGTGGAGTGCGGCGGGGGTGGGGCGACCCTCTCTTTGGAAAGCATGCCGGAGGTGAAAACGGCGGAGAGTGCAAAATACGGCGCGGGACGGGAAGGCCCGTTCCGCGCCGCGGCAGGCAGGTTCGACGTTGGAGCGAAGGAACGCTCAGTTTTCCGCGATGTGACTCGCGATGCGCTGCATGATCATGTCGAGCGCGACGAGGTTGTGCCCGCCCTCGAGCACGATGATGTCGGCATACTTGCGGCTGGGCTCGACAAACTGCTCGTGCATCGGTTTGACGGTGGTGAGATACTGGGTGATGACGCTCTCGAGCGTGCGGCCGCGGTCGCGCACGTCGCGCAGGACGCGGCGCAGGATGCGGACGTCGGCGTCCGTCTCCACGAAAATCTTGATGTCGAACAGCTTGCGCAGGGCGGGATCCTGGAAGATCAGGATGCCCTCGACCAAAACGACCTTGGCGGGAAGGATGAGCTCCGTCTCGTCGGTGCGCTGATGGTCGGTGAAGGAGTAGACCGGACAGCGGATCGGACGGCCTGCCTTCAGCTCGCGCAGATGCTCGATCAGAAGCGGCGTGTCGAACGCGTCGGGATGGTCGTAGTTCTGCTTGCAGCGCTCCTCAAAGGGGCGGTCCTGCCGCTTGTAATAACTGTCATGATGGACGACGCAGACGTCGCTGCCGAAGCGGCGCTCGAGATGATCCGTCAGCGTGGTTTTGCCGGAGCCGGTGCCGCCGGCGATGCCGATGAACAGAGTGCTCATCCGGATGCCTCCCAACCTCTTTTTCTGATCCTATTATAGAACAAACGCCGGGAAAAACAAGAGCGGCGCGAGGCAGAGAGGAAAAATTCCCGCAAACAACAGTTGACGGGAAGAGGAAAAGACGATATTATGTAAAATACCAGAGGATCATGCTGCGAAGGAGGCGGACGACGTGGATCTGATCAAGTGCCCGATCTGCGGGGAGAGCTATCACCCAAGCTACCGCAGATGCCCGTTCTGTGAAGAGGAGCAGACGCCGCGCAAGATCGGCAGAAAGCCGCGCCGCACCACGAACAAGCGGCACGCGCAGTCCGCGCGCGGCGGGCTTGCCGCGGCGCTCGTGATCGTGCTGGCGCTGCTGACGTGGCGCCTGTTCGGCGACAAGATCGCCGCGAAGTTCCGCGCCGACACGCCGGAGCCGCCGGGGAGCGAGACCGTCACACCCGTGCGCAACCCGGACGACCCGTTCGTGGATCCCGATCCGCAGCCGGTCACGCCCGATCCGCAGCCGGTCGAGCCCGACCCGGCGCCGCTGCCCGACGTGACGGGCGCGCGCCTGAGCAACAACGACTTCACGGCCGAGCCGGGGAACAACGTGCAGCTGCGCGTGAGCGGGACGGACGCGAAGGTCGTGTGGCGCACGGAGAACGCGGCCGTCGCCACGATCAGCGACGGAGGGCTCGTGACCTGCGCGGCGGCGGGCACGACAAACGTGACGGCCACGGTGCACGGGCTGGACAACGGTGAGGAAAAGGACAGGGTGCTCACGTGCATCGTGCGCGTGAAGGGCACGGGGACCGGCACCGGCAGCGGTACGGCGGACGTGTCCAACGCACGGCTGAACAAGCTGGACATCACCTGCAAAGTGGGTGAGAAGGTGCAGCTGCGCGTGACCGGCACCGACGCGAGCGTGACCTGGTCGAGCAAGAACACGAGCATCGTCACGGTCAACGGCAGCGGCCTGATCACCTGCGTCGGCAGGGGCACGACCTCGGTCTACGCCAAGGTCGGAGACCGGACGCTGGAGTGCATCGTGCGCGTGAATCGTGAATAAAGGCTGATCCTGCATCTGCGGAACGGACAGAGATTCTATGAAGGAGAGGACCCGAGGCGGGGCCTCTCCTTCGTGATGATTTCGGGAGAGGAGTATTTTTAACTTTTTCCGAAATCGGCGCGCTACGCCTTGCAAGGAAGGCAGATTCGTGCTAAAATTATCCTCGGAAGATTATGCGCAGAGAAACGGCGGGAGGAGCGACGATGGACCGAAAGACCCTGCTCGACCGCGCGGCGCGCGACGCGGAGGAACGGGTGCTGCTGGCGCACGTGCTGGACAGGTGCGAGCAGTGCCGCGCACGCGGCATCCCGACGCACACGGACTTTCTGAGCCCGGCGGAGCAGCGCGCGGCGCAGGATCTGCTGAATGCGGCGGGCGTGCGCGAGGGCTACGCCTTCTGCGGCGGCTGCGAGCGCGCGGAGCGGCGGATGCTCTGCTTCCTGCCGGAGTGGCAGGAGCAGACCGACGGCGCGGAGCACATGGCGGCCCTGCGGGCGGCCTTCCGCGAGGAGGACGGGCTGACGCACCGCGACCTGCTCGGCAGCCTGATGGGCCTCGGCATCGCGCGGGGCAAGGTCGGGGACATCTTCGTCTCCGGCGGGAGCGCCGACCTGATCGTGGGAAACGAGATTGCGCCCTACCTCTGCGAGCACTGGACGGGCGCGGGACGCACGAAGCTCAGCGTGACGGAGATCCCGCTTGCGGCGCTCAGCGTGCCGGAGCAGCGCGTGCGCGAGATCCGCGACACGGTGGCGACGCTGCGGCTGGACGCGGTGACGGCGTGCGGCTTTTCCATGAGCCGCGCGAAGGCGAGCGAGCTGATCGCCGCCGGGCGCGTGCAGAAAAATTACCGCGAGACGACCAAGGGCGACGCGCCCGTCGCCGAGGGGGACGTGATCTCGGCGCGGGGCCTCGGCAAGTTCGAGGTGGCCGAGGTCGGCGGGAAGAGCAGAAAGGGCCGCACGGCGATCCTGCTGCGCAGATATCTGTGACGAACGCAAGCGCGGGCGACCGCGGCAGAGCATACGGAGGATGGACATGGAGCAAAAGAAGATCGACCGGATCAACGAGCTGGCGCGCAAGAAAAAGACGCCGGAGGGACTGACCGAGGCGGAACAGACCGAGCACACCGCGCTGCGGCGCGAATACGTGGACGCCGTGGTGGGAAACCTCAAGACGCACCTGGACAACACCTACGTTGTCGACAGCAGAGGCAACAAGACCAAACTGAAGCAAAAGGGAGAGAAGGTGCCGGAATGAGCAGCGAGTGGAGATACGATCAGTCGAGCGGCACCTTCCGCCCGAGCAGCGGGAACGGCAACAAGAACGGCAACTCCTGGATCAGCTGGGGGCTGATCGTGTTCCTGTTCGTGATGGGCCTGTGGCCGCTGGGCCTGGGCCTTCTGATCGCGAAGCTGGCCGACACGCCGACGCGCCGGCCGGCGCAGCGCAGCTACGGCCAGAGCTACGGCGCGGCGAACGAGGCGCGCCGCGCCGCCGCGGCGGAGACGGCCTCGCAGGCGCGGCGGACGGGCCTGGCGAGCGCGGCGCGGCAGACGAACGGCGCCGCGACGATCAAAAAGGCCGCGAAGAGCGTGACGCAGTCGCCCGCGGACACGGACAAGAGCGCAAAGGTGCTGCAGATCGTCGGCGCGGCGGTGATGGCGATCTTCGGCCTGGGCCTGATCTCGGAGGTCGGCGACCTGCTCAGCGGCTGGGGCAGCATCAGCAGCGTGCTGTCGGTGCTGGCGTTCGTGGCCGGCGGCGCGCTGACCTTCACCTACGGACGGAAGATGAAGAAGCGCCGCAACCGCATCGAACGCTATAAGGCCGTGATGGGCGAGCGGGACTATATCTCGCTGGTGGAGCTGATGGCGGTCGTGAACCAGAAGCAGAAGGTCGCGCAGAGCGACCTGGAATATATGACGGGCAAGGGCCTGCTCGGCACGGGCGCGTTCGTGGACGAGAGCCGGGGCATCCTGTTCCGCAGCGCGGACGCCTACCAGCG
>Ga0079305_1001881_pt1 | contig 22406 bp, 18 predicted proteins | sample LMS_cellobiose_e_FD_79183 | JGI IMG/M metagenome (GOLD analysis project Ga0079305, IMG submission 79183) | Rumen-fistulated moose microbial communities from Alaska, USA - LMS_cellobiose_enrichment | ecosystem: Host-associated > Mammals > Digestive system > Stomach > Rumen fluid ... | reverse complement strand
CCGAGACCGGTCAGCGTATCGCGCATCTCGTCGCGGAATGTCTGTTCGGGCGACTTCAGAGCCTGGCATTCCATCGCCGGCATCGTCACCGGAAGTCTGTCGTAGCCGTAGATTCTGGCGATCTCCTCCGCGTAATCCTCCTCGATCAGAAGGTCGCGGCGGACGGTCGGCGGGATACAGGAGACGACGACGCTCGAAAAGCCCTGGGTGTCGATCTCGAGGCGGTGGAAGATCTGGAGCATCTCGCCGAGGGTGAGGTCGAGGCCGAGGATCTTGTTGATCCGGGTCACGCGGACTTCCAGCCGCGGAGAATGGTACGGACGCGGGTATTCGTCGACCATACCGCGGACGGAAACGCCTGCGTTCATCGATTCGATCAGCGAGCAGACGCGGTCGCACGCGTATTCCGCGACGGTCGCGTCGACGCCCTTCTCGAAGCGGAAGGACGCTTCGGTGCGGAGGCCGAGTTTCTTCGACGTCCGGCGGATCCCGGAAGGCGTAAAGTTCGCCGATTCGATCAGGATCGTCGCCGTATCGTTTTCGATCTCGGAGTTCAGACCGCCCATCACGCCCGCGAGCGCAAGGCTCTTTTCGGTATCCTTGATCATCAGCATCTCGGAATCGAGCGTCCGTTCGACGCCGTCGAGCGTCGTGAACGTCTCGCCCTCCGCCGCGGTGTCGACGATGATCCGGCCTCCCTTGACCTGAGAGATGTCGAAGGCGTGGATCGGCTGGCCGTACTCGAGCATGACGTAGTTCGTCACGTCGACGATGTTGTTGATCGGGCGGACGCCGGCGTGCATCAGACGGCGCTGCATCCACCACGGGGATTCGCCGATCTTCACGTTCTTTACGACGCGGCAGCAGTAGCGGTTGCAGAGATCCGGGCGGCGGATCTCGACCTGGATCAGTTTTTTCAGATTTTCCTTCAGTTCCTTCTTCGTTCCGATGTAGGGATATTTCAGAACGAGGTCGAACGTCGCACCCGTCTCACGCGCAATGCCGAGGATCGAGAGGCAGTCGGCGCGGTTCGGGGTAATCTCGAAATCGAGCGTCGCGTCGGCGAGGCCGAAGTGCTCGACGATGTCCGCTCCGACCGGCGTATCGGCCGGAAGGATCCAGACGCCGTCCTTGTATTTCACGGGAACGACCTTGTCCGGATAGCCGAGCTCGCTGAAGGAGCAGAACATCCCGTAACTCTCCACGCCGCGGAGCTTCGACGGGCGGATCGTGATCACGCCGCCCTTTCCGTCGGGGAGCGTTGCGCCGTCAAGCGCCGTCGGGATCTTGTCACCGACGTGAACGTTCGGGGCGCCGGTCACGATCCGGAGAAGCTCGCCGCGGCCGACGTCGGTCATGCAGACGACCATATGGTCGGAATCGGGATGGGGTTCGAGCGTCTTTACTTCGCCGCAGACGACGTTCGTGACGTCCTTCGCCCAGTAATCGATCGTTTCGAGTTTTGTGCCGCTCATCGTCATACGGTCGCCGTATTCAACGACGTCGCATGCGAGATCGGGGAAGTAGCGTTTGATCCATTCGAAAGGTACTAACATCTCCGCACCTCCTTATTTGAACTGCTCGATGAAGCGAGCATCGTTTTCGTAGAACAGACGGATGTCGTCGACACCGTACTTCAGCATCGCGATGCGCTCGACGCCCATACCGAACGCAAAGCCCGTATACTTCTCGGTATCGATTCCGCCGACCTTAAGGACGTTCGGATGGACCATTCCGCAGCCGAGGACCTCGATCCAGCCGGAGCCCTTGCAGACGCTGCAGCCTTTTCCGCCGCATTTGAAGCAGGAAACGTCCATCTCGGCGGATGGCTCGGTGAACGGGAAATGATGGGGACGGAACTTCGTCCGGGCATCCGCGCCGAACATCAGCTTCGCGAACGTATCAAGCGTTCCCTTGAGGTCCGCCATCGTGATCCCTTCGCCGACGACGAGCCCTTCGACCTGGTGGAACATCGGGCTGTGGGTCGCATCGGGCGTATCGCAGCGGAAGCAGCGGCCCGGCGCGATGACCTTGAGCGGCGGTTTCTGTTTCAGGAGCGTGCGGACCTGGACCGGGGAGGTCTGGGTCCGGAGCAGAATCGTTTCGTCGATGTAGAACGTATCGGTCATCTCGCGGGAGGGATGGTCGGGCGCCGCATTCAGCGCGTCAAAATTATGGAAGACGTCCTCGATCTCGGGGCCCTCCGTCACGGTAAAGCCCATCGACTGGAAGACGCGCGAGATCGCCTCGATCGTCACGGTCAGCGGGTGTTTCGCGCCGACGGCAAGCTTCGTTCCGGGCTCGGTCACGTCGATTCTTTCCGCCTTAAAGCGAAGCTCTTTCTGGGCCTCCTTCAGTTCCGCGAGACGGCCCGCGATCATCGTCTGGATCTCCTCACGGACGGCGTTCGCCTCCTGGCCGAGTTCCTTGCGCTCTTCGGGCGTCAGACCGCCCATCGAACGGAGGATCTCCGTCAGCTTCGATTTCTTTCCGAGGAAACGGACGCGCATCTCCTCCGCTTCCGGAAGAGCGGCGGTCTGTTTCAGCTGTTCCTTCGCTTCCGCGAGGATTCTGGCAAGTTCGGACTGCATGGTTTTTCTATTCTCCTTGCGTTTATTCAGTGAGCCGCTGGCGTACCGACTCGAAGAGCAGTACGGCCCCGGCTATACCTGCGTTAAGGGATTCGGTCTTCCCCTCCATCGGGATCGTCACGATCCGGTCCGCACCGGTGAGGAACGCTTCCGATACGCCCGCGCCTTCGTTACCGATCACGAGCGCAAAATCGCGCTTCATCGGAACGCCGTAGGCGGACTCCGCATTTCTCAGGGCGGAGACGAGGACGGTCTTCCCGCTCTTTTTCAGGACGCGGAGCGTTTCCTCCGCGCCCTCCGTAAAGCCGAACTTCATACGGAAAAGCGATCCCTGGGTCGCCCGTATGACTTTCGGTGCGTACGGATCGGCGGAACCTCTGACGAGCATCACCGCGTCGAAGCCGGCCGCATCGGCCGTCCGGATCAGCGTTCCGAGATTTCCCGGGTCCTGGATCCGGTCGAGGACGAGAATCCGTTTTCCGTCGTTAAGCGTTCCGGCGACTTCCTCCGCGGAACCTTCTCCCGGCGGCTTTTCAACGGTCGCGAGGATTCCCTGGGGCGTTTCGGTCCCGGCGAGCTTCGCGAAGAGCGGCCCTGCAAGAAGGCAGGTCCGGATTCCGTCCGTCCCGTGTTCTCCGAGGAAGCGTTCCAGCGTTCTGCCCGCCTCGCGTCCGTCCTCGAGGAGCGATTCGTCTCCGTAGACGGTACGGACGCGAAGCCCCGAACGGATCGCCTCGCGAACGAGGTGATATCCCTCAACAAGGAAAAGCCCTGTTTTCTCGCGGTTCTTCCGGCTGTTCAGGGCTTCCAGTTCCTTGTATTCGGGGTTTTGGGCCGATTGGATGCGCTTCACTTGGGTTCTTTCCAAAAGGGATTCCGATTATTTCCGGCGGAGGAACGACGGAATATCGAACGAATTCGTCAGCCGTTCGTGTTCTTCCTCGGGCGTTTCGGAAGCCGTTTCGTTCTTCGGTTCTGTTTCCGCAAAGACGTCCTTTGCGTTCCCGCGGGCAAACGAATCGAAGTCTTCGGTCTTCTCCTCCGTAAGTCCGGAGGGCTGGAACGGAGAACCGGACGTCTTATAGATCGAACCGGTCGGGCGAAGCGAGCCGGTCGGGCGGACGATCTCGATCGGTTTGTTGTCGAAACCGGTCGCAATGACGGTCACGACGATCTCATCCTCGAGGTCTTCGTGGACGGACGTACCGAAGATGATCGTCGCGTCATCCGCAACGGTCGAAGCGATCTGGTCGGCCGCTTCATTGACTTCGAGCATACCGAGGTCATAGCCGCCCTGAATGTTGAGGAGAACGGCCTTCGCTCCCGCGATGGAGGTTTCAAGGAGCGGACTCTCGATCGCCGCTTTCACGGCATCGCTGACGCGGTTCTCGCCCTTCGCACGGCCGACGCCCATATGGGCAACGCCGCGGTCGGTCATGATGTTCTTCACGTCCGCGAAGTCCATATTGATCAGGCCGTCGTCCGCAATCAGGCTGACGATGCCGTCGACGCCCTGTTTCAGGACCTCGTCGGCCATACCGAAGGCCTGAAGCATCGTTGTGTTCTTGTCGGAGATCTGGAGAAGCTTGTCGTTCGGGACGATGACGAGGCTGTCGACATACTGTTTGAGGAATTTAATGCCGAGCTCGGCATGTTCCTTCCGGCGGCGTCCTTCGAACGTGAACGGCTTCGTCACGACGGCAACCGTCAGGATCCCGTTGTCCTTCGCCGCTTTCGCGATGACGGGAGCCGCGCCCGTTCCCGTTCCGCCGCCCATACCGGCCGTAATGAAAACCATATCGGAGCCCTCGAGGAACTTCGAGATTTCCTCGATCGTTTCCTCGGCCGCTTTCTGGCCGGTCTCGGGGTTCCCGCCCGCACCGAGGCCCCGCGTCAGCTTTTCGCCGATCTGAAGCTTGTTTTCGGCCTTCGAACCGGAGAGTGCCTGACGGTCCGTATTCACCGCGAGAAAGTTAACGTCGTTCATTCCGCTTTCGATCATACGGTTAACCGCGTTGCAGCCGCCGCCGCCGACGCCGATGACCTTGATCGTAGCACCTGCTGTTTCCAGCGTTTCAAATTCCAGGGACATATACAAACCTCCAAAATAAAATGCGAATCGCAGGCTTCTTTCGTTTCATTCGTCGGAAGCGAAATTACACCTGTTTGCATTGTACCATAAAAGCCCGCAAGGTGCACAACATTTTGTGGATTTGCGGGCGTTTTTTTCACCAGATATTCTATTTGTTCGGTTCGGATTGGATACAATCGCAGCCCGTTCCGGGTACCGCTTATTCGAACGCGGGCGAGAACGAGACGGAGCCGTCTCCCGAAACACGGATCGTTCCGTAGCGGATATCCTTGGCGTAGAGATCGAGCAGGACCTCCTCAAGAGAATCCATTCCGGCAAGAATATTCTCCGGCGTCCCCTCGCAGACGAGCGTATCGTAGATGTAAAGGCGGACCGTGACGCTTGAGCAGACGATTCTGCGGAACCAGAGATTCGATTCCTCCATCTTCGCAACGAGACGGAGCGTATCGCTGAAGACGGCGTTCTCCTCGCAGCGGAGCGCGTTTCCCGGGGTGTCATCCGTCACCGTAAGTCCCGTGAGGAGCGTCAGCGCCGGCTCCTGCATCGTCTTCCGGAGAACAAGGCCGTCCGGATCGAGGATCAGGTATCCGTCGGACAGAATGACGGCGCACGCCTCCGTCCGTTCGGTCACTTCGATCGCGATTCCCTTCGGAATCGCTCTGCGGATGCGCGACGTTTCGATATAGGGATCCTGCGAGAGATGCTCCTGCATTCCGGCGAGATCGACCGCCCAGAGGTTCTCCCCGCGCGGATCGCCTGCAATCGAGATGATCTGCTCCTTCGTGTAATAGACGTTCCCCGCGACGTCGACGGTCTCCACGTTGAAGAACGACGATGTCATACCGAAATACGCCCCCGCAATCAGAGCGGCGACGATCAGGAAGCGGAGAAGATAATGCTTTTTTCTGCGTTTTTTCTTCTTTTCGGCCATGGTTTCGTTCGGGCGCCGGGCACGCAAACGGCCCTTCTATCGTTTGTCCGGAAGATGCGCTTCGATCGCGCGCACGATCCGCTCGGCGGAATCGGGGACGGAGACGGACTTCGCGGCGGCTTCCATCCTCCGGCGCAGTTCCGCGTCGTTCCGCAGTTCCAGAATCCGGTCGGCCAGCGTCCCGGCGTTCAGTTCCTTCTCCTCGAGAAGAGTACAGCCGTTCCGGTCCGCGATTGCCTTCGCGTTGTAATACTGGTGGTTTTCGGTCACGTTCGGAGACGGGATCATCACCGATGCACGGCCGGAAACGGTAATCTCGGCGCACGTCAGCGCTCCCGCGCGGGAGACGACGAGATCGGCCGCGGGAAGGAGCCCGAACATATTGTGGATGTACGGCATCAGCACGACGCGTTCGGGTGAGCCCGCCAGCATCTCGTCGTACGTACACGTTGCGATCCCCTGCCCGGCGAGTTTTCTTCCGTATTCGTCATAATACATCTTTCCCGTCGCGTAGAAAACCCTCATTTTTCGATCGGACTCATGTGCGAGGATCCGGGGAAGCGCTTCGGAAAACGTGCGGTTGATCATCATCGCGCCGAGGCTTCCGCCGAAACAGAGCAGCATGAATTCATCCTCCGCGACTCCGATCGCAGCACGGCAGGCATTGCGGTCCGCCGTGACGAATTCCGCGCGGACGGGATTTCCGACGACCTCGACGGAAGGCGCGTCCGGAAAACGGTCCCGGGCGGCTTCGAACGCGACGAGCACACATCGCGTTCCCTTGCTCACCAGTTTATTTGCCACGCCCGCGAAGGCGTTCTGTTCGTGAATGAACGTCGGGATTTTTTCGAACTGGGCGACCCGGAGCATCGGGAGTGAGACGTACCCGCCTGTCCCGATGACGAAATCGGGGCGGAATTCGTGCAGGATCGCACGCGCCTCCGTTTCCCCCCGCAGCATTGTCGCGACGGTCCTGGCGTTTCGCACAAGATGTTTCCGGTCGAAGCCCGCGGAATGGATGAAGCGGATCGGATAGCCCGCACGCGGGACGAAATCGGCCTCCATGCCCTGTTCGGTCCCGACGTACAGAATCTCCGCGTCCGGATGACGGCGTTTCAGCTCGTCCGCGATCGCGATGGCGGGATAGATATGGCCGCCCGTTCCGCCGCCCGTTACGATTATTTTCATTCGGTTTCCTCCGTTTCCGCGCGTTTCTGCTGCTTCGCGATGTTGAGCATGATCCCGGCCGATCCCATAAACAGGAGCGTCGCGTTCCCGCCGTAGCTGACGAACGGAAGCGCGATGCCGGTCGCCGGCATGCTCGACGTCACGACAGCGATGTTCAGGAGCACCTGAACGCCGACCATCGCCGCGATTCCCGTTGCGAGAAGCATCCCGAACGTATCGGGCGCTTTCATTGCGATGCGGCAGAACCGCCAAGTCAGAAAGAGATACGCCGCGAAGAGAACGAGGCAGCCGACGAATCCGAGCTCCTCGGCGATGATCGCAAGGATGTAATCGTTCATCGGCTCGGGGAGGTAAAGCGCCTTGATGACGGAATTTCCGAGGCCGACGCCCGTAAGACCGCCGCGGGCCATCGCGAAGATCGACTGGACCGCCTGCCAGCCGGTGTTGAGCCGGTCCGAAAACGGATCCATAAAGCTCGTGAGACGCGTCGTCCAGTAGCTGTCGGGCATGAACTTCGGAATGCCGATGAAGCCGGCCGCAAGAGCGCCCGCGAACGCCGCGAGCCATCCCCAGTGGAGTCCTGCGATCAGCATCATCACAAAGAGGATCATCACGAAGGTGATGCCGGTCGAGAGGTTCGGCTGTTTATAGTAGAGAAAGAAAAAGACAACCGCGATCACGCCGAGAACGCCGATTCCGAAAAGCCGGTGAACCGCTTTCGGATTCTTGGTCAGAAAACGCGCCGCAAAGAAAATGATCGCGATTTTCGAGATCTCGCCCGGCATCAGCGTAAACGGTACGTGCGGGATGCGGATCCAGCGCGTCGCCTGGTTCAGCGTGACCGCCCAGGGGTTTCCGGGCACAATCAGGAAGGCCATCAGGCCGAACGCCAGAACGAGAACGACCGGCGCGATCCGGAAATAGACGTGATAGTCGACGAACGTCAGAAGGATCATCAGCCCGAAGCCGATCAGGACGTACATTCCGTCCGTCTTGAGGTACTCGTACGGGTCTCCCGATTCGGAGATCGACGTGTAGTAGCTCGCGCTGAACACCATAATAACACCGAAGACGGCGAGGATCGAGACGGTGAGAAGCGTCACGAAATCGACCGCGCCGTAGCGCGACCGGTACTTTTTTTTTCGAACCGTTTTTCCGTTTTCCGCAGCGATCGTCTGTCCCATTTACCGTACGGCTCCCAGCGCCTTCGCGCAGTTTTTGAAATCCTCGCCCCGCTCCTCGAAATGACCGTACATTCCCCAGCTCGCACACGCGGGGCTCAGGAGAACGGTCGCGGCCTTCCCGGCCGCCTTCGCGTCGGCGTAGGCGCGTTCGACGCATTCCTTCATGTCCTCGCACATCGTGATCGCGGTAAAGCCCTTCGCTTCGGCCGCGTCGCGCACCTTTTCCTTCGTCTGGCCGAGAAGGTAAAGTCCCCTCACCTTTCCGCCGAACGCGTCGATGAATTCGTCGTACGAGGAGCCCTTGTCGTAGCCGCCCGCGATGAGGTAGATGTCGCCGTTTGTCGCTTCGAGCGCCTTGATCGCGGCGTCGGGATTTGTGCCCTTTGAATCGTTTACGAAGCGGATTTTGCCGATCGATCCCGCGTATTCGAGGCGGTGCTCGACGCCGCGGAACGTGCGGAGCGTTTCGGCGATCGTTTCCGGGGAAATGCCCGCGAAGAAGGCGACGGCCGTCGCCGCGAGCGCGTTTTCAAGGTTGTGGTTTCCGGGGATAAAGACCTCGTCCGCACGGCAGACGGGAACTTCGCAGAATTCGTCGAAGCCCGCTTCGTTCGCGGAGCCCGCGCACGGCATCGTCCGGCAGACGATCACGCCGTCCCGGACGAAAACGCCGTACGGCAGTTCCTTCTTCCGGCTGAACGGGACGGGATGCGCCTTCGTCGGAAAGCTCCGGACGTGAGAGACCGTCTCGGGATCGTCCGCGTTGTAGACGAAGAAATCGTCCGGCTGCTGGTTTTTTGCGATCTTCAGCTTCGCCTGATAGTAGTTTTCCGCCGTTCCGTGGCGGTCGAGATGGTCGGGTGAGAGGTTCAGGAGCGCCGCGATATGGGGACGGAACGATACCGTCGTATCAAGCTGGAAACTGGAGCATTCCGTCACGAGACACGTATCGTCCGCGCACCCGACAGACTTCGAGATGACCGAGACGCCGATGTTGCCGACGACCTCGGTCGGACGTCCAGCGGCCTTGAATATCTCGCCCGTCAGCGTCGTCGTCGTCGTTTTGCCGTTCGTGCCGGTGATCGCGTAATAGGTTCCGTTTCCCATCCGGTAGGCGAGTTCGAGTTCGCCGATGATCTCGGAGCCGGCCTCCGCCGCCGCTTCGATGAACGGGAGGTTCAGCGGGACGCCCGGGCTCACAACGAGTTGATCATACACCGCTTTTCCGTCCCGTGCAACGACGGGATCGTCCGGGTTTTCTTTTTTATCGTAGGTGTCGACGGCGCATCCCGCTTTGCGAAGCGCTTCTGCGGCCGCCTTTCCGCTCATTCCCATTCCGACGACGAGTACGTGTTTCATTGCTTTCTCCTGAATTGTTTGCGAAGAGGCGTCTCCGAGCGGCATGGAGGACGTCGGTTCACGGCGATTGACAAGCCGCAAGGTGCAGGCAGAGCCGATGTACCGCTACGTCCGAGTTGCAGCGCGAGCGTAAGCGAGGAGACGCCTATCCGCAAACGCCGCTTTGAAAGGGATTACAGCGCGATCCCGAGGAATGCGATCAGGCAGAACGCGGCGGTCACAGCCGTGAAGACGGCGACCACCTTCGTCTCCTTCCAGCCGCCGAGCTCGAAGTGATGATGAAGCGGCGCCATGCGGAAGAGGCGCTTGCCGTGGGTCGCCTTGAAATAGCCCACCTGAAGGAGGACGCTGAGCGCCTCCGCAACGTAGATGAGGCCTGCGAGCGGCAGAAGCAGTTCCGTTCCGGTGACCAGCGCGACCCCCGCGAGCGCTCCGCCGAGTGCAAGGGAACCCGTATCACCCATGAACACCTTTGCGGGATGGTGGTTGAAGAGCAGGAATCCGAGCGTCATACCGAGCAGAATCAGCGAGAAGGTCCCGCCGAGCCGGCTGCCGACGATTCCGCCCGCAACGATCGCAAAAAATGCCGCAACGACGGCCGTGACCGATGACGCGAGTCCGTCGAGTCCGTCCGTGAGATTCACCGCGTTCGTCATCGCGACGACGATGAAGACGATGAACGGGTACGCGAACCATCCGAAGTCGGCGCGCGTATGCCAGAACGGGATCCAGAACGTCGCACCGTACGGTGTCGCAAGGACGCGCAGGATTGCAATCAGGATGCCGAGAAGGATCTCCAGCGCGAATTTCTGCCGGACGGTCAGGCCTTCGTTCTGCTTCTTTCGGATCTTGAGGTAATCGTCGAGGAAACCGACGATTCCGAACCCTCCGAAGCCGAGAAAAACGATCAGAGCGGACGCGGTCCATTCCTTTTTCGCGATGAGAAAGCCGAGAAGGCACGCCGTTCCGGCGATCAGCATTGCGATGCCGCCCATCGTCGGCGTCCCCTGCTTCGCGAGATGAGCCTTCGGACCGTCCTCGCGGATGTTCTGACCGAACTTCAGTTTTTTCAGCCACGGGATCAGAAGCGATACGAGAAGCGCCGTAAGCGCGTATGAGATCAGTATGACGAGTGCGTTTTTGACGTTCATGGGCAGCTTTCGTTCTCCTTACGCAGTTCTGTTTTCGATCGCACGGACGACCGTTTCGAGATGCATCCCCCGGGACGCCTTGACGAGGACCGTGTCGTCCGGCCGGATCAGCTCCGGAAGCGCTTCGATCAGTTCTTCCGCCGTTTCGTAGTATTTGCAGCGCGCGTTCTCGCGCATCTGAACGTATTCGGCCGCGATGAACATCGCGTTTTTCCCGACGGCGAGCAGAAGATCGACGCCCATCCGTCCGGCGTAGTTGCCGACCATACCGTGCAGTTTCTTTTCGTCCTTCCCGAGCTCGAACATATCGCCGAGGATCGCAACCTTACGGCCCTTTCCGCGGAGCATCAGCGTATCGATCGCCGCCTTCATCGATTCGGGGCTCGCGTTGTACGTATCGTCGATGACGGAAACGTCGCCGGCTTTCCGGATCGAGAGACGGTTTCCGGCCGTATCCTCGAGGGTGCGAAGCGCTTCCGCGGACTCCTCCAGCGGGATTCCCGCGGTCTTTGCCGCCGCGGCCGCAAGTCCCGCGTTCAGCGCGTTGTGGGCGCCCGGAAGCGGAAGGATGAACGGGACCGTCTTTCCGTCCGCCGAGAGCAGGAAGCGGGTCACGAAGCCCTCTTCCGTCTCCTCCTCACGGATGTCCGAAACGCGGAAGGCTTCAGCGCTCTCCCCGACGCGGACGAGACGGTACGGTCCGCCGTAGACGTGCGTTCCGAGAAGGTCGTTGTCGGCATTTACGACGAGCGTGTCCGATCCGTCCATAAAGTCCGCGATCGAGCATTTCTCCCTGCAGATCGCCTCGCGCGATCCGAGACGTTCCATATGGCTCGTCCCGACCGTCGTGATGATCGCGATGTCCGGCCGGACGATCTTCGCAAGGCCGCGGATCTCTCCCGGACGATCCATGCCCATCTCGAGCACGCATGCCTCGGTCGATTCGTCGATCCGGAAGACGGTGAGCGGAAGGCCGATGTTGTTGTTGTGATTGCCTTCGGTCCGGACGGTCCGGCAGCGGCTTTCGAGGATCCGCGCGGCCATCTCCTTCGTCGTCGTCTTTCCGACCGAGCCGGTCACGCCGACGCGGAGGATGTCGAATCCGGCAAGATACGCCTCGGCGGCGTCCATCAGCGCCTGTTCGCCCGATGAAACGCGGATCAGCGTTTTTCCGGCTTCCAGCCAGTTCCGTACCGTTTCCGCAGGAGGCAGTTTCTCGCAGAAGGCCGCCTCCGCTCCGGAAGCGAGCGCCTGATCGAGATAATCGTGCCCGTCAGCCCGTTCGCCCGCGATGCAGACGAAAAGACTTCCGGGTTTTACCGTCCGGGAATCGGTCGTCACGTCCGTGACGGTACCGCTCCCTCCGGTCAGCGCCGCGCCGTTCGCCGCGCGGATCAGTTTTTCGATTGCAGTCGGTTTCATGGTTTGCCTTCCCCGCACCGTTCCTACTGGGAGTAAAGATAGACGAGAGAGCCCTTGTCGACGACCGTTCCGGCCGACGGGTACTGGTTCACGATCGTAAAATCGTCCGTTTCCTGTTCGGGCGTGACGGTAAACTCGAGTTCGAGTCCCGCGAGCATCCCCGCCGCGTCCTCGTACGCCTCTCCGACGACGCTCGGAACGGTGACGGTATCGGAATTCATCGCGGCGAGCTCCTCCGCGGAATAGTGCGGCTCGATGTTGAGGTAGCGCAGACTGTTTTCGAGGATCGATTTCACACCGGGACCGGCCGTCGTCGAACCGAATTTGACGCCCTGCGGGCTGTCGACGATGACGAGGACCGAGAGCGCGGGATCGTCGATCGGCGCAACGGCGAGGAACGAGGAATAGGTATTTCCGCGATACGCACCGTTTTCGGCCTTGTCCGCGGTTCCGGATTTTCCGCCGATGCGGTAACCGGGAACGGACGCCGTCGAATTCTCCGCCGCCCCCTCCATGATCAGGCGCATCTCCTCGCACGTCTTCGCGGACAGAATCCGGCGCGTCACGGTCGGCTCATACGTTTCAACGGTATTCCCTTCCGCATCGACGAGCGCCCTGACGAGGTGCGGCTCCATCAGATAGCCGCCGTTCACGATCGCGTTGATGGCGGTAACGAGGGAGATCGGCGTGACCGCGATGCCCTGGCCGTAGCTCATCGTCGCGAGTTCGACCGGTCCGGCGACCGTTTTGGACTGGATCAGGTTATACGCCTCGCCCGGAAAATCGATCCCGGTGCGCGAGTTGAGATTGAAGAGCGAAAGATAATCGTAGAACGTGTTCTTCCCGATCCGCTCCGCAAGCTGCATAAAGATCGGGTTGCACGAGTTCTTGACAGCCTCGGCGAGCGTTTCGGCGCCGTGCGGGTTGTAATACCGCCAGCACCTCAGGACCTGAGTCGTTCCGGCGACGGTGTGGTAACCCGTGCAGCGGAACATCTCGCCCGGATACGAAAGGCCTTCTTCCAGAACGATCGACGTCGTGATCAGCTTGAAGGTGGAACCCGGTTCATATGTGTCGGAGACGAGCGGATTCCGCCACATCTGGTTCCAGTAGTTGAGTTTCTCCTCGGTCGGCATCGCCGCGACCGCCTCCGCCTCGTCGGGATCGAGCGGCGTCCTCGGGTCGTTCGGATCGAACTCGGGATAGGTCGCCATCGCGTAGATCTCGTTCGTTTTCGGGTTTGTGACGAGCGCAAGGACGCGCTTTGCACCGGTCGTTTCGCACGTTTCCCGGATCGCCTGCTCGACGTAATGCTGGATGACCTCGTCGATCGTCGTCACGACGGAGAGGCCGTCCTGCGCTTCGTAGACCTTCGTGTCGGAGACGGCAAGCGTTCTCTGCCCGGGATCGGTCGTGATGATCTTGCGGCCGGAGGTTCCGGAAAGAACGGAATTGTACTGGAGTTCCAGGCCGGAAAGGCCGACGTTGTCGTCGGTCGTCCCGCCGATCAGATGTGCGGCGAACGCACCCATCGGATACGTACGGCTCGAGTCTTCCTGAATGGAGATGCCGGGATATGCGTTTTTGCGAATCGTTTCCGCCGCGTCGCGGGATACGTATTTCGCGATACGGACGAGCGCCTTCTCCTCCGTCAGCGCGTTCGTGACCGTTTCGAGATCGATTCCGAGCGCTTCCGAGAGGCCGGCCGCCGTCTTCGCGAGCCGCTCCGCCTTTGCTTCCTCCGTTTTGCCGGTCTGAACGTACGCGGGACGCGCCCAGATCGTATACGTGACGGACGAAACCGCGAGCGTCTTCCCGTTCACGTCGGTGATCGATCCGCGCGCAGCGGTCACGGACGCGTCGGTCGTCTGCTGATTGAGCGCAAGATCGTGGAAATACTCCCGGCGGATGATCTGGTACCATCCGAGCCGAAAAGTTAAAACGGCCATCCCGATCACCAGAACGGCGAAGAAGAAGGCCAGTCGTTTTTTCTGATCAACAGGTGTTTTGCGGAAACGGATCCGTTTCATGGGATCACTCCGTCTGAAGGGCTACGGTCTTAAGGGCTGCGGCGAGGTCCAGATCGGCATTCGCGCCGGCCGTCAGATTGATCGTCTGCTGGAAGGTCGGGTAGACCATTCCGATCCCGAGCGCCTTCGCTTCGACGACCGTGATGTTCGTCTCGCGCTGCAGGCGGGCCGAAACGTCCGCGATCTCGCTTTCGAGGCGGTCGCAGCGGCTGTTGATCCGGTTGACGTTGTACTGGGCGTTCGCGGTATAGGCGCTGATCAGGATGATCCCGATGCAGAGTACGCCGATCAGGCACACGAACAGGAGCGTCCTTGCGTAATCTCTGCGGGCGTTTGCTTTCTTTGCGCTTGTGTTCGGCATATCGGTCCTTCTTTCGTGTGTGATCCGGGCGGTTTGGGGATTGCCTGATCGGGGTGTCGTATTATTTCTTTTCGATGACGCGGAGCTTTGCGCTGCGGGAGCGCGGGTTCTCCGCCAGTTCCTCTTCGGAGGGTGTGATCGGTTTTCCGGTAACCTTCCGGACGTCCGCTACCTTTCCGCAGACGCAGACCGGAAGATTCTTCGGACACGTGCAGGGATTCAGACGCTTCCGGAAAGCCTCCTTCACGATCCGGTCCTCAAGGGAATGGAACGTGATGACAGCGAAGCGTCCGCCGGAACGGAGCACATCGATGCATTCACCGCATGCGGTCCGGATCTGGTCGAGTTCGCCGTTGACCTCGATGCGGATTGCCTGAAAGGTTCGTTTTGCAGGGTGGGGTCCCTCTCTCCGTGCGGAGGCCGGGACCGCGGCCTTGATCGTATCGACGAGCTCAAACGTCGTTTCAAACGGCTTTTCCTTCCGGCGCCTCACGATGAAGGAGGCGATCCGGGAAGCCCACCGTTCTTCCCCGTAGTCACGGATCACGCGGGCGAGTTCCGTCTCATCGTACCCGTTCACGACGTCGGCGGCGGTAAAGGGATCGTCCGCGTTCATGCGCATATCGAGCGGCGCGTCGTGCATGTAGGAGAAACCGCGTTCGGGGTTGTCCAGCTGAAAGGAGGAAACACCGAGATCCAGAACAACCCCGTCAACGGCTTCGATGGAGGAACTTCTCAAAATGCTTTTGATATCTGCAAATGTGCTCTGCACAAATTGCTGTCTGCAGTTGTAAGGTGCGAGTCGCTTTTTTGCCGCGGCGATGGCGTCGCGGTCACGGTCGATGCCGATGAGAAGACCTTCTTCGGAAAGCCGTTCGCAGATCCCGCTTGCGTGGCCGCCGCCGCCGAGCGTCCCGTCGACGTAGATGCCGTCCGGGCGGATGTTCAGGCTTTCGATCGTCTCCCGGAAGAGAACGGAGGTGTGGCGGAACTCCATGGCGGCTAGATACCGAGCTGGGCCATCTTTTCGGCGATGGCGTCTTCGTCCATGTTGCTTGACGTATAGGCGGCCCATTCGTTCTTCGACCAGATCTCCACGCGGTTCATCGCGCCGATCGTGACGAGTTCCTTTTCGATCTTCGCGTGTTCGCGGAGATTCTGCGGAATGACGATCCGGCCCTGTTTATCGATCTCGCATTCCGCCGCACCGGCGTAGAAGTTGCGGATAAAGGCGCGGGCATCCCGGTCGGCGACCGGAAGGCTCTTCAGGCGTTCCTCGAACTTCGCCCATTCGTCGAGTGAATAGAGGAACAGGCAGTGGTCGAGGCCCCGCGTCATCACAAAACGGTAGCCGAGCTCCTCGCGGAATTTCGCGGGGACGATCAGCCGCCCTTTTGCGTCTATGGAGTTTTGGTATTCTCCCATGAACACGAGATTCGCCTCCACCTCTTCTACTGTCGCTATTAATATACACCACTTTCCTCCATTTTGCAACCACTTTATGTGTTTTTTATGGGTTTTTTCACCACAAAATGTGGTGTTTTCGGGCATAGAAAAACCCCGGCCAGACAGGCCGGGGTTTCGGGCTTTTTGTGATATTATACTTCGGTCACATCGCCGATCCCCTCGATCGAGCGGATCGTTTCGAGGACCTCCGCCGCGGTGTATTTTCCCGTCAGCGTGAGAGCGAACGTCACGCAGGAGGTGCGGTGGCCCTCCGCCGGGCGCATGACCTCCATGTCCTTGATCACGGCGAACATGTTGCGGAGGATGCGCAGGATCGTCTCGAGTTGGGTCGGGTCGGTGTATTCGGCGATGAAGCGGAAATCGGGCGATGCGTTCATCATTTTGAATTCCCATTTTGCGAGAAACAGTTCGATGAGGAGCATCACGAGCGTCGCGAGGATCCCGCCCTCGTAGAAGCCCGCGCCGTAGCAGAGGCCGATGATTGCGACGGTCCAGAGACCGGCCGCCGTCGTAAGGCCTTTGATCTTCTTGTGGCGGGTCACGATGATCGCGCCGCCGCAGATGATGCCGACGCCGGCGATGACCTGGGCGCCGAACCGGGCGATGTCGGTGAACTGGCCCATGTTGAGATACAGGAATTCGCTCGTAAGCGTCGTTGCGCTCGCACCGAGGCAGATCAGAATATGGGTCCGGATCCCGGCGGGGCGGCGTTTATATTCGCGCTCGTCACGGGTGGGGCCTCCGCTCACGACACAGCAGAGCATCCGGGTCACGACGGAAAGGAACGTCACGTCGCGCACGTTATCGAAAACAGACAGCATCGTTCTTCCCTCCTTCTAAATCTCTTCACAGGCGGTAACGGTTTCGAGACACGCGACCCGCGTCAGAACGTCGGTGTGTTTCGTTTCCTTTTCGAGGCCGAGGAACATCACGGCGGACGCGCGGCCCATAGAGGTCGCGTTCGGCTGATTGATCTCCATGTCGTAGATCCGCGCGTTTGCGGACTTTACCGCGCCGACGACCTCCGCGACCTGGTCGAGAGAGGTGAACTCGACGTAGATGTTCATATTCTTCGAGCGTTCCTTGAGGCGCGTGCCGATTCCCTGAAGGTAGCGGATGCTGATGAAAATCAGAATGAACGCGACGACAACCGCCTCGTAGAACCCTGCGCCGATCGCAAGACCGACGCACGCGCACGCCCAGAGTCCGGCGGCCGTCGTAAGGCCCTTCACTTCCTGGCGGCCGGTCACGAGGATCGAGCCCGCACCGAGAAAACCGATGCCGTTGATGACCTGGGCGCCGAACCGGGAAACGTCGGTTCCGATGCCGATCGAGGCCATTTTGTCAGCCCATACGGTATGGATCATCGCGTATTCGTATTCGCTCAGCATCACCGCAAGCGCGGCGCCGATGCAGACAAGCGAATACGTCCGAAGGCCGGCCGCACGGCTGTGACGCTCGCGTTCGATCCCGATCAGACCGCCGAAGAGGACGGCGAGCAGAAACCGGAACGCCATTGCGCCGAATGACATCGTTCGCAGGCTGTCGAAGAAGGCAATCATAGCGTGTCCCTTTCGTAAAAAACGGTAATGACGAAAATACCGCGATTTCCGAGGAAATCACGGTATTTTGTGGTGCGGCTGACTGGACTTGAACCAGCACGGTGTTACCCATACGGCCCTCAACCGTACGCGTCTGCCAATTCCGCCACAGCCGCACGCGGCAGTGGTGGTTCCTTTCGGAACAGCAGAATCATATTATCAAGCCTCACGTTCTTTGTCAAGCCGTTTTTTGAGTGTTCGTACGGTTTTTTGAGAACGTTCCTCCGCGGTCTCAGCGGAACGACTGTGCGGAGAGGAGTCCGTAGACGGGCTCGGACTTCAACGCGGCGCGTTTGATCGCCTCCGCCATGACCTGGGTCGCGAGGACGCCGAACGAATCGAAGCCGACCTCGGCTTCGCAGGTGGACATCATCATAATGGTATCGCCGTCGGCCGTCGAATGAACCGGACGGATCGCGAGCGCGTAACCGTTGTGGGCGAGTCCGCAGGCCTTGCAGCACTGGTCCTTCGTCAGTTTCGCGTTCGTGAGGATCGCGCCGATTGTCGTATTGCCGGTCCAGAGGCTCTTGTCGACTTCGACCGCGTCGATCATCGCCTGAACGGTGCTGTCGAGTTTTTTATGGTCGGGGGTGAGAAGGCCCGCGAGCGTCTTTCCGGTCGCAGGGTCCACGACGTCGCCGAGCGCGTTCACCGCAACGATCGCACCGATCTTCACGTCGCCGACCTGGACGGCGTAGATGCCGAGGCCCGCCTTCATCATATCCGCGACGCCGCGCCACTTCCCGATCGCCGCGCCCGTACCCGCGCCGACGTTCCCTTCCGCAACGTCTCCGCCCCGGAAGGCCGCTTCGCATGCCTTATAGCCGTATTCCGCGGTCGGGCGGATCTTCCCCTGAACGAGTTCAAGGTCAAAGAGCGACGCGCCGACGACAAGGGGAACGATCCCGCAGCCGACGTCGAAGCCGATGCCCTTCTCCTCGAGGAAGCGCATAACGCCGCTTGTCGCATCGAGGCCGTAGGCGGAACCGCCGGAGAGGCAGATCGAATGGATGTACTGGGCCGCCGCCATCGGTTTCAGAAGCTCGCTTTCCTTTGACGCCGGACCGCCGCCGCGCACGTCGCCGCCGGCCATCGCGCCGTTTTCGCTGATGATGACCGTAACGCCCGTCGCGTTTTCGCTGTCGGTGAAGTGGCCGATTTTAAAGCCGATATCGGTGATTTTGATCTCCTTCATGACAAAACCTCCTGGTTGAAGAAAGATGATGCGTTTATTCGTATGGCAGCTGCCATGGATTCGGATTTCAGCGCCGGTCAGAGATCGTACCAGTTCGTCGCGGTCTCGAGTTCCGCCTTCATCGGAATCGCGAGTGAGACGGCGCCCTCCATCTTTTCGATGAGAAGCGCCTTGACAGACTCGGCCTCCTCCGGGGCACAGGAAAGGATGAGCTCGTCGTGGACCTGGAGGATCAGACGCGAGCGGAACCGTCCCTCCTTCAGCGCGCGGTTCACGGCGATCATCGCGAGTTTGATGATGTCGGCGGCGGTTCCCTGGATCGGGCTGTTCATCGCGAGACGCTCGCCGAGCTGACGGACCGTATACTGGGAGGCCACGATCTCGGGGATCGGGCGCTTCCGTCCGAGCATCGTCGCCGCATAGCCTGTCTCCCTCGCAGCGGCCTTCAGCCCGTCAAGATAAGCGCGGACCGTCGGATACTTCGCAAAATAGCGGTCGATGTACTCCTCCGCCGCTTTGACGGAGATGTGGAGATCGTTCGAGAGGCCGAAGCCCGTCTTTCCGTAGATCAGGCCGAAGTTGATGGCCTTCGCCGCGGAGCGTTCGCCGTCCGTCACGTCCGCAGGGGCCTTCCCGAGCACGTTCGCGGCCGTTGCACGGTGGATGTCCTCGCCGTTCCGGAACGCCGCAAGGAGCGATTCGTCGCCGGAGAGGCAGGCGAGCACGCGGAGCTCGATCTGGGAATAGTCGGCTCCGACGAGGAGCTCGTCCGGACCGTTCGGGACGAACGCTTTCCGGAGTTTCCGTCCCTCCTCATAGCGGACGGGGATGTTCTGAAGATTCGGCTCCGTACAGGAAATCCGGCCGGTCGACGCAGCAGTCTGCTGGAAGTGGGCGTGGATCCGCCCGTCCGCCGCGATCAGGGGAAGCATTCCCTCGATGTACGTACTCTTCAGTTTCGTGAGCGTCCGGTATTCGAGGATTTCGGAGACGATCGGGTGCTGGGAACGAAGTCCCTCAAGGACCTCCGCATTCGTCGAATAGCCCGTCTTCGTCTTCTTTCCGGCGGGGAGCATCAGTTTTTCGAAAAGGACCGTTCCGAGCTGTTTCGGGCTCGCAATGTTGAATTCCTCACCCGCAAGTTCAAAGATCTTCGCCCTGTGCTCGGCGATCCGGCCCGTGAGATCGGCACCGGCACGCTTCAGCGTTTCGGGGTCGACGCGGAAGCCGTTCGCCTCCATCGTCGCCATCGCCTCGACGAGCGGAAGCTCGCAGTCCCGCAGGACGTGCGTAAGGCCTTCGGCCTCGAGGCGCGGTCCGTAAAGGTCCCGGAGCGCCTCGGCCGCCTCCGTCTCGGCGAGCGCCGCTTCTGCGGCGGCTTTCCGTGCCGCGCGGCCGGAGGAAGTTTCCCCGGCGGGACCTTCGGAGGCCGCGCTTCCGAGAAGGCCAAAGAGGTCGGTCTGGGCCGGCTCTTCCGGCGCAGCCGGACCGACCGGACGGTGGAACTCCGCGAAATAAAGCGTCTCCAGTTCGTATTTTCCGGCGTTCGGATTCAGGAGATACGCCGCGATCTCGCTATCGAACGACGTATTCGGGACCCAGTCCCGGACGAGGGCGGCCGTTTCCATGTCGTAGTCCCGGGCGGCGGAGCCGCGCGCGGACAGGAGCGCGTTTCCGGCGGAAACGGAATCCGGAAACAGGCCGCCGAAGCGCGCAAAAAAGACATAATAGGCGTCCTTCAGACGGTGTCCGGCGATCGGGACGTCCGTCTCGATCAGCATCCGGAGAACCTCGTCAAAGTCCTCGGTCACCCAGTAGAAGACGTCTCCGCACAGGAGTCCGACCGCGTCGCACGACGGAACGTCGATGTGGTTTCCGTCGGTACGGACGGAAAGGAAGACGGGCATTCCGCGTTCGGCGGCAGCGCGTACGGCGGCGCGTACGGGAGCCGTACCGGTTTCGGCCGTAAAGACGAGCGTACGGGGCGGGCGGTCCGGCAGGACTGCCGGGGCGGCGGCGGAAGCCGCCGCCGGGGCCGCGGACGCGGCCCCGCCCGCCCGCTTCCCTCCGCTCCGCTTTGCTTCCGGTTCCTCCGCGAAGGGATTGTCGGAGAAGGCGCCGTCCTGTTTCAGAAGCCGTTTCAGAAAGATATTGAATTCCAGTTTTTTATAGAGTTCGATCAGCTCGTCACGGTTCGGTTCGCGGAACCGCATCGTTTCGAAATTCCAGTCGCCGGGGATGTTCCGGACGATCGTCGCGAGCCGTTTCGACATAAGAGCCGATGTCGCGTTGTCGATGATCTTCTGGCGAAGCCCCTTCTGGGGGATCTCCTCCGCGTGGGCGATGACCTCCTCGACGGAACCGTATTTCTGAAGAAGCGGAAGAGCCGTCTTCTCTCCGACGCCCGGGATCCCGGGGATGTTGTCGGACGAATCGCCCATCAACCCCTTGAGGTCGATGAACTGGGTCGGCGTAAGGCCGTACCGCTCCTTCATCGCGGCCGTATCGTAGAGATCGAATTCGGAGACGCCGCGCTTCGTATAGATAACGGTCGTTTTGTCGCTCGCGAGCTGGAGCGAATCCTTGTCGCCGGTCACGACGTACGGTCTGAGTCCCGCCTCCTCGGCGCGGAGCGAGAGCGTTCCGAGATAATCGTCCGCCTCCCAGCCGTCGCCCTCGACGACCGCGACGTTCATCGCGCGGAGGATGTCCTTCAGAATCGGGATCTGCATCGCGAGTTCGGGCGGCATCTTCCGCCGCCCCGCCTTGTATTCCGCATATTCTTCGTGACGGAACGTCGGCGCCTTCCGGTCGAAGCAGACCGCAAGATAGCCCGGTTCATAATCCGATTCGAGCTTCGAAAGCATATTCAGAAAGCCGAAGATGCCCTGGGTGTAGACGCCCTCTTTCGTCATCATCGGCCGTTGGATCGCGTAGTACGCGCGGTTGATGAGGCTGTTGCCGTCAAGCAAAAGTACATTCTTCTCCATAGTACGTTCAGTATACCACAAAAACGCTCTGCGCGGTCGCCTTTTTCGAATGCGCATTCTTATTCTTTGCCATTTGCGGACGAACAGAGTATACTGTTCGTAAAGAGAGGTTTCGTTCCCATGAAAACACCCTTCCGCGCCTACGACGGCACAGACAATACCATCTTCGTCAGCTACGCCCACAAAGATGCGGCCGACGTCTATCCCGCGATCGAAGCCTTAAACGCCCGCGGGTTCCGCCTCTGGTACGACGAGGGCATCGAAGCCGGTGCCGATTGGGCCGACGCGATCGGAACGAGTCTGGAGAAGGCCTCCGTCGTTCTCGCGTTCCTTTCGAAGAATTTCATCGCGAGCGAGAACTGCCTCCGCGAAATCGCGTTCGCCGAAGCCCACGACATCCCGGTCGTCAGCGTTTCCGTCGGCGACGTGACGCTCCCGGACGACCTCGCCCGGAAGCTCACCGTCCACCAGATCACGGATATGACCGGCTCCGCAACGTACGGCGAGCTGGCGGATACCCTTGCCCCTTCGCTTGACAAATACGGCACGAACCGCGGCGAGACGTTCGCGTACGAGGATAAGAAGATCACGCTCGCGAAGAAAAAACAGACCGTGAAGACCGGTCTGACGCTCCTCACGGTCCTCGCTGCAATCGCGATCGTGACGGGCATCGTCTTCGGCGTCTTGTACAAACAGGTCCCGGACGTCATCGGCTATGACGCGGAGATCGCGGAGGCGATGCTCGAATCGGCGGGCTTCCGCTCCACCGTAAGCCTGAACTACTCCGAGGAATATCCCTTCGGTGTGATTATCGACCAGTCTTCGACGGGCAAGACGTTCAAGT